>OGOP01001515.1_pt1 | contig 16012 bp, 10 predicted proteins | sample 1552591 | NCBI WGS metagenome assembly OGOP01 (sample SAMEA2580120, study PRJEB22360) | human gut metagenome | biome: human gut; feature: human-associated habitat; material: faeces | place: Denmark | collected 2008/2010 | reverse complement strand
TCGTAATGCTCACAGGAGTTCGCAAACGACTGCTCCCTCTCACAAAGAGAGAGGGCTGTGACTCCGTAATCAGCAATAACTTTCCCGATACGGTCTTTTCACGTTTCACTTCTCACTTTTCACGTAAATGCACAGCATTTACCCTTGCCGAAGTTCTCATAACGCTTGGTGTTATCGGAATTGTAAGTGCTTTAACAATGCCGGCTGTGATTAATCATTTCAAAGCCAAAAAGTTAGAAGTGCAATTCAAAACTGCCGATGCAATGCTTACGAAAGCCATAAAAATGACTGTGAATGAGCTTGGATATGAAGATCTGAAAGATTTACATTTGAATTATTATGTTTCTTCGCTTGATAAGAATGGAGGTGAACCTCGCCGAAATTTAGAAGCTTTAAATGATGTTTGGGTAAAACAATTTAAAGGTGCAAAGCAAATCAAAGCTTCACCTGAAATATATCACAGAGGAGTTAAAACATATGGTATAATTGGAAATAATGTATGGCCATCTGATCCAACAAGTACTTTTAATAATGGATATTTGCTCCCGAATGGAATGTATGTCGGACGTTTTTGGTATAATATGAATTCATCTACTCCAACATGTCTCGCTTTTATTTTTGATACAAACGGTCCATATAGAGGCCCAAATCGCTATGGTCATGATATTTTTAAATATGTATCAATACAATACCGTTGGGGCTGTAATCCTGTCAGGGGCGATTCTTCTAGCAATGATGGCTGTTATTGGTATGCTCATAACAATGTAAATCCTGCGAAAATTCAATATACTAACAGCTCTGATGTAGAATATCGAGTTTGGTTCACAACACCAGCAAATGCTTCTAAACCTGATAATTATTGGGATATTTTGTTTAAAAACGAAAGCTATTGGAGAGGCGAATAACAAAAAGGTGCAATTTAAATATTGCACCTTTTCGTTATATAAATCTATTCAAAAATTATAAACTAGTTTGGACAAACAAGCTGATTATGTCATTCAATGCTGAATATTGTCTTTGGAATTTTTGTGATTGTTTTTCAAGAACATTGATTTGTTTTTTGTATTCCAAAATAGAAGTTTGGCATTCTCTAGCAGAGTTGTTCAAGTTTTCTTGAACCTGTTGCGCTTCTTGCAAAACACTTTTCATCGAAATTCCAAGCGCTTCCATTGTTTGTTTAATAATTTGAGCACCTGTTTGGCGAGAAACTCCAGCCGGAAGCTGATTGATAAGTTGTTTTAGAACAGCAATATTTGTAGGAATTTCAAATCCGTCAAGTTCGCTTGCAAAACTTTCTTTTTCCATTATTGATTGAATTGGAGCTGGTTGTGCAAAATTCATTATATGAGGATTAGAAAATTTGTTTGTAAAATCCTGAGCAGTAGAACCAAAGTTTGGTGTTCCAATAGATGTTTCCGCAGAAGTTTCAGTTTCTTCTACAGAGTCATCCGCTGTTTCATCGTTTTCATAAATTGGTTCTTCTTCATTATAAATTACTTCGTTTTCTTCCGGAGCAGTTTGGTCTTCTTCAACAGGTGCCGGATTTTCAACTACGTTTTGAATCTCTATATCTGATTGTTGTTTTAAGGCTTCAACTATTTTTTTACCAACGCCTTCTGTAATTCTGTTACTTACCATCAATAAACCTCTTTCACGGAAAATTATAATATATCCAAGAAATTATTTCAAGAAATTCCTCAAATAGTTACGAAATGCTAAGAAAATATGTTATTTGAGATTAACATGTTATAATTCATATGGAGAAAAATTTATATATTGAGGGAATAAAAATGAAACGCAGGGCATTTATAAGTGTATATGATAAAGTAGGGTTAATAGATTTTGCAAAAAATTTGACGGAAAAGTTTGATTATGAAATTGTTGCCGGTGGTGATACTTATGAACTATTGAATAGTGCAGATATTGAAGTCATTAATCTTTCTGAATTCGCTAATACATCAGGTTTGTTGATGAAAGAGTTTGAAGCATTGAGTGAAACTGTTTTGGCAGGAATTTTAGCAAATAGTTCTGATGTTAGAGAACTAAACGAGTTAGAAAGGTTTGCTATAAAATCGTTTGATATGGTTGTTGTAAATGTTTGCCCATTCGAGCGTGTAGTGATAGAAAATGATAATGTTGATGAAATGATTAAAAACATTGATATTGTCGGCTTGACGTTGTTGAGAGCAGGTGCTAAAAATTATAAAAATGTTACGGTAATTACAGATAAAGTTGATTATTATGTTGCATTGAACGCAAATGAATTTGGGCGTTTGAAACTGGCTGCGAAAGCGTTGAATCTGACTTCAAATTATGATAGAGCCGTAGCTTCAATGCTTGCTGAGCAAACTGGAGAAAAAACATTTAAAACATTGAGTTTTGAAAAGGTTAAAGATTTAAAATATGGTGAAAATCCACATCAAAAAGGTGCAATTTACAAAACTGAAAGAATGGTTAATTATGAAGTTTTGAACGAAAAAGAATTGTCTTTTAACGATGTTTTGAATGTTACGGAAGCAACAAATATTGTAAGTGAATTTTTTGATGTAAACGCTGTTTCTATAATCAGACATACAAAACCGTGTGGAGTTGCTCTTGGACGTTCTATTTATGATGCGTATACAAAGGCGTTTGATTGCGATCCGATAAGTTCTTTTTATGGTACGGTAGGCTTTTCAAAACCTGTTGATGCAGAAGTTGCAAAACATTTGAATTCAATGGCTGTAGAAGTTATTGTCGCACCTGATTTTAATAATGATGCATTAGAAATATTTAAAGATAATCCAGAAATTAAACTTGTTAAATTGAACACTCCGCTAAAAGAGTATAGAAAACTTGCAAGGGAAGATGTTATTCTTTCTCCGTTTGGAGCTTTGGTTCAGGATAGCGATTTAAGCGAATTGGACAAAGATATGTTCAAAGTTGTTACACGAGAAAAGCCGACTAAGGAACAGATTGAGGATGCAATATTTGCATGGAAAGTTGTTAAGTATGCAAAAACTAATTCAGCAGTTATCGCTAGAGATTTTAAAACTGTTGCGATTGCTCAAGGTCAAACAAATGCTATTGTTGCAGTTGAGCAGGCTTTGAATTATGCCTGTGATAATTCAAAAGAAGCTGTTTTAGCCTCTGATGCGACAATACATGCAGAAGATTGTATATATTCTGCGGTACAAGGTAGAATTAGCTTGATTATTCAGCCTGGTGGGTCTGTAAAAGATCAAAAAATTATTGAAACGTGCGACAAATACGGTATTGCAATGATTACAACCGGTATAAGAAACTATAAACAATAGATTAATAAAATAAAAATTCTAATTATTTAGATTTCAAAATTTCGATAATGCTTGGGTAATGCTCAAGCACTTTGTCTATTTGCACATCATTTCCGCCTTTTTTGTTGAATGAGAACAATGTAAGTTCGTTCGTTAAACCACGTTCTCTTTCCGGATTTACGTATGTTAGTTCTTTAATTCTATTTTTTATTACAAAAGTTTTTGTCTTATTTAAGACAGACATAGCCCAGAACCAAACATCGTCCGCTTTTGGGGCAAGCTCAGTGAAAAGTTGCTCGTTTAAAATATCCTTGTATAAGACATTTGGTGGATAAAGAACTCCGCCGACACCTGTCAAAAAGTTTAGATAAGAAGGTTTTTTGCTGCTGATTTTCTTTTTCCATTTTTTGTAAGGTGCAACACCTTCTTTTGTTAATTTAATCAAATGCGCTCTGTGGCAGACAATGCATTCAGGATGCTCTTTTGCACCGTTCAAAAGTTTTTCAAGCCAATCTTTTTCGTAATAAATATCGTCATCTGCAGTAACAATTGTGTTGTTTTGAAATTCTTTCAGTGCCGGAATAAGTTTTGTATATGAATACATGTTGTTTGTCCAGCCGATTGTCAACCCATTTTCTTTGAGTTTCAAAACTTTTTCTGGGATATCTTTTTCAAGGTTTGGAAACTGTTCTCTACCAAGCCATAAGATTACTTTTGCCGGCTTAATTGTTTGTGTAAGTAGAGAGTACAATGTGTAGTGAATTTCATACATTCTTTGTGGAAAAGATGTAAGTGAAATGATTACTCCATTTTCATCTCCGGTTGTACCATTTTCTTTGTAAGCTTCAATTGCTCTGTCTGTTGCAGGTTTATCTATAGTTTTTAGCGCACTCTTTTTAAATAAATTAAACATAGATTAATGTTATTATATAAATATTTATTTGCAAGCAGTATAATTTTATAATAGAATTATCGGGGAGGAACTTTTTATGGAAATTAAATCATGGGAAGATTATTTTTTGGATTTGGCAAAGACTTGTGCAAGCCGTTCAAATTGTATTAGAGCGCAAGTTGGTGCGGTTATTGTCGGTGAAGATAAGAAAATTAAGGCAACCGGCTATAATGGTACTCCATCAAAAGTTGAATCTTGTTACGAGCGAGGAGAGTGTTACCGTATTAAAAATAATATTCAATCTGGTACCAGATATGAAACTTGTCGTTCAATTCATGCGGAGCAAAATGCAATTATTCAGGCAGGGCAAGATAGATGCAAAGGGTCTACAATGTATATTTGGGGGCATAACTTTATTTGTATTTTGTGTAAAAGGTTTATTGTACAATCTGGAATTAAGGATGTTGTTTTAAGAAAAGATAAAAATTCTCCGATTGTTCACGTTACTGTTGAGGATATTAGACGGGAACTTGAAGAAGGTTAAAAATAAAGTTGGATGATGATTATAAAGTTTGAACAACGATATTTTTGCTTTTTTACAAAAAATCATTAAAGCCATGCAAAGACAGGTAGTAAATTAGGTTGAAATTTGTGGATTTATCTACTGAATTTGGATGATTTTTACTTGTCTACTATATAAATTTTTCAAATATACGGTATGATAGATGTAGAAAGGCAGGCATATATGACAAGTTTTTATCCGCAATATGATTTGGCAGGAAGAATTCAGCACACAAAATTGGATACCGGGTTTTCAGATATGCCGTCAGCAAGGATGACGAGGGTTGAAAACCAGGCTTCACCAGACTTTAAACAAGTAATGTCAGGACTGGTTGAAAACCTCAATACAGAACTCAATGCGCCGGATGATTTGTTGAAAGATGTAATGTCTGGCAGTAAGAATGTTGATATTCACGATGTTATGACCGCAATGGCAAAATCAGAAATTAGCATTAACGTTGCGACACAACTTACTGGAAAAGTCATTCAAGCGTATGATAAAGTTATGCAAATTCAGGTGTAGAATAGTTTTAGATTAGGAATAAAACTGACTTGGGCAGGCTATTGTAAATCAAATAAATTAACAAAAGCCGGTGAAGAGGATAAAAAATGGATTTTAAAGAAATACTTGAGAACAAACCTTTACTATATGGTATAATTGGCGGGGTCGTATTATTCTTGGCGCTGATTGTTACGATTAGTATTATTGGGGCTTCTAAAAAGCCTGCGAATGGAACGGAAATTACTGGGCAACCATTACAAGCCGATGTTGATTTGTTAACAACAGATAATGCTGGTAAAGCTATTGAAATCCAAGCTCTTCTTGCAAAATATGATATCGTTGTAAGCAGAAGATTAGATGGTACAAAATCTATTCTTTATTTAAAAAAAGGAGATTGTAAAACTGGTAGAAAAGCTTGCTATACAACTGATAGAGATACAGCTCTAATTCAAATTGTACAAAGTGGTTTGATGGATCAAAATATAGGGCTTGAAATTTTTGATAAAGGTGATTTTACATCAACAAAAGAAGACAAAAAAATCAGATTGTCTCGTGCAATAAATGGAGAATTGTCAAGATTAATTCGAAGAATTGATGGGGTTGATAATGCATCTGTCTTTATTTCAATCCCAGAACAGACAATGTTCACATCAATGCAAAAACCGGTTACAGCAACTGTTCAAGTTACATTGGATAAAGATGCAACAAAACTTGATCAAATTAAGGTTAAGGCTATTACAAACTTGTTGCTTGGTAGTGTTACGGGGTTGACTGCTGAAAATATTGCAATTACAGATACAAATGGAAATACTTATCACAGTATTATGGATGCTGAAGATGAGATGTTGCAGCGTTTAGAAGAAAACGATAAATATATGACAACAAAAGTTAACCAACAGTTGGATAGATTGATTGGGCAAGGAAATTATGTCGCAACTGTTAGTACATTTTTGCGCCAAGCTCCGGTTGAAAAATTTACGATTGATTATGATCCAAATAGAAAAGCTTCTGTAAGCGAACAATCATTTAGAGAAGGTTTAGGCGATCAGACCAGCGATTCTAATAAAAATGTTAATGCAGTAAGTGTATATCTTCCGAATGGCTTGCCAAACGGAACCGCAAATTCAAATCAAAACAGAAACTATTCAAGAACTGCAACTGAAACTCAATATGGAGTTACAAAAACTCAAACAAACGAGTACATAAAACCTGGAGTTGTTGAGGATATTTCAATTGCCGTTACGTTGGACAAAAACGCACTTCCTGCAAATACAACGCTGGAAGAATTAAAAGAGTTAATTGCGAAAGCTGCAAGCCCAAAAGTTAGTGCAGATAATGTTTCTATTGCATTTTCTGACTCGACTGACCCATATTTGGCAAGCGACAAACCTTCTAACCTTCCGAAACCAGACGAAACAGGTAACCCTTGGTGGCTTGCAGTTGCGCTTAGTGCAATTGGTTTGGTAATTGTGTTCAAAGCTGTTTCAAATAAAGTTCAACAAATTCAAGAAGCAAACAGACAAGAAGTTGAACAATTAAGACAGCGTGCAGCAGAACAAGAACAACAATTGTCAGATATTAGCCAGCGTGCAGCTCAATTGACAGAAAGACAATCTGAGTTAGCTCAAGGTTTGGTTGACCAACAACAAAGAGGTGCAATACCACAACAAAATCCGGCACAATTGGCTGATACATTGTCTAATTTGTCTGCAGAACTTGCAAATACAAATGATGAGGAAGCAGGCGAAAAGATTAAGAGTTGGATTGAGCAAGGGTAGGTTGATGAATAGTGATGGGTAACCATTTTGTTATTCAATTAGAAGCAGCTAAGCAGCTAGGAAGCGGAAGATGCATAGAGGCAAAGATGCAAAGCTAGTATCAAGAAAAGTAGCTAGGTAGGTCGGATTTGCTAATCCGACAAAAAGTAAACAGAATAGAAAGGATAGAGTATGGTGGGATCCATATCTCGCTTCAAGATAGAGGAAAGGAAGGCTTATAAAGCAAAACAGATGCGAAGAAGACAAGTTAGTTAGTGCTTGGAGTTGTTTTAAGAAATACTTCGAGAGCGTGAGTAAAGTAAAGCGTTATTACAGAGCTTGGCAAAAAAAGTTTGAATATTTTCAAAAGCGCATCTTAGGCAGTTGTAAGCTACAATAAAAGGAAAGGAAAGTTTATAAAGCAAAACAGATGCGAAGAAGACAAGTTAGTTAGTGCTTAGATATATTTTAAGAAATACTTCGAGTGCGTGAGTAAAGTAAAGCGTTATCACAGAGCTTGTTAAAATAGTTTGAATATTTTCAAAAAGCGCATCTTAGGCAGTTGTAAGCTACGTTGAAAGAAATGGCAATACAAGGATTTGATTACAAAGGGTTCGCCCAAAATTTAGCACAACAAGCGTTGGAACTTATTCCGCCTGATTTTAATGACAATCAGAAGAATTATGTTGCAAATACATTGTTAAATTTTTCTACTGTTGCCGGACAGGCTTTATATGATGATGAATCGTTAGGTTTTAATCTTGATCAAGCCGTAATGATAACGCAAATTATTGCGGAATGGTCGTTCCACAAATCTGTTGACTTGATAAGATCAGGAATCCCTCAACAGTATTGGGATCCTGTAATGCAAAAAATTGCGTATACAATTTTTGAAATTGCGAAAAATGCATTCCATCAAGGGTTGCCACAAGACCAGTGTTTGCAATTGATAGAACACCATGTTAAGAAAACTTGGATTGATTGTATTGAAGAATTAAAAGATAAAAATTTGATTGACGATGGTTTGAAAGAACAGGCCGAACATCAATCAAATATTGATGCAATGATGCAACAAGCTCAAGCAGAACAAGAACAACAGGCACAAGCTCAAGCACAGGCTCAAACCCAAAATCAAGGAGGAGTTCCTGCTCCTCAAGGAAGTGGAACAACAATTCCTGCTGGGCTTGGTCCAAATGCTAAGGTACTTAAACTTGCAACTCTTGCAATGCTGTTCCAGAAAATGCAACAAGAAAAAGTGCAAACTTTCTTAAATAAATTTAATCCTGATGATGCAGGGTCTGTAATTAAATTTATGCAAATCCCTGATTTGCAATCGAAAGTTGATCCTTATTCTGCAATGCGTTGTTTGCAAGAGATTAAAGCTAATTTACCGGCAGTGAACAATGATTTAACACCTGCAACAATTCTTGCAAAAATTCAAAATGTTTCGCAATATTTAGATAGATCTCAACTTGAACAAACATTAAGAATGGAACGTAGTAAGGTGAAAAAGTTTGTATTCACGGCTTTAGAGGGAGAATATTACGAAATTCCGCCAAAAGTTGCAAATATTATTGCCACACACCTAGAAGATAGTGTATAATATAATTAATCATGATTATAAAAAAGAATGCCGGCAAAAAGGCGGAGGAAACAGTAGTAGGAAAACCGGTTGAGCAAGAACCGGAAGTTAAGGTTGAAGAAGATAAGATTGACTTGTTTAACCTTGATAATATTGATTTTAAACAGCGTCAGGAACGTAGACGTGGTGATAGAAGAAGAGGTTTTAGGCGAATTGATGACCGAAATCTTATTTCTCGTGCAAGAGAAGAGGCTCAGAGTATTAAAGAATCTGCAGTTAAAGAAGGTTATCAAGAAGGGCTAGAACAGGCAAAAGCAGATATTCAAGAAGTAAGAAATGCAATTACAGCATTTTTAGGAGCAAAACAACAAGTTTTTGATTATATTGCTCCTGACATTTTGGAGATAAGTGTTGAAATTGCACAAAAAATAATTAAAAAAGAATTACAACAAGACCCGAACGTAATATTAGATAATATTTTGGCATTGCTAAAAGGATTGTCTAAAGATGAAACAAAAATTACATTGAGGGTAAATCCGGCGCAAGTGTCTTTGTTGAAAACAGAAGTTCCATCATTGTTGGAAGAAGCCGGTTTGGATGCTAAAATTCTTGTAGTTCCGGATGATTCAATAATGGAAGGTGGTTGTGTCGTGACAACCACAAACGGTGTAATAGATGCAACAATTGAAACTCAATTGGCAGTAATAAGTGAGGCTTTAAGAGGAATTTAATGGCACAAGAACAAGCTCAACAGCAAGGGGGCGGAGGAACAAATTTAAGTGAAATTTTCATGGCAATATTCGTACTATTGCTCATTGTTCTGTTGCTTTGCGAATTGCCAAATTGGATTGTTAATATATGTATTTGTTTGAATATTACGCTTGGTGTTGTTTTATTGATGATTTCTTTATATGTAAAGAAAACTCTAGAACTTGCATCTTTCCCGTCAATTATTCTAATCGGTACGATGTTCAGATTAGTTCTTTCAATCGCTTCTACGAGGTTGATTTTGTCAAAAGGAGAGGCGGGTGAAGTTATTCATGCGTTCGGGACATTCGTAACCGGTGGTAATATGATTGTTGGTGGTGTAATCTTCCTTATCATAACGGTTGTTCAGTTTATGGTAATTACAAAAGGTGCTGAACGTATCGCCGAAGTTGCTGCCAGATTTGCCTTAGACGCTATGCCCGGTAAACAGATGACGATTGATGCGGACTTTAACGCCGGTTTGATTTCTCCGGAAGAGGCAACGAAAAAACGTGAAGATTTGCAAAGAGAGTCAAACCTCTTCGGTAGCATGGACGGTGCTATGAAGTTCGTAAAAGGGGACACGATTGCCGGTATTATTATCGTTTTGATTAACATTATTGGCGGGTTGTGTATTGGCTGTATTATGAACCAAATGCCTGTTGCAGATGCTGTTTCCAAGTATACAATCTTGACAATCGGTGACGGTTTGGCATCTCAGTTACCTTCTCTTTTGATGTCAATTGCAGCCGGCGTATTTATGACACGTTCTTCTGCTGCAAACTCATTAGGTACAGATGTTACGGCACAAATTGTCAGCAAGCCGAATGCTCTTTTCTTAGCTGCAAGTTTCTTGATATTATTAGCATTGACGGGGCACTGGACAGGGTTGCCTTGGTTGCCATTTACTTTATTTGCTGTCGGATTGTTTGTTGCAGGGTTCTCTACTTTGATTAACGCTGATGTTCAATCACAGTTAGGTCAGTTGGAAAATGTTCGTCAAAACATGCAAGATTTGGTTAATCCGAACCGTATGTACGAGCGTTTGGGTGTTGATGTTTTAAGCTTGCAGGTTGGGTCTAACTTGCTTGTAATTGCCGATCCGGATCAGGAAGGTCAATTGCTTGCTAAAATAGCTGCTTTGCGTCAGAGAGTTACAGATGAATTAGGTTATATTTTGCCGAACATAAGAATTATGGACTCATCTGCGCTTGATGCAAACGAATATATGATTTCTATCCGTGGAAACACTGTCGCAACAGGCTATGTTTATCCAGGGAAATTGATGGTAATTGCGGATCAGTGGGACGCTATGAAAAAAGATGTTCCGCAAGATGCGATTATCGGTATTGATCCGACTTATCAGACTCAGGCTTATTGGATTTCGCCGGAAGATGCGAAAACTGCTCGTTCTGTTACTGCGGTTGATTCGACAGATGTTATTGTTACGCACTTGCAAGAATGTGTAAGAAAACATGTTGATGAAGTTATGACAAAAACTGATGTACTTAAACTTATGGAGCTTGTTCGTTCGCAAGATCCTACGTTGGTCAATGACCTTGTTCCGACAATTATTTCTACAAGTGATTTGAGAAAAATCTTTGTCAACCTTATCAGGGAGAAGGTTTCAATCAAAGATATTATCTTTGTGTTTGAAAGACTTTGTGATTACGCAAGATTTTCAAAGGAGCCGGATATCTTGTCAGAGCGTTTGAGAGCTGCTTTGGGACGTCAAATTTGTTTGTCAAATGTTGGTGATGACAAGGTTTTATATGCATTGACTCTTTCGCCAGAATGGGAAAAAACACTTGATGACAGTTGCCAAAGAACAGAGCTTGGTACAATGTTCTTGCTTAACCCTATGCAGGTACAAGAATTGATTGAAACGACGGCTACAACATTGATGAGAGCGCATCAGGCATGCGGTCAACAACCTGTAATTTTGTGTTCTCCGAGAATTAGATTGCCGCTTTATCAATTGTTAGAACGTCATATTCCGACGATTGTTGTAATTTCTTACTCGGAATTGATTACAGATATTAAAGTTGAAGCAATTGATACAATTGGTGAGTCTTATCAGATGGAACAATAGACTTTCTCTATCATAGAGAGAGCACTGTTGTTCGTGAACATCTGTGAATGTTCCGAATGCGGGAGAGGGTTTATAAAAAATAAAAATGAAAAAACTAATTTTATTTTTAATCTCAATATATCAAAAGATTTCACGACATACTCCGCCGGTTTGTCGATTTTATCCTACGTGTTCTGAATATACGAGGCAAGCAATTGAAAAATATGGAGTTTTAAAAGGCGGATGGCTCGGATTAAAACGAATTTGTAAATGTCATCCTTGGCATGAAGGTGGAAATGATCCGGTGCCGTAAAAAGTGAGTAGTAAATAAACTGTTTCAAAAAGTAGGTTGGGGGTTCTACTCCAACGATGTTATTGGTATTCAATTGGCATTGATAGATTCTGAAAGCTTAGAAAATCATTTTGAACGAGTAGTGAGAAATAAATTTTCTTACTATTCAAAATTTATCAATGTTGATTGAATAATAAAGCACGAATTCGTGTCATCGCACATGGGAAATAGACTTGTGGGGTTGGGAAAACGTATGTGTCTCCACCTTATTTATTTAACCCATTTAAAACTTCTAACGTAGTTTTCGCCGTTGATGTCACCGTTGATGTCGACAAAAAATATTCTATAAATATCTGTTGCGTTTTTGATATTCGGAATTTTTGCAATATCTTCTTGTAACAACAATTTTTCAGTTGAATCATTTATACCAGGAATTGTGTTGAATAACGTATTAAGTGATGCGTTTTTGATTTTGCCGAAAACAGTTGTAATATTTTTAGTTAAGCTTCCATAAATATTCATATCTGCAACAGATGTTATTATGTTGTATGAACCTGTCATATACATATTTAAGTCATTCCCGTTAGAGAGGATGTTAATCTTGTCTGCAATTCCGTTTGCAATATGTATATCGCCGGAAATACTTTCAAAGTTTCCTGTTTTAAGTGGAGTAACTAAGTCTATTAAACTGTTTATTGAAAGTCCTGTAAATCCACCCTTTAGTAAATTGCCGGCTTTTAAAAGATATTCAAGAGAGCCGAGTTTTGGCATCCTTCCGTCTGCAATCTTAAATGAACCGTTGCCGTTAAGAGTTTTGAAACAATTATCTTGTGAATCTCCATTACAACTAAGAACAAATTGACCGTTTACATTGCCGTAAACCTGCCCCTTCAAGTCGAATAAAGCTTCAGACATTATAGAGGCGTTTGCTTGATTAAGTGTAATGTTTAGATTTGTATTATGAGAGTTTAAGTTGTGTTTGAATTGTCCGAAAACAGAGCCTTGTGCAATTTCAAATTTGAAATTGTTTACATCAAGAAGTCCGCTTGGTCTTAGCTCAAGTTGGGCAATAAAGTTGTCTGCGTTAATGTTTCGAATTTTAATTTTGTCGGCTTCTATTTCTGCTTTTTGGATAATTATTTGAGAGATATCAAAATTTTGTGTTGCCGAAATTGTTGTGTGCAGATTGTTTTTTGTTGCTTCAGCTTCTAAATCTCGCAATGTATCAGTTATTTGGTTAACATTAAAGTCAGGTAGTTTGAGCTTTGCATTTTCTATGATGTAAGGAGGAGTGAGTCTGTTTTTCATTACTGCGTTTAGGTTTATGTCATTTGTAAGAACAGTCCCTTTGCTTTTAATATGAATTTTGTCGTTTTTGAAATTTAGGTTTATGTCTCTGATAGTTGAATCTAAAAATGGGATATCAATACTTGTTACATCTACTTCCCCTTTGATTTTTGGGCTAAGTGACGTGCCGTTAAGTATCAAGTCAGAAGTAAATACTCCTTGTTTCATAAATGGTTTTCTAAATATTATGTTGAAAATTTTTGCGTCAGTCGGATTTTGAGTAACGACTTTAAAATTATTAAATCTGACAACGTTATTTTTTAACAGATTGATTGTTCCGTTTGCATTTAATTGGGTATTTACAAATGGTTTGTTATTTTGGGATGAGATTATTTTGTCGTACTGAAATTTATTTACTCTGATTTTGTTTGGAGAATATGTGTTGTTAATGGTTAATTTAACAGGGTTTTCGATATCACCGATAGATGCTCCCATATAGTAAAGGCTTGAGTTTTCTAAAATATCAAGAGTCGATCTTGTATTGAGGTTGTTCAAATCCCCATTTACTCTTGCTGTTAAAATTGCATCTCCTTTAAGTTTTATTGGGTAGAGCGCATTCTTGTTGAAGAATTGGTCAAAAAATTCTTGTGTTGGTTTTGCATTTATGTATAAATTTAAATTTGGATTTTGTTGTACATTTGCAATTTTCCCATCAAGAAATAGTGGCATTTGACCAAGTTTAGAGTTGATTTTATTCAAATAAAGTAAATCGTTTTTTAACAGTACATTCCCACTGTTTATTGTTAGTTTCGTTTGTTTTGGTTTGTAAAGCAGGCTGACATCATCCAATACAGAATATGCGTTTAGATTGTTATTGCGAATTTTTGCGGAAACATCAATATTCCCGTTCAAAAATTCAATATCGTTTAGTGCTTTTGCTGTTTTGGGCGGTAAGATATATTGAACAGCATTGTCATTTATCAAATTCATATCAAGAGATTTGATTTTACAACTGCCATTTACAACCCTGTTTTTATCAAACATTTTGGCAACATTTAGCGATATAAAGTATGGACTTTTTTTGAAAGTTCCTTGAAGTTTTGGAAGCTTAAATGTTGAATTTTTGAGTTCGAAATTACTATTATCAACAATTATTGCACTTTTTGCGCCACGGTTTGAATAAATATTGCCTTTTAAATATACATTGTTATAATCAATATTTTGTATATTTCCGTTATATTTGCCGATGAAACTTGTGTTAATAGTCGCCAAATCCTGTTTGTACGGTAATTTTACGGCAGAAGGTAGAGTTTTTATTGCATCACCAAGATTAAATTTGTGACTAATTACTTCTGCATTGCAAATATTATCTTTTATTTTACCATTAATTTTTATAATTGAATTATTTAAATTTGATTGTAGGTTAAAATCTGCATCCATATTGTTGAATTTTAAAGAACCGGAAGTCTTACTAATTGCAACTGGTGCACCTTTTAATTTGATAGAATTTGAAAGAAGTTCTATTGTGCCTTTGGCAAATAAGTTTTTATTGAAAACTATATCTTTCGGATTTTTTACTTTGCCGGTAAGATTGATAGATGCGTTGACAAGTCCTTGAGCGTTTTCAATTGGTTCTGTAAGTTTTTGGATGTCTGCAAGCATTGGAGATGTTTTAATTGTATGCAAAAGTTTTTCGATATTCTGACCTTTGGTTTCAATGTTGAAATTAAGAATTCCCAATAATGAACAAGTTCCTTTTACGGAAATAGGCTTTCCGTTAAGGTTGGCTGTTTTTGATTGAAAAAACGTGTTTTGGTTATCAAAATCAAGGGTTCCGGATGCGTTTTTTATTACCATATTGTGGATATCTAAGAATGAAACAACGCCATCTCTAAAATAGAATTGTCCCCAACCGTGCGGATTTTCTTTTGTTCCTATTATATGCAGATCAATTCCACCTTTGCCTTTAATATCCATAATTGGAACAGGTCCGAGTTCAAAATGCAAAATGTCGTGTAGAGGATTAAGTACAATTTGTGCAGTTTTTAAGTCAACGCTATCAGTACTTGTAATCATTATATCTGTGTATTTTGTGTACAAATGAATTGGACCTTTAACCCAGACGGTTTGTGTAGGGCTGGTTGGAACTCTGACATCAAGGTTTAATTTGTCGCCAAGAAAAGTAATTTTGATAGTTGCCTTGTCAGAATTTGGAATTGGTCTAACCATGAATGCGTTAGAAACAAGAATGTTCCCTTTAACATCAGGCATATCGGCTTTCCCCTTGATATCAAGATTCCCGATTATATCGCCTTTAAAAACAGTTTGTTTTAACAAAAACAGATCAATATCTGGGCATAAACCTGCTTCTCCAGGTAATAAGGGGATAATTTCTTCTGCCTTAGATTTATTTATCGTAACTTTAATATCAAGGCTTGGCATTTTTGATTTTAGTTTTGTGATTTTCCCGGAAGAGAAGGCACTGATCCCCTTACCTGTAACTTGTGCATCGTTAATCTGTAAACCGTTTTTAATTGTTGAAACATTTGATTTTAAAGATAAACGTCCGTTGTGATGAATAGATTTTGCTTCAATATCTTGAAAAATTCCAAGATTATCAAGGTATAAATTTGTTTTTATGGACTTGTGTCCGCTTGGAAGCTCGGTTGTTTGTGCTGTAAGATTTATAATCCCAGATAAAGCTTTGATTTTATCTTTAGACAATGATTTCGCATATATTGAAAAGTCTGACAAATCCAGGTTTACGATATGACCCGAGATGTCGCATTGGTCATCAGTAGTCTTGTTTAGTGGAAGTCTTAAATCAATATCAGACTTAATAAAAGATTTTTTCTTTCCGGTTTGAATTTCTGCAATTGTTGAAAAATCAAAATGTTTGTTGTTTTCAAAATTATTTATCGTAAGATATTTGCCATCCATTGTTATTTTTTTTGACTGAATTTTATCATAAAGATTTATGGAATAAGAGTCTAAATGAATTTTGGCATGAGTTAATTTTAAAGGCATTTTATCTTGGCGAAAATCA
>OGOP01001514.1_pt1 | contig 16012 bp, 11 predicted proteins | sample 1552591 | NCBI WGS metagenome assembly OGOP01 (sample SAMEA2580120, study PRJEB22360) | human gut metagenome | biome: human gut; feature: human-associated habitat; material: faeces | place: Denmark | collected 2008/2010 | reverse complement strand
AATGAACTTCTCTTTTCTTTGCGTTGCCCTGGGCTAAGAGCTTCTGCCCCTTCAGGGCGTGCTGCTGCAATGAACTTCTCTTTTCTTTGCGTTGCCCTGGGCTAAGAGCTTCTGCCCCTTCAGGGCGTGCTGCTGCAATGAACTTCTTTTTTCTTTGCGTTGCCCTGGGCTAAGAGCTTCTGCCCCTTCAGGGCGTGCTGCTGTAATGAACTGCTTTTTTCTTTGCGTTGCCCTGGGCTAAGAGCTTCTGCCCCTTCAGGGCGTGCTGCTGTAATGAACTGCTTTTTTCTTTGCGTTGCCCTGGGCTAAGAGCTTCTGCCCCTTCAGGGCGTGCTGCTGTAATGAACTGCTTTTTTCTTTGCGTTGCCCTGGGCTAAGAGCTTCTGTCTTTTCCCTTTGCTTTACCCTTCGGCCTGCGATTTTCAATTCCATTTGGCCGGTGACCGTTGGTTCTGGGCGTGTGGCGCTTGCATGCGAAAGTTGAGTAATTTAGCAACCAAATGAAATAAAAATCCCCATTGCCTGTGTAGAGAGGCAATGGGGAAAATGAAGTCTTCAAATATTGTTTACTTGATGATAACAGTCTCGCCGAGAGTCAAGGTGAGGTCATCAATGAGAACGTCACCACCTGGCTTCTTTGAGTTCATGATAACGATGCAGTATGTGCCATCAGTAGGAATTTTCAATTCTTGCTCAACAAGTGTCCACTCTGTGTTTGAGATATTGTTGATGTAGCCAGAGTACATGTAGTTGCCAGCAGGTTTATTATCTGCAGATATTTCAACAAAACCAGACTGTACTGATGCGCCTGTTGCTGTAGCTGCCTTTACGTAGTACTTAATCTTATAAGTACCAGCTTTGAGCTCCATTTCCTTGTAGCCAAGACGCTTGTTGGCTGTTGTTGAACCACCTACCTTTACAGAATACTTGCCACTGTGAGCGTCTGTGCTCTGAGCGACAGAGGCGTTACCTGCTGTAGAGGCAGTCGTCCAGTTGTTTGGTTTACCGTCTACCCAAGTCTCGAAGTTACCATTAGGTGTTGTTGTGTCGCCTGTAGAAGGAGTGTCAGGTTTCTCGCTGCCACCTTCGATGCTTGTCTTGCCATTTACAGAGATGAGTTTGCCGCCCTGATTTGTCTCAGGAGTATTACCCATGTAGTTGACAAGTTTAGCGCAAACAACAATCTCGTCACCAACCTTGAGCTGACCGTCGCCTTCTTTCCATTTCTCGCCACCAAAGTAGTAAGTGCGGAATATCAGGAATTTTTGACTGTTTTCATCATCAGCAATATAGAATGTGGCGTTACCGTATTGGGCTGCGAACTGATCCTTGAATTCTTGAATCTTACCCTTGATGTAGTATTCCTTATCTGAAACCTCACCTGATCCTAAAGAAGCAGCCAAGTTATTAGCAGCTACGCTGTTGAAAGGATCAGCCTCTGTACCAGTACCCTTGGCTTCGCCTGATGGTGTGTCAGGAGTGGTAGCTCCACCTTCGCCATTAAGAGAAACAATGTAGTTGCCTACAAGGAACTCTTTAGTGCCGTTATAGCTGTCTACCTTACCGCAGATAACGACCTCATCGCCTTGCTTCAAAGCGTCTTCGCCCGAGAACTTAGTGCGGTTAGGACCTGCATAACCATTGAATACATAGAACTGGTTAGTAGCAGTTCCGTCTTCTGAAATGTAATATTTCAAGCTACCGTAATTTGCATCCCAACTGCCCTGTACAACAGATACAACCTTACCCTTTACGTATACCTCAGTCTCAGCGCTTCCGCCTTCATCAATGTACTTTTCTACACCTGCCACATTGAATGGATCTGCGGCAGTACCTGTACCTGCAGGCTGAACTTCTGGAGTTTCATCCTCTGTAGGCATATTGTAAGGAGCTGGAACATCCTCGCAGCTGCTGAATGTTATGGCTGCCATAGCCAAGAACAAGCATGAATAAATGAACTTTTTCATATTGATTATTCTTTTTATAGTTTTCTACTTGAGTTAGTTTTATTTGATGGAAACGATATAGTTTCCACTGTTGATTTCCGGTGTTACACCATTGTAGAGCAAGAGCTTGCCGCAGATGACAACTTTCTGTCCCTTCTTGATCAAGTCCTTGTTGGCATCGGTGTACTTCTCGTTGTTGAGATAGTAGTTGCGGAATACCTTGATGGTCTTGGCTGGATCGCCAGTTCCGTCAGCATTCATACCCTTGCCGTCTACAGAGATGTAGAAATCAGCATTACCATACTGTACACTTACACTTGGCTCAGAACAGATGATACCTTCGGTATAAACATTGGTATCGGTAGTCTTTCCGTCGTTAATCAACTGAATGGCTTCCGCTACGGTGTATGGACACTGTTCCGTTCCCTTGGCTACCTTCACGTCGTCTGCAGTACGGATAAGAATCTGCCATGTGTCGTTCTTGCTTCCAGCATAACGTGTGAAGATACCTGTAACGTTCTGTGGACCTTCTGGCAGGAGAGCATTAGCAAACTTGGCGTAGGCAGAAGTGCGAACCACCATGTTGTTGGTGCTGATGCCAGAGAATCCGCGGTTTACGCAGTTGGCGTTGTCTTTGTCTGCCTCAGCGGCAAACACCTTCTTACCTGCATCGGCGAAGGTTACACCCTCTATTCTCATCAGCTTGCCTGAGCAAGACTTCAGATAGTCGGCATCCTTGATCTTGGTCTGGTCGAATACCTCAACCATTGCCTCAGCCTTGGCCTCGTCGGCCTCGCCGATAATCTTGTAGTGCTTCTCCCATACGTAGCGGTCTACCTTACCGATAGACTGTGAGCCCTTGTTGGTGTTGGTATAGACACCGCCCAACTCAGCCTGCTTGCCGTAGCCACCGATGTAGAGGCCCTTGCAGTCGATAAGTACTTGCTGACCTACAGGCAGTTCGCCATAGAGTCCGCTCTTGCCGATGCAAACCAAGATACCGCCCGTCTTGTCCTGCAGGCAAATCTGGTTGTAGAGGTTGCCTCCGAGGTCGTTACCTGTGACGATGCCCAATATCTTGATGTCCTCGTCCACCTGCTTGTACAGGCCGCGTTCTATCTGTGTGGCATATTTCTCCTTCAGTTCGGAGATGGTGATGACATTGGTAGCCTCCAGTTTGTTGTTGCCGATGGCAGGGCCGGTATAATCCTTTTCTCCCACGGAATCAGCATAACCGTCGCCCATGCATGAAGCCAAGAGCAGGGCAGCAAATGCCATTGCGATATATTTTAACTTTTTCATATCTTTCTCTTCTTTTAGAATCTGTATGATACCTGGAACATTCCGTTGGTTCCGAATACGTAATACTTCTTAGGGTTCTTAGAGAACTTGTAGACGCGATCCTTGGCCTCGTTTTCCTTGTTGAGGGTATAGTCGCTTCGGCTCTGCTCGTAACCACCTGAAACAATCTTGCGGTTGTTGAGGATGTTGGTTATCATGAGGTTGAAGTTCAGACTACCGTGCTTGAGGCGGATACTCTTGCCGATGCTTCCGTCTACCATCCATCCGCCGTGACCCTTAGCCTGGTCAACAGAACCAGGGAGAGGCTCGTCGTTGAAGAGCATGTCGCGGTTCTTCAAAGAAGACTTGTAGCGATAGCTTGGTGAGTATGACAAATAGATGCGGTCGTACCAGTTGGCGTTGAGGTTGACGAACCATCCGCTCTTATGGAAGTCGAGTGCAAGGCTACCGATAGTAAGAGGAGTTCCGCTTTCGCGCATGTCCTTAATATATGCGTAGTCCTTAACCACCTCTGCCGACTTGGAGAGCATGTAGTTCACGTTGGCATTGTTGATGTTCTTGGCATCGCTGATGGTTCCGATGGCCTTGAAGTTAAGGAAAGAAGCCACCTTGAAGTCGAGACCTGCCTCGATACCATAGTATTCTTTCTCCAATCCTGTCATGCTGAGGTAGGTGAAAGAGTTCTCGTCATCGTTGTAGAAGTTCTGCCACTCAGTGACGTGGTCAAGACGGCTATAGTATGCGTTGACGTTGGCGTGTACCCAGGCATTCTGATACTGATAGCTGAACTCGCTGCTGAAGACATGTTCGTCGCCAAGGTTGAGAACGTAGTCGTTGCAGATCTCTGGAGAGATGAATGCTGTGTTGGCCATTGGTGGACGCCACTCGTAACCTACACCAATCTTGAATACATGACCCTTGCCGGCATCGAAGTTGATGCTACCCTTGGCACCGCCTTCACCGAAGCGTGCGATGCGGCTGTTGCCCTCAGAGTTGTTGGCAGCCATACCGTTGCGCATATAGCCATGACGACGCATATTGGTCTGACCAAGCTTGCCGCTTATCATGGTCTGGAAACGTCCCATCTCAGCAGTGTAGGAAGTCCAGAGCAAGCCCTTCATTACCTCAATCTTATAGTCGTAACCGAACTTGTCGCCTTCGTAAACGAGAGAGCCGAGGTTGTTGGGTCCTGCTGTGTTGAGGTCGTACTGCACTCTTGGGTCATCGGCAGGATAGGTGCCGAGCGCATAAGTGTTGATGTTGTGGAAGAAGGAAGCACCGAGCAGGTCGTCCATGGTCTGATAGTGACGATTGCTGTTGCTGCCCAATACCAGTCCGCCTACGAGAGTAGAGCGCTTGGTAACCTTAGCCGACAGGGTGGAAGCCATGTTGAACATCAGGTTGTCGCTGTGCTTGGCCTGGATGAAGTAGAGTGCATCGTGGCCCTGGTTGGCAGCCTGAGTGTTGGCATAATAGAGGCGATCCCAGTCAATCTGGCGGTTGGCCTTGCTTGCTGTCCAGTAGTTGTAAGAGTTGTACCAGCTCTGGAGTGTAGACGAGTTGTTGCCCAGCGCGTCAGCATTCCAGATGTCGTAGTAGCTGCTTGGCAGGTTCTTCCAGTAGTCTGGCTGTGGGTTCTCAGCGTTGGCGTAGTTGAGCTTGGTGCTCTTATACATAGAGTACTTGCCAAAGACAGAGGTGGTGAGCTTCATCTTGTCGTTGATGTCCCAGTCCCATGTGGCGATGGCTGATGGCGCAAAGTCGTTCACAACGCGTGAGTTGCGCTTGTGGCCATTGTAGTAGCCCCAGTATGGGTTGTAATAGTAATCGTTGGCGAGCCAGTAAGTCTCGTCGGTTGCTGCTCCCTGTGTAGAGCGCTCTGTAGGATTGCCCCATGTGGTGAAGCTCAGGGAGTGACCGTTGTCCCACTTCTTCTGCACACCGAAGTAGTAAGACAGCGCATTGTAGAAGGTTCCCTCTACATAACCGCGGTTTGCCCAACGATAGGTAAGACCCGCTGAGATGGCCCATCCCTTGTCGTTGAATCCACTGCTATAGGTATAAAGACCACGAAGCGTGTAGTTGCGGTTGGCAACTCCCACAGAAGCATAGTGGCCTGTCTGCATGCTTCCGGCACGGAAGTCATAGTTGTTGCTGCCTCCCATACCTGTCATGGAGTAGTTGTTGCCCTCGAAAGGCAAGGCAAAGTCAACGTTTCTTGAGAATCGGTTCAGACCTCCGATGTTAGAGAAGCGGAACTGACCAGACTCCATGTCGTTCATGGGAGCACCATTGATGTACACATCATTGTACTTCTGATTGAAGGCACGATAACGGAAACGCACTGGCGAGAACAGGTAGCCTGCCTCTGATGCGTAAACATTTGAGTTAGAATTCAGAATGGTGACGTTCTGTGACATATCGTCATCCTCACCCAACTGTGCTTCGGTGAATGTGAATGCATTCTCGTCCAATCCATTTGCTATCTTCTGCTCGGTGGCGTTCTGAGCGAAGAGCAATGGGCTGTAGCAGAGAGCAATCATTGCTAATTTTACCTTTTGTTGCATAGTCAATTGTTTAATTAATATAATGTGAGTGCAAAGTAAATAAATAAATTTTAAAAAAGAAAGTTTTTTTGATTAAAATTTCATTAAAAATTCACTTTTTCCACTTTTCTTACTGATAATTACAATTTAATAGCTACTTTTGCAGCAAACAAATTTTAAAACTATAAATAATGAAACGACATTTGCTATTCTTGGCGGCTCTTTTGATAGTCAATTTGGCTGCCTCTGCCCAGAAGAAGTTCTCGGTTTACGCCGTAGGTTTTTACAATCAGGAGAATCTCTTCGATACCTGTCACGATGAGGGAAAGAAAGATTACGAGTATTTGCCCAACAAGGGCTGGAACGGTATGAAGTACACCAATAAGTTGCGTAATATGTCGAAGGCTTTGGCGGATATGGGAACAGACGTGCTTCCTAATGTGGGGTGTGCCTTCATCGGACTTTCCGAGGTGGAGAACCATAAGGTGCTTGATGCCTTGGTAGACCAGGCACCTCTTAAGGCCCGCAATATGAAATATGTACATATCGAGGGTCCCGACCGTCGAGGCATCGACTGTGCGCTGCTCTATAACCCTTCGCTCTTCAGTGTGAAGAATGTGAAGCTGTTGCCTTATGTGCAGGAGTTGGCAAAGGACAGCGCCTTCTTCACCCGTGGCTTCCTCACTGTAAGAGGAGAGATGGCTGGTGATGATGTGGCGGTGATCGTATGCCACTGGCCAAGCCGTTTCTCTGGTCCTTTCTATCGTGAGTCGGCTGCGCGACAGGTGAAGGTGATCAAGGACAGTCTGCTGAATGTGAACCAAGAGATGAAGATCTTTGTGATGGGCGATATGAACGACGACCCAGTGAACAAGAGCATGCACGTCTATCTGCAGGCTAAGCCCGAAATCAGTCAGGTGGGAGCTGGCGATATGTACAACCCCTGGTACAACGTTCTGGCAAAGGAAGGCAAGGGCACCTTATTCTATAGCGGCAACTGGAACCTCTTCGACCAGATAGTGATTACTCCTAATCTGCTCAACAAGGACGCCAAGAAGAAGGACTACTCTTCGCTGAAATACTGGAAGAGCCAAATCTTCCGTCGCGATTACCTCATCCAGCAGGAAGGTCAGTACAAGGGAGCTCCGCTGCGTACCACAGCAGGCGGACGCTGGCTCAATGGTTACAGCGACCACTTGCCTGTAGTGATGTATCTCGTGAAGGAGAAGAAGTAACTTTTTAAAGGTAAAAAAGTAAAAAGGTAAAAAAGTAAAAAGGTAAAAAATGATAGAAAATCATCCTTTTGAGCCGTGGCTGCCATCGAATGCCCATCTGCTGATGCTCGGCACTTTCCCGCCTTCGCCCAAGCGCTGGTGCATTCCTTGGTATTATCCTAACTATCAGAACGATATGTGGCGCATCTTCGGGCTTATCTTCTTCGGAGATAAACTTCATTTTGTCGATGCAGAGAACAAACGCTATCGTGAGGCAGAACTGAAGAGCTTTCTGCAGGAGAAAGGTGTGGCTATCTATGACACGGCTCAGAAGGTGATACGTACCAAGAATACGGCTTCAGACAAAGACTTGCAGGTGGTGGAACCCTCCGACCTTGATGGTATGCTCAGAGTATTGCCCCAATGCAGGGCTGTGCTTACTGCAGGACAGTTGGCCACCCGCATCTTCTCCGAGCATTACGGCATTACAGCCACTCCTCCTATGGGAGGCTATGTGGAGTTTGAGTTCGAGGGGCGTACTCTGCGACTCTATCGCATGCCGAGCAGTAGCAGGGCTTATCCCTTAGCCGTAGAAAAGAAGGCTGAATATTATCACAAAATGTTCGAAGATGTGCTCTAAGTGTATGTGCTACCAAAGAGTAGCTCTTTTAACTTCTATAACTTCAGAACCTGATAAAGTTCAATAAAAATTAAAACTATGGATAAAGACAAAATAACCATCATCGGTATAGCCGGAGGAACCGGCTCGGGCAAAACCACGGTAGTGAGAAAAATTGTTGAGGCTTTGCCTCCTCACTTTGTGGCTGTAGTGCCTCTTGACTCTTACTATAACGACACAACGGGCATGACAGACGAAGAGCGTCATGCCATCAACTTCGACCATCCTGATGCTTTCGACTGGAAGTTGTTGCACAAGCAACTCAACGATTTGCGTAACGGAAAGGCTATCGAACAGCCTACCTACAGTTACCTCAAGTGTAATCGTGAGGCAGCGACGATACATGTAGAGCCCAAGCCTGTCATTATCATAGAGGGTATTATGACGCTGCTCAACAAAAAGTTACGCGATTTGATGGATTTAAAGGTTTTTGTGGATGCTGATCCCGACGAGCGGCTGATTAGAAACATTCAGCGCGATACTATCGACCGCGGACGTACGGTCTCTATGGTGGTAGACCGCTATCTGAAAGTGCTCAAGCCCATGCACGAGCAGTTTATTGAACCTACTAAGCGCTATGCCGACATTATTATTCCTGAGGGAGGTGAGAATGTGAAGGGTATCAATATTCTTTGCCGCTATGTGGAAGGTTTGGTAAAAGAAATAGAAGCTAAGTAATTTGTCTGTATTTTTATGCTGTATATTCATACGGTAATAGCCAAAAAAACGTTTCCCAGTTAGGTTCTTTAATCCGACTAACTGGGAAAATATTTTTTCCTAACTTTGATTTTTTTTTTCATAGTTAACTAAGCTGTGGCTGTGAATATTTATGCAAAAGTATTCTTGCTGCTTTTTTCTTGTTTTACAGCAAGAAATAGAACGTGCAGCTAATAACAAACTTCGCTTTAGCGACTGCGAAAGTGGAGTTTACCATTTTATTTCCCTTTGCCGTAGAATTGTGCAAAGATACAAAATACAATTTAGGGGAATGTCGAAGAGTGTTGCAGACTGTCGTTAAGTACATGACCTAAAGAAGCGCTTCCTTAGACCCTAAAGAAGCGCTTCGTTACACCTTAAGGAAGCGCTTCGTTAACACCTAATAAAGCGCTTCGTTAAGTCTCATAGAAGCGCATCATCAGAATGGATGCCTGCGCTTCCTTAAAATTGCCTTATTTTATCACCACTTTCTTCTTGCCGATGATGTAGATTCCTTTCGTCAATTTGCTTGCATCATTTCCGAGGTAACGGCCATCGAGGGAGAAAATCAGCTTTGTAGTCATATCAGTTTCATCTACAGAAGGGAGCTGGATGGCGCTGATATTATCAAGATAGTCGAAGGTGATGACTCCATTTTCTTCCTTGATATTATAGATAGGCTTCTCTAAGGTGCTGTTGTTGAGTACGACACTCAAAAGTTCGGTCTTATTTGTAGCACCTGGGAATGGGTCACCTTTGAGGCTGGCCTTGTACTCTTCGTCTGTCCATTGTTTGCCATCACCATGGTTGTAGTCAGAGATTACATAACCATCAGCAGGAACAATCATAACTTTTGGCTTGCCTATAGTGTTATTGGGGTTATCAAAGAGGTTGACATCTTTGTTGTTATAGTCAATTCGCCAAACCAACATACCTGTTTTGTAAACTAATGCTACACCTGTCCACCATCCGCCTATCTGGATGTTTTGTAACAAGAGGTACTCATTGTTTTCTCCCTTTATTTTATAAGCTACCCTTTCTTTGCCGTATGATTTGAGAGTAACAGTCTGCTTTTCATCGCTCAGTTCTATAGGTGTAGCCCATCCCATGGCATCCATTTCCCAAGGTGAATAAGGAGTGGGGCAGTAGCCGCCATTATAAGTATATTCTCCTCCGTCCATTAAATCCCACATCTCTGGGTTTTGGTTGTCTACTTTTGATACGTCAACAGTAGGGTAAAGGTCGGGCAGACCGAGCGTGTGAGAGAATTCATGGCAGAATAGTCCTATTCCGCTAAGTAAGAATCCGTTCTTTTGGTTCAATTCCCGTCCAAAGTTGAGTTCTGCATGGACTCCAAATCTGCAGACCTTTTTGCCGTCATAGGTTCCGAAATCACCTGTTCCAGATTTTGGCCAAATGTCATTTGGATTGCCCGACATGCTGGCAGGATAACCTGCATAGATGATATATACGAGGTCTACCATTCCGTCACCGTCTGCATCATATTCCGAAAAGTCAACATCTCCATCAGCAGCTTTACAGGCATCGCTGACAAGGGCATAGGTGTTGTCATTTTCACCTTGTCCATAGTAAAGAAAAGAATGATTGAGTTTATACGGACCTACGACATCAAACTGTGGAGTGTATGTGCCCTGACTCATGACGTAAAAATAGTCAGAAACACTTCCATTGTTGCGTAAATTTGCTTTTGCGTAAGATCCTGTATAAGCTTCATATCCATCGGGCAAGGCATCCTCAGTCTTTCCTTTAAGGAAGTGCTCAAATACATTCTTGGCTTTCTCTCCACTTTGGAAGGGTGTGTCAGAAAACTCAACCAAAATAACCAAAGCTTTTGGACTGCCACTATGTGGGAAATACTTCACTCCGCTGTTTCCGGTACCCATTGCTTTTGTTGGTGATGCCTTTTTAATGGCATAGCTTCTAAAGCGGGAAAGGTCTTGCTTTTTGATGGCTTTGATTTCTGCAGGCACACGTTTGTTGGCATTGTGGGCAATATAGCTTGTTGCTTTCAATGTGCCGTATGAGGTAGTTTCTGCAATATAGTAGTTGTTTCCTTCTTGTACAAGAAGAACTCCATCCTCTGTGGTGAGCCAATTGAAATGTTCGTCACCATATATTCTGACGTTTAATTCTGTTCCGTCGCTCTGTGTGACAGTGACAATGCCTGGGTATGCTTTTGCAGCAAATCCGCTGACGATGCCCATCAGAGCAAATGTGATGCTAAGTAAAATCTTCTTCATTTGTCTATAGAATTATTTAGTTATTATTCAAGTTTTGGTAGGTGATAGACAGTTACACCTAAATTGATAGATAGACAGTTACACCTATTTATAATAATATTGTCCTTTCTTCTGTGTCTGTTTGCCAAACTCGATGGCATGATGCGGACAATGATGATAGCAAGAGAAACAGGTGAGGCAGTCGTCGTGGTGGAGCCATACCGGCTTCTTGCCTTTGCCGCCCGATATGTCGCCCACAGGGCAGACGTTGGCACAGATGCCGCATTTCACGCATCGCTCTTCCACGACGTGGAAACGCTTGTCGGTGATGAGCACATGCTCGAAGAATCCTCCTACTATGTGGGTGAAGAACCAGGGTAGCGGACCTTCCGTAAGATGGCTGATGCCGGTCTTTCGCTCTCTCAGGTCTTCGCAGATGGCTTTCAACTGTTGTGCTGCCTTCTCCTTCTTGCGCTTCTCCTTCTCAGGTGGGTCTACGTCCATGAAGGGTAAGCCCACGTACGACTCCGGCATGATGAGCGAATAGTCTGAGTCGGGCTGGCTGATGCCCATCGCTTGCAACTGATGGTTGGCCTGCAGGCATTTGTTGAGTGTGTCGATGGTCTTTCCGATGCTATCGCCTGCCGTGCATACTGCATAGCAGAAAGGTTTGCTGTCGGGAAAACCCTCTTCGCCACCGGTCTTCAGTCTCAGTCGGCTGATGAACGAACGCACCAGTCTTGGCACTCTCCAGCCATGAACGGGGAAAACGAAACCAAGCCGTTCACCTTCTTTCAAGGCAAACGGCTCGATGTCTTTATCGGCTGAAAGATAGTCGGAATAGTCGGCTATGTTGATCAGTCGTTCTTGCGTGGCAGCCCCAATCTGAATGGCAGCCCAGCGTGTATTTCCTGTTCCTGAGAAATAGAATATCATTACTACTTCTTGACTTCGGTCATGACACCTTCTATATACAGACGAGTCATCTCTACCGTACCATTGGTACGTACGGTGATGCTCTTCTTGAAGTGGCCGGGCCATGTGCCGTCGCTTTTGTAAGTTACCTCAATCTGGCCCTTCTGACCGGGAGCTATTGGAGCCTTGGTGTATTTGGGCACGGTGCAGCCGCAGCTTGCCAATGCCTGATTGATGATAAGAGGCTTGTCGCCTACATTGGTAAATGTGAATGTAGTCTTGTGGATCTTCTCTGTCTCAGGGAATGAGCCAAAGTTGTGAGTCTGCTTGTCAAACTTGATTTGAGCCTGAGCGTTGGCGCTCAGAGCGCAGCAAACTGTCATACATATAAAGAGTACAAACTTTTTCATTTTCTTTTTTTTTAAAAAATGTAACGTTTTCTGTTCTTTTAAGTTTTGGATGCAAAATTACACATAAAGTTTAGTATGTCTCTACTTTTTTACATCTTTTAGCATCTCTTGTGGCGTATTTACCTCAGTTTAATAGCTTTTCGCCTTATTTGGGTAGATATTTCTTCAGGAATTGTCCTGTGATGCTGCCAGGGCAGGCTGCCACTTGCTGAGGTGTACCGCAGGCTACCAGGTTGCCTCCCTTGTCTCCTCCGTCGGGGCCTAAGTCTATGATATAGTCGGCACACTTGATGACATCGAGGTTGTGCTCGATAACCACCAGTGAGTGTCCGCGCTCTATCAGGGCGTTGAAGGCATGGAGCAGACGTCGGATGTCGTGGAAGTGAAGACCGGTGGTAGGCTCGTCGAAGATGAAGAGTGTGGGTTCCTGTTCCTCCTTGCCGATGAAATAGGCGAGTTTGACACGCTGGTTCTCACCTCCCGACAGGGTGCTTGAGCTCTGACCGAGCTTGATATATCCCAGGCCCACTTCCTGCAGAGGCTGAAGTTTTCGTACGATGATGCGGCACTGGTCGAAGTCGTTGTCGCTATGTGCGTTTTTCTCATCGCTAAAGAACTCGATGGCTTCGTTCACTGTCATGTTGAGCACATCGTTAATGTCCTTTCCTCCATATCTCACGTCCAGTATATCGTGCTTGAAGCGTTTGCCGTGGCAGGCTTCGCAGGTAAGAGTGAGGTCTGCCATAAACTGCATCTCGATGGTGACATATCCGGCACCCTTGCATTCCTCGCATCGTCCGCCTTCGGTATTGAAGGAGAAATACTGTGCTGTAAAGCCCATCTGTTTAGCCAAAGGTTGGGCGGCAAAGAGCGTGCGGATGGCATCGTAGGCTTTCAGATAAGTGGCAGGATTGCTGCGTGTACTCTTGCCTATAGGGTTCTGGTCGACAAACTCGATGTGTCGGATGCTCTTCCAGTCGCCTTCCAATGAGGCAAACTCGCCAGGAGCATCAGCCACGAGGTCGAGTCGGCGGCGGAGGGCAGGGTAGAGTATGCCCTTGATGAGCGACGACTTGCCCGAGCCCGACACACCTGTCACTACTGTAAAGACATTGAGAGGTATCTCCACATCAATGCCTCGCAGGTTGTTCATGCGAGCCCCTCGGATGGTGATGCTCATGTTCCATGCCCTTTGTGAGGCAGGACATTCTATCTCCTCGTCGTGGGTGAGGTAGCGTATGGTGTAGCTCTTGGGGTAGCGGTCCAACAGTTTCTGTTGGGCGGCCTTGCCGGTAGTATCGTACTCGGCGGCAGGTCCGGCATAGACCACCTCGCCACCTAAGCGTCCTGCATCGGGACCTATATCTATGAGATAGTCGGCAGCCCGCATGATTTCCTCATCGTGTTCCACGACAACCACGGTGTTGCCCAACTGTTGCAGTTCGCGAAGTACCTTGATGAGGCGGTCGGTGTCACGGCTGTGCAGTCCGATACTTGGCTCGTCGAGGATGTACACACTGCCCACGAGCGAAGAACCCAAGCTCGTGGTCAGGTTGATGCGTTGGCTCTCACCACCCGACAGACTGTTGCTGAGTCGGCCTAAGGTGAGGTAACCCAAACCTACATCGAGCAGGAACTGCAGACGGTTGTTGATTTCGGTAAGCAGTCGTTTTCCGATGCTCTGCTCGTGTTCTGTAAGCTTCAACTTGTCGAACCAAGCCTTCAGATTGGTAATCGACATTTCCACCAGTTCGGTAATGCTTCTACCGCCTATCTTCACATAGGTGGCTTCCTTCTTGAGTCGTGTGCCATGGCAGTCGGGACAAACCGTCTTGCCACGGAAACGGCTCAGCATCACGCGGTATTGTATTTTGTACTGGTTCTCTTTCACCATTTGGAAGAAGGCATCGATACTCACCTGCTCGTGGATGTCCTTTTTGCGGTCGCAAGGCAATCCGTGCCAGAGCATATCCTTCTGTTTCTGTGTAAGATTAAAGTAAGGCTCGAAGATTGGAAAATCGTACTGTGCTGCACGGCGGATGAACTCTTTTTGCCACATGCCCATCTTCTCGCCACGCCAACAAACCACGCACCCATCATACACACTCATTGAGGTGTTGGGGATGACGAGTTTCTCGTCAATACCTATCACACTTCCGAAGCCCTCGCAGGTAGGACAGGCCCCTAAGGGAGAGTTGAAGGCAAACATATTGTCGGAAGGATCTTCGAAGGTGATGCCGTCTGCCTCGAAGCGGGTAGAGAAGTCGTAGCAGATGTGGCTGGGAAGGAACAGAAGGCGGCAGGCACCATCGCCCTCATAGAAGGCAGTCTCAGTAGAGTCGGTGAGTCGGCTGATGTCGCTCTTCTCCTCGCTTACCGACGAGCGGTCGATAACAAGGTAGATGTCCTGAGCTTCGGCTTTTCCGTCGAAGTCCTCGATACGTACGAACTCATCTTTCACCAAGATGCGCGAGTAACCTTCCTGCAGATACATCTCCAACTGGCGGTCAAGAGTGCGTCCTTCTGCCACATGGATAGGGGCAAGAATCACAAACTTGGTGCCAGGAGAATACTGTCGGGTGCAGGCCAGGACGTCTTCAGTGGTATGTCGCTTCACCTCCTCGCCGCTGATGGGTGAGAAGGTTCTTCCTATGCGTGCATAGAGCAGGCGCAGGTATTCGTAGATCTCGGTAGTGGTTCCTACTGTGGAACGCGGATTGCGCGAGATGACTTTCTGCTCGATGGCAATAGCTGGCGGCAAGCCTTTGATGAAATCACATTCGGGTTTGCTCATTCTGCCCAAGAACTGGCGGGCATAGCTTGACAATGACTCTACATAGCGACGCTGGCCTTCGGCATAAAGAGTGTCGAAAGCCAATGACGACTTGCCCGAGCCCGATACGCCTGTTATGGCAACAAACTTGCCCTGAGGAATCTTGATGTCGATATTCTTCAGGTTGTTGGCCTTAGCTCCTTTGATCTCAATATATTTTTCTTTAGCCATTTAGTAACTTTTTTTATTTCCTCCTTTTTACCTTTTTACCCTTTTACTTTTTTACCTTTTTACCTTTATTCATGATGATATGGCTCACCTTTTATAATAGTGCATGCCCGATAGAGGGCTTCGGTGAAGATAAGTCTTACCATCTGATGGGAGAAGGTCATCTTGGATAGCGAAATCTTCTCGTTGGCACGGTCGTATACCGCCTGAGAGAATCCATACGGACCACCAATGACGAAGACGAGTCTTCGTGAAGTAGCCTGCTTGCGCTCTATCCATTTGGCAAACTCGATGCTGCGAAACTCCAGTCCATGTTCGTCCATCAGCACTACTGTGTCAGAAGGCTGCAGCTGTTTCAGTATCAGTTCGCCTTCGCGCTCTTTCTGTTGCTGTTCACTCAGACTCTTTGTGTTTTTGAGTTCGGGAATGGTGGTGATGGTGAAAGGCATGTAATGGGTGATACGCTCGGCATAATCCTTGATGCCAGCAATGAAATGCTTGTTGATGGTTTTGCCCACCAGTATGAGTTCAGTCTTCATTTTCCGTCTTTTACTTTCGTTCTTCGTCCTTCACCTCATCCTTATAATAACCCTTTCCGATGCGCTTGGGATTTTTAGGAAACCATCCTTTCTCGCAACGTTGTTTCTGCTCGAAGAGCTCACCGATGCTCCAAAGACTGGAGGCTCCCAAGATGCCATGAATAGCCGACAGAAGAACGTCCTCTATCAGGAATGCCGCAGCGATGGTGGCGAATCCCAGAACGAGAAATACCCACCAGTAGCGGGTGCCAGTGTAGTATTCGGTCTTGATGACAATAGGGTGGAAGAGTCCTATAATGAGAAATGTGCTGACGGCAATGATGATGCCTGTGAAATGTAATTCCATGTTTAATATTTATATTGTTACTGAAAATGGTACAATCTTGTCCAAAAGATGACCAAATATATTTTAGAATGCAAAAATACAAAAAAATCTTCAAACTTGCTTTTGTTTCTCGGATATTTTATATATCTTTGCAGAAGATAAGCTGCATCTCAGCAAAATATTCAAGTAAACTTGATAT
>OGOP01001510.1_pt1 | contig 16028 bp, 16 predicted proteins | sample 1552591 | NCBI WGS metagenome assembly OGOP01 (sample SAMEA2580120, study PRJEB22360) | human gut metagenome | biome: human gut; feature: human-associated habitat; material: faeces | place: Denmark | collected 2008/2010 | reverse complement strand
TAGTGCGGGGCGGCAGCACTCCTTGCTGTCGCCCCTTGATTGCCTACCAGCAAAGACGGGCGGGACTGTCAACGGCGGCGCGTATGCGCCGTTCATCTTGACCGTTGACTGGCTCGGCTGGCTTTGCTATTTCATTATCTCTTTCAATTATTGTCAAAGGAAATATAGATAGTTAAACTATCTGGTATGTAACTGATACTCAACCACTTATCTTCGTTTGATAAAAGTGTCCCAATCGAAACATAGTTTCCCTCTTCGATTTCCTCCGATACATTCTCAATTACGGAAAAACCTTCTTGGTTCAAAACCTCCATGTACTCGCTATAGTCGTCGTCGCTAATGCCGGTAAGGTTGACACTGCAATTTTCATGTTCTGTATCAAGTGTTGCCCATGCAACTGTACCGGGCGGAATAGGAAGCCCCTCTGTGTATTCATTAACAGGCCAGATACCCTTGTCAAGAGTGGTAATACTGTTAGATTGTATATTGCTCTCATTACCTGTGGGTGTAGACGAAATAGTTTGATTAGAACACGCGGCCAAAGAAATTATGAATATGATTGCCAATACAGAAATATACTTCTTCATAAGTTATCTCCTATTTTTGTGTATAGTTCGGATAATCAATAAAACAGCAATTACCGCTGCGGCAAACCCAACTGCCAAAATGATTTGTAAAACATCAAAGCCCAATGCACTCTCAATCTGGATATTTGTTGTTGCGTCTGCCTGTCCGATTGCGCCCTCTGGTGCTTTTCCTAATCGTGTGACAGCATATATCGAAAAGGCAACAACCGCAACAATAAGCGCAACAAGCGCAGAAATGATACCTTTCCTTTTTTTTGATGAGGCGTTATCAATACCAAACTGCTCTGCGGTGCTGTCTGCAAATTCTTTTGGTGTTCCTAAACGCTGGATAACCTGCTGTTCCGTTTCTCCATGCTCCAAAGCAGACGCGAAAACTTCATTCAAATCACGCACAACCTCTTTTTTCGCTTTATGTGGTAAGGATAGTTCCTTTTCAACTTGTTTAATATATTGTTCTTTCATTTCGATACCCTCGCTTGTTGATAACTTTCTATGAAGCCGTTTACGCAGTTCTCATAGCTTGACCAAAATAAGATTAGTTCATCAAGTATATTCCTGCCTTTATCAGTTAGAGAGTAATACTTTTTTGAACCGCCATTTGCCACAGCCGGAGCCAATCGACATTTAATTAGTTCTGCTTCCTGCAAACGATACAGAATAGGATAAATGGTTCCCTCTTTTGCATATCCCAAAACAGACGCACTGTTATTCAATTCGGATATAATTTCGTATCCATAAGTTTCTTTGCGTCCGATTAGGCATAAGAGTATCATTTCCAGAGAGCCTTTTTTGAATTGTTGGACATATCTGTTATTCATACTGTCGCCTCTCTTCAGCTTTGCTATTTAGTTTTACTAAGTAGCGACTATATTATATCTCTTTTGGGGTATCAAAGTCAATAGGCTTCACGGAAAAGTTACAAAATGTTGTACTTTCTGCATAGGGTAATAACGGAATAGCGGGGTACTGGCGGTCTATGTTTTGTTTTTAGTATCTTACTTCTTTATCGTACATGAGCATTGGCCCCGGGGTTGTCATTGCCGTAGCCCTCCAGCAGATTGATAACACCCCATGCGCCGAGACCTGCGCCCAGCGCGATCACGAGGATCTTTAGGGTATCGATAGCACTTGTGAAAAAAGCCATATAGTATATCCTCCTTGTAATTTCTTGATTTGTTGTGTGGCCGAAAAAGGCCGTAAAACGCAAAAAAGCCGCCGCTGTGAGTTGATAATCAAAACACAACGGCGGCGACAGCAGAGTTTTTCTGCCGGTAGATTAAGCGGGAGAATCGCGTGCCCTCAAATATAGCCTCCTTTACGTGGTATGTTCTGTCAGTTCCTCCGGGCTGACCTCATAATTTCGGAAAGCCTCTCCCGGACGAACGGACAGTCTTGTGGAAAGAAAATGTTCAATGTCAAAAGCGTTTTTCGGGTTATGGTCTGACAGATACTTATAGTTCGGGTGCTTGGTAATATCATATTTCTTTGATAAGAAAGGACGCACGCCGCGTATCTGCAAAAGGCACTTGCTGCCGTCCATTACAGCAATCTCATCCATTGACATGAGATCTTTGCCGAGCTTTTGAAAATTCTGTCCGTGGCTCTCCTGCGTGCCCTTCGTGACGCTGGTGTTATACAGGTCGATAGTTTCTTTTCCGAGCAGCGAGTTCCAGCTTTTCAGCGTGGTTTCCTCCTTGCCGCCCAAAAACAGACTGGCGTCGCAGTTGCCGATGATCGTGTCCATGTTGTCCTTATACAAGGCTTTGAGCTGGCTCTGTGCCTGCAAGACAAGGCACGCGGAGATTTCCCTTGAACGGATGGTAGCCATTAGGCGTTCCAGGTTCGGGATCTGCCCGATATTGGCCGCCTCGTCAATGAGACAGCGCACATGGATCGGAAGCCTCCCGCCGTACACATCGTCCGCCCGCTCGCACAGGCGATTGAACAGGATCGAATAGATCAGGCTGATCAGGAAAGCAAAGGTGCCGTCCGTATCCGACATGATCAAAAACAGCGCCGTCCGCTCGTCGCCCAGCAAATCCAGATCCAGCTCGTCATACATGGTGATCTTCCGGACCTCTTTAATGTCAAAGGGAGCAAGGCGGGAGGCACAGGAGATAAGGATACTTTTCGCAGTCTTGCCCGCCGCCAGCTTGTATTTCTTGTACTGCCGCAGCGCAAAGTGATCCGGGTCCTTTTGTTCCAGGGCGTCAAAGAGAAGATCAACCGCATTTTTGAAGCTCTCGTCGTCCTCGCGTACTTCCATAGCGTTCAGCATTTCTACCAGCGTGGCAAAGTTCTGTTCGTTTGTCGGGGCCTCGTAGTAGATGTAGCCGATCAGCGCCGTGTAAAGCAGCGTTTCCGCCTTGACCCAGAAATCGTCACCGGCCTTGCCTTCGCCCTTGGTGTTGGCGATAAGCGTGGTGACGATTTTCAAAATATCCTTTTCATCATGGATATAGGCAAAGGGATTGAAGTGCATGGATTTAGAGAAATTGATCGTATTGAACACCCGAATCTTATACGGCTCATAGACGATCTTCCCGCGCTTGTCCCGCACCGGTTTTCCGTCCTTATCCAGCTTCGGCGCGCCTCTTTGCAGGAGCTTTCCGCATTCCACCAGCACCGTACCCTTTGGGTCTGTTACAACATAGCTACTGTGCATCTGCATAAGGTTCGGCTTGATGAAAAATCTCGTTTTGCCGCTGCCGGAACCACCAACGACCAGCACGTTTTTGTTTCTGGCATTGGCCGGGTTCTTTGGTCTGCCGGACATCATAAGCCCTTCGGACTGCGTAAGAATGATGTTATTCTCCGGCTTTGGGTCCATAAAGGGGGCAATATCAGTTTTGGTGCCCCAGCGGGCGCTTCCGTATTCCACATTTTTTCGGTACTTTTTGGCGTCCTTGCCTTTGATATATACCGCAAGTCGAACCGCCGCCATACCGCAAAGACCGATCAGAAGGTCGATTCCCGCAGTCGGCAAGAAATGATCGAAAGCGAGAGAAAAGCCTTCGTTCAGTCCCAGCATTTTCATAGAGGCATCAGCGCCGGGAGCAAGCCGGATCGCTTCGCCCAGCTTGGCAAATACCCATAGGAACAGAAGATAAGGAAGGTTCGGCAGCACATACTTTTTTAATGTATCGCCTATATTCATCGTTCCGGTCCTCCATGCTCCTTGTTCTTTACGCGATCCTTGCCAAGTGCCTGTGCCAGCTCCCTGAATTTGTGGAGTTTTGCCAGCATGGACGGACGGCTCTCACGGGAGAGATCCTTTTTCGTATATTCCTTAAAGGCTGCCGTCAGAGCATCCGCCTGATTTGCTTTGAAATACACCGTCCAGCGGGGAGGGGTGACCCCCGTTTCCTTTTCAATGTGATAGCGTACCTGGTGTTTTCTTGCGTATCGTTCAAAAGAGCGGATACGCCCGGACACCTCTATCGTATTTGTACCGCCGTCCAGTCCGGCAAGGCGCTTCATGGTGTTGCGTCCGACCTTCGGCGTGTTTCGTTCCTGTTCCATTTTTCGGAGAGCGGCGGCAATCGCTGCTTTCAGAACACGTCCGGACAGTTTGGCCGCCTGGATGGTTACGGATACCGTTCTTTGTTCAATTTCTTCCTGCAAGATATTCCTCCTTTCCGATTATTGATGGTGTTACAATTCCGCGCCCAATACCTGCTCGCGCGGCTTATGCTCCATATCCTTTGCCGCCTGCTCTACCTGGATACGGGCGTGTTTTAACAGGGTTTTCACCATAGACGCCGGATCGTTTACCTCTGTGAGCTTTTCGGTCAAGCCTTTGCACTCGTCGGGAAGGTATTCCGCAATATCTTTGCATGCTTCATCCAAGCTCCCGATAAAGCCCCAGCAGCTATCCTCCAGTTCACCGTTTTTGTAGAGCTCATAGCCGTAGCACTCGCCGCGTAGATAGGCGTCATATATCTTGACTTCATCCTTCAGCCGGTTTTCAGCCTGCTCTCTGACAGAGGGCGTGATCCGGTCAATCTGGTATTCCTCCCGTATATCCGCTTTGGAAACATAGATCCAACCGACCTGCCCGCTGTCCCATTCGGCATGGACGGCGCGGCCGACAAAGCTGTCCGTACTCATAGCAAGGACACTATGATCGTAGAGATAGAGAGGAAGCACGATATATTCCTTTTTGATCTCCGCCATAAGCGCCTGATCGACAGCGCGGGCATACTCCCTTGTTCCAAAGGGGGTATCCGGCTGTTTGGATAGCCGGTCTAACAGACGGTCGTACTTTTCCTCGCCTTTTTCGCTGTTTCCAACTGTTTTCAGATACAGATCTTTCAGAAAATCCTCGTTATCGCCGTAATTATGCTCGTCGCCCAGATCGTAGCGCCTGTGAAAGCAGACCATTGTTCCGAAATTCTCGTCCAGCCGCCGGGGGCTGATAAAGAAGTCGTCAGGCTGAACGGTGAGCATATACGGTTCCTGCACGGCAAGCTGCATCATAGTTCCGGCTCCGCATGAGACTGTTTCTGCGCGTGCTCTCCCGGAACAGGCTGCTTGACGCCGATGAGTTTTCCGGCGATACGGACAAATTCTTCCGGGTGCTTGAATTGCTCGCTGAATTTCTCCATGAGCTCCGGTGAAAGATCCCCGAAGTTATCCTCTGTAAGACCCGTAAGAATAAAATTGCCCGCTATGATGTCGTAGATCTCTCCGTTGTCATCGGTAAGCGAGCGGTTGAGCGGCAGCCCCATGAGTTTGCCTTCCTCGTTGCAGATCAGGGCGACCGGGTCCTCATAGGGGTAAACGGCCTGAATACTGCCGCCGACAGCCCTTTGCAATGATTTCAGACCGCCTTCGATTTCCGTTTCATACGGCGTTTTGCCGGGTTCTACCATTAAAACTTTCATAGTGCAGCTTCCTCCTTTTTCTTTGCTCCGGCAGTCGGAGCTTTTTTCGTATCTTCTTTATTTGCTGCCAGCTTCCCAAGCACAGACGGCTTTTTGTCTGGAAATAGAAAAGCACCGCCGGAAAGCTCGTTCAAAACCTCTCTGGCGGGGCGTGTTGTTGTGATTGGCTCCTGTCCCTCAATGGTATATCCTGGAAGAAGAACGCCATTTACTTTGAAATGCTCTGCGTATTCCTGCGGGATAGGCGGGGATACCTCCGTAAAGAGGTGTGCATACGCCTTTTTCCTGCCCTCAATATATTTCAAGGCAGCCTCTTTATCCGTGTAGCGTTTCTGCCGTTGCCCGGCAATAGCTTTTCCCCAGCCTTGTTTTGGGGTATGCACGCCCACATTCCAGGTTACATACCACGCCGTCGGAATACGCTGCTGCGTCTGTCGGTCGTAGGTGCAATCCTCGTAAATACTTGCCGACATTTGATACACCCTGTTGCTGATCTTTTCGTCAGCATAGCGGTCTTTTACCCATTTGTTCCCAGTATGCTCGATCTCCGAGGTTTTCAGGTATTCGATAGCCCGATCAATCAGCTTTGTAAGAGCTGCCTGGCGCTCCCATTTAGAAAGAGGGACATTCAGACCATCAAAGATTTCCTGTTCTGCCGCCACACTGATTTTTCTCATATTTTCCAGCTCTTGTATATCTGTTTTGGTAAAGGGAGTCAGATCCGGGGCATTGAGGTCCATTGTAATGCTGCGTTCAATTTTCAGGGTTGCGCCGGGTTGTAGGTTATCTCCGTAATCATAAACGCCGTAAAAATCTTCTTTTCTCAATCGTTACCTCCTGTATGCTATCGTTCCGGTTCGTGTGCCTTTTTCGGAGCAGGAGCCGGTTTCTCCGCCGCTTTTGCGGTCGCAAGCTGACCGATCACGGAAGGGCGGTCCATTCCGAAAAGGGAAAGCTGTGCGCCGTCTTTCAGCGGTATATCGGCGGTTTCCAAAGAGGGAATCTCCGTCGCATGTGTAAAGATATGCTCCAGCTTCAAATCTGCAACGATCTCATCAAAAGCGGCGTTGATCGCCTTTCGTTCCTCGCCCTGGGGATATGCCCGTATCACTTCGGAATTGCCCGCTTTATCAAAAGCAATGGTTACGCAACTTTCCGCATGACCCACGAGATAGTCCGATTGGTACGGCAGACGATCCTTGACATAGCAGGCAAACGCCCGTGCCGTCATTTCCACGTTGCTTTCCCAATAGCCGCCGTCGCGCTCGCAGTTTTCGCCCATTTTCTTTGAATTGCGGTAGTAGTCTGTGGGCGTCTTGCCGGGCGTTGGCTGCGGATTTTCCCTGATCTCACGCATAATACGCTCGTAGTTATGAAGCTGGTCGCGCTCACTTTTCGGGATCACATGTCCGCTGACCGATTTTTTCAGATCGCTCATTTTATCCACACTCCCGGATTCACCTGCGACAAAAGCGGCTTTCAAAGACGCATACTGTTCTTTCACGGTATCGTCCCCATAGCGGTCAATGGCATATTTCATAGCGGAATCCGCCCAAGCCTCGGCCTGTTTGACAAGCCTTGCGTTCTGCACTTCCGCGCGCTTTGCCGCTTGTTCCGGCGTTTCCGTTTTGTGCTTCATTGCGTCGATCAGTTTTTTCATGGGAGGATACAGGTGCGCACTGTCGGACAAAAATCCTTTTGCGCCCATCTTACCGCCCAGATAATCGTCCAGACCGTGCCACCATTCATGTGCCAGCGATCCGGCCCCGTGCATTTTCGTGAGGTTGATAACCTTGCGGAGCGGTTCGTAGTGCGCTGCCGCATTGCCGCTGCCTCTTGCTCCGAAAGCGATTGCGAGAGTCCCCTGATAGGCAATATCCTTGTCTGAAATATGGAGCGCGGTCGCCAGGTCTTTCAAAGCCTCAAATCCCATGTTCAGGGAAGTCTGCCGGTCATTTTGATTGAGCCAGTTGCCGAACTCGCCGCCGCGAAAGCCGAAGGTATCAAGGTAATGCTGCCCGACGATCTCTTGGCCTTTTCGGTAATCCGGACCGGTTCTGGTGATGTGTTCAAGCTGCGGCGGTACAAAGCGCTGTTTCCCGCTTTGGCTCCTGCCTTTGGCGTGCTCCTGCGCCCAGCGCAGGGCTGCCTCTCGGGTGGCAAGGTTGCTCTGCAAAATGGAATAGCCCTTTGTGACATAGTAGGTTCCTTCCTGCCAGTCATTATTACGGGAATAGCCCTTGCCGTCGTAAAGGTGAAGGGCGTAGCCGCGCGGCACCTTTTGTTCTTTTGCAACGCCGAATTGCTCCTTTTCCGCCTGCCTTGTATAATCCCGTTCAAACTCTGTCGGTGAGTGAACACGCAAAGCCCGAAAGAGCTTATTCGTGATAACAGGATTGTCCGAGCCTTTCTTTGTGCCCTGATATGCCGGTGTGCTTCCGTAGCCATGACTTTTTTCCAGATAACCGTGATCCAGAAAGAAGCGGTCGCATACCCGCATAGCGTCCTCGACGGTTCGGATACCCTCGACAACCGCCTGCAGCTCCCGCACGGTTTCAATGTACTGTTTTTGGCGGTCAAACCGTTTTTCGGGAGTATTATCCCGGTAGGAGTATTGCGGAGAGGCGTTCAGACTGTCCCGCGCCTTTTTGATAAAATAGACCACGCCCAGAGGAGTACCCTCGTCAAGCATGGCCTGATAGTCCGGCTTTTTCCAGATGTTATCCTTTTTAACGTACTTTTCAGCTTCGCGCTCGTTCATCCCGTCAAGGTCATCGGTGTATAGCCCGCGCTCTTTCCAGAGATCCTTTTTTGCGCCTCCGATCTTTTCGCCAAAGTCCTCATGCAGTTCAGGTGGCATTTACGGCCTCCTTTTCTCCGGCGATAATGCTTACGATCTCCGGGCCGGTATCATAAATCTGCATAAGGCGTTTGGCCGTCCCGCAAGGGTGAACGGCGCCGGAAGTCCAAAGCCGGACCGTAGTGGGCGTTACGTTCATCAGAAGCGCAAAGCCTTTCTCATTCATATCCAGCTTTTTCATAAGCGCCTTAACCATAGCCGGGCCGTACTCCGGGCATTTGGAAGCTCCGGCGATCATTTGCAGCGCCGTTTTTTCGGTTTTCATTTTGCATCATCCTCCTTAAATTGAAATAGCCGCCTGTTTTTCAAGGCGGCGTTCAGGCGTGTTTTGACGTTCTTGTATTTTGATTTGCAATAAATCGTTATAGTCCTTGCCCTGACGTGGCGGGTGAATACCGACACGGATATGCTGAAAGCGCGGATCGGAGCGCAGCATTTCTTTGATCTTGCGTGCGTTCTTGAGCCCTGCATAGTCGCTGTCCATATACAGATCCACACGCCGGATCTCCGGGCGCCGTTTCAAGAAGGCAAACAAGGCCACATGGGACGTTCCGCCAAGAGAGAGCCTGTATCCGTTCCATTTCCAGCCGCCCATTTCCTGCAAGGTTGCGTGAGAGAGCGCGTCTATGGGCGCCTCAAACACGGCGACATGGCGGCTGCCTGTTCGATGGGGAGGCAGACAAAAGCTGTATTCTTTGTCGCTGCCGTAGGCGTCTTTTCGCAGGTCGGAATGAATACCGCGCATACAGGCAAACTTTGCCGTGCCGTGTTCATCCTTACCGACAAACACACAGACCGGGATATATGTCGCGTTGCCGTCCGGCTCCTTTTTCTTGTAGGAGCCCTCGTAGAGAATGCCGAGCTGTGTGCAGCGTTTGATCACGGCTGTGCTGATCCCGCGCTTTTGCAGATAGGACACATACGAAGTCGCACATTTCTTCTGCCAGGGCAGATAGCAGCGGTTAGGCTTCCTTGCCTGCCTTGCCGCAGCGTGATCCTGATAGGACCTGGAAGGGAAAGAATACTGCATTGCCGATCCTGCCAGAGCGTTTACCGCTTCCACAAGGCCGTATCCCCGAATCTCCATGAGATAATCAAGAGCGTTAATCCGTTTTCCGCGGCTGTTCCAGTACCAGTAATTCTTTGCTGTGACATAGACAAGGCTGTCATGTTCTCTGTGTCGGTAGTTGGGTCCGTCACGCTTCAATACGCCGCGTTCGTGCCGTTCCAGATAGGCAAACAGATCCGCCTCCCGCGCCTGCCTGATCTGCTCCTTGGTTACGCCGGGCATGGCTTTCTTGCGGCTTTACTTTTCATACAGCGCACCTCCTTCCTCGAATTCATATTTTTCAGCGCCTTGCGGCGCTAAGTGCCGTACAGGTCGTGATTGACTTCCGCCCTGTAATAGCTGTCCATCGTAGCCGGAGAATTAAAAAGAGCCGTCAGCAGGTAAGCCTTGATATTCCCGACCTTGGTTGTGTTCCTGTCGATACAGTCGAACACATACTCAACGTGCATGGGGCCTACTTTAAGCAGACGACTCTTGACGATCTCACGGGGGAACTCGTCACCGGCAATACGGATATATGGTCTTTTTGAGATCACGGCTTCCAGCATGAGCTCCACGACCTCGTCCATGCGCTCCGTGCCGTACCGTTCGCAGAGAATGTCATACTCGATGTTCGTCATAATGAGATCACGGTAAGCGTTTGCCTCATCCATCCAATCCATCCGATCCTGTGTTTCTGAGTTATATTTTCTTTCTCCCGCTTTAGGATAGATTGATTGATGCGTACTTGATATATCCGTATTTTCTTTTTCTGTTTTTGGTCTATTAGTATTTAATTGGGCGTGGTTTTCCTGTTCAGGTTTTACCTGTTCTGGAAAAGCCTGTCCTGGATTTACCTGTCTTGGATTTTCCCGTTTAGGTGAATTCGGCGGTATATCAAGGGTTACGGGCTGCTCGTGGATCGTGTACTCAATATCTCCGAGCCGTCCGTTTGGCAGCCTGACACGCTCCCTTGTGAGGTATCCCTGCTGTTCCAGCTCTTTTAGAGCCGTGGATATGGCGTTTATGCCGTCCTTGCAGATATGGGCCAATCCTTTGGTCGTATAGTCCCAATCCTCCGGCAGCGAAAGCATGAGGGACAGGAGCCCTTTTGCTTTCAGCGATAGTTTCCTGTTGCGCAAGTGGTGATTGCACATGATCGTAAAGTCCTTTGTCTTTTCAACTCTAAATACGGCCATCCTGATCCTCCTTTCCTCGGTCGTTTATATAGCGAAAGGGCGCTCCATCCGGTTAGACGAAACGCCCTTAGGCAGTAGCGGCCATGGCATGACCGCACATATTCAATTTGTTCTTTCCTTTACAGCCTCCTTCATTTTCAGATTTTCGCGTCAGTTTCAATGTTGGAAAAGGAATTGAAGTGACTGCGACAAACGCTCAAACCCATTGAAAATACAGGCTTTTCCCGTTTGTCTTTATTATACCGTAGCGGCACAGTTGTGCAAGCCTGCTTCTTGCAAACGGCGTACCGCTGAAACAAATTCAAGAGTGGTTGGGGCACAGTGATTTTTCCACCACCGCTAACATTTACGCCCACCTTGACTACACTTCAAAACTGTCCTCGGCAAAGGCAATGGTCAGCGGAATGGCACTTCCCAAATCGGTGAATTTCGGCAGCAAGTGGGCTGAAATTTCAGCTGATGACGGAAAGAACTGATTTTTTTCGGTTCGAATACGCCAAAATGCCGAAAATCGCCTTGTTCTTTCCAAAAAACGGACTGTTCTTTCCATAGTTTTGAGCCGATTTTGAGCAAACGAGCAAAAAAGAAAAGTCCGGCAAACCCGCTTGTTTACTGGACTTTTTGGCGGAGAGTTAGGGATTCGAACCCTAGGTTCCTTTTGGGAACACAGCATTTCGAGTGCTGCACCTTCGACCACTCGGACAACTCTCCGTGTATGTAATTCCGCATTTCTTCCAAAAACTTTTGGAAAGAACTGACGGAAAGAACAACAAAATATTCAATTTTCGAACCGGAGAAAACCCTGTATTTATGGGCTTTTTAAGCGGAGCAAACAGCCAACTCTACAAAAAATTTCGAGTCAGCCCCGTTATGACCGCTTCGATACGTTTCCATATTCGGCTAAAGCATGGAAAAACACGCTTTGCGCATACTATTTTATCGGTTTTGAAAGAAAAAGTCAAGCGTTTTTTGGCAAAAAGGTTGACATATACAGGGCAATGCGGTTACAATAACTGTGTATTATGATGTTTAGACCTTTTGTTTTCGCACGGCTAAAGCTGTGCGGATATGACCCGGAAAGTGAGGATGCCGCTTTTGCGGCGAATGCTTATGGATATGAAAAAATGGATGCGCTGCGCTGCGGCGGTCGTTTTGAGCGTTTTGGTGGCGTTCAGCGCGACGGCGTGCTCGCAGCCGGCGAATATTGAATCAGGCGCCGTTTCGCAGGAATACCCGGTGACCGTGAACGAAGTGACGTTAAACGCAAAACCCCAGAAGGTGGCGGTACTCTCCGGCAGTTTGGCGGATGTGGTACTGGCGATGGGGTACGAGACGAGCCTATCGCTTGCAAGCGACGACTGCACACAGTCCGATTTACAAGTGCTGCCGAAGGTTTCCGCAACGGATGCGCAGAGTGTGATCTCTGCAGGTGTGGATCTCGTTTTGGCGGAGACAATGGACGACAGCGAAAAGCAGACGCTTGAAAACGCGGGCATTACGGTGCTCCTTTTGACGCGTGCGAAAAACCGCGAGGATTTTGAACGCCTGTACGCGCAGGTGGGCACGGCTTTGAACGGCGGCTCTACGGGTTATAATGTAGGCGTGAAGGCAGCGCAGAAGATTTTCTCCTCGCTCGACGACCTTTCGCGCTTGGCACCGGAGAGCAACACCGTGGTGACGACGTGCTATATTTCGGATGTAAACGGCTCTGCGGTGACGGGCGATGAGCTTGGCAGCGTGATGATGTCGTATATCGGTCTGACGAACATTTTTAAAGGCCTTACGGGCGGCACGTTTACGTTTGACGATTTGAGATTGAGCGACCCGACGATGATTTTCTGCTCAGAAGATGTGCGCGGGCAGATCATGCAGGACGCGCAGTATGCGAACCTTTCGGCGGTAAAAAACGGCCGTGTTTACGCCGTCGACCCGAATTATATGAATTGGCAGGGCAAGACGGTGTATAACGCGTGCATCGACATGATGGGCCTTGCATACCCCGAATTGACGGAGGAAAACTCCGCTGCGCTGGAGCTGGATTCCGAGCTTTCGGAAACGGAAGCGACGGCGAGCCCCTCGCCCGCGCCGGAATACACGGCGATCAAATCCGGCACGGAGGGCGACGATGTGTTCGCGATGCAGCAGCGCTTAGCGGAGCTTGGCTATCTGACGGTGGAATACACCGGCATGTATGGCGAAGTGACGATGGAGGCCGTAAAGGCGTTCCAGAAAGCGAACGGGCTTACGGCGACCGGCGAAGCAGATGCCGAGACGCTGACGGTGCTCTATTCCGCGGAGGCAAAAGCTGCAGACGGTGCGGAAGCCACGGCGACGCCGGAGCCGGAATCGGAAACGAGCACGGCGGAGGGCACTGTGACAACACACGAGGATGCGTAAAATTTGAGAGCTTGAAAGGGCGGCTTTGCCGCCCTTTTTTGTATTGACTTTTTCTCCGCTTTTTTTTATAATCAGAAGCAAGATGCGCTTTTGCGCGCTATTGTATTGAGTTTGGGGCGCAGGCCCCGGGGGAGGAAACATGTTTTTCACAAGAGACAAGAGCTTTTACAAAACGCTCGTCACGCTCGCGATACCGATTGCGCTGCAGAACGCCGTAACCTTTGCGGTCGGCCTTGCAGATAACGTGATGATCGGCACGCTCGGCGACAGTGCGATTTCCGGTGTGTATGTGGGCAGCCAGCTGCAGACGCTGCTGCAAATGTTCATCGGCGGCATTGAGGGTGCTATCCTCATTTTGGCTGCGCAGTATTGGGGTAAACGCGATACAAAAAGCATCCGCCGCATTGCGGCCATCGGTGTGCGGTTTGCTTTGCTCATCGGTCTGGTCATTACGGTGACGGCGTTTTTATTGCCGTCGCAGATCGTATCACTGTTCACGAGTGATGCTTCGGTCATTGAATCGGGCACGGTTTACGTGCGCGTGGTGAGCCTTTCGTACATTTTCTTCTGCATTTCGCAGGTGATGGTGGCGACGATGCGCGCGGTGGAGACGGCGAAGATCGGTCTTTACGTGTCATTTGTGACGCTCATTGTGAACGTCATCTGCAACTATATTTTGATTTTCGGTAAGCTTGGCTTCCCGGCGCTCGGGGTGACCGGTGCGGCGGTGGCTACGCTGTTTTCGCGCATCATTGAAGCGGCTGTGATGGTCGTTTACGTGCGCTGCATCGATAAAAAACTGAAGCTTCGCTTTGCCGACCTCTTAAAGCGCGGCGGCGAATTGACGCGCGATTTCCTGCGCTACGGTCTGCCCATCATGGGAGGGCAGGTCGTATGGTCGGTGAACATGCTGGGGCAGACGATGATTCTCGGCCGTTATGACGCGGGCGTCATTGCGGCGGTGAGCATCGCGAATATGTTGCACAATATGATGTACATTGCAATGAACGGCCTTTCGAGCGCGGTGGGCATTATCACCGGCAAGACGGTCGGCTCCGGACGTATGGAAAAAATTCGCGAGTATTCCCGCACGACGCAGGTCATTTTCCTTGGCCTCGGCATTCTTTCCGGCATTGCGGTGCACTTCCTGCGCGACCCGTTCATCGGGCTGTACGGCGCGAGCGATGCGGCCGTGGCGTATGCGCGTGAGTTCATCAATGTCATTTCCGTTACGATTATCGGCACGTGCTATCAGGCGGCGTGCCTGTTCGGCCTTGTTAAATCCGGCGGCGACATTTCGTTTGTCTTCCGCAACGACACGATCTTCGTGTTCCTCGTGGTGCTGCCGTCTGCCATTATCGCGTCTTACCTCGGTGCGCCGCCTTGGGTGGTTTTTGCGTGCCTCAAATGCGACCAGATCTTAAAATGCTTCGTTGCCGTGGTGAAGATCAACCGGTATAACTGGATGAAGAACCTGACGCGCGAGACGAACGAAGTGTAAAACTACGACTTGAAGGGAATTTTCATGAAGCAATTTCGCGGAGCCTTGCTCCTGACGATCACTGCCCTTATTTGGGGCACGGCGTTTGTAGCGCAGAGTCTCGGCATGGACCATTTAGGCCCGTTTGCGTTTAACGGCGTACGCAATTTCATTGCCGCGCTGGCGCTTTTGCCCGTGCTGCTGTTTATGCAGCACAAAGCGCCGAAAAAAACGCAGACGGATGAAGAGAGAAAGCAGAGCCGCAAGACCCTGTGGGTGGGCGGCGTGCTGTGCGGCTCGGCGCTTGCCGTGGCCTCTAATTTGCAGCAGTTCGGCATCAGCTTTACGACAGTGGGCAAGGCCGGGTTTCTGACGGCGCTTTACATCGTGATTGTGCCGATACTCGGTTTGTTCCTTAAAAAACGCGTGCCCGCAACGGTTTGGGTGAGCGTTGTTATTGCGGCGGCGGGCACGTATTTGTTAAGCGTGCAGGAGGGCTTCACCATCGCGCCGGGCGACCTGCTCGTCATTTTGTGTGCACTGGGCTTTTCCGTACATATCCTCATCATCGACCATTTCTCACCGATGGTGAACGGCGTGGCGCTTTCGTGCGTGCAGTTTCTTGTCTGCGGCGTTCTTTGCACGGCAGCGGCGCTGTTTACGGAGACATTCACGCTTGCGGACATTTTAAAAAGTGCAGGGCCGCTGCTTTTCACGGGCCTGATGTCGAGCGGCGTGGGATACACGCTGCAAATCTTGGGGCAGAAGGATACCCCGCCTGCGGTGGCGTCCCTTATCATGAGCCTTGAATCTGTGTTTGCGGCGCTTTCCGGCTGGCTGGTCCTCGGCCAAAGCATGAACGGACGCGAGCTTTTGGGCTGCGTTTTGGTGTTTGCGGCGGTCATTTTGGCGCAGATCCCGCTTGAGGCGCTGAAAAAGGAAAAAGCGGTGAAAAAGACGGCATAAAGTAAATTGGGGCATTTCCGGGACCGTTTCGCGGTTTTCTGCGGGAATGCCTTTACTTTTGTAAATTTTATGGTATAGTTGTAGATAGAAACTCTTTGGGTAAAAACGCGCACGGCATAAGGCCGGCGCTTTATTGTATTGAAAGGATGAATATTCAAATGCGCATTGTCAAAACGAAAACCTATGAAGAAATGAGCGCCGTTGCAGCCGGCATCATCGGCGGCCAGGTGCTTTTAAAGCCGAACTGCGTGCTGGGTCTTGCAACAGGCTCTTCGCCGATTGGCGCCTACAAAGATCTTGTAAAGAGTTATGAGGACGGCATACTGGACTTTTCCGAAGTGCGCACCGTAAACCTCGACGAATACTGCGGTCTGGACGATACGAACCCGAACAGCTACCGCTATTTCATGAACGACAACCTCTTTGACCACGTGAATATCGACAAGGCGAACACACATGTGCCGAACGGCCACGCAGATGATCTTGAAGAGGAGGCTGTGCGCTATGAGAGCTTTATTCAGTCTCTCGGCGGCATCGATCTGCAGCTGCTCGGCATCGGCCACAATGGGGATATCGGCTTTTACGAGCCCACGGGGTCCGGGTGC
>OGOP01001494.1_pt1 | contig 16105 bp, 18 predicted proteins | sample 1552591 | NCBI WGS metagenome assembly OGOP01 (sample SAMEA2580120, study PRJEB22360) | human gut metagenome | biome: human gut; feature: human-associated habitat; material: faeces | place: Denmark | collected 2008/2010 | reverse complement strand
ATAGATAAATTGATCCCCTTTAGCTATCTTTTTCAGACAGCATCAATTATCTTTCTTTCTTCTTTTTGCTGAACATAAAAAATGCAGCCCCTGCGAGAATTATCGCAATGCTGCCAAGTGCTGTTCTGCCGTCAATGTCATTGTCGGAAGAACCGGTGTTTGGCGTGTCAGGAACTTTTTCATTGAACATATCTGCGTCTACTGTCTGAGCGTAAGTAACAGTAACCTGTTTTGAGTCTGCTACCAAATAGCCGTATGGCACTGTAGAGCCGTCCTCTGTGATAGTGTATGTACCAACTGGAACGCCCTCAAACTTCGCAAGTCCGTCCTTGTCGGTGATCGCAGGAATGTTTATCTCTCGACCTGTATCGGAAATGCCCGAAAGAATAAATCTGATACCCTCAACGTTAGACATATCGGCGGTTTTCTTATGAATCTGTATTGTTCCTGTCTGCTCCTCGTTGAGTATATCAGTATCAACAGTTTCAGCATATGTTACCGTGACCTCTTTTTCGGCAGCAACAAGATAGCCGTATGGAACGGTTTCCTTATCCTCGATAATTTTATATGTGCCTACCGGTACGTTTTCAAAGACAGCTACGCCGTCTTTATCGGTAGTTGCAGGAACGTTTATCTCACGTCCGCTGTCTGATGTTCCCTTCAGATAGAAGGTTATACCTGAAATATTCAGATCACCCTCTGTTCTCTTGTGTACCTTGATAGTACCTGTCTGCTCGTTGTTGATTATTTCTGCGTCAACAGTTTCTGAGTAGATAACAGTGACCTCTTTTTCATCGGCAACGAGATAGCCGTATGGCACTGTTTCTTCGTCCTCGATGATACTGTATGTACCTATCGGTACGTTCTCAAAAACTGCTACGCCGTCCTTATCGGTAGTCGCAGGAATGTTTATCTCACGTCCGCTGTCTGATGTACCCTTGAGGTAGAATGTGATACCCTCAACATTCTTCTGACCCTCAGTCCTTTTCTGAACCTTGATAGAGCCTGTTTTCTCGATGTTCTCAAAAGCGACTTCCGCTGTTTCATTATACTCAACAGTGACTTCCTGCTCATCAGCCACAAGGTAAGCTGCAGGAACTGTTGAGCCGTCCTCTGTTACTGTGTACTTACCGATAGGGAGGTTTTCAAAGAGTGCCTCGCCGTTTTCATCGGTGAAAAGCTCACGCTCAATGTCGCTGTTGGTGTCGGAAATGCCCTTGACAACGAATCGTATATCCTTAACATTGAGGTTGCCTGTTGTTCTCTTTGTGACCTTGATTGAACCCTCTTTGAGGTAGTTCGTCATTTCGGCGTAAACAGTAACGCCTTCTTCAGAAATCTCAAAAGGATACAATGTGTCATCAATGATATATTCATCAGGTGCTGCGATTTCGTGGTAGAAATACTTGCCATAGCCCAGTGAGAACGTTGCAATGCCGTTTTCATCGGTTATTCCTGTAGTGATCTGACGCTCGTTCTCGTCCAAAATCTCAAATTCGCAGTTTGGCAGCAGCTCACCGCCGAGGTTTTTCTTTGTGATGATGAAAGGTGCTGTCCAAGGTGTGTTCTTAACAGACACTTCTGATCCAAAATCAGCCGTATCTGTTGCTAACTTCACGGTCTGAGGCTCGCTGTTCAGCGAATAGCCTTTAGGTGCTTCTATCTCTGTAACAGTGTAGCTATAGCCCTGATAGATGTCCTTTGTAATAACAGCTTTTCCGTTTTCATCGGTTGTAACTGTGTCGATAATGTCGCCCTTTTTGCGTATCGTTATGCCGCCGCTTACTACTATATCTTCGGCTGCTGTTATCTCAAACTTGGCTCCGCTGAGATATTTTTTGCCGCTTTCGTCAGTTTTGTAGATAACAAGCTCGCCCTTGTCTACAGATGTTCTCTGATTATCTACTACTGTTTTGCTTGTTTTATTAGCCTCAACAGTTACGTCTGTTTTGGTTTTCAGTGCATAGCCATTAGCTGTAGTTGTTTCCTTCCAGTAATAGCTGCCCTGCGGCAGACCTGAAACGTGGATATTTCCGTCAGCGTCAAGTGTCATATCTGTAGCGTTAGCCTGTGAAACAGTTGAGCTGAATGTATACTTGCCGTCGCTGCCTGTTGCCTTGATGAATAGATCGCTGTCGCCGTTCTTCATAACAAGGTTGAATTTAACAGCTTTCAGCTTGTCGGCAACGTTTGTTTCCTCGTTTCCGAAGAAATCAATGAAGTTCTTTTCAAGGTCAGCGTTGCCTGTAGGCATATCAATTTTCAGCTTGAAATATGCCTGCACAGGGTCTTTGCCTGAAATGTAACCGACTTTCATCTGCGATTTAGTCGAGTTGTCCTTAGTCTGAAAAACAAGTGGCACGCAATCTTCGATCTTACCGCTGTTCTTTGCCTTGGTCTTTGTCATCGTGATAGTGTGAGTGCCGACCTTAGCTTTTGCTGTTGCTGTGACTTTGATATTGTTTCCGCTTTTCTGGAATGTCACACCGTCAAGAGTGGAAAAATCAAACTGAGCAAGGTTGCTGTCTGACTTAATTGTGCCCTCGAACTTGTTGTTGGAAGGGTTGTATTTCAGCTCATATGTAGGGGCTGTTCTTGATTGAATACTTGTTCCACTTGGTATTTTCAAGTGACTAAGTATATCACCCTTCATTTTTTTGTAGCAATTAATAAGGTCTTTATGCTCGCCATTTGTAGGAGCGATTATGTGACCTAGCAGTGAGCTTTCGTTTGTGGAAAGGCTTTCTGAACTGCTGTCAAAGTAACCGCCCGAAACAGCCCATATCATAGCCTGTGAAGCTACCAATTCCACATTCCCACTGTATCCGTATTTTGATTTGCCTTTATAGGCATAAATTGTAGCTGCTCTTACTCGTTCACGTTGATTTCTGTCACTATAGAGTTTTACCATAGCATTATCATTAAATGTTATGGAACTCATCACAGCACTGTCCTCATGGTCTGTGCCTAGCTGTACGCAGTAACAGTAGTTTCCGTTGCTGTCTGTCCAATAGAAAAACTCCTGCGCCCATTTGTAATTAAAGGCATCGTTTGTCTTTTCTCCTGTGAGTGGGTCATAAGCATTGGCAAGTCCCGAATTGCTGAAGTTGTAGCCCCAGCCGTACAGAATGTGTTCTGTGTTCCTGCTGTCAGCGGCAAAGCTTACAAGTCCATCTGAAAAAACAGACACAGCCATGAGCATTACAATAAGCAGGGAACTCAGTCTTTTAAAAATGCTTTTCTTCTTCATTTTAACATCGTCCTTTCTGAATTTTCTCTATGTCAAATCCTTGCGGATATTATTTTTTAGGCACAAAAAAAGACGATTGATTTTTAATTTCAATCGTCTTAATTATTCTCTATATTTTAATATCATACGGCAAAGTATATCTCGTAGCAGAAGTTTCCATTGTAATCTGTTGAAGTATCACAAAGAATAACAACTTGACTTACCTCATAGTCTAACCAATCATTATAGGCAAAATTAACTTCTGCCTTGCAATTTGAAAGAACGTCTTTATAATTGTCTGTTGGATATACGATCTGAGGTGAGAACCAAGTGCTGTTATCTATTGTAATGCTTGAAATGTCATTCAAAAAATCATCAACTGATGAATAACCGTTTTCAGCATAAATTTTTTCAACTCTTGGTCTTGCAATTTTGTTGCTATATTCCTGCAATTCTTTCTGAAGTCTGTCTATATCACTCTGAGTAAGGTTTACCTTTGGTTTAGCCGTTGTAGTTGTAGTCGGCTTTGGCTTCGGAGCTTGCGTTTTCTTTGCCGTTGTGGTTGTCTGACGCTCTGTCTGTCTTTCTGTCTGGCGTTCCGTCTGCTGTGGCTGATAGCTGTTGTTATTGTCATTGCTGTTGCTGTTGTTGCCTGAGCCATTGTTTGAAGTGCTGTGGCTGTAGCTCTGATTATTATTCACTGTGCCGCCATTACTAGCCTTAGAGCTGTTCGTCTTTGCAGTGTTCTTTGGAGCAGTCGATGATTTAGAACTGCTTGTGCTTTTTGTGCTTGCAGACGTTCCCGTTGTGGTTGCCGAAAGGGAAGTTGTTTCCTCACTCTGAGAGGTCAGTGTGGCTTCCGTTGTGGTAGTTGCCGAAGCTCCCGTGCTTGAAGCCGTTGTGGTTGCCTTTGGAGGGGCTGATGATGTGTTGTCTGTGTTGCCACAGGCGGTTATGCTTATCATTGTCGCACTGATTATCAAGGCGGCTATGGCTTTCATTGTGTTCTTCATATGGTTTTCCTCCTTTTTTAGACTTGACATATATCTTAAAGTGATGTATACTTATATATAGAAAAGGTAAACCGCATAGACGGCTATCCTCAGTTTTTGATTATGTAAAAAAATAACCGCAACTTTTGGTCGAGGGCGGTTATTTTTTTATGCTTTTTATCAGCTCGTTGAGAGCGACAATCAGCACGATAGTCAAGACAAAGAAAGCTAAGTCCATTCTATCACCTCCCGAATATCCTATTTTGCCTGAGCCTTTCGGCTGACAATATTCAGATCATTCCGTGTGGGAGGACACCGCCTACCGTTTAAGTTTACCTTTTCCAAACTAGATTATATCACAATTGATTTGTGATGTCAAATATTGCTGTTTAATTTTGAGCGTTTATCGCATTGATGATATCCTTGATGAGCTCTGTTTTATTTCCATTGCTTAGGTCATAGTATTTATAATCGCCTAATGACGGCATGATGTTATTTACATCTACATCGTCTATTTTAACTATGTACCAGCCTTTTTTCTTGTTTGTTAGCGCTGACATTATTGTTTTAAGTTCCAACTGTCCGTAATTTGATGACAGTGTCGCATTACTAAGAAAGAGAATGGCAAAATCACTTTCTTCTATACCTGCAAGGATTGATTCCAGCAGGTGAGAACCTACGCTTATGTCTTTTTTGTCTATCCAAAGATCAATGCCGCTGTATTCAAGGGCTTCTGTTATTTCATAGACCAATTCTTTGTTAGCGTGGCAGTATGATATAAATACTTTTTTCCTCCTAATATGAGTATTAAAGTTGTATCCCTTCTTGGAGAGATCTGATTTTGAACAGAAGAAATAAGCGTCACTGAACATTTGCGTTATATCTGCTTTGCTGCAACTAGGTGGAATATTCGCCATATTGAATTTTCTGTTGCAAAATTCCATGAACAGTTCGTGAAGCCCCAGTGAAGGTTCTTTTCTCAAATCATATTTCTTGATAATGTTTTCAATGAGCTGTCCCTCATTTTGTTTCGCTTCAATTGAAAGGTAAGAAACAAGGTTATATGGAATATTACATACAAATAAAATGATACAGCCATTGGAAGATACGATTTGGTTTATTTCATTCACTGCGTCAATGTAGGCTTCTCGATTTTCGTAGGGTATTAAAATGGTAGCATAGTATTTCATTTTCGTTCCTTTATATATTATGATCTGTTTGCTGTCAACGTCAGCAAACGCCTTGACGTTAAGTTCGATTTGAAATAGAGCTGCATACCATTTATAAAATTTTAACGGCTCATCAGATATTGCTGAGAATGGTATCGATATGAGTGAACTATTTTTCTTGTCATATCTGTTATACAGCTCTTTTAACTGAGATGTATTGAGTAACATCGCACACACTCCATTCTACCATATTATTCATCATGTGTCAATTATCTGCTATTCTTCGCTAAGTATTTTATTGTAGTGCTACAATAGATATTGGACAAAATTAAGAAAAAAGAAAAGAGAGATAGGCAAAAATCTGATAAAATAAAGTTACCACACAAATACAAATCAGAAAGGAAGCCTATCTCTCATGAATAGTATAACACAAGATATGAAGTTTCGTCAATCCTTAATGAATTACGCAAAGAAATATGGAGTGAGCCGAGCGAGCAGAAAATACAATAAATCACGTTCATATATATTTCTGGCTGAAACGCTGGGACGGAAGTGTGGAGTCCCTCGCAGTTAAATCACGCCGACCGCATCATCATCCCAACGAGCATACCAAGGAAGAAATAGATCTTATCAAAAGGTATCACAAACGAAACCCAACGCTTGAGCTTCCCGAACTATGGCATCGTCTCAGAAAACAAGGGTATACACGCTGTCTTGAAAGTCTTTACAGGGTTATGAAAAAACTAGGAATGCTTCCGAAAAAGCCGAAGAAAGCGACGTATAAACCAAAGCCATACGAGCAGATGACATACCCCGGAGAGCGTATTCAGGTGGACGTAAAGGTAGTTCCGAGAAAGTGTATAGCTGACCCAGAGATGAAGCTGTACCAATACACGGCGATCGATGAGTATACCAGGATAAGATTTTTATACGGATATGAGGAGCAAAGCACCTATTCTTCAGCAGACTTTGTAAAAAGGCTGGTGAAATGGTACAAACGCAGAGGAATAACGGTGAAATGTATTCAGACCGACAATGGATTTGAATTTACTAACCGCTTTTCGCCAAGCAAAAGAGACAAGAAAACGCTGTTTGAGAATACGCTCTCACAACTTGGCATTGAACACAAACTCATTCGTCCATATACGCCCAGGCACAATGGCAAAGTAGAGCGCAGTCACCGAGAAGATCACAACAAATTCTATTCGTGCCATAGGTTTTATTCCTGCGACGACTTAAACGTGCAGCTAGCTGCACGTTTAAGTCGAACAAACAACCGTCCTATGCGTCCCCTCAAATGGTTTTCGCCTATCGAATTTCTTAATAATAGTGTCCAATATGATTGACAAACCTACACTGCTATTCTTCGCTAAGTATTTTATGATACACAAAAAGCGTTGCAAAGCAATCACCCAAGCTGTTATGTGCTTCCTCATGCTCAGCCCAATCATAATCATAGTACGCTGCCGCTGTTGTGAGTTTCTGCCACTTATAATCTTCATGATATACACTGTATTCACCGTAAATTTCAGCGAATTGTATCATCACATCTTCAGTACGAAAGGCGTTGCACTCCTCAGATGTTATGATATCGCTTCCCACAAGAAAATTCAAATCAAAATCAACGTTATAGCCGATTATCCAGTGTGCCTGTGATAATATCGCATATAGTTCAGCGGCTTTCTCGTTTATATATGGTGCGTCAGCTACCATTTTTGGCGAGATATGATTAACACTTTCTGCTTTTGACCATTCTTTGTGCCTGATCGGCTTGAAGTAGCTGTCAAAAAGAACGTTTCCTTCCTCGTCAATGATAGACACCTGCAATAGCTCATCATGAAAAGGGTCAAGTCCTGTGGTTTCGGTGTCTATAACAATTGCCTGTGGATACCCTTTTTTCGGATAAAGCTCTTTTGTTTTCTCGGTTAATCTCCATATCAACTTTCTATAAGGTAATAAGGCAGCTTCAACTGCTTCGTCAAAAATCTTTTTCTGCTCCTCTTGGCGTTTCTTTTCCTCGGCTTCTTTACGCCACTTGCGGTTAAGTCTTGCCAGCTTATTTTTTCTGTCCCTCTCAGGCTGAAAAAAATCCTGCAACTCTTTTTCTGTTGCAGGCACTACCTCGTCAGGGCTGTAGTACACATATGAAGCTTGACAATTCCTATTTGCCCAAAGCTCAACGCCTTTAGCGTCCTTTTTCGGTAGCTGTCCTAAGAGCGCCCACTGACGTATGGTTTTGTATTTTTCATATTCGGGACAATAATTTTTAGCTTTCATATCATTACCTTCATTTCATTACTTACATAAAAATCTCGAACCTCATCTTGAGCGCTTCCATATAGTATGGCGTATACGTGCAGTGGAAAATTCTGTCGGGCGCATAGTATTTGCTTGGTACATATTCTTTCTCTCCATTTTTGTCGATATAAGTTTCAGGTGGATCTGAGTCATAAACCGTGCCGTTCCAAAGATTAAATGCAAGGCGTGTTGTTTTCAAGCTCGTATGCGTCTGAAACGGCTTGCTCAAGCCCTCGAAAATAATCACGTCTTTTTTAACGTCATACAGTGCGCCAATATGATAACGCAAAACAGCGTCCATCGTGAGGAGATAAGCAAGTGACAAGTGATAGCCGTCTAAATAGGGCATTTTGCCACACAGCTTATTGAACATTTCCTCGTGTTCGTCATCATAAAAAATCATTTTTCTTTCCTGCCTTTCTTGAAAATTCTGAATTTATCAGGAATAAATGCGCTTATAATAGTCCAAATTCCTGTTATACAAAGAGCTATTCCCAGTGAACCATAAAATATTTTTTCCATTGTCCAATCACTCCTTTTTGTAAAAAAAGGACACCTGAAACTTCAAGTGTCCTTATGTTTGTGTTTATTACTCTAAATTCATGTAAAATCTTTTGCCTTTTATTTCAAACCCGTTTTTTTGATAAAAACAGCAAAGATTATCAAAACCGATCGGTGTATCTACCCAGATACTCCCCCATATTTTTTTTAACTTCATTAATCTTGCAATGGCTATCATTGCTTGAATATTTCTGCTGCCATGACCTTCTCTGTGCAGTTCTTTTGTATCAACAGAAACAATTTCCATTACATCATCCACAATATCACTTGATGACATAGATATTGGATTGCAATAAGCTGCACATCGTGTTGTAACATATATTGGTCTATTGCGATTTAATATAGGTGATACAAATAGTCCAAATAGTGAGCCATTAACATCGTACATGTCAAGTAGTGTTTCTTGATGATCACCTATATGATCCATTATTGTATTGAGGAAATCTGCTCTGTCTGATAGTTTTGACATGGTATGTTGTAGCTTTGCAAGCTGCTCTCTGCTTTTAACAAGAGAGTTGTATTCAAAATTTGGTATGATTTTATAATTCTTTATGATCATGTGTACACCTATATTCTAAATGCAGAAGTAATTATTTCTGCAAGCAGCCTGTTATACTCAATCGTATCAAATTTTGTTTTATTATGATTGAGAGTTTTGAGCATAGCTTTGAGCAGCATACCCTTATTTCTGTCATTGTTTATATTTTTGAGATACAACATTGTACGATCTATCACCGTTCTATCAATGCGTTCGTTATTGTTAAGTGCCGAATAAAAATTTGCATTTGATAAATTATTATAGTAATCGGATATACAATTTTCAACTTTCATGAGAAGATATTCGTACTGTGACTTGGTAAGACATTGCATATCAACGATCATGAGTCTTCGACAAAACTTTTTTTGTTCAGACAGAATACCTGAACATATGCAAGCGTTGCATTCGTGTAAGAGTTCTGTGTAAAGATCCAATGTTGTTCACCTTTATTCTATCATTTTCGCTTTATCTTGTCAACAAAAAAGGACACCTGAAATTCAAGTGTCCTTACGTTTGTATTCGAATGTAGTTTTAAGTAAGTTCATAAATCCACTTCCAACATAGAAAAATTAAAAGAAAATTGGTTATACTCAATAAAATTATTTTCTGTGTCTTAGATAAAGGACTGCAGTATTTTTCCCTCAGAACAATATATATATCCATTAATAAGGTAACCGTCAGTTGGGGAATAAGCCGCTTAGTAAGTTTTGTTGATATAACATATAATGCTAGTAAGCAAAACTTATCAATAATAGATGTTACTAATTCGCTGCTGTTCTTCTTGTTATTTGAAATGTACAATATTCCAAACAGAAATATGATTATAAATATAGTATACCAAATCATTCCTCATTCTCCCATTTTATCATTTAAAGTGACATTTGTCAACAAAAAAGGACACCTGAAATTCAAGTGTCCTTATAATCATATTCTGTTCTGCTTTGTCCACGGACAAAATTACTTTTCAGCTTTACCCTCTTGCTTCTTGTAAGCGTTATAGTATTCTATAGCTCTTTCTTTGGAAATCTCAAGCCGTGACATCAACCTTGCAATTATCGCTTCATCGTCTGCTCCAGTTTCCAACATAAGAGCGATTATTTCGTAGGCTCTGCCTTCAACTCTGCCCTCAGCCTCTTTCCTATATCCATAGTTTTCAACAGCCTCACACATACTATCCGCTCCTTTCGTTGTTCTTTTGTGGTTGTATACTGCCTTTGACAGCTCTCCGAACGAGCTGTTGTCAGCACTGCTGTTCTTTAGATATTGCAGCAGCTTGGCAAGAGAGCTGCCGTCATCAACTGCTGCATTAAAGTAATATTCGTGTACGCCGTTGTCAATTTCCTGATGTGTTTCATCGACCATGCGGCGAACCGTGTATTTACACTTGCCGCCTTTCAGCCAGTCAGTAGCCGAAATAAATATCAGGTACAACTCAGGCAGCTCTTTGTAATTCTGATTTTTCTCAAGAAACAGAGTATCAAGACTTGCCTGATAGTATCTTACCCTTTTGGGGTGATAATCTTTGTTTTTGACCTGAACTTCTATGTTATATAGCTTATGCTCCTCGTCCTCGGCAAGTGCGTCAAGCACTACCGAATGTCCGTTGTAATTTCTTATGGCATATTGCGTATCAACTTTAATGACATTGAGCTTTTTGTCAAGCAGTCTGCTCAGTGTATATGAACACGCAGCTTTGTCACGCATTACCACGGCAAAGAAGTCATCGTCCATAAGGTTAAAGCTGTCAGCGATAGCCATTTTATCCTCAATGGACCCTTTTAGCTTTTCATCAGTTATTATCATTCTCTTTTCACCTTTATTTTATCAGATTTTTGAGCCAATGTCAATAAAGTGTATATCTTTTTTATATATTTTTGTGTCACGGTGACACACTGGAGAAATTTTTCATTCTCTGCGCTTATAAACGATCTCCTCCATTACCTGATGTTCGAGCGTCATGAGCCTTTCCTTTTCCCACTTGCGTATAGCATTGAACTCTGTAGGACGTGGGTGATCTTTTCTGTAGATCTCGTCAAGCTCGTCAAACCTCTCCTCAGCTTCGATATCTATTTCTCTCGGAATGATCTGCCAACGGCATTCGCACACGAGAATGTCAACGTCTGCTGGGTGTTCTGCTTCCATCCATTTCATCCATGCACGTCCCCATCTGCGGATAGGCTTCTTAAGCAACTTTTCTTCTTCGGGGTCACTTGTGTATGCTATCTTCGGGACGTATGTACCCTCTGGAGTAAGCTCATACTCAAAAAGATCGCAGCCAACATCTTCTGGTCCTGCCTGCTCGATTTCAAAATCTTCGTTAAAATTCCTGTTTTCGTTCATAATGGTCCTCCTCTTTCAATTACAAACTTTTATGCTTTTGAGTGATGTTATCTGAGTGTGTCACCGTGACACATTGTTCTTTGATGTTTTCTTCTGCTTTGGAGCTGTCAAAGCATTTATGAAGTCTATCACTGTAGCTTTTCGCCTGTGATAAACGGTCAAAGTATTCAATGCTCGAATAGTCTATTACATTGTTTACTTCGTCAAGGAACGGCTTCGCAGCTACCGCAAATGTATCATTAAACGCCGCCATTACAGCGCAATCACTGTCTATTGATACTATCTCATAAAGCCGTTTGTCTTTAGCCATATACAAGGCGGTCTGGTGATTGCTGCCAAAAGTTTTTATGATGCCGCTACTCATTGACCTGCTCCGCCTTTTTCTTGCTATCAGTTTTTATCTCCGCTGATTTTCTGAGATATTCCTGAACTTTTTTTGGAACAGTCTTGCTGTACAGCCTGTTCACCACATTTTCAGCAGCTTTGGTTATCTCCTCATTGAGCAGCTCTTCAATGTTTCCGTCAGGCATATAGCAGCGGATAGCTTCGACTTTTCTGCGGTCTATGTCTATTTTGAACGTCATGTTCATATCTTTTCCTCCTGTGCTATGATTATATCATATTATTTTTCATTTGTGGTAACTTTTTTTGTACTTGTGATGTTGTCAAGGTATTCTTCCAGAAGCCTATACATTATCTTGTCAAGCTCACTTTCGGTCATGTTCTGCATACATGACGACTTTTGGATATACATCTCATTGTATAAGCTGTTCTTGTATGGCTCTTTTTTCTTTTCAGACAGATTCCTTATAGCTTTTATGATATCATAGATATCACTGCTTCCGCTGTCTGTCATTTGCTCTATGACCAATGTCAGCTCTTTTGAACTGAGCCGTTCGTCATAATTGTAGTAGTCTGATATGGCTTTCTGTTGCTCAGAACTGAGCTTTGCAAGCGGCTCAATGAACTTTATCTGAATAGATTTGCTGTCTATCAGCTCAGCCAATCCATTATAAAGGTTTGAGATATTTGCATAGCGGTAAATGGTTTTTCGGGATATACCGAACATATTGCTTATCTCATTTACTGTAAGGTCTGCTGAAACGTTTTTCCTCAGACTTAAGTATGTATTGAACATTTTTGAAAGCTCGCTTGGACGTGGCTCTTTACGCTGAATGTTTGCCTGGCAGACTATATCGAAAGCTACGTTATCATCAGTGACCTCTATAACAACGGCGTCAATGTCAAGGTGCATAAGCTTTTTGCAAGCAGCGTATCTTTTATGACCGCTGAGTAACTGATAGCTGTTGCTGCTAATGCTGCGAACGATTATCAGTGTGATAAGTCCACACTTTGAAATAGAGTCGGCAAGTGCAGATATCTCATTTTCATCTATTGCAAAGGGCTGTGGATCACCATTAAAGCTGAAAGGCTCAATTTTTGACATAGGCAGTGAAACCACCTTTTGCTTATCCATGAGAAGCTCCTCAAAGTTATTTGAGAAGTTAGCTCTTGGACGATTTGCGGAGCGTTTTATATCTATCATACTGAAACCTCCTTAGTGTGTCACCGTGACACACTCTATTTTGTCAGCTATTACACGATACTCGTCTGCGAGCATATTCTTGTATTTATTTGTGCTGCTGATTTTATAGTTGCAAAGGGCGATACCCTCACGGCTGCTGTCCTGAGCTGCTTTTGACTTGCTTATGCTGCCAAGGTATTTATCATTGAATGCGGCTTTTATTGACTCAATTACTTCAGCTGACATTGTGTTGTTTTTCTCTGTCCATGTTGCGAATACTCCGAGTATTTCAAGGTCAGGGTTAGCGTACTCATGGATATCGTCAATGCTGTCAAGAAGAAGCGGTATTCCGCTCAATGCCATTTCCTGAGCAAGCACAGGTATCAAGACCATATCTGCGGCGGAAAGCGCATTGTAGAGCAAGTTGCTCAGTGACGGAGGGCAATCTATGATGATATAGTCATAGCAGCCGATGTAATTACTAAGGACACGTTTCAGCACCATTTCGCAGCAGCGTGTTCTGCACAGGTCAACTTCAATTCCTGAAAGTGTTATAGTCGCAGGAATATAGTCAATGTTGTTTGGCTCGTTGTGATGAACAGCCGTCATGAAATCAATGGTTTTCTTATTGATGATAGATGACATAAGCTCAGTGATAGTGATATCGTCATGGTCATATTCGTACTTCATGCACGATACTGACAAACTGCTCTGAGGATCAAGGTCTATCATAAGGACTCTTTTCTCTCGCTGTGCAAGAATAGCGGCAATATTGAATGCCGATGTTGTTTTGGCAACTCCGCCTTTCTGATTTGCCACGGATACGATCTTTGTTTTTGTGTTCTCCATTAAAAACACCCTTTCTAAAATGTTTAAGTTCTCCGTATTAAGCACAGAAAAAGCGGCAGGGGAGAACGTCCTGCCGCTCAGGGAGCTACCCTGTCTATGCTTGATGATATGTGTAAATATCATCAAAAAAGCTGCCAAAGTCTTAGCAGCAATTTTCATGATATTTTATTTGACTGAAAGAAAATTTGTGGTTTTATTTTTGGATAGAGTGACTGGCTACGAACCAGTAGGTCGGGGGTTCGAGTCCCTTCTGGCGCACCAGGTCACTTGTAGTGACTGGCATAGCACGTCTTACAATTTGTAAGGCGTGTTTTTTTATTTCTGTCATTGCCAAAGTACTGTCAATGTGGTATAATATGACCATTAGGAGGCATTAACTATGAAAACAGAGAAAAAGAAAACCAAGGTAGACCTTGTGACGGGGTTTCTTGGAGCAGGGAAGACCACTTTTATAAAAAAATATGCCCGTTATCTTTTGGATAAAGGCTGTAAAATTGGCGTGTTGGAGAATGATTTCGGTGCAGTGAATGTGGATATGCTTCTTTTGCAGGAGCTTTTGGACGAGAATTGCGACCTTGAAATGGTCTCGGCGGCTGATAAGGATTGCCACAGACGGCGCTTTAAGACTAAGCTTATTGCTATGGGTATGCGTGGCCTTGACAGGGTCATTGTGGAGCCGTCAGGCATCTATGAAGCTGACGAGTTCTTTGACGTGCTTAGAGAAGAACCTCTTGATAATTGGTATGAGATAGGAAGCGTTATAACTATTGCAGATGCCTGCCTTGATACCAACTTGTCGGAAGCTTCTGATTATCTTCTTGCTTCTCAGCTTTCGGAAGCAGGCATAGTTCTCATGAGCAAATGTCAGGAAGCCACAAAGCAGGAGCTTGAGGATACTCTAAAACACCTTGAAGCCGTGCAGAAAAAGTTCCATTGCCACAGAATGACTAAGCCTGAGATAATAATGAAAGATTGGTCGGAGCTTACAGACGAGGATATGGAAAGGATAGCCAACAGCGGCTATGAGCCTGATTCCCACGAAAAGCTGTGGTTCGACCAAGATAAAGCTTATACCTCTTTGTATTTTATGAATATGAAGCTTCCTGACAATGCTATGGAAGATGCTGTAAGCAGGCTTATGAGCGACAGCAAGTGTGGAAAGATATTCCGTGTAAAAGGCTTTATGCAAAACGCTGAGGGCAAGTGGCTTGAGCTTAATGCCACCCACAAGAACATCACTGTTAAGCCTATAGAGCGAGGTCAGGCGGTGTTTATCGTCATTGGCGAGGGGCTTGACAAAGAGCATATCGACGGCTATTTTGTGCCTGTATAGTGTCAAAATATTGTAAAATAAATGCGGAATGTATTGTATATAAGCTTGGATAGTGATATGATAATTGCAGGTTATAATTACACATTTTAAAGATCGGTGCAAGTGTATCTCATGCTGCAATGTATGGCGTAAAATGCCCGTCACGGCGAGTGACTGTAGGGGAGCGGCGCAATTTCTGCTTTGCAGAAATACGACGTCCCGTTCGGAGAGCGACATGGTTTGTATAATCGCAAATTCATGCAGGCGAGCAAATGCGGGCGAACACTGTTCGCCCCTACAATACATTATGTGGACGTAAAAAGCCTTGCGTAGATAAATATAATCATAAACCAACAGGAGAAATCAATGACATACAAAGATATAAGAAAAAACAAGGAAATAAAAGCATTTATAAAAAGGGCAGGGATAAATCTTACATCTCTGGGTTTTACAGACCATTCAGAGGTGCATACCACTCTTGTGGCAGACAGAGCCGCCGCAATACTTAAAGAGTTCGGCTATGATGAGCATACCATAGAGCTTGCAAAGATAGCAGGGTATATGCACGATATCGGCAACGCTGTCAATCGTACACACCATGCAGAGTATGGTGCAATACTTGCAAACGATATTCTCAAAGACACTGATATGCCATTGGAAGATAGGGTGACGATAGTTTCCTGCATTGGAAGCCATGACGAATCAACAGGGGGCGCAACAGACCCAGTGTCAGCCGCAGTGATAATAGGTGATAAAACGGACGTGCGACGAAATCGTGTGTCAAATAAGGATAAGTCCTCTTTTGATATCCATGACAGGGTGAACTATGCGGTAACAGAAGCGAGCCTAAAGATAAATGCTGATAAAAAGGTCATATCCCTTAATTTGCAGATAGACGAAAGTATCTGCACCATGTATGACTATTTTGATATTTTCTTACAGCGTATGCTCATGTGCAGAGGTGCGGCAGGTGTTCTGGGAGCAAAGTTCAAGCTTACAGCAAACGGAAGCAAGGTGCTATAATTTAACGCACAAACTATGTAGGGGAGCGGCGCAATTTCTGCTTTTCAGAAATACGACGTCCCACTCGGGGCGATATGGTTTGGATTATCCAGAATTTGTGTAGAGCAACATTGTGCGGATAATACAAATGAGATTGCAGACGAAACGTCGAGGGGACGGGCTGTCGAGGGCGCCAGCCCCTACAATAATGTTGTGCGGATATTGAAAATTGTGCAAAAAAGGGGCTGTAAAAAAAGTCCCCAAGAAAAAAGGCTGCGATCTTGCCAAAA
>OGOP01001490.1_pt1 | contig 16126 bp, 13 predicted proteins | sample 1552591 | NCBI WGS metagenome assembly OGOP01 (sample SAMEA2580120, study PRJEB22360) | human gut metagenome | biome: human gut; feature: human-associated habitat; material: faeces | place: Denmark | collected 2008/2010 | reverse complement strand
AAACGAGTTAGCTTATCGGCAGATGGTCAGGCAAGCGACTTTCTGATTACCAGTGCTTCGACCAGATACACCGCCATCACCGCAAATGGCATTCCCATTGTAACCGTTTCGATTTCCATTCAAGGAAACGGGAATGCAGTTGCTCTGCGAGAACGGCTGGAAACTGCCTGTGAGGCTGCCGAACGGGAAACCATTCAGAAAAATCAAGCGGATGTCATTGAATTGGAAGCCTGTCTGCGACAGCAATGTTACAAGCTATATCAGGAACAGGACTGGAACAGCCTGCTCCGCACCGTACAATTTCAACATGAATTTACGATTCTCCCATAAACCAAAACAGACCGCCCTGTGTTTTCACACAAAGCGGTCTGCTTTTTTCATAAATTCGGATTGTTCCGAGAAAGAACTTACTTGTTCAGTCTTGCTTCGATCTTATCCAGTTCAGCCATCAGTTCAGCCGGTACCTTGCCGCCCTTTGCTGCGATGTCTTCGGTGTAATATCTCCGCATTTCTGCGATTTCCTTCTTCCACAGATCAGTATCTACAGCGAGCAACTTGTCCAGAACAGCCGGAGTTACTTCGTCTTCGATACCAGTCAGGTTCAGGTCTTCCTTCTTCGGCAGGTAGCCGATTGCAGTTTCAACTGCATCTACAGTGCCTTCGCAACGCTTGATGATCCAGTCGAGGACTCTCATGTTGTCGCCAAAGCCCGGCCACAGGAAGTTGCCTTCATCGTCGGTCTTGAACCAGTTTACGTTGAAGATCTTCGGAGCCTTGTCGCCCAGCTTTTCGCCCATTTCCAGCCAGTGTGCCCAGTAGTCACCTACGTTGTAACCAATGAACGGCTTCATAGCCATCGGGTCGTGACGCAGAACGCCGACTGCACCGGTAGCAGCTGCAGTTGTTTCAGAAGAAACAGCAGAACCCATATAGGTGCCGTGAGTCCAGTCGAAGGACTGATATACCAGCGGAGTGGTGGATGCACGACGACCGCCGAAGATGATAGCGGAGATCGGTACACCTTCCGGATTGTTGAATTCCGGAGACAGGCACGGGCAGTTCTTTGCCGGAGAAGTAAATCTGGAGTTCGGATGAGCCAGAGTCTTGTTCTTGCCGGTCTTTTCGTCAATTTCAGAAACGAATTCCGGACCATTTACCTTAGAACCCTTCCATTCGGTTGCGTCAACCGGCGGATTCTTGTCCAGCTTCTCCCACCAAACGGTGTTGTCATCGAGGTTACGCGCAACGTTGGTGAAGATGGCGCCCTTCTGGGTGGAGATAAGAGCGTTCGGGTTGGACTTCATGTTCGTGCCGGGAGCGACGCCGAAGAAGCCGTTTTCCGGGTTGATGGCATACAGTCTGCCATCCGGGCCCTTGCGCATCCAAGCGATGTCGTCGCCGACGGTCCAAACCTTGTAGCCCTTTGCACGGTAGCCTTCCGGCGGAATCATCATAGCCAGGTTGGTCTTGCCGCAAGCAGACGGGAATGCAGCGCAAACGTACTTAACCTCGCCCTTCGGGTTCTCAACGCCGAGGATGAGCATGTGCTCTGCCATCCAGCCTTCGTTCTTAGCCTGATAGGAAGCAATACGCAGAGCGAAGCACTTCTTGCCGAGCAGAACGTTGCCGCCGTAAGCGGAGTTTACGGAGATGATGGTGTTGTCTTCCGGGAACTGGCAGATCCAGCGCTTCTCCGGGTCAACGTCGCACTTGCAGTGCAGACCGCGAACCCAGTCGTTGCTGTCGCCGAGAACGTCCATGACCTTCTGACCGACTCTGGTCATAATGGACATGTTGAGAACAACATAGATGGAGTCTGTCAGCTCAACGCCGATCTTAGCGAGCGGGGAACCGACCGGGCCCATGGAGTACGGGATAACGTACATGGTGCGGCCCTTGTAGCTGCCACGAGCAATATCGTACAGCATCTTGTATGCTTCCTGCGGCTCTTTCCAGTGGTTGGTCGGGCCTGCGTCCTCTTCTTTTCTGGAGCAGATGAGGGTTCTGTCCTCAACACGGGCAACATCATTCGGAGCTGTTCTGTGATAGTAGCAGCCCGGGAGCTTTTCCTGATTCAGCTTGATCATTTCGCCGGACTCAACTGCTTCCTTGCGGAGCTCTTCGAGCTGCTCTTCGGAGCCGTCGATCCAAACAACCTGATCCGGATTGACAAGAGCTTTCATCTCGTCGATCCAAGCAAGAATTGTCTTGTTGTTAGTCATTGTTATTTCTCCTTTCGCCAAAAAGGCAAATAAAATGTAAAATAACCCATTTGTCTTTATTCTACCACAAGTTCCCCGCATAATCAATTACAAAATCATGAATTACCCCCATCTTTTTTCGATATAGCGGTATTGATTTAGCGCATATCAGAGGAAATTTGCGGAGTTTTTTAATAATCGAGCTGTAAAAGCGTTACGCGTCCGTTTCGACGGGTGGCGTTCATATCGATAAGACGCTGGTTTTCGCTGCCGCGAAAGAGCAGCTCAAGATTGCGCTGCTGTTCGATATACGGCCCGTCCACCAGAACGTCGCACGCGTTTAAAAGCGCGTCCACATCGGGGTTGTGCATAGAAACAAGCTGCTCATATGTCCAGCCGGAATAGGCGGTGACGTCTTTATGCAGGGCGTGCACCTGCTTTGCGAGCGCTAAAAGCGGCTTTGGCTGGCAGAACGGCTCACCGCCCGAAAACGTGATGCCGCGCAGCAGCGGATTTTTTTTGAACATGTCAAAGATGACATCGGTATCTTCCACCCTGCCGCCCGCAAAATCATGCGTTTGGGGGTTATGGCAGCCGGGGCAATGGTGCGGACAGCCCTGTGTGAACACGGTGAGGCGGATGCCGCGCCCGTCCACGATGGAATCGTTCACGATGCCGGAAATGCGAATTTCCATTTTGCCGTGCCTTACAGGCTGTGCTTTACGCGGTCGTGTTCTTCGGCGCGTTTGGCGTCGTTCCAGCGGTCGGTGGTGCCGACAAGGTAGCCTGTGATGCGGCGGATGCGGTCAAATCCGCGGCCTTCGCCGACGATGATGGTTTTTGTATTTTTCTGCGTTTTGGGTGACATGATAACTGCCTCGATTCTTTTTATAAATACATTTTTACATTCATTTCAATTTTTCTAAAGGCGGCGGATGCCGCCTTTTAGGTGGTTCTTGGGCTGGTTTCGCGCAGCGAAATTAATGATTTTCAATCATCAAAAGCACAAAACCATAGCTGAACGACTTGTCGTTCAGGTTAAACCCATGTGTTGCCGTTTTTGCTTTTATGAACTTGCGGTTCAAGTTCATTGGGAGATCCCCTAATTGGGTCTCCCATACTTCAACAGTCCACCGGACTATTGAAGTTCCCGTCCTGATTTTTGGTAGGCAAAAGGGTTTCGCCATTTGCGAATGGCGACTCGGGGCTTCGCCCCAAGACCCCACCGCCTTTGAAAAGGCGGGCGAAACCTTTAACCGCCGTTGAGGGTAACTTTGCTCTATCGAATCAAATGCGAATAATCCGGGACATCGTGGTAGCGCTTTTTCAGCTCCAGAAGCCTTTCGAGCGGAACGCCTTCGCCCTCTCTTCTGCCGCACCTCGGGCACACCTCGTCGATGATTCCGTTATACCCGCACACAGGGTCTCTGTCTACGGGGTGGTTGACCGAGCCATAGCCGATGCCCATTTCTTTCATACAGCGCACGATGCTTTCAAATGCGTCGATGTTTTTGCACGTATCGCCGTCGAGCTCCACGTAGCTGATATGCCCCGCATTCGTGAGCGCGTGAAACGGCGCTTCTCTGCGAATCTTTTCATAGGCGCTGATGGGGTAATACACCGGCACGTGAAACGAGTTTGTGTAATACTCTCTGTCCGTAACGCCGGGAATTTTGCCGTATTTCTTTTGGTCTATGCGCACAAAGCGGCCGGAAAGCCCCTCTGCGGGCGTTGCGAGCAAGGTGAAGTTGAGGCCGGTCTCACGGCTTTTTTCGTCCATTTTCTCCCGCATATGGGAGATGATCTCAAGCCCCAGCTTCCAGCTTTCTTCGCTTTCGCCGTGGTGCTTACCGGTGAGAGCTTTTAAGGTCTCGGCAAGGCCGATGAAGCCGACACTTAAGGTGCCGTGCTTTAAGACTTCGGCGACGGAATCGTTGCGGTCGAGCTTTTCGGAATCGATCCACACGCCCTGCCCCATGAGAAACGGATAATTATACACCTTTTTGCTGCACTGGATTTTGAAGCGGTGCAGAAGCTGTTCTTCCACGAGCGCGATTTTTTCATCGAGCAGCTTATAGAACGTTTTCATATCGCCCTTCGCTTCAATGCCGATGCGCGGCAGGTTGATGGAGGTGAAGCTCAAATTGCCTCTGCCGCAGGTGACTTCCTTTGTGTTATCGAATACATTGCCCATGACGCGCGTACGGCAGCCCATGTACGCCACCTCGGTGTTATAATCGCCGGGTTTATAGTATTGCAGGTTGAACGGGGCGTCCAAAAAGCTGAAATTCGGGAACAGGCGCTTGGCGGAGCAGCGCAGCGCGTGGCGGAACAGGTCATAGTTCGGGTCGCCCTCGTTGTAGTTGACGCCCTCCTTGACTTTGAAAATTTGAACCGGGAAAATGGGTGTTTCGCCGTCGCCGAGCCCCGCTTCCGTAGCGCGGAGCAGGTTGTGCACGGTCATTTTGCCCTCCGGCGAAGTATCCGTGCCGTAGTTTAAGGAGCTGAACGGTACCTGTGCGCCGGCGCGGGAATTCATGGTGTTTAAATTGTGGACGAGCGCTTCCATGGCCTGATACGTGGCAGCATCCGTCTCTTTGTAGGCGGTCTTTGCGGCGTATTCCGCGGCGGCGCGGGCAGCGTCGCCCGTGATGATCTGGAAGCCGTTTTCTGCTTGATGGCGCGGCAGAAACGCGCGCAGCTTTTCGGCGTAAGCTTCTGCGGTGTGCATTGTGACATCGGTGCCGAGCGCTTCTTTGATGGCAGCCGTCAGCGCGGCGGCATCGGAGGCGCTCATATCAAACCGCACCTCAATATACTGCGCGAGCGCACGGAAATACTGCTTGCGGTACGTTTTCTTCACGCCCTCCGCCATAGCATAGTCGAAATTCGGCACGCTTTGGCCGCCGTGCATCTCGTTTTGGTTTGCCTGAATGGCGATGCACGCGAGCGCGGCGTAGCTGCGGATGTCGTTCGGCTCTCTCAAATAGCCGTGGCCTGTGGAAAATCCGTCTTGAAACAGCTTTAAAAGGTCAATCTGACAGCATGTTTCGGTGAGGGCATAAAAGTCTTTATCGTGAATGTGGATGTCGCCGCTCGCGTGTGCTTTGGCAATCTCCGGCGGGATGACATATTTATCGTAAAACGCCTTGGCGCTTTCGGAGCCGTATTTCAGCATGGTGCCCATGGCGGTATCGGCGTTGATATTCGCGTTTTCGCGCTTTAAGTCATCCTCTTCGGACGGGCGGAACGTGAGGTTTTCAAAAATCTTCACGAGCTCGTCGTCCATTTCGCGCAGGTGCTCATGCTCCGTGCGATAATTGATGTAAGCGTTCGCCGTTTTGGCGTAATCGGCGGCAAGAAGCTTTTCCTCCACCACGTTTTGAATTTCCTGCGCCGTGGGCGTACCCGGCAGCTTTTCGAGCGCCGTAAGCACCTCTTCGGTCAATTCGTTCAGATCGGCGTCGCTCATACGCTCTGCGGCGATCCTGGTATTGGCCTTAAAAATGGCGCTTTTGATTTTCCGCGCATCGAACGACACCTTGTCCCCGCTGCGCTTGACAATATATCGAATCATACGTTTAACTTCCCTTTCCGTTTCTCCCCTGCGGCAAAGCCTAAGAGCCTTCGCTTTGCGCTTTCTGTACTTTCGATTATAGGCGCTTTTCCTATACATGTCAAGGGCATATTTAGTGTCAAAACCACTATATATAGTATTAGGTTTACATAATAATAACAAAATATACCGCGCGTCATAGAAACGGTTTTCTCCATAACGCGCGGTATAACTTGTGATTTCATGGCGTTTTTTCACGGTTTTTGGGGCACATTTCGGCGCGGTTGCACACCGTCTATACCCGTTTATAAGCCCTATGCACGCCATACGGCGGTTGACAAAATAAAACGCGTTTTTTCACGAAATTTTTTGCCGGTTTTTTAGTTGACGACGGCGCCAAGCAGTCCTGCGAGATACACCGCGCCCTCCAAATCGATCTTTGTTTTCTGCATTTTTGCAAAGCGGATATCGGTGCGCGAAAATTTGGCACGGCGCAGGTCGCATTCTTTCAGCTGCGCATTGCGGAACACGGTCTCCGTAAGGTCGCAGCCGGAAAGATCGGCTTTTTCGAGGTCCGCTTCCGCAAAGCTCGTACCGCGCAGACTGATGCCGGAAAAATCCTGCTTTTTGAGCGGACAATGATCGAGCACACAGTATTCGAGTGTGCCGCCGCGCACGGCCCAGCCGGTGAGGTCTGCGCCCGCAAAGGAGCAGCCCGAGACACGGCAATTCTCAAACGCGGTGACAAACAGGCTTGCGCCCGAAAACGTGCAGTTTTCAAACGAACAGCCGCGCGCCAAAACGTCGTTTAAGCGAGAAAAATCAAACGCGCACGCAGAAAAGCGGCATTTTTCAAGCAAAGCGCCGGAAAACATCGCGCCGCGCAGGTCGCAATTTTCAAACGTATAGCCGCGCAGCTCGGCGTCCGTGAAATCGGTATCGCCGAGCCGCGCGTTTTTATACGTGTTCTGTTCTAAAGAGAACATTACTCTTCTTCCGTCACGGCGATGTGCAGCTCTTTGAGCTGTGCCTCGGTGACTTTGGACGGTGCGTCCATCATGACATCCTGTGCGCTCTTGTTCATCGGGAACGCGATGACCTCGCGGATGGATTCTTCGCCGGAGAGCAGCATAACCATGCGGTCTACGCCCGGGGCGATGCCGGCGTGCGGCGGCGCTCCATAGCAGAATGCGTTGTACATGGCCGGGAACTTCGCCTTTACATTGTCTTCGCCGAGGCGTACCATCTCGAACGCCTTAACCATGATCTCCGGGTCATGGTTACGCACAGCGCCGGAGGAGAGCTCTACGCCGTTGCAAACGAGGTCGTACTGGTCTGCCAGAATGTCGAGCGGGTCAATCTCGCCGCGCTCGGCCTTAAGCAGCGTTTCCATACCGCCGGAGGGCATGGAGAACGGGTTGTGGCAGAATTCCAGCTCGCCGGATTCCTCGCCGATCTCGTACATGGGGAAATCGACGATCCAGCAGAACTCGTAGCGCTCTTTATCCATGTGGCCCTCGCACGCCGCGCCGAGCATACGACGCATGACGCCTGCGGTCTTCTGGGCCTCCTCACGCTTGCCTGCGGAGAGGAACACGAGCGTATTCGGCTCGAGAGACAGCGCGGATTTGACGGCTTCCACGGTCTTTTCATCCGCATTGATAAACTTTGCGATGCCGCCGGCAATGGCGCCGGATTCATCGACCTTGAACCAGTACGGCTTCTGGCCGGCCTGCACCTCTACGTCTGCGCAGAGCTTATCGACCGCCTTGCGGGCAAGCTTGCAGTTGGAGACCGGGACAGCCTTGACGATGTTGTTTTCAAACGGGCCGAAGCCGCAGTTTTGCAGAATGTCCGTAACGTCCTTGACGCGCAGGTCGATGCGCAGGTCCGGCTTATCGGAGCCGAACTCCTCCATGGCCTGACGGTACGGGATGCGGGCAAACGGTGCGGAGGACGCGATGTTATACGTGCCGTACTTTGCAAAAATCGGCGGAAGAACGTCTTCGATGACGGCAAAAACGTCTTCCTGCGAGGCAAACGCCATTTCCATATCCATCTGGTAGAATTCGCCCGGAGAACGGTCGCCGCGCGCATCCTCGTCGCGGAAGCACGGTGCGATCTGGAAGTAGCGGTCAAAGCCCGCGGTCATGAGGAGCTGCTTAAATTGCTGCGGCGCCTGCGGCAGGGCGTAGAACTTGCCCGGGTGCTTACGCGCCGGGACGAGGTAATCGCGCGCGCCCTCCGGCGAAGAAGCCGTGAGGATCGGCGTGGTGATCTCTAAAAAGCCGTGCTCCGTCATAGCGGTGCGCAGAGCGGAAACAACGTTGCAGCGCAGGATGATGTTGGCTTTCACTTCCGGATTACGCAGGTCGAGATAGCGGTATTTTAAACGCTGGCTCTCGTCCGCTTCGCGGGAATGGTTGATCTCGAACGGCAGCTCGTTATAACGGCAGCGGCCGAGCACGGTGATCTCCGTCGGCGCGATCTCGATGTCGCCGGTGGGGAGCTTCGGGTTTTTGCTGGTGCGCTCGCGCACGATGCCCGTAACGGAAATCGTGGATTCCTTATTGAGGGGCTTTACAATGTTCATCATCTCTTCGTTTTCGATGACGACCTGCGTGGTGCCGTAGAAATCGCGCAGCACCAAAAACGCAAAGTTATTGCCGACTTCGCGGATGTTTTCCATCCAGCCGACCAGTGTGACGGTCTCGCCTGCGTTTGCAAGGCGGAGTTCGCCGCAGGTATGGGTTCTCGATTGTGTCATGATTGATTTCCTCTTTCGTTAGTGTGACCGGTTAAAATGTGATGGGCATGGCGTCTTCCTGTTCGGTGACGGCCGTGATGTACGTATCAACAAAGTCATCGTTGAGGGAGATCTTCTTCTTTTCGCCCGTCTTCATGTTTTTAAGCACGGCTTCGCCGTTTGCGATCTCATCGTCGCCGAGGACGATGCTGTACTGCGCGCCGATTTTGTCGGCGTATTTCATCTGGGCTTTCAGACCGCGTGCACACAGGTCGCAGTCTGCCGCGATGCCGCAGCTGTGCATTTTTTCGGTGAGCTGGAACGCCTTCATCTGCGCCGCTTCACCCAGAGACGCGATGTAGACCTCGCACTTTGCGTCATTTCCGAAGTCTGCGCCCATCTCGTTCATCGCCATCAGAATGCGGTCAAGACCGAGACCGAAGCCGAGTGCCGGTGTGGGCTTGCCGCCGACTTCCTCCACGAGGCCGTCGTAGCGTCCGCCGCCGCCGAGCGCAAAGCCGAAGCGCTTCGAAGGGAACTCAAACACGGTGCGGGTATAGTAATCGAGACCGCGGACGAGGCCGGGATCGATGGAAAACGGAATATTGATAGATTTCAGCAGCGTCTGCACCTTTTCAAAGTGCGCACGGCAGTCGTCGCAGAGATAATCCGTGTTCTTCGGCGCACCCTTGGCAATCTCACCGCAAACGGGGCTTTTGCAGTCCAGAATACGCATGGGGTTGCGCTCCAAGCGGGAATTGCAGGTCTCGCAGAGCTGATTCTTATAGCCCTCGAAATACGTTCTCAGCGCCTTTCTGTACTCTGCGCGGCAGGTGGGGCAGCCGATGGAGTTGATAGAGACCTCAATGTCATCGGCAAGGCCGAGGCGATTGAAAATGGACATGGCCATAGCGATGACCTGTGCGTCCGCCGCCGGTTCTGCGGTGCCGAACATCTCCACGCCGAACTGATGCAGCTCGCGCAGACGGCCTGCCTGCGGCTTTTCGTAGCGGTAGCAGGAGGTCTTATAGTAGAGCTTTACCGGGTAACCTCCGTTATACAGGCCGTTTTCCAGCATGGCGCGCACGGCGCCCGCCGTGCCCTCCGGGCGCAGCGTAATGGAGCGGCCGCCCTTATCTTCAAACGTGTACATCTGCTTTTCCACCACGTCGGTGGTGTCGCCGACAGAGCGCAGGAAGAGCTCGGTGTGCTCAAACACCGGGGTGCGGATCTCGGAAAAGCCGTTCAGTTCCGCTTCATCCGTCATAACGGCTTCCACAAGCGACCATTTTTCGGATTCACCCGGAATGATATCCACGGTGCCCTTAGGCGCTTTTGTGATCAATTCCATAAAATATCCCTCTCATTCATGAAAAATAAAAAAGCCCTTACCCAAAACGGATAAGGGACGAAACAGGTTCGTGGTGCCACCCTTTTTCGGGAGAAAAAGCGAAAACTTCCCCTCCCCTTTCTTTCCTTAACGCGGAAAACGCACTTTCGTGCGGCTCACGGGTGTCTTTCTCTGCCGGATGCACGCGCCGCTCTCAGCATTTGCGGCGCTCTCTGTTTTGTGCCCCATAGCAGATACTCTTCCCGGTCAATGCCGGTGTATTTTCAAAGCATACGCTTTGGTTTTAAATTTACAGCTTTACAATCTCGCGCCAATCGAGGTCGCCGCGCTCGAGACCATGGATAAGCACCTCTGCCGTTGCGATGTTCGTCGCCACGGGAATGTTATTCAGGTCGCAGAGACGGAGCAGGTTTTTATCGTGCGGCTCCAGTGCCTGCTTCTGCATGGGGTCGCGGAAGTACAGCAAAAGGTCGATCTCGTTGCAGGAGATACGCGCCGCAATCTGCTGATCGCCGCCCTGTGGGCCGCTTAAAAAGCGGTGGACCGAAAGACCGGTTGCTTCCTCTACAAGCTTACCGGTAGTGCCGGTCGCACAGAGATTATGCCGGCTCAGGATGCCGCAGTAAGCGATGCAGAACTGTACCATAAGCTCTTTTTTTGCGTCATGCGCCGTAAGCGCGATATTCATGAAAATTCCTCCCTGTTTATAATTATTCGGCCCCTATCCCAAATGTCACAACGATAAGGGAACCGAAACACCGTTCATGCGTGCCGCTATGCGGGAAAGCGCCGTCATGCCGGGCAGGTCATCCGCCGGCACGCAGCCACGCTGAAAAGCAGCCGTCATTTGTCTATCTTCGGGTACGATGCCGATGAGCCGCACGCCGCTTTGGTCGATGACATCATCGAGGTCGCGCAGGCCGCCGGCGTCTTCCCGCCCGGCGGAAAGGCTGCCGAAATATTCGGCGTTAAAGCGATTGATGACGAGCCGCTGCTGCGGTACCTCAAGCTCTGTTAAAAGCCTGCGCACGATGGATGCATCGCGGATACACACGGGGTCCGAGTTGCACACAATAAGCGCGCAGTCCGCCGCCGCTGCCGCCGCGCGGAAGCCACGCCCCACGCCCGCGGGAGAATCAAGGATCACGCGGTCAAAATAGCGCTTTAAAAGCGGAACGAGTCTGAGCATGACGCGTTCCGGCACAAGATCTTCGCCGCTTGCCGGGGCAGGCATTAAAGACACGCCGGGCATGGTCACGCACGGGTAAATCGCATCCGCAGGCGCGCAGCGCCCTGCCACAACGTCCGAACTGTCGAACACGAGCGCTTCCTCTGTGCCGGTCATACGGTCCAGACTGCGCAGGCCCGCGTCACAATCCAAAAGCAGAACGCGTTCGCCGCCCGCCGCAAACTGAGAAGCCAGCCCAAGCGAAACGGTGGATTTTCCCACGCCGCCTTTTCCCGATGTGACAACAATAGCAGTACCCATAGATAATACCTCATTAAACATGATAACACAAAAATGCACGGTAGTCAAAAGTAAAAATGGCTATACCGCAATTTTATCACAGCGAGACAAAAACACGGCGGCTTTTTTGTCGAAGCAGACAAATATCCTCCCTAAGCACGCGTCATTCCGTACCCTCTGTTACCGTGGTTTCTGCTCTTTTTGCCTCCTTTTGGAGCGTTTCGGCAAAATAAGCTTCAAAAACGGCCTTTGCCGTCTCTTTTGCGGCATCGCCCTTGCCGCCGTATTCGATGACGACCGCCACGGCAATCTCCGGGTTCTCGTACGGCGCAAAGCCGATGAACGTCAGGTTATCGGAATGGTCGGCGTTTTCCGCCGTGCCGGTCTTGCCCGCAACGGCAATGCCGAAATCCGAAAAGGTCGAGGCCGCCGTGCCCTCTGTGCACACCTGCCGCATGCCCTCGCGCACGACCTTGAAATATTCGTCTTCAATCTCCGCCTGTAACACGACCTCCGGCTCTGCGGTCTCTTTTTCCACCGCGCGGTCGTAGTCCGTGACTTTATTTAAGAAATGCGTTTTGTAGCGCGTGCCGCCGTTTGCGATCATGGCGCAGTATTCCGCAAGCTCGATCGGCGTGAACATATCGTCGCACTGGCCGATGGCCGCCTGAATGGTGAGGCCGTCATACCAATTTGCGCCGTGGCGCTCCGTATACGTTTTGGGGTCGGACATGATGCCCGCAGTCTCGTTCAATTCGCACCCGGTCTTTTCGCCGAGAGCGAACAGCTCTGCATACGTGTGCATTTTGTGAATGGTCAGCATGCGGCCCACGTCAAAGAAAAACGCGTTGCAGGAGTTGCGGATGGCGCCGTACACATCCACCTCGCCGTGCACGCCGAGGCAGCCCGGTTCGTAATCCGGCGCATAATAGTGATACGCGCCGTCGCAGTTCACGGGGTGAGAGGTCGGCGTGATGACGCCTTCCTCCAGCGCCGCCAAGGCGACAAGGGGCTTAAAAATGGAACCCGGCGTAAAGATGCCGTTTAATGCGCGGTTGAAAAGCGGCTGGCTTTCGTCCGCATAAAGCTGCGTCAAATACGCATCGTCCGTATTGTACTTTTCAAGGTCGAAATTCGGGTAGGTCGCGCTGGCGATGATGCCGCCGGTGTTCACGTCCAAGGCGACAACCGCACCGGCCTCGCAGTCTTCGGTCGGCTTCGCTTCGATCTGCTCGGCGAGCGCGTTTACGGCCGCGCGCTGTACATTGCTGTCTAGGGTAAGCCACACGGAATCGCCCGCTTCCGGCGGCTCCGTCACGGTGGTGGAGGTCACTTTGCCGGTAGCATCCGTTGTGACGCTCTCTTTGCCGTTTTTGCCGCGCAAGGTGGACTCGAACACGCTCTCAATGCCGCTTTGGCCGACGGTATCCGTATAGGAATAGCCGGAAACGTTTGAGGCGGAATACGTGTTGCCCGCTTCCTCGGCGGCATCGTACTGCTCCTGCGAAATGGCACCCAGCGTGCCGACGATATGCGGAGCCAAATCGCCCTCCGGGTATTCGCGCGTCTGCTCCACCTGCGTTTCAATGCCCGGCAAATCTGCGCTGCGCTCACTTAAGAGCTCCACCGTTTCGATGGAAATGTCTTTTGCGAGCACGAACGGGTTCGTGCGGCTGAAATACGCGCGCTCCATGCCGTAGCGCACGGACGCGATGCGGCGGATGTCTTCGGGGCTTGTATAGGCTTCGAGGTCATACCGCTCGATGAGCGATTCCATGCACTCGTCTGCCGTGGCGCTCGAGGGTAAGTCTAAGATGTCTTCGCTTTTCAGCGTTTCGATCTCGGCGGTCATTTTGGTTTTAAACTGATATTTGCCCGATTTGATTTCGATGGGAAGGCGATCCGTCCACGGGACGTTCAGCGTTTCGAGCAGCTTTACAGCCTCCAAAACGACGGCATTGCGCGTTTCATTGCTGCCGGAAAGACGACTGTATATGGCATTATACACGGAGCGGTTGCCTGCGAGCACGTTTCCGTTACAGTCCAAAATTTCGCCGCGCGTGCCGGTGAGCTTTAAGTACGTCGCGGAGGACTGTACGGCCTCCTCTTCAAACGTGCTGCCCTCTAAAAGCTGCCACTGGGCAAGCCGCCCGATATACAAAAGAAAGACGGCAGCAAGCATAACGCCGCAGAAAATATAGCGGCCGCGTCCTTTTTCCACAACTGTCGTCTCCCTTCGTTGAAAACTTAAATTTTTTGCAGCTTATGCAGCTTTGACCTGCGCCGCCGTATGGCGCTGCGCACGCGGGGCTTTCGCACCCACGCCTGCAAACCGTAGCACACGGGTATCGTTAAAAGCGTGTAAAAATAGATGGGCAGATACTTTGTAACGAGCGCGTACAGTGTCAGTGAATACCCTGCTGCAACGTACAGCGTGAGCCAATCGAGCAAAACGGCGACGGCACAGCTCCACAGACCCATCAATACCGATGTGAAAAGCTGAATTTGAATTCTGGTACCGCACAGGCCGCTCAGCAAAAAGCACAGTACGCCGAACGTGAGCGCGTGATACCCGAACACAGCCCCGCTGCCGATATCGGCAAGAAACCCGGCGTACATGCCGAACGCCATAGCGGGTGTGCACGCCTCCACCATGGCAATGGTGAGCGCGGCAGAGAGCACCGGAAGCGGTTTTACGCCCATGATCTGCGGCAGCAGCCCCGGTGTATCCTGTAACAGGAACAGCAGCAGGATCTCGACCGCATACAAGACATAGCGTATCCATTTTTTGCGGTTCGGCACAGCTGTTCACTCCTTTTATTCATTTCCCTTGCTTGCGGTCTGCGCGGGGTCTTCTTCATCTTTGTTATTTGTCTCCGGCAAGCCGGTTGTAACGTCGCCCTTGCCGTCGAAATCCGTCACGACGAAGACATCCGTCACCTCTGTTACGTCCACGTATGGGGTCAAAATAGCGTAGTACGAGGAATCCGCGTTGCTGCGCTCCACGCTGTCCACACGCCCGATGAGCAAATCGCCCGGGAACACGCCGCCCGCGCCGCTCGTGGTAATGATGGAGCCCGGCTGCACCTCGGTATCTCTTGTAAGGTACAGCATTTTCACCTTGCCGCTGTTTGCAAACTGGATGTCGCTTGTGACGACGCCGCTTTCCTTGCATGATTTATCCGTGGCGCCGATCTGCGTCTTTTCGGATAAAATCGACCGCACGCGGCTTGACGCGGCGTAGACCTCCTCCACAACACCTACGACGCCCGTTTCCGTGATGACGGCATCGCCGACGGATACGCCCGCAAGGCTGCCGCAGTTGATGGTGAAATCACCGAACACGTCGTTCGGGTCGCGCCCTACGACGCTTCCCGCGGCTAATTGCAGGTCGGGCATGGCTTTTTTGACGGAGAGGATATTTTCATACGAAGCATTCTCGTCTTTTAAGGTGTAGTAATCCACGAGCTGTTCGCGCAGCTTCCGGTTTTCCTCCGAAAGGTCGTTGTACAGCGCTTTAAGCTCCTCTTTGGACATGCCGTCCAAATTTAAAAACTCCTTTGCACCCCCGGTGGTATTCGTCCCCGCCGTGAGCAACGGTGCGGATACCGTGCCGAACACGTTTGAGAACACGGATGTTCCGGCGTTTAAGCCGTACACGAGCACGCCGAGCAGAATGACAACCGCGATCATTAAAATTTTAAAATTTTTAGAGGTGAATTTCTCCATGCGCCGCACCTGCCTTTCGATTTTTATTTAAAGTCAAATTCAATTTATTTTTCTGCAGCTTTTACCGCGCCGCGCGCGTTTGCGGGGATATGCGCTTTGCCCTCTAATGTGCGGCCTGCACCCTCGGCTACGCAGTCGAGCGGGCGCTCCGCGACCTGCACGGGCAGGCCCGTCGCTTCATGCAAAAAGCGGTCTAAGCCACGCAGCAGTGCACCACCGCCCGTGAGCGTGAGACCCATATTCAAAAGATCTGCGGAAAGCTCCGGCGGGGTCCGCTCCAAAACGCGGTGTACGGACTCGAACACAGCTTTCAGCGGCACCAAAAGCGCCTCGCGCACGTCTTCTGCCGTGACGGTAATATTTTTCGGCTGGCCATCCGCCGCGCTGCGACCGCGCACCTCCATGGAGACACTGCCGAGTTCCTCAAGCGGGTACCCAGCAGTACGGTCCCAACGGGAACCCCAGCTTCAGCGCCCGGTTCCAGGCCAACATCCCCGATGCCAACACCTGGAAACCCATGTACTTCTCCTTCAACGGACGGATGAGCCGGGGGACCTATATCTGCCGGTGGCTGGTGCTGCTGCTGGCAGCGGTGATCATCGGCCTTATCTGCGGCATCCTTCCCTTCCTGGCTCCCTTGGGCTATCTGGCACTTCTGGGGCTTTTTGTATCCCAGATCTCCCTGGCGGTCCGGCGGCTCCACGACCGGGGCCATTCCGGCTTCTGGATGTTCGTTTGTGTGGTGCCCGCCCTGAACCTGCTCATGTTCCTGTACCTGCTTTTTGCAGAAAGCCAGCCGGGGCAGAATGAATATGGACTGGCAGAATAAAAAAGTTGTTGACAGCTGTCTCTGTTTTTGATATTATATACAAGCTTTCTCTTTGAGAAGGCAACAACCGACTGGGTTTCCAACAACGAAATGTTTCAACTGAAACATTGAAAGAAAAAAGTTGTTGACAAAGAAACGAAAGTCTGGTATTATATAGAAGCTGTCGCTGAGACAGTGAGACGAACTTTGAGAACTGAATATTGTTGACAGATGTGCGGGTCAAGTCACTTTTAGTGATGAGATCGA
>OGOP01001489.1_pt1 | contig 16134 bp, 10 predicted proteins | sample 1552591 | NCBI WGS metagenome assembly OGOP01 (sample SAMEA2580120, study PRJEB22360) | human gut metagenome | biome: human gut; feature: human-associated habitat; material: faeces | place: Denmark | collected 2008/2010 | reverse complement strand
TTGTAATTGAGTTTTTTCAAAAGTACCAAAAAAGCTATTTATGAGGCAAAGCAGCAAAAAAGAGTATACGAAATAAACGGATTAAAAGAATAAAAATAGTCCGCACCCCCGTTACAGCAGCTACAGAACACAGGATCTTGCAAAGCAAACTGATATTCTTAAATCGAACAAAGTAGGTAGAGAGAGCATTGCCGAAAATTAATCAGTCGGCAGTGCATTTTCTTTATTTAAGAAACTGCTTGTAATTTGTCTCGTTTAGGAATATAATCAATATGTATTTTGCCCAAAATGTGTACTGCACTATGTGGCGGTACATATTTTCCATAAGGGGGGATTTAAAATTGAGAAGAAAAAAAGTAATATTGTTCCTGCTGTTGACGGGCACTGTACTTTTAGCAGGCTGTGTGAAAAAGAGTGTAAAAAAAGAAGAGGCAGAAACAATTAGGGTGTACTTGTGGACCACAAATTTGTATGATAAATATGCACCATATATTCAGTCACAGCTTTCAGATGTGAATATTGAATTTGTAGTTGGCAATAACGATTTGGATTTTTATAAGTTCTTGGATGAAAATGGCGGACTTCCTGATATTATTACGTGTTGTCGTTTCTCACTTCATGATGCAAGTCCGCTTAAGGATAGTCTTATGGATCTTTCCACAACAAATGAGGCAGGTGCAGTCTATAATACATATCTCAATAATTTCATGAACGAGGATGGAAGTGTGAACTGGCTTCCTGTATGCGCGGATGCGCATGGATTTGTAGTAAACAAAGGATTGTTTGAAAAGTATGGTATTGAGCTGCCGACAGATTATGACAGCTTTGTTTTGGCGTGCCAAAAATTTGAAGAAGCAGGTGTTCGCGGATTTACTGCAGATTATTACTATGATTATACATGTATGGAAACACTGCAGGGACTGTCTGCTTCAGAGCTTACATCTACGGATGGACGTAAGTGGCGTACTGCTTATAGTGATCCTGCCAACAAAGAGCGTGTTGGCCTGGATGATATTGTTTGGCCGCAGGCTTTTGAGCATATGGAACAGTTTATTAATGATGTGAAATTGGGACAAGACGATCTGAAACTTAATTATGATGATGTAATAGGTATGTATCAAAAGGAAGAGCTTGCTATGTATTTTGGCACTTCAGCTATGGTGAAGACATTTCAGGATCAGGGCATCGACACAGCGTTTTTACCATTCTTTAATCAGAATGGTGAAAAATGGATCATGACAACTCCATATTTTCAGATAGCCTTAAATAAAGATTTGGAACAGGATGATTCGCGACGCAAAAAAGCAATGAAGGTATTAAAAGAGATGATGTCAGAGGAAGCGCAAAATCTAATTATTGCGGATGGTCAGGATATGTTAAGCTACAGTCAGAATGTGGATTTTCATCTTACTGAGTATTTAAAAGATATTAAGCCTGTTATTGAAGAAAACCATATGTATATTCGCATTGCATCAAATGATTTTTTCTCTACTTCTAAAGATGTGGTTTCTAAGATGATTGCAGGTGAGTATGATTCAAATCAGGCATATAAGGCATTTAATGACCAGTTAAAGGATGAAAAATCAGCTTCTGATGATGTTGTGTTGAAGGTACAGAATACATATTCAAATTACTTCCATGCTGACGGCGGAAATGAAGCTTATTCAGTTATGGCAAATACGCTGCGCGGTATTTACGGGACAGATGTGCTTATTGCAGCGGGAAACAGTTTTACAGGAAATGTGCTGCAGGCTGATTACACTAAAAAAATGGCAGGCAGCATGATCATGCCAAATAGTCTTTCGTCTTACAAATGTGAAATAACAGGAGCAAAGCTAAAAGAAATATTGAAAGCTTTTGTGGAAGGCTGCGAGGGCGGATTTATTCCATTTAACCGCGGTTCACTGCCAGTTGTCAGCGGCATTTCTATGGAGGTTAAGGAAAATGGCAATGGCTATACATTGACTAGCATAAAAAAAGACGGAAAGACAATCAAAGATGATGATACATTTACTTTGACTTGCCTGGCTATGAAAAAGCATATGGAGCCAATCATTTCAGCAGAAGGTGATATGTTCGAAGGTGGAGACACGCTTGTGAAGGATACGTGGATCGATTATGTCTTAGGGGATGATGCTGTTTTGGCAGAGCCAGAGCCGTATATTACTTTGAGGTAAGTAGATGGATGAGATAAATTACAGGAAAAAGAAACAGTTTATGAAAAAAAGACTGGGAGTATTTGCAGCAGCAATTGTCTTAATCATTGGAGTCAGTATGGTGGGCATCCAATATACAAGGTTTGTGTCGAAGACTGTGTATCAGGAAAGTACTTCTCATTTGACAGAGATCTTTCACCAGTCAAATAAAGCATTAAATGAACTTGTCAATAAAAATTTGACATATCTTCATATGTGGAGTGCGTATCTACAGAAGGCTTCGACAGAAAAAGAAATTTGTGATTATATCAATAAAGTACAGGAAGAAACAGGATTTTCGGGCTTTTATTTTTTATCGTTTGATGGCAATTATAAAACGATAACAGGCGAAACCGGGTATCTTGGATTACAGGGAAATCTTGATGATAAGATCACTCAGAGAAATGATATTATAATGAATGCAGCACTGCCTGGAAAATCACAGATGCTTGTTTTTGCATGTCCTGAAGTTAATGGAATTTATCAGGGGTTTGAATATGACGCCATTGCTGTTGCATATGACAACTCTGATATTGTAAAAGTATTAGATATTTCTGCTTTTCAGGGAAATGCAGGTGGATATGTAGTTCATTCAGACGGACGCGTTGTGATTGATCATGCACCAGAGTCATGGAAAACAGCATATAATTTCATAGCTGTTTTAAGAGATCACTCTGGGCTTTCAGAAGATGAGATTATGGCATTTTCAGAGGAGCTTAAGCAGGGACACACAGGCGCTATGCTTGTAAATTTAGAGGGAAGAAATTACTATCTGATTTATGAAAAGGTGAACATTCAGGATTGGGAATTGCTTGGAATTGTTCCAGCTGATATTGTCAATGCCAGTATGAATGAGTTGCAGTTTAGTACGCTTATTATTGTAGGTGCCCTGCTGTTTAGTATTGCAGCATTCATTATTGTAATGATTCTTAGAAAAAACCGGTTAAATATAAAGAGCAAAAATACACAAATTTTGTACAGGGATGAGATGTTTAAAAAACTGTCGATGAATGTAGATGATGTTTTTTTGATGGTAGATGCTAAGACAGCCAGAGTTGACTATGTAAGTCCGAATGTTGAAAAGCTGCTTGGTATTACAGTGAAACAGATTAAAGAGAATATTTATGTTTTGGGAAAGCTTCATCCGCAGGATACAGAAGGACAAAGATCTAAACATCTAAAAGGACTGCTTGTCAATGAACAGCGTGAGTGGGATTTTGAGTATGTTCATAAAAAAACAGGGGAACAGCGTTGGTTTCATATCATAGCAATGGGCAGTGAGATAGAGAAAAAACAAAAATGTATCATTGTAATGTCAGATAGAACTGCCGATAGGAAAATGAATCAGGCATTGTCAGATGCTGTCAGTGCAGCTGAAACAGCCAATCGTGCAAAGAGTACATTCCTTTCAAATATGTCTCATGACATTCGAACACCAATGAATGCTATTATAGGTTTTACTACACTTGCTGTAAGCAATATTGAAAACAAGGAAAAGGTAAGAGACTATTTGGGAAAAATCCTTGCATCAAGCAATCATCTGCTTTCTTTGATCAATGATATATTGGATATGAGCCGTATTGAAAGCGGAAAGATTCATCTTGAGGAAACTAAGGTTAATTTGTCAGATCTTCTTCATGATTTGAAGACAATTATAAGCGGACAAATTCATGCAAAGCAGTTGGAACTTTATATGGATGCAATGGATGTTACAGATGAAGATATATACTGCGATAAGACACGATTAAATCAGGTGCTTTTGAATCTGCTGTCAAATGCAATTAAATTTACACCGGCAGGAGGAACAGTTTCTGTTCGTCTAAGACAGTTTCCAAGTACTCAAAAAGATTGTGCTCAATATGAGATTAGAGTCAAGGATAATGGAATTGGCATGAGTCAGGAGTTTGCACAGAAAATTTTTGATCCCTTTGAGAGAGAGCGAACATCTACTGTAAGCAAAATTCAGGGTACTGGACTTGGCATGGCTATTTCCAAAAATATCGTGAATATGATGGGCGGTACGATTGAGATTAAGACGCAGAAAAACAAAGGTACAGAATTTATTATCCGTTTGATGTTTCGTATTCAGTCTGAGCAGCATCGCGTGGAAAAGATAACAGAGTTAGAAGGTCTTAAGGCATTAGTAGTGGATGATGACTTTAATACATGTGACAGTGTTACAAAGATGCTTGTAAAGGTTGGAATGCGTTCAGAGTGGACTCTTTCAGGTAAGGAGGCTGTTCTTCGTGCAAAACAGTCAATAGAGTTAGGGGATGCTTTTCATGCGTATATTATCGACTGGCGGCTGCCTGATATGAATGGAATTGAAGTTACGCGTCAGATAAGAAGTCTTGGCGATGATACTCCGATTATTATACTGACCGCATATGACTGGTCAGAAATTGAAGTGGAAGCAAAAGCAGCAGGCGTAACTGCGTTCTGTGCGAAACCGATGTTTATGTCAGATCTGCGTGAAACCTTAATGACTGCACTTGGCCAGAAAAAAGAACAAAATAATGATGACGTTCTTCCAGAGGCAGATTTCAATTTCAAAAACAAACATATATTGCTTGTCGAAGATAATGAATTAAATAGTGAGATAGCCACGGAGATTCTTACCGAGTATGGTTTTATTGTTGACACAGCAGAAAATGGAGCTGAGGCGCTAGAGAAGGTAAGTACTTCAAAGCCAGGCACTTACGATTTGGTGCTGATGGATGTGCAGATGCCTGTTATGAATGGGTATGAGGCTACGAAATGTATTCGAAAGCTGAAAGATCCTGCATTGGCAAATATTTCAATATTGGCAATGACAGCCAATGCATTCGATGAAGATCGAAAAAAAGCACTTGAATCAGGCATGGATGGCTTTTTGTCAAAGCCAATCGTAATTGAAGAACTTGTTCAGGCACTGAAAAATAAATTTACTGATAGGTGATAAATTACGTTTGAAACAATAGGGAAGAAATAAAGGAGAGTTGATAATGGCTTACAGCAGTACAAAGAAAAAATCAGCTGGTATTGTTCAAATAAGCATTGGTATACTTACGGTTATTTTAGTTGTATTAATTATTGCGATGATGATGATTGTATCTAGTATCCAGGGAACGGCTCGTATAGTTAACTATGCAGGTCTTGTTCGTGGTAAGACGCAGCGTATCGTAAAGCTTGAAATTTCTGGAAAACAGGAAGATGATATGATTCAGGAGATTGAGTCATTTATCGATGGATTGAGGAATGGAAACAAAGAGTTGAACTTGGTTCGTCTGGAGGATAGTGATTTTCAGACAAAGATGGAAGAACTGAATGAATACTTTTTAATATTAAAACAGGAAATTATGCAGGTGCGTGCGTATGGAGCTGATAAAACACAGATTCTTTCAAAGAGTGAACATTTTTTTGAAATTTGTGATGAGGCAACAGGACTGGCAGAGGTGTATTCTCAGCGAAAGGCATCATCATTATCAGTACTTGAAAAATATATAACAGCAGATATTGTTGTGTTGATGCTTCTGATAGGATATGAATTTATTAAAGCTGTGCGATATGCGGCGATGAATCGTGTTTTGCAGAAAAAAGTATATATTGATGGTGCGACAGGGCTTCCTAATAGAAATAAATGTGATGAATTGTTAAGTCAGCCAGATGCCGCACCAGAGGATATAGGTGTGTGCAGCTTTGATTTGAATAATCTTCGCATAATCAATAATAGTATGGGGCATGAGGCAGGTGATGAATATATTCGCCGTTTCGCCGTCTGTCATGCCGGCAGAACAGTTTGTGGGGAGAGCCGGAGGAGATGAATTTATTGCTGTTACTCACGGAATGGGTAATGAAGAGATGAAAGCCTGCCTTGCATCAGTAAGAGAACAGATGGCAGAAGAATCTAAGTCATATCCGGATACTCCATTAAGCTATGCAGTGGGCTTTGCACTTGCAAGCGAGTTTCCTGGAAGTACAATGCAGGAACTGTTTAATTACGCAGATAAAAATATGTATATCAATAAGAATCATGTAAAACGTGAGGAGGCAGCAGCGCAAAGACAATTGGATTACAAGCTGTTGAAGCTATTGAATATGCATGGAAAAACTTTCACGCATTGTCTGTACTGTGATGTAAAGCTAGATACATATCGTACAATTCGTGCAAACAACAATTTTTTTCTGGCATCGGATGGAAGCTATTCTGGTGCTGCAGACCAGATTGTTAAAGAGAAGATAGGAAAACAGGATAAAGATCGTTTCCGTCAATGCCTTAAGATTTCTTATTTGTGTGAAAAGATGCGCACAAAAGAGGACGTTATGGAGCTTAAGTATGATGTAAATGAGCAAGATAGTTACAGTCGCCTGACATTCATTCCAGTAGACTGGGAAAAAACTGGAATGCTTCATCATTTTCTCTTGGCATTTGAAACTATTCGTCAGGGTGCAGGAAGCCATGCAGATGCAAAGGAACAGCTGACAATTTATTATGAACAGCTAAAGCAGTCTATTTTGGAGAACGACAGCTACGTAGATGCACTTCTCGAACAAGCTGATGTCATTTATACGGTAAATCTCACAAATGATATTTTGGAAAGAATCATCCTTTTAGGTAAAAGAAAAAAAGAAAGTCTGGATATGCTTTTTGATTATCCGCTTCCTGGTTCATATAGGGATTATTGCAGTGAGTATAAAAGAATAGTCACGCAGGAAACTCTTGGAAGCTATCGTATGGCAGATGATTGTGAAAAGCTGTTAAAGCGTTTTGATGCGGGCGAAAAATATTTGTCAGTTGAATTTTGTATTTATGGAGATAATGGCATTGTTTACTGGATACAAAAAACTATTTTGATGACGCAGACAGTTGTGTTTGACGAAGAAACAAGGAATGAGATTTATGTTGTCCATGCAATTGTTCTCTTGCAGGATACTACCCAGCTGCATGAGCGCGATGAGCAGGAGCACGCAAGATTGCAGGCGGCTTTTGATGAAATGCGCGTGGCAAACCGCACAAAAACACAGTTTTTGGCGCGCATGAGTCATGACATTCGTACACCGCTTAATGGAATCATTGGTCTTTTAAAGATTGATGAGGAGCACTTTGATGATGAAGAGCTTGTGAAGGAAAATCATGAAAAGATGAAAGTTGTAGCAGACCATTTACTCTCATTGATTAACGATATACTGCAGATGAGTAAGCTTGAGGAAGGCAATATTGCTTTGAAGCATGAACAGATTTGTTTGCAGGAATTGATGAATGATATTGAAACAATCACTATATCACGCGCAGTGAGTGAAGGAATTAAATGGGAGTATGAGAAGAAAAAAACAGATTTTGTTTATCCTTATATTTACGGAAGCCCTCTTCATATTCGCCAGATCTTTTTAAATATTTACGGAAACTGTATCAAATATAATAGGAAGAATGGAACTATAATGACATCTGTAGAGTCACTGGGAGATAAGGATGGGATTTGTACGTACAGATGGACTATTTCAGATAACGGCATGGGTATGAGCAAGGAGTTTTTGTCTCATATTTTTGAACCATTTGTACAGGAAAAAAATGATGCAAGAAGCATTTATCAGGGAACAGGACTTGGAATGGCAATTGTAAAGGAACTGATTAATCAGATGAAAGGAACAATTGAAATTTCAAGTGAAGTGGGAGTCGGCTCAACCTTTGTTGTTACAATTCCATTTGAGATAGCCCCACCACCACAAAAGCTGCAGGAAAAAGAGTCGACTGGCAGTATTGAGGGTATGAAGCTATTGATGGCAGAGGATAATGAACTAAATGCTGAGATTGCGACAACACTTCTGACTGACAGAGGTGCTCTTGTAACGAATGTATCAGATGGAAAGCAGGCACTTGATGAGTTTACAAAAAATCCGCTTGGAACGTATGATGCAATTTTGATGGATATAATGATGCCTGTTATGGATGGACTTACAGCAACAAAGGCGATTAGAAGTCTCACACGACCAGATGCAAAAACAATTCCCATTCTTGCAATGACAGCAAATGCTTTTGAAGAGGATGCAAAGCAGTGTTTTGCTGCTGGTATGAATGCACATATTGCAAAACCAATTGATATAGAATTTTTAGAAAAAACTTTACAACGCATTTATGAGCAGTTATAATGGTAACGAATTTATTTTAAGAAGTCTAAAGAAGGGGGACTATAAGTGAAAATTAAAAGAAAACAAATGGTAATGCTTGTGCTGCTTGCAGTATTTGCAGCATTACTTGTTGTCACAATAATAACAGGAGGCAAAGAGACAGACGGTGAATATACAAGCATCGCATATGCTACCATTTTTTCACTGCTTCCGCCAGTTATTGCAATTGGTCTTGCACTTTTTACAAAAGAAGTATATACATCACTTCTTGCAGGAATCCTTGCAGGTGCATTGCTGTATTCTAATGGAAATCTGGAAACAATGGTCAACACTATGTTCTTTCATGAAGAGGGCGGTATGGTGTATAAGCTTGCAGATGCATGGAATGTCGGAATAATTGTGTTTCTTGTTATGCTTGGAATTTTGGTGTCACTGTTAAATAAAGCAGGCGGTTCAGCAGCATTTGGAAAGTGGGCATCAAAGCGTATTAAGACAAGAATCGGTGCACAGATCAGTGTTATGATTCTTGGTGTAATGATTTTTGTCGATGATTATTTCAACTGTCTGACAGTAGGAAGTGTTATGCGTCCTGTGACAGACCGCCACAAGGTATCAAGAGCAAAACTGTCCTATATTATTGATGCGACAGCAGCACCAGTATGCATCATTGCACCAATCAGCTCTTGGGCAGCAGCAGTCACTTCATCTGTTCCATCCGATTCTGGAATCAATGGTTTTGCCGTATTTATTCAGACAATCCCATACAATCTATATGCGATTCTTACACTTGTAATGCTAGTTGCTATCACACTTCTTCGCGTTGATTTTGGACCAATGAAGCGCCACGAGATGAATGCAATTGCAGGTGATTTATTTACTACACCGGGAAGGCCATATGAGGGCAATGAGGAAGAAGTTATTAAGGAAAATTCTCATGTGCTTGATCTGATTCTTCCAGTAGCCGTTTTGATTGCAAGCTGTATTATTTCAATGATTTATACAGGTGGATTTTTTGAAGGTACATCATTTGTAGACGCCTTTGCAGGATCTGATGCGTCTGTTGGACTTGTACTTGGCGGTGCTGTGACATTGGCATTCACATTTGTTTACTATATGATGAGAGATGTTCTCACCTTCCAGGAATTTACAGAGTGTATTCCAGATGGATTTAAATCTATGATTGCACCTATTATGATTCTTACTTTGGCATGGACACTGTCAGGTATGACAAATCTTCTTGGTGCGAAGGTATTTGTTGCAGATTTGGTGGAGCATTCTGCACGGGGAATGCAGGGCTTTTTGCCTATGATTATTTTCCTTGTTGCTGCATTTCTTGCATTTGCAACAGGAACATCATGGGGAACTTTTAGTATCCTTATTCCTATTGTAATCGGTGTATTTCCGTCTGGTCAGATGATGGCAATCTCAATCTCATCCTGTCTGGCAGGTGCTGTGTGCGGTGATCATTGCTCTCCAATTTCTGATACAACGATTATGGCATCAGCAGGCGGTCATTGTGAGCATGTCAACCATGTAGCAACTCAGATTCCATATGTTGCACTCGTGGCAGCTGTATGTATGGTAGGATATTTTATCATTGGTGTGCTGCAGGCAGTTGGTATGGCACAGCTTTCTCTTATTTCACTTCCGATTTGTATTGTGATTTTAGTAGGAGCACTTTGTGTAATTCGCGCAAAGACAGGTGGAAAAGAGGAAATCTAAGACTTTTTGCAAAAGTATTTCAAAATAATGTTTTTTTAATAAAACAGCTCTCTGCGGAAGATATTACATATCAGCAGAGGGCTGTTTTTGACATTTTATTCTAATATAGAGTCGAGAAAGACAAGTAAAGCTTCGCGTTGTTTTGGCGTTAGGCGGTATACTTTAGCAATAAGTGGATCATCACAAAATTGTCCATTTGTCTGCTCATCAAAAAATTCACGCAGTGAGATATTTAATGCTTCGCAGATATAGGATAAGATTTCGATTGTAGGATTTTTATTCCCTAGTTCAATATCGCGCAGATAGCTTTGCGAGATACCAGACAGTGTTGCAAGCTTATTTACAGAATAATTTTTTGCGGTGCGAAAAAAAGTAATGCGTTTTCCAACATTCATAGCATCAGTCCTTTCATAGTAAGTAGATCATAAATCTAGGATAGCAGAAAACAAAAATGAAAATTACATATATAGAGATTGACAACATATGCTATAGATATTATTATGGCATAGGCAAAAAAATAATTGCTGAAATTAAAGAAAAATTGTGCCATAGACAGTGACTGTCATTCAACGCAGCTATAATATCGTTATAAGAACTATTCAGAGCCATAAAAACTGTGTTCTGCGAATGGGGTATGAATAGCTACACATTATTGGAACTATGATTTGCACATGAATATATAGGAGGAACGCAAATGGTTCATACAAAAGAAGCTGTTTTGATGTTGGATACGCCATCCGAATCAGGAGAGTCATGCGTACTTGGCAGCACAATTCTTCGCAGTCAAATTGTTAGAATTCAATTTTGTTCTAAAATGCCATTGGAAGTATGTCAGGGAGAAATGTGGGATGTGTCTGCAGCACATGATCGGAGCATTTTGGCATGGGCAAAGAAGGTTTTCATTTCTTCTAAACTGTTGTCTGAATTATATATAGCTTCAGATACCAAAATAAAGCTGCAAAACGCCAGAGGACTGTTTTGGGGATATGAGAATCTCTGTGAAATCAATTTAGATAAATGGATTGATTCAAGCAGTGTATCAGATATGAGTAATATGTTTTGTCGGTGTGAAAGTCTTACAAGTATTGATATAAGCTATTTTGATACATCACATACAGAGAGTTTTGCAAGAATGTTTAGAGACTGTGCAAAAGTAGAAATACTTGATGTGAGTCATTTTCAGACACAAAGAGTACTTCATATGGAAAATATGTTTTATGGATGTAAGTGTCTTAAGTATTTGGATTTACGTGGATTTGACTGCTCAAAGGCGGCAGATTTGTCATATATGTTTTATGGCTGCCAGTCATTAAAGAATGTTTTAACTGCAAAACGACCATCAGATAGAAAACATAGAGCAATTATGATAGAATTATTGGCAGGATGTAAAAAGCTTGCAGAAGAAAAGAAAGGAATGGGGATATGAGAAAGAGTATGAAAGAAAGCAATGAAAACGCAAAAATCAGAAAGAACGCGCAGAATGCAAACTCTGATTTCAAATATAAGCGTATTTTACAGCTTTACACCAGATTACTTAAAGGTGAGGTGATAAACAAGGCAAAGGAGGCAGCAGCTGCGAATGTCACAGAGCGTTCTATCCAGCGTGATCTTGATGATCTGAGGGCTTTTTTTGATGAGCAGGCAGCAAATGGAAAAGATTCCTATGAGCTTGTATACAGCCGTAAAGAACATGGCTATCTTTTACATACAAAAGAAGTACCGACCTTTACAGACAGTGAAGTGCTGGCTGTTTGCAAAATTCTTTTGGAAAGTCGTGCATTTAGGAAAGATGAGCTTGAGCCTATGCTTCGAAAGCTCATAAATAATGGTGTCCCGAGAGAAAAGCAAAAGGCAATCAAAGAACTGATCTCAAATGAACTGTTTCATTATATAGAGCCACAGCATAGACAGCACCTTGTTGAAAAATTGTGGGATTTGGGAATGGCAGTCAAAGAACAGCGTATGATGAAGATTTCATATCAGAAGCAGAATGGTGCGATTGTGGAAAGAAAGATTAAGCCAGTTGGCATTATGTTTTCTGAATTTTATTTTTATATGCCAGCCTTTATAGCTGATATTGACAAGGAATCTCATTTTACAAATAAAGATGACAGCTTTCCAACAATTTATCGAATAGATAGAATCCGTTCTTTTGAGGTATTAGAAGAGACATTTGAAATTCCATATCGTGACCGCTTCGAAGAAGGAGAGTTTCGCAAGCGCATCCAGTTTATGTATGGCGGACGACTGCGCAGCATTCGCTTTATCTATAAGGGAAGCAGCGTCGAGGCTGTATTAGATCGACTGCCAACAGCACAGATTATCGCAAAGAGACCAGAAGGCTATCTGATCAGCGCAGAGGTGTTTGGAGATGGCATTGATATGTGGATCAGGAGCCAGGGAAATATGGTGGAAGTGGTGAAGTGAGGAAAAGCCGGAAGTTGTATAATAAACTGAAAAAGCCGCCTTTTCTGGCGGATTTTTGTAAGAAAATTATTGAAGATCCTCCTTGTTTTTAGTACCAAATCTCCTATAAATATTATAGCAACCAGATAGGGAGAAAACAAGAAAAAGATTAAAATTAAATAAGCTTTCCTTATTGTCTCTATATTGCATATGTGATACAATATCATCATCAGTTGACAAAACTCACTGTGAATTATTGTAAATTTTCTACAAAAAACATAAGACATTTGCCGGGGTGAGAAAATATGAAAGTAGTAACATTCAACATCCGCTGTGATTACGGTCAGGACGGACTTAATGAATTTGCAAACCGAAAGGAATTGATTTTAAGAAAAATCAATCAGGAAAAGCCAGATATTATAGGATTTCAAGAGGTGCTTCCGCATGTTGCTAAGTGGCTTAAGGAAAATCTGAATGAGTATTATGTGATTGGTTGCGGACGCGGAGCAAATCTTCGTGATGAGCAGATGAGCATTGCATATCGCAGGGACAGAATTAATTTGATCAGTATGGAAACCTGGTGGCTGTCTCAGACACCAGATGTGCCTGGATCACGCTATGAAGAGCAGAGTAGTTGTCCTCGCACAGCAACAGAGGCAGTATTTGAAGATATTAAGAGCGGTAAGGTATTTCGATTTATTAATACGCATCTTGATCATATTGGTGCACAGGCAAGAGAGAAAGGGCTGACTCAGATTATAAATCAGCTAAAACAGGAACGTTTCTGGAAGGATATTCCTGTAATTTTGTGTGGTGATTTTAATGCAGAACCAAATGCACCAGAGATGGAAATTATTAGCAGGGATTCATTATTTAACAATTTGACAAAGGATATAGGAATCACGTTTCACGGATATTATAAAAACGATCCAAATGATCCGCCATGCAGTATAGACTACATTGTTTTAAAGGGAGACTGGCAGTGTGAAACAGTGTATAAGTGGACGGATGAAGAAAATGGAATATACCTGTCGGATCACTATCCGGTGTGCGCTGTAATAAATTTGGTTCAGCAACAAAATCATTGCACCGATGAGGTTTCATAACTTGGTTCTGTGAACTGCAGCAATTAAGCAATAGCGAGCTTGAACAGGAAAAAAGAGTTGCATTTTGTCAAAATGCCCCTTATACTAAATATGTTCTCTTATATGCAGAACGGAATAGTTACTGACTTGGAAGGAAAAGGAATGGGACAAAATGCATCAGGAATGTATATAGTTGATGACAACTATAATATTGTTGGCTTCAATACAGTTGCCGAACACATGTATCCACGGATAAAAAAGGAAGAAAAGTGCTATAGGTGCCTAATGAATCAAGAGGTGCCATGTGCGATGTGTCCGGTTTATAATAAGATAGAGGGGCCAAAAACATATATAGATCCTGTGAGTGGACATTATGAGACTGTAGATGCGGTAGATATGGATTTGCCAGATGGCACGCATGGACATGCACTTATATTTGGATTTGCCGCAGAAGATGGACAAAAGGCAGTTAATGAACCGCTTCCAGCTAATAAGGAAGGTCTGGGACTGACAAGCATAATTAATGTACTTGGAAGCGATTACAGAAGTATTTACTCAGTAGACAGAAAAACGCAGCAAGTCAGTATGTATCTGGAAAGTAAGAATGCAGATGAGATGACACGTATGAAGGATACAATTTATACATCTGCAATCACGTCTTATGTTAAAGAAAATGTGCTACCACAGGATCAGTATAAGCTTGAGTTTGCAATGAATTTTGAATCACTTTGCGCGCATTTAAAGCGTGTGCCTCAATTTATGGTTCATTATCGCAGTGAAAAAAAAGAAACAGGAGAAATTCATTACAACTATATAAAATGTGCAAGGGTAGGATCTGCCGATTCATTTGAAACGATTGTTCTTGCATTTGCAAATGAAGATGCAGATATTAAGCGCAGCCAGCTGCAGGAGATTGTTTCACCAGGAAGCAGTTTATCAAAGCGTCGCATTTTAATTGTAGAGGATGATGAATTAAATCGTGAGATTTTAAAAGACTTGCTGTGTGATCAATATGATGTGCTCTGTGCTGAGGATGGCGCAGTTGGCTTAAAGCTGCTAGAAGAACATTATGCCGAACTGTCAGTTGTGCTTCTTGATATGTTTATGCCTGTTTGTGACGGTTTTCAGTTTTTGAAAGAGGCAAAGAAAAATCCGATACTGGCATTAGTTCCGATTATTGTCATGACAGGAAGCGGAAGACAGGAAGATGAAGCAAGGTGTCTGGAGCTTGGAGCATCAGATTTTGTTCCGAAGCCATATAATCAGCGAGTTGTTAAGGCAAGAATAAATAGTGTAATTAAATTAAAGGAATCTGCTGCGGCACTTAGTGCAATTGAGTATGATGATTTAACTGGTCTGTACACAAAGTCTGCGTTTTACTACCATGCAGGTATTTTAATGAGATATAAGCCTGATCAGTCATATGTGGTAATTATAGCAGATGTAAAGAACTTTAAATTGATAAACAACATTTATGGTATACGTGTTGGTGATGATATTTTGCGATATCTTGCCAAAATAATGAGCAAAGCCTTGACAGATGGTTTAGCTGCCCGCTACAGTGACGATCAGTTTGTTATGTTTACATCTATTCCTAAAAACGATTTTGAAAAAGTATTTGGAAAATGCAGTAAGGTATATTTCAGAAAATGCACCAATCGCCAATTTGCTTGTAAAGTACGGTGTATATAAGGATGTAGATAAAAGTATCTTAATTTCAGAAATCTGTGACAGAGCAATTATGGCAATGAAGAGCATTCAATTAAATTATGAAAAGAACATTGCGTATTACGATGATCAGCTTGGTCAGCAGCATATAAGAGAAGTTATGATGGAAAATGATTTTGAAAATGCGCTGCGAAATGAAGAATTTGAAGTATGGTTTCAGCCAAAATATAATGTACAGACAGAAAAGATTGCAGGTGCAGAAGCGCTTATTCGCTGGCGCAAGCAAGATGGCAGCATGGTATCGCCGGGAGCATTTATTCCGCTTTTTGAGCGAGATGGACTTATTACAAGACTTGATGAGTATGTGTTTAAGAAGGTATGCCAGATACAAAAAGAAAGACTGACGCAGGGAAAACCATTTTTCCCGATTTCAATAAATCTGTCGCGTGCAAGCTTGCATCATGAGGGGTTAGTTGAAAATTATACACGTATTGTAAAGGAAAATAATATTCCATTTGATTGTGTTCCTATTGAGCTTACAGAGTCTGCTGCGATGTACAGTATTCAGATCAAAGCTCTTGTGGATATGCTTGTTGCTTCTGGCTTTAAGCTTCACATGGACGATTTTGGTACTGGATTTTCATCATTGACTAGCTTGAATGTTTTACCGTTTGATGTGATTAAGCTTGATAAAAGTCTGATTGACTACATTGGAAATGAAAGCGGTGATCAGATTATTCAGCATGTTATTGCGTTAGCGCATGGATTAAATATGAAAGTTGTCGCAGAAGGTGTTGAAAAGAAAGAGCAGGCAGCATTTCTGCAAAATATGAATTGTGATCAGATTCAGGGATATTACTACTCAAGTCCAAAATCATATGAAGTGTTTGATAAAATGATATGATACCAGGGTCAAAAGCTCCAAAAGCCGTTCGTGCTTGCACGATTAGGTT
>OGOP01001485.1_pt1 | contig 16158 bp, 10 predicted proteins | sample 1552591 | NCBI WGS metagenome assembly OGOP01 (sample SAMEA2580120, study PRJEB22360) | human gut metagenome | biome: human gut; feature: human-associated habitat; material: faeces | place: Denmark | collected 2008/2010 | reverse complement strand
CAATTTTGGCCACCAATTCGCTTGGCCTCATGTCCAACGCCCCTGCAATCTTCCAAATGGTTTCAAAATTCGCTTGCTTTGTGCCATTTTCAATCATTCTATCCAATATATAAAGCGTTTCTGCCACTTGGGCTTCATTATTCGAATGCGCCAAAACATCGTTTATATAAGGTAAAGCATTTTCTTTCTGCCCAACAAAATATTTTACCTTATTCGGATTTGCAAAAGTATAATTTCCATTATTTGTCGGAAGTTTGCAATGTGCGTATTCAAAGCTATCACCTGCCGTAACAATAGGACAAGGTTTTTGCAAGTGTTTGAAATTATCCTTATATATTTTTGGCGCAGAATGAACAGTACACACCTGCCAGTTACAAGGATTTTGCGTAGGACGGGGATTTGATTGTATAATTAAATTTACTCCAATATTATTCATTTAAAATTCTCCTTTATGAGTATACAAATGGCGGTCCATTTTTGATTTCAAATAATATATTATCCGCCATCACCTTCAATTCTTCTTTCGGTTTGCCGTTTTGCGCCTGCTTGTAGAATTCATCAACAAGAGGCTGAATTACGGCATCTTTTTTAGATTTAAAATTTCGTAATTCTGTTGATACAAGCCTGTTTTGCAAATCAACTTCAGTTTGCGCATTCAACTTTTTAACCTGAACTTCTTTTATCGCATCACCAGCAAGTTTTCCACCGTAACTAAGTGCCGTGAGTCCAGTTATTCCAAAGAAAAGTTGTTTAAATTGTTTGTTATCCGTATCCAAAAGCCAATTATAGAAAAAAGCTCTATAATCGTTTACGTGCGAATAAAAAGCAGGTTTTGGAGTTCCGTCACCACCAATTGTTGCATTCACAGCAGTTGTTGAAGTTTTTGACTTCTTGATCAACTTTTGCGTAAATTCTTCTATCTCTCTTTTACTCCAAGTCAAATCTTTTAAATAATCTTTAATCATCGCTTCATTAGCATCTATTGATTGAAAATATGCGTCTAAAAGTTGTTTATCCTTATCTTTAGTGGCATTTGTTGATTTTTTAATAACATTTTTTATCAATACTTCTTTTTTGTTTACAAAATCGTTTAAAAGCTTGTTACTTTTACTAATATTTTTCAACGCCAAAAATCCAAGTCCGACGATTGATGCCAGAGTTCCTGCACCTAGTAAAAAATAGCTAAAATTGTTAGTTTTTTCTTGATACTTATTATAGCCGCCAAAAACCGGTTTATGACTGCTAAAACTTGCTAATGTTTTTCTCTGATTTTCAGACAAATAATTATTAAGTTCTTTGGCTTTTTCAGCCAACATACTGCGTGTAATCTGCATTTTGCCGGCAAATGATTGGGTTTCTATATTAATAAGCTGTTCTTGCATATTCTTTTGAATATCTGCTTCTTTCTTTTTTACCCAAACTTCTTTAAAACCATCAAAGAAAGTCTTACCCATAAACCCCATTGCAGTAAGAGCAAGCACTCCAACACCTGCTCTAATTGTCTTATTTGTAGGACTTTGTATCATCTGATAAAGAGCTTGATGGGTTTCTTCATTTATTGCAACATTCCTTGTCGTCGGCGGAAGGCGTTTTTCATCCGCAATTTTAAGGTTAACTTTTGTATTACGTCTTATAAATACAGAAAGTAAAGCAATAGATCCCATCACCCCGACAGCCAATGCGCTTATCGGCAAAATACTCTTTTCCGGAGATGTATTTTTTTCATTGAGTCTTTCCGGCATTTTAATTTTATCAGAAATTACAAGAGTATCGCAAGTATCATTCAGATTTACCTGAGTATCAGAAGTTTCTTTGATAAAATTATTTACCAAAACACCTTCTTTAGTTTCGGTATTTGTGCGTTTTTGTGAGTTTGTTAAATTTCTTTGCTGTCGTACCGTTTCCGCATCATGAAACGGAATTGTGCTCAGTATCATTTTTTTCCTTTTCTGTTAGTTTTTTGTACAAATCATGTATAAACGTTTTAAGTTTAAAAGTCTTTTTAGTTTCATCAATTTGTTTTTCTTCATTATCTATATTTTGTGAATTGAATATTGAGAATATAGACTTAATTTTCTTTTTCAGAGTTTTTAGGCTTTCTGAAATTTTCTTTTCAATAGAGGCTTTAAGTTCACCAACCATTGCGGTTAATTTATCTGAAATATCGGCTAACTTTTGCTGTACAGTCTGAATTATATTAGAAATAGTTGATGGAATATTCGCAATTGTCCTTACAATTCCGCCAAGCACAGTATTTAGTACAAAATTTACAGGTCTTGCAATAATTGCCGGGGTATTTTGAGCAAAAAAGCCACCAATATTTGCAAGTCGCTTACTGGCATTCATTAGTGTATTTTGGAACGCCTTAATATTGTTTGCAAAATTTTGGGCATCTTGCTCCCGTTGAAGTCTGGCATTTTTTTGAGCCTTCAAGAAAGCTCCGATAGCAGCGCATTCATTCCAGCTCATTTCTCCCGGTTTTGCGGAAAAATCTGCTTTTTTCATTCCTCCACTCATGCCGGAGCATATAGGACATGCACCCTGCGGAAGCCCGTGCGGACATGTTCCAATTTTGGAATTGTTGGATTGTATTGCTGTTAAAGACATAAAAAATCCTCTTTTTCAAGAGGTTCCAAAAAGAACTTCGTTCAAACTGCGCGTAAACGAATTCATTTTTGAGCATTCCGGCTATTACGGCTGCGCCAGCAGCTGAAGATATTCACTCCATTTCCTCTATATACTTAGGGTAAAATAAGCAGAAGAAAAATGTCAAGCAAAGTTAACCTTTCTTAAAATTAACCACTCGGCTATTTGCCTTATTTTTTTTCTCGGGGTACAATTGATTTATGGTAGTAGAAGAACAACTATATTCTGACATCCCGCCTACAAAGCTGAGGAACAAAGAGGAGAAGTTCAAACCAGCTAAAACAAGCAAGTTTTGGCTGTGGGTTGCGAGCATGTTTTTCTTTAACATGTTGCAAAATCGATTTTACGCTTTTAGGTATAGAGGAGAAGAAAATTATTTTGAGGCAGAAAAAGATGTCCCGACAATTCTGTTTGCGCCACATTGTAATTGGTGGGACGGAATTGTATTGTACAACACGACACACAGAATTTTTCACAAGGAAATTCGTTTGATGGTTGAAGAACTGAATCGTTTTCCACTTCTTAGACGTGGCGGAGCGTATTCTGTTAACAAAAAATCTCCACAATCTGCAATGAAAGCTTTACAATATTCAGTAGATGTTGTCGGAGATTTAAGAAACATGCTTTGCATCTTTCCACAAGGAATAATCAGACCGCCTCATTTTAGACCAATAGAATTCCAAACAGGTTTGGCATACATCGCAGAAAATGCAGTTAAGAAATATGGGAAAGTCAATCTTATCCCTATGGCAGTTGACTATGCGTTTTTTAGAGATAACAGACCTGAAGTTATTGTTGAATTTGGCAAAAGAATTGAACTACGGAAAGGTAATGAGTTAGACAAAATGACAAGAAGAGAATTAACGCATTACTTGGAACAAGCACTGACAGAAACATGTGACAACCAATTCAAAGAAATGTCACAAGGAGATGTTTCTAAATATAACATTCTATTTAAGCAACACTTAAAATGGTACAGACGAATCGAGCAACGCCTGAAAAGTATTGACTTGCCGCCTGTTGCAAAAGTTTAAAAACTTAAACACCAACTGTTGCTTTATGCATTATACCGCTTGAATGATTTTTCAATGTTTTTAGATATTGTATTCTTAACAGTATCGTATTCTGTTGTTAGAGAAGAAATTTCTGTATCAAGATTTTTCATCTTCAAATCAAGAGTTTCTTCTTTTGCATTAAGTTTAGCTTTTTCAGTTGTATATTTAGCTTCTGCCTGTGCTATTTTAGTGTCATCAGAAACTTCTTTAATATAAGTATCTGTAGCATAGTTACCTTGGTAATAATAGCCATCATCGTTTACCTTGGAAATAAACAACATTCCACTTTTCAACATTTCTTGAAGGTAATCATTATCATCAATATTTTTATTGCAAGTCCAACCATTTTTGCAAATTTGGTTAAACAATGCATCATAAAATGTTGCTTGCGCACAGTCATCACTGGAAACAGTTGTTCCTGCATTAATCGTGTATTTATGTAATTCTTCATCTGTTACAAGATTACTTTCTTGTTTATTACCAATGCTTACTTTATAAAGGTCATTCCCTGCAGAATCTGTTTTAGCAACACCATTCAAAAAGTCTTCAATATAAGTAACATAAGCTCTTAACACATAAGACATGTTTACAGAAGCTGCACTGATACAACTATCGTCGTCACGCCCTTTACCGTAGTTAAATCTTGCTACTAGCCCTACGTTATTTTGAGCATAATCATATGCTTGATTTATAATTCTTTCATCATTTCTTTTTTGAGAAGAACCTCCGGTACGTAACGCAAAGTTTTTTAAATCATTTTCATTATTATATTGTCCTTTTTGACCTTTTGATTTGCTAGCACCAGGTCCTTTACTTTTGTCACATTGGTTAGAAATCATATACTCAATTTGATTTCTTGCATATTCAATAGCATTCTTTGAATAGGTGTCTCCTACGTCAAATAAGTTATCAACAGCATCAAACATATCTTCCCACGCTGAAGAGTTTACCAAAGCATCTACCGGGCCACCTTCATAACCAAATGCACTACTCCAGTTATCCTGACCATATGAAACAAGAGTATAGTTACCAGTTAAGATATCACCGATACCAACTTGTTCTGTTTCTGAAGTAATTTTTTCACCTTTAGAATTATATAAATTTATACCTTTAGTATAAGTGTTATTATAATTTGTATTTAATGGAGTAACAGCTGACTCATTTAACAACTCTGCCAATTCAGTCTTATTGACACGTTGAGTCGCAACTGCAACTGTAGCACCGCCACCGACGCCAGCAGCTTGGTTATACGGCAAACTTAAAATTGTTTCAGCAGTTTTAGTAGAGATTACACCTTGAATGCCTAAAGTTTCAATAAACTTATTACGCATATTTTCAGAAGGAAGAGTTCCTAAACCTTCTTGAGGAATACCTGCAGCTTCAGCTGCTGCTGCATATTTTTCATTCAAAGTAGTTCTTCCTTTTGGATCAGTTACTAAAATCGGCATATAGTTATTCAGAGCCGATGGACTCATCAAAATACCATAAGACAACGGATTAGATTCATCTCCAGTACCATAATAATCATAAATCAATTTAGTTTGATCAATAGAATTTTGGTACTCATTAGAAAGGTCAGCAAGCTGGCGTGAAAGAGCTATCTTTTGGTGAGAAAGACGCATAGACTCATATTCACAGTCAGATTTTCTGCCTGTTATCGTCAATAATCTAGCTTGTCCTGCCGCTAATCCCATTGATGGTTTTCCTTTCTTAGTAACGTTCATGTAGTATTACGGCTTTTTGAAAGAAAAACTTTAAAAAAATATAGGCTTTTGTAACATTTGTTAATATTAAACAACAAATAAAAATGATTATAAATCCTGATTTTTAAGGAATTCAAGCACATTTCTCAAAGCTTTGCTTCTGTGCGAAATTTTGTTCTTTTCTTCTTCTGAAAGTTCAGCAATCGTAATTTTTTGCCCTCGCTCATGCGGAGAGAGGTTTGGTATAAACACCGGATCATACCCAAAACCGTTTGTGCCGGATTGTTTTTTTGCAATTTCACCATGGCATTCACCTCGGGTTTGAAAAACTATTTCGCCATCTGGGTTTGCGATTGTCATTGCACAAACAAATTTGGCTTTACGATTTTCTTTGTCGCTCATTGCGTTTAGCAATTTGTCAATTCTTGCTTGAGGAGTATCTGCATATCTTGCGGAATATATTCCTGGTGCACCATCAAGAGATTCAGCGCAAAGACCTGAATCATCAGCAAGAGCCAGCATTCCACTAAGCCTTGCTGCATCTTTAGCCTTAATATATGAATTTTCTTCAAAAGTCGTTCCATCTTCTATCGGGTCAAAACCTTTTGGCGGCAAGATAAATTCCACGCCGGAACCTTTGGCAATGTCGTTTACTTCTTGGAGTTTATGCGGATTGCCAGTTGCAAAAACTATCTTCATAGGTCAACCTTTCTTGTCCTTAAGACGTTAGGACTATAGGTCGATAAGTCGTTAAGTTCATTTCAATTAATAGTTTTAGTAAAATGTGACAATATAGCTTTTATGTAAAGAACTTATCGTCTCAACGTCTTATCGACTTAACGTCTTTCTTATTCTACTTCCCAAACCTTCTTTGTCTATTATGAAACTCTTCTACAGCTTCAGCAAGAGAGTTCTTATCGAACTCAGGCCAATACTGTTTTGTTACAAGAATTTCAGAATACGCAATTTGCCACAAAAGGTAGTTAGAGATTCGTTTTTCACCGCCTGTTCTGATTAACAAATCAGGGTCAGGAATTCCTTTTGTGTAAAGGTTTTGAGAAATTAATTCTTCTGTAATGTTTTCTGGTGTAACCCCTTGTTCTACAATTGATTTTACTGCGTGAACAATTTCATCTCGTGCACCATAATTGAAGGCAATTTGAAGATGAACTCCGGTGTTATTTTTAGTTGTTTCGACGGAATTGTTCAGGATTTTTTGAAGTTTCGGACTAAGTTTTTTAATGTCGCCGATAAAACTGATTACAACGCCTTCCGAGTGCATTTCAGCAAGCTCGTTTGTCAAGGTAATTGCAAGAAGCTCCATCAAAAAGTCAACTTCTTCTTTTTTTCTGTTCCAGTTTTCTGTCGAAAATGCGTAGACAGTCAGGTATTTAATCCCAAAATCTTTGCAAGCACGAAGGGTTGCCTTCAGGGCATCTACACCTTTTTTATGCCCCATAGCGGACGGAAGATTTTTTTCTTTCGCCCAGCGGCGGTTTCCGTCCATTATTATTGCGATGTGTTGTAAATTTGTATCTTTTACTATTTCAGCTATTTTTGTTTCGTTCATAACTTTCATTATAAGGCAAACATGAAAAAAAGGAATAGGAGTGGAAGATTGATAATTGTGAGTGGTGAGTAGTGAATGGTGAGTGGTGCTTATAGCTCGCTTTGCTCGAAAATAAATTTTGATGGGATAACTTTTGTAATGGTCTACTCACCATTCACAATTCACTACTCACTTCCCCAAAATATGAACTTTGCTTAACCTCTCTCCCCAAATTATTTACAAAAAAACTTGTTCATGTGATAATCATAATGAAGCTAAGAAAATAATAGCGATGTACACAATATAAAAAAGGAAAAAACAAAAATGGCTAGAAAAACTCCATTGGAAAAAATCAGAAACATTGGTATTGCCGCTCACATCGATGCTGGTAAAACCACTACAACTGAACGTATTTTGTTTTACACAGGTAAAACTCATAAAATCGGTGAAACCCACGATGGTGCAGCCGTAACTGACTTTATGGAACAAGAAAAAGAACGTGGTATTACAATTCAATCAGCTGCTGTAACAGCTACTTGGAAAGGTCACCAAATCAACATTATTGATACCCCGGGTCACGTTGACTTCACTATTGAAGTTGAACGTTCTCTTCGTGTATTAGACGGTGTTGTTGCTGTATTCTGTGCAGTAGGTGGTGTTCAATCTCAATCTGAAACAGTTTGGAGACAAGCTAACAGATATGAAGTTCCACGTATGGTATTCGTAAACAAAATGGACAGAACTGGTGCAGATTTCTACAGAGTTGTAGATCAAATCAAAACAAGATTAGGTGCAAACGCTGTTCCTATCCAATTGCCTATCGGTTCTGAAGACAAATTCAACGGCCTTATTGACTTGATGACAATGAGAGCTGAAATTTATACAAACGACTTAGGTACAGATATTAAAGAAGAAGATATTCCAGCAGATATGATAGAAAAAGCTCAACAATATCATGACGCTATGGTTGAAGCTATCGCATCAGAAGATGATGCTTTGATGGAAAAATACTTCGAAGATCCTGCATCTATTACAGTTGACGAATTGAAAGCTGTTTTGAGAAAAGCAGTTTGCGAAAACAAAATCGTTCCTGTAACTTGTGGTACAGCATTCAAAAACAAAGGTGTTCAACTTCTATTGAACGCAGTTGTTGATTATATGCCATCACCGGTTGATGTAAAAGCTATCGAAGGTGAACTTGAAGACGGTACAAAAACAGAAAGACACTCATCTGACTCTGAACCGTTCTCAGCTTTGGCATTTAAAGTTATGACTGACCCTTACGTAGGTCGTTTGACATTCTTAAGAATTTATTCAGGCGTAATCACTGCCGGTTCTTATGTTCTAAATGCTACAAACGGCAAAAAAGAACGTATCGCTCGTTTGGTTCGTATGTACGCTGATCAAAGACTTGAAGAACAAGAAGTTTACGCTGGCGACATCTGTGCAGCAGTTGGTTTGAAAGACACAACAACAGGTGATACATTGTGTGACGAAAAAGCTCCAATCATCTTGGAAAGAATGACTTTCCCTGAACCGGTTATTTCAGTTGCTATTGAACCAAAAACAAAAGCAGACCAAGATAAAATGGGTATCGCTCTTCAAAAACTTGCTGAAGAAGATCCTTCATTCAGAGTTAAATCTGATACAGAAACAGGTCAAACAATCATTTCTGGTATGGGTGAACTTCACTTGGATATCATTGTTGACCGTATGTTAAGAGAATTCAAAGTTGAAGCTAACATTGGGAAACCACAAGTTGCTTACAGAGAAACAATTCGCGGAAACGCTGACCAAGACTCTAAATTTATCCGTCAATCAGGTGGTAAAGGTCAATATGGTCACGTTAAAGTTAGAATTTCTCCAGCAGAAGAAAATGCCGGATTTGTATTTGAAAACAAAATCGTTGGTGGTGCTATTCCTAAAGAATACATTGAACCTGCAAGAAAAGGTATGGAAGAAGCTCTTGAAGGCGGTATCTTAGCAGGATTCCCAATGATTGACGTTAAAGTAGAACTTTACGATGGATCTTACCACGAAGTTGACTCTTCTGAAATGGCATTCAAAATCGCTGGTTCTATGGCTATCAAAGATGGTTGCCGTAAAGCTCAGCCTTGTATCCTTGAACCAATGATGAAAGTTGAAATCGAAATTCCTGATGAGTTCACAGGTACAATCATCGGTGACATTTCAAGACGTCGTGGACGTGTTGAAGGTCAAGAGCCTCAAGGAAACACAGGTAACGTAATCGTTAGAGCATTAGTTCCATTGGCAAATATGTTCGGATATGCAACGGACTTGAGATCAAACACTCAAGGACGTGGGACATTCTCAATGGAATTCCACAATTACGAACAAGTTCCTGCTAACGTTGAAAAAGAAATCATCGAAAAATCAGGAGCTGCTAAAGCGTAAGAGTTGATATAACAAGATAAAAAAAGAGGTTCTTTATATAAAGAGCCTCTTTTTTGTAATATAAATCCTCTCGGAAATTTCTAAGCTCATTTAAATTCGCAAAGAAATTTCTCCTCATATTAATTAACCAAAGGTTTTGAATGAATTTTCTACGTTTTTGTCAACTACATTTTTAACCGAATCATATTCTGTTTGCAAAGCAGAGTGTTCTGTATCAAGTTTTTTCAACTCAAGATCAAGTTTTTTATCTTGATTTTCCAAGTCTTGCATATCTTGATTGTATTTTGATTCTGCTCTCGCAATAGCTCTTTCATCTGCAACTTCTTGAATACAGTTGTCCTCTGAAATCGTAGTTGTTTTGAACTCCTTAGAAGTTGTTGAATAGTATTCCAATCTCAAAGAACCATCTCTCAAGGCAGCTTCAAAAACTGTATTATCTTTCAATGGAGATTTTTGAACATTGCCGGCAGTACCAGTTCCAACAGATGCGTATTTATAATGTTCCGAATCTGCATTTGCTTTTGCAGGAATGTTTGTATAAGTAAAATATCCGCTTGACTGCATTTTATCATAGATATTTTTGTAGTAATTCAATTCAGCTTTGTTATCACTGAAAATAGCTGATTTATAATCACCTATAACATATGCTTGGTTTTTACTTTTTTGATCAGTAGCTATACTTTCATCTGTTCTCATAAATGCTTCTGTAATAGCCATTGCATAATCATACAACTGCTTAGATTCATCAGATGTTCCTTCATAGTTGATTGCTTGATATTCTCCGGTAGCTGTACCATCTTTACCTATTACGGCACGGCTTACATAACCACTACCAACAGAAGAATAACCTTTAGAAGCAACTTCGTCACTTGATATAACATTGCCTTTTTGATCTAAGAATTCTCCTTTATCGTTTGTATCAAATACGTTAGTCCATTTATATTCTTCCAGAAATCCTTTATGGTCATCATCGTCGCATTCAATACCAACCGATGCAAAATATTTATCCCAAGCATCATGGATTTTTTGTACCGCATCAGCTTTATCTGATTTATTAGTTTGCGCAACATTTTGAACCTGCATATCTGATTGAGAATAACCCAATTTTGCCAAGAATTGGTTATAATTACCTGCAGACTGCTTGTAAGCATTTGCGATATCTTCTGTAACTAAAATTCTGCCTTTAGTATCTGTAACAACATATTGTTTAGTATTCGCAGCCATTTGTTTGCCTGTCATTGTTTCGTACGAAATATCTGTATATGTTGCATCAGAACCATTAAAACCGGTTAATACTGTCAATTTTGTGGTATTAAGAGCCTCATTATATTCATTTGTAATTTGTTGTGTTTGATCAGCTAAACGTTGTTTTGAATAGGAAATACTTTGACCAGAATTTTCATTATTGGTCAATCTTGCTGTTATGCTCAATAGTCTAGCTTGTGATGCTGCCATTCCCATAATAGATTTTCCTTTCCAAATTGTACATGTATGTTTACGGCACAATTGTGCAAAAACTTTAAATACACACGAGTGTTTGTAAAGAATTGTTTACAATAAAAAATTCATGACATCGGAAGATACCCCGACTAACTGCTTTAGTCGTCATTCTGAGCGTCAGCAAAAGAATCCAGCTTATTGTATTATACTTTACCGCTCAAACAATGACTGTTTCTGTTACCTGTTTCGCTAACAAGTTATTGTTTATTCCACCATCGTGGCAATTTAACTCCGTAATCTGTTTTAATTTTATGTTAATTATTTTTAGTTTACATCTTAAACGAAACTGTCACTCTGAACTTGATTCAGAGTCTATTATAAATTGATGATAGATTCTGAATAGCAAGAATATTAGCACTCACTAATCGTTCATGCTAATATTCTAAGCTTTCAGAATGACAAATATTGCTACTATCAAAAATATTTAATTTACGCTACTCAATTGCATCTGCACATTCTTCGCAAATTCCATCGGCATTTAATTTTCTGTACTTCCAGCAACGAGCACATTTTTCACCCTCTGCCTTTGTAACCCAAACCGTATACCCTTCTTCAGAATGTTCATTTAAAACATTTTCAGGTTTTTCATCAGTTACGTGCGCCTGAGATGTAATAAATATATTGCATAACTCGTCTTCATTAGCCTTCAAAATTTCTGCATTATCGGATTTTACAAACACAGCAACTTCCAAAGAGCTACCAACTTGTTTTTCAGCTCTCAACGGTTCAATTGCACGAGTTACAACTTCACGAGCTTTCAAGATTTGTGTGAAATCTTTTTCCAACTGTTCATTGCTCCACTGAGATTTTGCCTTAACCCAATCAGAAAGCAAAATGCTTTCCAATCCGCCTTTTTGACATTCCGGAACACTAGCCCAAATATCTTCTGCTTGGTGAGGCATTACAGGTACAAGCATTCTCACTAATGTTTGCAATGTTTCATACAAAACAGTTTGACAAGCACGACGTGAAAGCGATTTTTTGCCTGCTGTGTATAATCTGTCTTTTACGATATCAAGATAGAATGAGCTCAAGTCAACCGCTGCAAAGTTTTGAAGCTGTTGAAAATACTTATAGAACTCGTAATTATCAAACGCCTCTGTAACACTTACGATAAGTTGATTTAGCTTGTGCAAAGCGAATTTGTCGATAGCTTTCAAGTCATCATACTGAACGTAATCAACTTTCGGATCAAAGTCAAACAAGTTTCCAAGCAAAAATCTTGATGTGTTTCTTGTTTTCTTAAAGATCTCTGCAAGTTGTTTTACAATATTGTTACCGATTTTGGTATCGTTTCTGTAATCAACAGATGCTGCCCACAATCTCAAAATATCAGCACCATAAGTTTTGATAATTTCATCAGGTCTAATATAGTTGCCCAAAGATTTTGACATTTTTCTACCGTCTTCGCCAAATACAAAACCGTGAGTCAAAACTGATTTATAAGGCGCTTTACCTTGAACTGCAACACTTGTCAAAAGTGAAGATTGGAACCAGCCTCTGTGTTGGTCAGAACCTTCCAAATACATCTCAACAGGCGTGTGGCCTAATACTTCTGAACGTTTTTCAACTACTGCACGCCAAGTTACACCTGAGTCAAACCAAACGTCCATAATGTCGTTTTCTTTTTTGAAGCAGTGAGTTTTGCCGCATTTAGGACATTTAAAGCCTTCCGGCAACAATTCATTAGCAGAATATTTTACCCACGCATCAGAACTTTCTTTTTCAAATATTTTAGCTACATTTTCAACCGTTTCATCTGTAACTACAACCTCTCCGCATTCCTCGCAATAGAATACAGGAATTGGCACGCCCCAAGCTCTTTGACGAGAAATACACCAGTCTGTACGACCTGCAACCATGTTAGAAATTCGAGCTTCGCCACCGGCTGGAATCCATTTTACGCCCTTGATAGCTTCCAAAGCTTGATCTCTGAATTTGTCAACTTTTACAAACCATTGCGGTGTAGCTCTGTAAATTACAGGGTGTTTACATCTCCAGCAGTGCGGGTAACTGTGGTTAATATCTTGCGCCTTCAACAAAGCTCCGCAAGCCTTCAATTTTTCAATTACAACAGAATTTCCTTTGTAATAAGGAAGTCCTTCTAAATCCTTATCCTTAACCGCATCAGTCCAAACACCGCGGCTATCCAAAGGAGAAAACACTTCAATACCATACTTGCAACCGACTTCATAGTCTTCAAGACCGTGTCCTGGGGCTGTATGAACTGAACCGGTACCTGCATCAAGAGTAACGTGTTCTCCCAAAATAATAGGGGATTTTCTATCTACAAGCGGGTGTTGAGTTTTCAAAAGTTCCAAATCCTGTCCAACGCAAGAGCCCAAGACTTTAATATCTTTTTCGTCCCACTCAACATCAGCCAAAAAGCTTGCCAACAAACCTTGTGCAACTACGTAAATATCACCTTCGTGTTCAAAGAAAGTATATTCAAATTTAGGGTGCATACTGATCGCCATATTTGAAGGAATTGTCCAAGGTGTTGTTGTCCAAATAATGGCATAAACGCTGCTAAGAGGCGAAGCAGCTAAGTAGCTAAGTTTTTTAAGTTTTGCAGTACTTTCTTCATCAAACTTAAATCTTACGTAAATTGAAGTTGATGTTACATCAGCATATTCAACTTCAGCTTCTGCAAGTGCTGTTTCGCAAGATGCACACCAATAAACAGGTTTCAACCCTTTTTCTATATAACCTTTTTTATACATATCACCGAAAACTCGAACCTGTTCTGCTTCAAATTCAGGCTTAATAGTCAAATAAGGATTTCCCCAGTCGCCTAAAACACCAAGGCGTTTGAACTCACTTTCTTGGCCTTTCAAGCTGTTTAGAGCATATTCACGACATTTTTGACGCAATTCATAAGGAGTTACAGCGCTTCTGCCACCTTTAATATTTTTTACTACTTTGTTTTCAATCGGCAAACCATGCCCGTCATACCCCGGAACATAAGGAGTGTAATAACCTGCTTGAGCTTTGTATTTCAACAAAATATCTTTAAGGATTTTGTTAAGAGCTGTACCAACGTGAATTTTTTCAGAACTCAAATATGGAGGACCATCATGCAAAATAAACTTGTTTGCTTTGTCACGGTTGTTAATAATTTTGTTATAAATATCATGTTCTGCCCAGAATTTTTGAATTTCAAGTTCTCTAACAGTTGCATTTGCTCTCATTGCTAAAGTTGTTTGAGGCAAATTTAAAGTTTCTTTGTACTCTTTTTTTGTACCTGTTTCGTTACTCATATTCTTTCTATCCTTCTTTTATTTGTTCTATTGTTTGTTGTATATCGTGCCCAAGACTTTCCTCTTTAGATTGTCTTACAAATTCTTTCATTTTATCGTAATCAAAAGCTTTTTCCCATCTTGCAATAACAACTGTTGCAACACAATTACCAACAAGATTAATCGTTGTTCTACCCATATCTAGAATTTGGTCAATACCCAAAAGAATTGCAACACCTAAAATTGGGATATTGAAACTTGCCAAAGTTCCTGCAAGAACAATCAAAGCAACCCTTGGAGCTCCTGCAATTCCCTTACTTGTAAGCATTAAAGCTATCATGATTATGATTTGTTGATTTATATCTAAGTTAATTCCAACAATTTGCGAAGAAAATAAAACACCCATTGCAAGATAAATCGTACTTCCATCAAGATTAAATGTATACCCGGTCGGCATTACAAAGCCAACAATATTTTTCGGAACACCGAAGCGCTCCATAATTTCCATAGCTTTTGGGAAAGCAGCTTCCGAACTTGCGGTTGTAAACGCTAACAAAGCCGGTTCTTGCACCGCTCTTAATAAATCTCTTAAAGATATTTTAACTATTTTACAAGCAATAAACAAAACCATTAACACGAATACTGCAAGTGCTACATACATCGCACCAATAACCTTGAAATAATTCTTCAAAACAGCTAAGCCATTTGCGCCGATAGTAGAAGCGATTGCCCCAAAAATACCAAGTGGCGCAAAATACATAACATATTCCGTAAACTTAAACATAATTTGCGAAACGGAATTTAGTATATCAATAACAGGTTTTGCACTCTTTCCAACCGCAACCATTGCCAACGCAAAAAATATCGAAAATACTACAATTTGCAATAGATTTCCTTGCGCCATCGCATCAATTATACTCGTCGGAAAAATACTCGTAACCATTTCACTAATCGACGTGTGCGCTTGGGTGGCAGCCATAAGTCCGGCTTCTTGCATGTGAATTGCGTGAATAGAATTACTTGTTACAAAACCAATCCCAGGTTTGAAAATATTAGCGGCAGTAAGCCCAATTATTAATGCCAAAGTAGTTACTATTTCAAAATAAACAATTGTTTTAAGTCCAATTTTACCAAGACTTTTAGCATCGCCGTGACCTGCAATCCCGACAACCAAAGTTGCGAATAACAACGGAGCAATAATCATTTTGACCATTCTTAAAAAGATTACCGCAAACGGCTTCATTTTTACTGCAAAATCAGGAGCAAAATGTCCTACGACAACACCTAAAACAAGTGCTATAAATATTAGGGCTGTTAATTTCGAATGTTTCAATGTATAATACCTCAAGCAATATTATATTATAAACATGTCTATATTGAAAAAACCTGTTACGTTTCGTTAAAATACATGTAAATTATTGTTAACATTTAGTAAAAAACTAGCATTTTTTTATTTTACGTGTTTTCATTAAACCAAGCAGTGTGAAAATTTGAAAGGTTCAAACTATGGCAAATAATATGACAATCGGTCCAGCTCTTTCAATAGGCGGAAACACAGTTGAAATGACAACTAATGGCAAAGTCCAAGTAACTAATACTCGTGGAAAAGTTAAAACTTTATCACAAGATCAATTTAAAAAGCAATTAATCAAAAATGCCGACAAAATTGAAGCCGGTCAAGATTTTGAATTCAAAAAAGATCACAAAACCGCAAAAGTAATTGGTGTAGGTCTTGCAACAGCAGCCGTAGTTACCGGCGCCATTTACCGCAAAGAAATTGGTCAATACATAAAAAACTTCTCTTGGAAGAAATTTGGACAAGATATAAAAGACTTGTTTTCAAAAGTAAAAGAGGGAAACAAACAAAAAGAAACTTCTTTCAAAGCAAGCAATAGAATAGGTTTAGAATATGAAAACGAAGCACATAGGAACTATGTTTTCTCAGATGCTGTTGACACAATTAATCTTGATGTTAAAACAAGAGAACAACTAAAGAAAGATGCAGAAAAAGCTTTTGAAAAAGATGCAGAAGAATTAATTCCACATAAATA
>OGOP01001478.1_pt1 | contig 16223 bp, 9 predicted proteins | sample 1552591 | NCBI WGS metagenome assembly OGOP01 (sample SAMEA2580120, study PRJEB22360) | human gut metagenome | biome: human gut; feature: human-associated habitat; material: faeces | place: Denmark | collected 2008/2010 | reverse complement strand
GCGATGTCCCGCCCCGTGACGGGAAGGGCCAGCCTATGCCGCCGCTGAAGTAACACCGTGGCCCACGCGTTTCCCAACGCGCGGCGATCACGCGATTGACGATTCGTCCCACGTCGGAGCCTCTACCGACGTGGGACGAATCGTTTGCAAAACAGGCGATGAAATATTTACTCGGTTAAGTATTACAATTTGTGCAATCGTTCTCACCATTTGTGCATGTCGCGCGCGATTTTGGGCATGTTGCGAGTTACCATAATACGTACCGGTTCGAATACACCCGTAACATACCTTGATAGAGAGGTTGAAGATGATTGAGACTGCACAGGCATTCGGCGTTGACATTGGTGGCTCCGGCATTAAGGCCGCCCCGGTTAACCTCGAGAAGGGCGAGTTCGCCGAACCGCGTCTGAAGATCCTCACCCCGGAGGTGTCCACTCCGAAGGCCGTCGGCGAAATCGTTCGCCAGCAGCTCGAGCATTTCGAGGTTCCGGAGTCCGCTCCGGTCGGCATCGCCTTCCCGGCTCCGATTCATGTGGGCGAGAAGCTTGGCTACATGGCCAACCTGGACCAGTCCTGGGTCGGCGTGGACGTCACCGAAGTGTTCTCCGAAGCTTGCGGTCGTCCGGTCACCGTGGTGAACGACGCTGACGCCGCCGGTCTTGCCGAGCAGCAGTTCGGCGCCGCGAAGGGCCAGGATGGCCTCGTCATCGCCACCACGCTGGGCACTGGCATCGGCACCGCGCTGATTTTCAACGGCGAGCTCATTCCGAACACCGAGCTCGGCCATCTGGAACTGCTCAAGGGCAAGGGCGACGCGGAGAAGTACGCCGCATCCTCCATCCGCGAGAAGCTCGACATGGGCTACAAGAAGTGGGCGAAGCGCCTGACCAAGTACTACTCCCTCATGGAGTTCTACTTCGACCCGCAGCTGTTCGTCGTCGGCGGTGGCGTGTCCCGCGTCTCCGAGAAGTTCCTGCCGTACATCGACATCAAGACCCCGATCGTCGCAGCCAAGCTGCACAACGAGGCCGGCATCATCGGCGCCGCATACTACGCGAGCACCAAGCAGAAGTGATGTGTTGACCGATTAGGTTGTCAAAAGGCCGTCCGACGAATCGGACGGCCTTTTTCGTTGTTCCATGTGCCGCAGATGGAAGACGGCAGTCCATGGAGTAGGGTGGAGAGCATGCGTTTTTCCTCAAGAGTCGACATCAGTGAGCTCAATCCCATCGCCAAGGCGGAAGCCACCGCCAAAACAGCCGGCAGACCGCTCGGCAAGCTCAACGACTCCAATCCGACACGGCACGCGCTGGCTCCGGATCTTGTGCCGGACATCTACTCCGCCGACCCGCGCGGCCAACGCTACGCGCGTGAGGCGCTGGCCGCGTTCCTTGACATGCAGGAAATCGGCCATTGCTCGCCGGACGACCTGTACATCCTCAGTTCAACTTCCGAAGCCTACTCGTGGCTTATCAAACTGCTGTGTGATGCCGGTGACGCCGTGCTCGCACCGAAACCCGGCTATCCGCTCATCGAATCGATCACACGCCTCGAATGCGTCGACATGATCGAATACCAACAACGATTCGACGGCTCCTGGTATATCGACGTGGCCGAACTGAAAACCGCGCTGGAAGGCCCGGACGGCAATCGCATCCGCGCGCTGGTGCTCATCAACCCCAACAATCCGACCGGTTCGTACGTCAAACCGTCGGAACGCGAGGCGATCGTCCGCCTGTGCCGGGACCACGACGTGGCCATCATCGCCGACGAAGTGTTCTACGATTACGATTTGGAACCATTCGAAGGCAACGCACGACTCGCGGGGGAGCGTGGCGCGCTCACATTCGCGTTGGACGGTTTTTCGAAAATGCTCGCCGCACCGCATGCCAAAGTCGGCTGGATCCAGGTATCAGGTCCCGCCGAAGACGTGGCGGAAGCCAAGCGTCGTCTCGACGTGATCGCCGACGACTATCTGCCCATGAGCGAGATCGTCGCAAAACAAATTCCCGCACTGCTTGAAGCGGCGCCATCGCAGACCGCGCGCGTGCAGGAACGTGTGCGCGGCAATCTCAAAGCACTGCATGCCATGCTCGACGCGGATGAGCAAGGTCTTGTCAGCGTATTGCGTGCCGAAGGCGGATGGAACGTACTGCTGCGCGTGCCCAGCGTGCTCGACGAGAACGAGCTGGTGCTGCACATGATCGAACGCCACGGCGTATCCGGACAGCCCGGCTACTTCTTCGACATGACCTCCAACGGCTATCTGGCCATCTCACTACTGCCCGAACCGGACGATTTCCGGCATAACGTGCACGTGGTGATCGACACCGTCAACGAACTGATCGGCTGAACGGACTGCCGAGTCCGAAATCTCTTCTACGCCCTGTCGCCCTTCGCCGCCTCATACTTCGAACGAACCAAATCCGTGTAAAAATCGACCGCCTCACGAGGCGCGCCGTCGAACACCACACGATGGTCGTCGACAACGAGCACGCGGCCGATCGCATATTCCGGACGGACGATCAGATCCGTGTCATGCGTGGCGAACACCACCTGCTTGTCATAGCTGAACAGGGCCTTCGCCACGCGCGTCGACGACACCTCGTCCAATCCCTTGGTCGGCTCGTCGGCGACGATCGCAGCGGGGGAGAAGCTCAACGCGGCCGCGATCGCCAGCAGATGCCGCTTCTCGCTATCCAAAGCGGAGGCCGGCTCGCGGGCCACGGAAGCCAAGTCGAAATGCGCGAACAGATTGCCGATGATCGCCTGACGTTCGCTTTCCGGCACCTTGTGCTTCTTCAACGGCAGGTCGATCGCCTCACGAATCGAAGCCGCCTTGTAGTAGGCGTTCGGAATCTCTTCGCGCCGCACGCGGCCGACCAGATCCTCGACATGCTTCAGATCGCGTTTCACGGCGGGGTCGTATGCGGTACCGTCCGTTTCGATGCGGGCCGTTCCGGACGTGGCGGTCAACGCTCCGTCCAGCAACTTCAGCAGCGTGGTCTTGCCTGCGCCGTTCAAGCCGATTATCGCCACACGCTTGCTGTCAGGTGTGATATCAAGCGTGGTGGCTTCCAAGCCGATATTGCCGTCCTCGTACATGTGGGCGGCCTGGTCGAGATGGAACGTGACGGACGAAGCCGGTGTGGAATGTTTACCGGCGAACAGCGAATCGAAGAAACCCATACCGCCGATTGTAACGAACCGCAGGCGCAACCGCGCGCAGGTTCACCGGCAGTTCATCCGAATCGTCCGTGCCCGCATGCGTGGCGGACGCCTTGTAATCGGCGAACAGGCTGCCGAAATCCAACAGTCGCGTCACACTGCTGGTTTCGGCATCGAGTTTGACGACTTGGTCCTGCACGGCGTTGTCGTCGCGGCCCAGTTCGGTGGTGAGCAGCACGATGTCGCCTTTGGCATCCGACGTGCGGCCTGAGGATGGTTGCGTGGCGGCGAAAGCGGTTTCATGGTCGGCGACCCCCGGAACATAACTCAAAGCAACAATGATGACAATCGTTATGATTGCCGATGAAACTCAGAGCAAACCGGAAAAACTGCTATATGAATCAGGAAAGAAACCTGAATTTTTACTGGATGTAGCTTATGTCGGACGTCAACCCAACATGAACCAGGACTGCACGTCGAGATAGAGGGCGGGATTGTTGCGCAACATCTCATCGTCACGCCCGGGCAGGAACAACGACATCAGCGCGACAACCAGCGTGAACAGCAGCAGCGCGAGGAATCCGGCACGACATACCCAACGCAGACGCGGCTTGCCGCAATCAAGTACGATCAGCAACGAAGGCAACGCGGCCAAGGCAAACAGCCATCCGAAATCGGCGATGTACCGCCATCCCAAACCAGCCATGCGGGAGTCAATCACCACAAGCAGCAATCCCAATGCCAGACTGGATGTCAACAACAGCCATGTGTTCGTGCGCCCGGCCTTGCGCATACGCCGGTAGAGGAACGGGCAGGCCAGCGCGGCCAACGTCAACGGAGCTATCGTGAATAAGCCGCCAGGCATTGCCTCGGTAAATCCCCAAGTGGGAAGAGGCGCCGGACTGACGGCGAGGAACGGAAACGCATCCGTGAACCGCAACGGCAGGAACAGGTAATATGAGACGGTCAGCGCAAGATTCGACAATGGCTGCCGATAACTGGTCATATCCGTGACCGTCATCTGATATGAGGTGCCGAAGTCGAGCGGTGATCCGAACCGGACCACGTTGTACGCCAGCAGAGGAACGATCACAATCAACGCGGGAAGCAATGCGGCCAACGGCGCGCGCATCAGACGCCAGACCGACATATGGGGAATGGAGGAATCATTGGAGGCGTGACGGAAAATCGACTGAATCTGCGGCCAGAATATTACGAAAGCCAGCAACGCCACGAGAATGAACTGCGGACGGCACCCCAGATTGGCCGCAATGCACATCGAGCCTGCAGCCAGATGGGGCAACGACAACGACTGCGTGCCATCAACCTCACGAATCCGATCGCCTGACACCGGCACCCGCTTGGCGGCGCCCAACCACAGCCACAATCCCAACACGCTCAGAAACAGGGAGGCGGCGATCGGCACCGAATAGAAATTCGTCCGATACCACAGATACAAACCATTGGAAGCCAACAGCATGAACACGCACAGCATACTGACCGCAGCCAACGGCGCATTCGGACGAATTCGGGATACCACACGAATCACCAGCAGACATCCGAATACCAGAAAACCAAGCATCAGCAGCGGCACGGCCGCACCGCAGGGCATCATCAGCCCGCCATCGACGAACAACGATGTGACCGCCCGATACGGCAGGAACAACAACAACGCGGGAACCACACCGAAATACGAATACCAGTGCCCCTGATAGAACGCGTAATCCCAATACACTGGGCTTACGCCATCGGCAAGCAACCGCTGCCGGGTGGCCACATCATACGGATCCGCCGCGTCACGCAACGCATCCGGCACATCCAAATCCAACCACGCGTGACCATCAAGCAGCGCCCTTGCCACGTAATCGTACTGGTCGAAATCATACGTGTACGTGCCTTTCGTATGGAAGCTCAACGGAGCCGCCTCCACCAGCTGCCACACCACAACGGCACAAGTGACCACAACAGGCACCGCCAGCAGCGCCCCCAGCCACGCACGCTGCCTCACACTCGTCGTATCCAACAGCATCCGCCACAACCGCGAACCAGGCCTCCACACCAGTACCATCGCCAACACGGCCACCATCACGCCGATACGCAACGGATTCAACGCGAACGGTACACGCACATTCGCACGCACCGCATCAAACGGAATCAGCGAACCCTTCGGCTCGACAATCCGCACGCACACCGAACCGCCGGCAGCCGCCGCATGCACATACAGCGAACGTGGCGAAGACACCGACACCGAACTGACCGTACCGGCCCTGCGATTGACATCAGGACGGACACGAACCGTGCGCAACACCTGCTCCGATTGTCTGGCTGCCTTATCCAACGCCTTCGAAGACACCGGATCCATACGAACATATTCCGACGAGCCATCCGCATCGACCTGCATATATGCCTGCGTCGGATCGGTGACCTTCAACAACCCCTCGTCAGTACGTTCGAGCCCAGGGCCCAGCACGTTGTACGCGGCGGCGGAATCACCCGATGCGGTCAAGGAACGCCAAAACGGCATATTGCACAACACGCACTCGACCGCCACCATCACCGCGAAAGCGACTACAATGGCTGCGCACATACGACGACGTGCCTGAAAACGCTGCTTCGAAAAAGTCACGTCATTATTCTAATAGCTTCATGTCGCATTGGATTGAAAGAATGGCACACATGTCTCACCGCACACCATCAGACCCGGCCAGCCAACCGGAACATAACCGGACCATGCTCGAACGCGTCAGGCAAAATGTGCGGCGACTCGTCAACCAGGCCACGCCGCGCCACATCCACGCCAACCCCTTCGGCAAGGCGCTTGACAAGCCCGACGACATCGTCGACGAACTGACCCGCAACGCCATCCGGCTTAATCCGCTCATCAAACGACACATCATCGACGGATTCGAAGGCGTGCCCGGAGGATTCCGCCTCGGATGGGCCCAACTGCCGCAGACCCACGGCCATGCCTTCTCCATCGGATTGTTCACCGACAGCGACCACTTCGCCCAAATCGCGCTCGCGGACGGCAAAGCGCGTGTCTTCGCCGGCACCGATCCGGACATGGACACGCAGGAACTCGAACCGCGGTTCGTCTTCGTCAAAGAGGAAACCCTTACGTTGGCGGACGGTCCAAGACTCGGCCATGCGGCCAGCCGCAATCCGAAAACGGTGCGCGCCACGCAAGGCGGCGTCGTGGGACGCATGCCGGGCGGTCGCATGATGTGGCTCGCCTCATGGCTCAAAACCGGCAGCCGTTACACGCTTGAGCAAATGCGCGCCAACCTGCCAGCGAATATGCGGTTCGACCTCGAATATCGGGACGCCATCACCATCGCGTTCTTCGCCGCCTACATGCTGCCACAGATGAACGGCCTGCTCGTCGGTTTCGGTTCCGGCAACATTTTCCGCAGGCTCAACCGCGAAGCGCCCATAGGCGCCATCCGACGGTCCATCAGAGACACCATGAGCGCCCGGTCGCATGGCATGCGCGCCTCCGGCCTGGAAGACTACTTCGCCGATCTGATGCGCGAAGCCCACGCGCTCGATACCGATCAAGGGCTCGAAGCTGTGCACGGAGCGGAACCGCTGCACCTGTACACATCCAGCTATTCCGGATGCTACTTCTTCGCATGGGATTCCTCCCTGCCGTTCTCGGCAGTGCTGTGCGCCCTCAACATCGAGGGCAACCTCAACCGCTTCGCCGCCGTCAGCTCATGGCTGGAACGTAACGCACGCATCGGCGCTCTCCCCACGGAGAACACGGTGACGCGTGCCGAAGCCGCGCAGATCGACTTCGCCCTGCTGGAGAATCCGGCGCTGATCGCGTTGAAACCGGACGACCGGTTCGGCGCGATCCTCGACCCGAACCGGGAAGACGGCATCCAGGCCGCCAGCCGACTGGCGGATATCGCGGCCGACTTCCGGCGTGAAGTCGCCGAATCAACCAAGGACAACGTGTTGGAAGGCGATTCCGGCGCCGACGGAGGTTCCGAATGGGTGTACCGGCAGACCATGTCCCGTCTGCTGCGCAGCCTGCGCCTGCCATACCGTTTCGACGTTGACTTCCGGTGCGACCTCAGCGACGGCGAAGTCGCAATCGGCTTCACTTCTGCTGGAGTGTCCATGATGCCGTTCACCCGATACGACGTATCGCGCCGCGCGTGGATCGACCTGACCGACGTCGAACGCACGCGTATGAGCGTCGATTACAATCTGCGCGTCGGACTCATGATGGCCGCGCTGAGCTTCGGAGCCGATCCGAATGTCAAACGCGTGTCGATGCACATCGATTCGATTGGTCTGGAAGAGGCCGTAGCCGAACAGGATTCCGCCATCAGCGAGTTGATGAGCGAGGCGTTAAGCGCCTTCGAACGCATCCGTACCGGAGACATGAGGCCATCCGGATCCAAAGCCGCTCCAAAGGACGGCGACTACCATGGCGATCCGGCTCGGCCCGTCACTCCGAGAACCACCGATATCTCATCCGAATCAATCGATTCCGACGATTCGGCTGGCTCGGATAGCGTTGGCACTGGAGACGATACGGTGGACGGCCAGTTCGAAGACCTGATGAAAGACATCGACTTCGACGAAATGGCGTTCGCGGTACCGGACGGACACGCCGACGATGACGACGCCTCCATGCGGGACGACGCCAGCGACAAAACGGAGTACGACACCTACCTCGATGATGATGACGACGATCCGATGGCGCAGCTGCGCAAAAACCCGACCGTACGCAACTTGGTGACCGTCACCTTCACCCGCGACGAGTTCCTGAAGCGGCTCGACACTGACGGATTGGCCCATCCAACCGCCACATACCGCATGTTCGACGCCGAAATGGACGTGGACGGCAAAGGCGCTCTCAAACCCATCGACGCGGCCTTCGACCTTCGTGACAGCCGATTCTCACCGGCGGGAAGCCAAGAAGAACCCGAACTGTCCGACATTTGTTTTGATGACGGCACGGCGCAGTTGTTCGGCTGTGAGAACATGATGGGCCTGTCCATCCAGCGTGTCGACCTGTTGCAGCGCGCCGTGGGGGAGTTCCATCGTCTTGCGCAAAGCGACGGACTCGAATCGGTGGCCAAAGCCAAACAGGCCATGGACATCATCAATTCCATATCCGATCCGGAATTGACCGAATTGGCGCCGCAGGTCACCAGCGCGCTGATCGACGGCGAAGACACGCCCGACTTCTCATTCGAACTGGCACAATCCCTCGATGACGAACGTCTGAAGGCACGAGACATGCTGTTCTCCGGAGACGTCGAGCGGGCCATCGAATCCGCCCAGTCCACACTCGAACGTATGGACCGGATCTTCGCTGAAAATCCGGGCGTGCCGCGGTACTTCAATTCATATGCGGAACGCGTTATCTACAACCGCATGTTCGCCACCGAAGGCGAAAGAACGGTGCTCATCCCCGACAACCTGTTCTACATGCATATGGAGTTTGCCGACCTGCTCGCCCAAGTCAAAGGCGTCGATGCCGCGCTGCCGCATCTGAACGCCATGGTGCGTTACGCCCCCGCATACCCGCTGTCGCATCTCAAGCTCGCCGTGCAGCTGGGGCGTGCCGAGGACTGGGATCCGGCACGTGCGGCATGCCTCAACGCGCTGAACGTCGCGCTTGACCGGGAAGACGCCTCATTCGCCTACTATCGCCTCGCCTATGCGGAATGGATGTGCGACCACTTCGACCTTGCCGCCGCCTCATACATCATGAGCGAGGAGATCGCCCCCGGACGTATCGCCATGCTCGAAAGCGAACTGCAGGAACTGATCGGAAGAGCGCAATCGCAGTGCATTCCGGTGCCGACCAACGTGCAGGAAGCCATCCACGTGCTCACCGACGCCGGACTGCCGGTATGGCCGAACACGCCGGTCGCGCCCCTGATGCACCAAGCGGCCCGCGTCTGCGTGGACAAAGGCATGTTCGTGCCCGCACGCACCCTGTCGGTGGCCGCGATGCGCATGGATTACGAAGACCATGACGGTGCCGACGTGGTGCAGGTGCAGTTCCTGCGCTCTCTGAACAACTAACAAAAACAGTCGAACATTTGTGCGATAATCGGTGCTGGCGTGGACATCCGCGCGGCATGGCGGAAATGATGGGAAAGCGGTGACAATGACGAATCGTGATGATTCCGAACAGTTGGCATGGGATTTCGACGCGCCGGAGAGCGACGGTAGTTCCGCGGCCGTCGTGGCCGATGAGGGGCTGGCTTCGCTGACTCCGGGCAGCGAACGTTGGATTGCCGCGTTGCAGCCGACCGATGCCGACGCCATGCGCCTCGACAAGGTTGATGTGGCTTCGATGAGCGCCGAGGCCGCGGCCAGGCTGTGGGCGCGCGTGGCCGCATGGGTGGAATCAGACCAGATCGCATACTATATCGACGATGCCCCCGTCTCATCCGACGCGGCATATGACGCAAGATTGCGCTGCCTGCAATCGCTTGAGGCGCAGTTCCCATCACTTGACTCACCGCAGTCACCGACCCATCGCGTGGGCGGCACGTTCTCCAACGACTTCGCTTCCGTACGTCATCCATCGCGCATGATGAGCCTCGATGACGTGTTCTCCATCGAGGAGCTGCGCGAATGGTACGACGGCGTGCTCAGGGGATTGGATTGGCCCGAATCGAAGCCACTGCCCATGACCTGCGAGGTGAAAATCGACGGTCTTGCGCTGAACCTCATCTACCGCAACGGCGTGCTTGAACAGGGTCTGACCAGAGGCGATGGCGTGACCGGCGAGGACATCACTCTCAACGTGCGCACCATCTCCACCATTCCGCAGAACCTTGCCGGACCGGAGGAAGACATTCCCGAATTCGTGGAGATCCGCGGCGAAGTGTTCATGCGATGGGACGATTTCAACAAGCTGAACGCCGAGAACGAGGACGCCGGTCGCGCGCCATTCGCCAATCCCCGCAACGCGGCCGCAGGTAGTCTGAGACAGAAGGATCCGCGTATCACCGCAACCCGTCGCCTGAGCTTCTACGCGCACGGCATCGGATCGCTGCGTTGGGGTGCGGGGCACGCCGGCAACGGCCATGATGTGGTCAACGACCAATCCGAAGCCTACGAATTGTATAAGAAATGGGGTGTGCCCGTCTCTCCGCACAACCGTGAGGTCACGTCGTTCAAGGAAATCCTCGACATGATCGACTATTACGGCGAACACCGAGGTGACATCGAACACGCGCTTGACGGCATCGTCGTGAAGGTCGACGATTTGGGATTGCAGCGTTCCCTTGGCGCTACATCGCGGGCGCCGCGCTGGGCCATCGCCTACAAATATCCACCGGAAGAGGTCAATACCGAGCTGCTTGACATCACTGTGCAGGTGGGGCGCACCGGACGTGTGACTCCGGTGGCGGTGTTGAAACCCGTGTACGTGGCCGGTTCCACAGTATCCCGTACTACGCTGCACAACCCCTTTGAAGTGGAACGCAAAGGCGTGCTCATCGGCGACACCGTGGTGGTGCGCAAGGCGGGAGACGTGATTCCCGAGCTCGTTGGTCCGGTGCTGGAGCGGCGCAAGGGACGTGAGGGCCAGCTCCGCCGGTTCGTGATGCCCACGCGTTGCCCGAGTTGCGGCGCGGAACTCGCTCCCGCCAAAGAGGGAGACAAAGATATACGCTGCCCGAACGTGGAATCCTGCCCGGCGCAGCTGACCGAGCGGATCATCAATCTGGCGTCCCGCAAGGCGTTCGATATCGAACATCTGGGCGACCAATCAGCCATTGCGCTGACGAATCCCGAAGAGGACAGGCCCGATTCCATCGACACGTATGCGCCGAACATCACCGAAATCGTGGTGAAACCCGGTGAGGAGCCTGAACCGTACGAGCCGGTGGCGGGACTGGAACTGCCGCCCATGCAGACACCTGTGCTGTCCAGCGAGGCCGGGCTGTTCTCGTTGACGTCCGCAGACCTCAAGGATGTGCGCGTCTGGCGCGAGGCCCCAATCATCGAAATCCACGAGACCGTCGGGTCAAACGGCAAGATCAAGAAAGTGCGCAAACGCGTGGGCGGATCCGGATTATGGCATCAGGTGCCCGCATTCTGGACCGCGCCTACCGCCGCCCGCAAACGCAAGGATGCCGACATCGACGAGACCGCGGAATATCCGCAATACGTGGTGCCGGATGACGCCGTGGTGATCCGCGAGGAAATCAAGGTATCCCGTGGAGGCGCGTCCAGCGTGCAGCCGGTGTACATTCGTCCGGCGGAAAACACCCGCAAGATGCTCGACGAAATGGACAAAGCCCGCCATGCCGACCTGTGGCGCGTTCTGGTGGCCCTGTCCATCCGCAGGCTCGGACCGCCCACCGCACGCACCATCGCCAGCGCGTTCGGTACGTTGGATGCCATCGAACATGCCAGCGTGGACGAATTGTCCCAAATCGACGGTATTGGTCCGGAAATTGCGGAATCCGTAGTCACATGGTTCACCGCGGCCCGTGAGCCGGGCAATTGGCGCGGTGCCGTGCTTGACGCATGGAAGGCCGCCGGCGTAGGAGTCGGACAAGCCCAAGCCAGCGGACTACCACAGACATTGGCAGGCAAAACGGTCGTGGTCACCGGCTCGTTGGAAGGATTCTCCCGCGATTCCGCCAAAGAGGCCATCGTTCTGCGCGGAGGCAAAGCCGCAGGATCCGTCAGCAAGAAAACCGATTGGGTCGTCGTAGGCGAGAATGCCGGCTCAAAAGCCGCAAAAGCCGAGGAACTGGGCATCCCCATGCTCAACGAAGACCAATTCAAACAGCTGCTCGACACAGGAACAGTTGAATAATCGCCACACCATCTGGCAAGCCGTGCCGCGAACCGCTACTGTGGTACGCGGCATAAGGAGGAAGCATGAGCGACGAGCGCACCATCGAAGCGCGCATCTACGAACGGCTAAGCAAAGTGATTGACCCCGAACTGGGCAGGTCCGTCACCGACTTGGGCATGATCGCAGCCATTGACGCCACGCCAGTGGCAGGCGAAACCAACACGTACGACGTACGGGTGTGGGTCGAACTGACCGTGGAAGGCTGTCCGCTGTCGCAGACCATCACCAACCAGATCAACGGCGCGGTCGCCTCCTATCCCGATGCCACGTTGATTCCCAGCATCGAAGTCGGCTCCATGAGCCAAGACAAACTCACCCAGCTGGTGGCCGGCCTCAAAGCGGAACGTAAACAGAACCCGTTCAACAAACCCGGCATCAAAACCCGCATCTTCGCCATCGGCTCCGGCAAAGGCGGCGTGGGCAAATCGTCTGTCACCGCCAATCTGGCAGCCACATTCGCGGCGCTCGGCTACGATACCGCCGCCATCGACGCCGACATCTACGGTTTCTCGCTGCCCAGGCTATTCGGCGTGCAATCACAGCCCACGAACCTCAACGGCATGCTCATGCCCGTCACCGCATGGGGTGTGAAACTGATCTCCATCGGCATGTTCGCCGGCGCGGACAGAGCCATCCTATGGCGTGGTCCAAGACTGCAACGCTCCTTGGAACAATTCCTATCCGACGTATGGTGGGGCGAGCCGGACGTATTGCTGCTCGACCTGGCGCCCGGCACCGGCGACATGGCGATTTCCGTGGCACAGGCACTGCCGAACGCCGAACTGGTGGTGGTCACCACACCGCAGCCATCCGCCTCCGACATCGCGGTACGATCCGGCCTGGTGGCATTGCAGGTGCCGATGAAAGTTCGCGGCGTCGTGGAGAACATGAGCTACTACGAGCACAAAGGCGAGAAGCTACGTATCTTCGGCGAAGGTGGCGGCGCACGCGTATCCGAACAGCTGACCCACAGCCTCGGCTATGAAGTGCCACTGCTCGCACAACTCCCATTGGAGCCTGAACTGCGCGAAACCGGCGAAGCAGGCCGGCCCGCAGTCCTAACCAAAGAGGGCGCGTTGCGGTCGGACGGTATCGGAGAAACATTCAAGAATCTTGCCGAATCGCTGATGAGACTGCCTCAATAAAATCACCATACGGTTGGAGCGTTCCTCCAAAACAACACATCGGAATGCGACTCAGCCACGGAATACGGAATCCGTTATGAGACAAAACCGACGTAAATCGTGGGTCCTGTGTAATATCAGGCGCAGACACGGGGGCCGAATGGCTGAGAGGAAGCAACCGCTTCAACCGTATGAACGTATACCGGGTAATGCCGGCGCACGGACGTCTCTCTATTTCCCGTGCCTTGACGAAAAGAGAAAGGCACATATCCCATGACTGAAGAAAACCAGTCTTCCGCAGTTCGCAAACACAACAACAAGTGGCGCGTGGTCGATATCGTCGTCGCAGCCATCATCGCCGTCGCATCCGGCGTGATCTTCTGGGGCTGGGACATCGTCTGCACCGCGCCGCTGGCCCTCTTCGAGGCGGTGACTCCAGGCTTCGAAGGCCTGCTTAACGCTTTCTGGCTGTTCGCAGGCCCTCTGGCCGCCATCATCGTGCGCAAGCCTGGAGCCGCACTGTTCGCGGAAACCCTCGCGGCCGCGCTCGAACTCACCATGGGCAACCAGTGGGGCGTCGGCGGCTCGCTGATCGTCGGCATCGTGCAGGGCCTCGGCGCCGAAATCGGTCTTGCCATCTTCGCCTATAAGAAGTGGGACCTGCTGTCCACCACGATCTCCGGCGCACTTGCAGGCGTCGGCTGCGGCCTGTACTACTGGCTTACCAATCCGGCTTGGAGCGCGCTACGCGTCAGCATCTACCTGATCGCCTCCGCCATTTCCGGCGCGGTGCTCGCCGGCGCGGTGATGTACCTCCTGCAGGTGGCCATCGCCAAGACCGGCGTGCTCGACCGCTTCGAATCCGGTCGTACGCAGGAACTGGTCTGATTGTCCGATGCAAGCAAATCCCGCATCACATCAAGGTGGTGCGGGATTTTCTTGTGATGGCGCATCGCATGACAACGGCATACGAAACAACAGCATGACAATCAGAAGAAAGAACGACGAATGACCACTGACGTTCAGAACACAACAGCGGCCGGCGTGACCGCACATGATTGGGGATGGAGACACGCCTCACGTAAGGATTTCGCGCTACGACACGTCGACTTCGACATCAAACCGGGGGAGCGGGTACTGTTGCTTGGCGCGTCCGGCGCAGGCAAATCAACCCTGATGTCCGGTTTGGCTGGCGTGCTCGGTGGAGATGACGAAGGCGAGCAGGAAGGCGAGCTGCTCATCGACGGCGTCGACGCCAGACAAGCGCGCGGACGTTGCGGGCTGGTGCTTCAGGACCCGGACTCGCAGACGATTCTCGAACGTGCCGGAGACGACACCGCATTCGGCTGCGAGAACCTGAACCTGCCGAAAGATGAAATCTGGAACCGGGCACGAGCCGCCCTTGACATCGTCGGGCTTGACTACATGGCGTTCGACCGCTCCACACGAGGATTTTCCGGCGGGCAACGTCAGCGCCTCGCCTTGGCGGGCGTGCTGGCCATGCACCCTGGCCTGCTGCTGCTTGACGAACCGACCGCCAACCTTGACCCGGACGGTGTCAAGGAAGTGCACGACGCTGTCCGCCACGTCCTCGAACAAACCCATGAGACGCTGGTTGTGGTGGAACATCATATCGACGTGTGGCTCGACCTGGTCGACCGCGTCATCGTGCTGGGCAAACCCGAAGCCGATTCGAACGTCGGCGGCGTAATCGCCGACGGCACTCCAGACGAAGTGTTCGGCCACATGGGTCAGGTGCTTGCCGACGGCGGTGCGTGGGTGCCGGGCCGCACCATCGAAAGCCACGCGCCCAAACCGGAACAAATCCGGCAACCGCAGGACGTCGTGCTTTACACGCGGGATCTGAGCTTCGGCTATGATTTCCCGCTCGGCGAGCATATCGACCTCGAATTCCATTCCGGTGAGGTGACCGCGTTGACCGGCAGAAACGGCGTGGGCAAATCCACACTTGGACTCACTCTCGCAGGACTGCTCAAACCGATGGCAGGACGTGTATGCATGGCGGACGATCTGGTACCTCCCCATCGCGAAAACAATGTGATCACATGGAAAAGCCGCGACTTGCTGGGACGTATCGGCATGGTGTTCCAAGAGCCGGAACACCAGTTCGCCGCATCCACCGTGCGAGACGAGGTGGCCATCGGCCCCAAATCCATGGGCAAAACCGACGAGGAGGCGTATTCCATCGCCGACAGGCTGTTGGAACGCCTGAATCTTTCCCGCTTCGCCAAAGCGAATCCATTCACCCTATCGGGCGGTGAGAAAAGAAGACTGTCCGTGGCGTCCATGCTGGCTGCCGCGCCAAGAGTGCTGGTCATGGACGAGCCGACATTCGGACAGGATTTCACCACGTGGACCAGCATGGTCCAATTGATCGCCGGTGCGCGCGACCAAGGTTGCGCGGTCATCATGATTACGCACGATGAGCCGCTCATCGAAGCGCTGGGCGCACGCCGTATTTTGGTCAGAGAGGGGGAGTGACATGCTCGAAACCAACAAAAACAGTGGGCGCGACGGCAATGAAAAGCTCGAAACCATTACCGTGGTGCCACACAAGGAACGTCGTAACGAAACGAAGCCGGCGTCACCGTCATGGTTCGTGGCGAAAATCAACCCGGTAAGCCGTTTCATCGGTGCGTTGATCCTGTGCATTCCGATGTTCTTCACCCTCGATGTCGTTTCGGCATCCGTGGCGTTTGGTTTGGAAATGCTATTGTTATGGATCGGCGGAGTGGCTCCTTGGACGGTCTTGCGCAAGACATGGCCGGTATGGATAGCGGCCACAGGCAGCTTCGTTTCCGTGGCGTTGTACGGCAAGACATCCGGCACGGTGCTGGCCAATCTGGGCGGCATCATCGTCATCTCCCAAGGATCGCTCTATCTGGCGTTGGCCACATTCCTACGTGTCGCCGCAATCGCCGTGCCGGGTGTGATTCTGGCTTTGGGACTCGACCCGACCGATCTGGCCGACGGACTCGTGCAGATTCTGCGCCTGCCGCAACGTTTCGTATACGGCGGGCCTGCCCGGCTGGGCCCGGTTCCGCCCCCTCGCGATTGCC
>OGOP01001468.1_pt1 | contig 16291 bp, 5 predicted proteins | sample 1552591 | NCBI WGS metagenome assembly OGOP01 (sample SAMEA2580120, study PRJEB22360) | human gut metagenome | biome: human gut; feature: human-associated habitat; material: faeces | place: Denmark | collected 2008/2010 | reverse complement strand
GGAAGAGAACATCTACAGATTACTGGGATATCTTAAAAGATAAATGTATCGTATATAGCTTTGGTTACAATTTCACAAAGAAATTCTCTGATAACAAAGGAGATGCAACAAAAGTTAAATTCGTGATCCAGAACAAATCTGACAATTACTATTTAGTAGCAAAAGCAGACAGTGACGGAATTTATCAGGTAACTGGAAAATCTGCAACAGAAGAGGGTGCAACACAGTTCAGCCCTGCATCCAGCGGAAAATTGATCATCAATGGTATCGAAGGTGATGAGTATGGATTTACAGAAACACATTCCGATGCTGGATATACATTACTGAAAAAAGAGATCATTGTAAAGATCAATTCAACAAAAGCAGATATCACACCAACACAAGCAAACATCACAGGAATCCAGTCTAAGAACGAAAATGATTCCACAGCAAACGATGGTGTAAAAAATGGTACAGAACTCGCGAATGATGTAGCAGTCCAGACAACAGGTGCATCTGCAACGGTTGACAGCAAAAAAGCAACAATGAGTGCAAATGGAGAATCCGTAAACGCATTTGTTGATATGGAAGTTACAAACCAGAAACAGTTCTTACTGCCAATGACAGGTGGTGCAGGAAGCTATGCACTGATCATCGCAGGTGTCGTTATTGCCGGATGCGGATTTATGATCGTTAAAAAGAACCAGAAACGTAAAGAAGTTCAGTAAAAGAACCAGAAACGTAAAAAAGTTCAGTAAGAGTTAGAAACTTAAAAATGTTTTGATAAACCCTGTCAGGCAACTGGCAGGGTGATCTTAAAAATATGAGACAAAAAATCATTCCAATACTGATCATATTGTTTGGTTTTGCCTTGTTGTCTTATCCGTTCATCAGTAACTACATGTTTGAAAAAAGTGCTGGTTCAACGATCAAGTCCTATGAAAAACAGGCAAAAACCTATGATCAGAAGCAAAAAGAACAGGCATTTCGGGAAGCGGAAGAATATAACAAAGACCTGATCAAGTCAGCGGTACAATTGACGGACCCGTTCAAAGTCAAAAAAAGCAATGGAGAGACACTGATCTATAATAATATCTTAAATATCGATCATTCAGGAGTGATGGGATATCTGGAAATTCCCAGTATCTCAGTCAATCTCCCAATCTATCACGGTACAGATGCAGAAATACTGGAACGTGGAGTTGGGCATCTTGCAGCATCTTCGATTCCGGTAGGTGGAAAAAGTACCCATAGTGTATTAACTGGACATACCGGACTTAGTTCCGCAAAGTTATTTACGGATCTGACGGAAATGAAAAAAGAGGATCTGTTCTTTATTCATGTACTGGATCGAACCTTAGCTTATAAAGTGGATCAGATCTCTGTGGTAAGACCAGAGGATACAAGAAAACTCCAGATCGTCAAAGGAAAAGATTATGTGACACTGGTAACATGTACCCCATATGGAGTCAATGACCATCGTTTACTGGTACGGGGTGTCAGAACCAAGTATGTAAAGAAACAACGATCATCGATACGGCCAAGGAATCAAAATTCCCAGTGGATGAGAACTTATAAAAAAGCGATCGCCATCGGGCTTATGATCGTTACAGCCCTGATCTTATTAGGAAAAGTATTTCAAAAGCTTCATCGAAAGAAAACAGAACATAGACAGATCAACAGAAAGAAAGGGAGAGAGGAATGAAAAGGAATCTGATCAATTTATTAGGCATTATCTTAATGGGGATCGGAACCTTTTTGTTCCTTTCTCCCGATTTTTCTGCGTATAGACAACAAAAAAATGCAGATCAGGAGATCAAAGCCTTTCAAAAGGAAAAGAAGATTCCGAAGGAAAAAGATCCTTTCTATCAGGAGGCCTTACAGTATGATCAAAAGATCTATAAAGAAGGCCAGAAAGATCTAAAGGATGTCTGGAGTTATCGCACGTCACCGATCCGGTTGAAAGATGGCAGGAGCAACTTTGGATATATCAGGATCAAAAAGATGCATGTCAAACTTCCACTGTATCTTGGAGCAACCTTAGAAAACATGAGAAAAGGTGCTGCGATCATGGGAGAAACATCTCTGCCGATTGGCACAAAAAGCAGCAACTGTGTGATCGCTGCACATCGTGGATATCAGGGGATCCCATATTTCAGGGAGATCGAGAAGCTGAAAGCAGGAGACAAAGTCACCATTCAAAACCCATGGGAAAAACTTTCTTATCGGGTCGAAAAGATCAAGATCATAAAACCGGATGATTCCGATCAGATCCGGATTCAGAAAGGAAAAGATATGGTGACACTTCTTACCTGTCATCCATACCGCAGTCATGGGAAATTTCGATATGTGGTTTATTGCATAAGAGATCAGGGACAAAAGCTTCCAGCTCAAAAGATCCGTACAATGAATGATACTTATTTTGAATCTTCCAAATGGGATATTCAACGGGAGAAGCTGGTTCGTTATGCAGGAATCGGGATTTTGATCTTTTTTGGAATGGAACTTATAAAAACAAGCAAAAGGAAAGGGGGAAAGGAAGATGAAAAAGATGCATAAGATGAAAGGCAAAAAAGGATATGCGATATTGGCACTTGTGATTGCCATAAGTTTTATTACCGTCCTTACATGGAACAATTTGGTACAGGCATCCTATAAGACGAAAGAAAATGCGGGAAGTACATCATTCCCAAACAATGATAAATATACCTATGTTGAAGTAAAAGGTCCATCGGGAACTTCCACATTAAAACTACAGGTAACCCATTCTGGATCAGCCTGTAAAAACTATTCATTCGATAATGCAAGCCGAACACTGAATATCAAACAGGTCTCTGCAAGCAATCCGAATCCATATGGTTTGAAACTTTCTACAACGTCAGTCAAAACAACAAAATCCAATTCTGGATCGTATTCATGGATCAGCGTAAAAGTAAAATATACGGTTCCGGCTCATCAAAAATATAACAATGTGACATATGATACACCATCCAGCCAGTCGCATAAACTGACAAAAACACCCGATCACAGCACGAAAGAACAAACGGATTTTGAAACTACGATCGGACTGAGTGCTTATGACACCGGTGTTGCACCGTATAAAAAACCAAGTGACCAGAAATATTACAGATACTATGATTGTAAAGTTACGATCAACCTAAATAAGACACAATACAAAGTGACTTATAAAGGGAACAATGGAACGATCGCATCCGCAGATTCAACAAAAAGTTTTGCCTGTGGAAGTAAACTGACATTTCCAGTGGCAAATCGAACAGGATACACCCTTACCGGATGGAAGGATACGGCAAACAGTACAGGGATGTCTTATACGACAAACAGTACGATCTGCGGGAAAGCATTAACTTTATATGCCCAGTGGAAAGCAAATCAGTATAAGATCCATTACAATTCCAATGGTGGAAGCGGAACAATGAATGACAGTACCGTGACATATGATGGTTCGTTCACACTTCCAAAAAATACATTTACAAATAACGGCTATCAGTTCCTTGGATGGAGTAAGACAAAGGATGGAGATGTTGCAGCTTACGAAGATCAGGAAGCGATCAAATATCAGACGGCTTCTGACCTTACCTTATATGCGATATGGGGAAATGGCCAGTATAAGATCAGCTTCATGCCAAATGGAGCACAGGCAGATGCAAAGATCATACCGGTAAAGACAGGAGAATCTTATACCATACCATCCGGTCTGTTTACCAGAAAAGGATATACGTTTGTAGGATGGGCAAAGACTCCGGATGCAGTCAGGGCAGATTATACGAATGGAACAGCTGTCTCTGATCTTACAGATGCCGGAAAGACCATCAAGCTGTATGCGATATGGAAAAAGAATGATGGAAGCATCAATAAAACAAATATCATCCATGATGAAGGCATGTTTACCGGAGACATTGAGATCGAAGGGCAGAATGGAACAGGATATAGTCATGCTCATACAGACTCCGAATATGCAAACATTGATAAGACAGATGCTCCCGGATATTTTACAGATCGGTATTGATAAAGATAACAGCAGGAAGTCCTCTTTCTGCTGTTACGATAAAAATGGATAAGATCAAATGAATCAGGAGGGAACTATGAAATACAAGTTGAAAAGAAAACTGAAAAAGATCGGGACGTTCTTCCTGGCCTTGTTAACACTTTTTTCTTCGTTGTTTGGAGGAATGGCCGGAATGCCAGCACCAGTCGTCAATGTTGCGGCGAAAGAAGGAACAGCGACCGTTGGTATGAGTCAGGTCATGGATCGTAATAAGATCAGTGCGTTAAACCGGCCGGCAAGTGAAGGACTATGGAAGATCACTGCAAATGGAAAAGGAACCTTTTGCCTAAATTCCGGAAAATCCATGTGTAATGGTGACACTGTAAAGTATAAGACACACAACGCTGTGACTTATAAGAATCAGGGAGTTGCAAAAGCTCTGACTTATTATTACTGGAAGAGTTCCAAAAATACAAAGGCATTTGCATTAACACAGGCCTATATCTGGGCATGTGGAGCAGGTGTCAGCAAAAAGACAACGGTTTATCAGGCAGGAAAAAATCTGAATGACAAGTTTTCAAGCAGTGATGCAAAGGCTTTCTGCGATAAGATCAAGAAAACAGATCCAAAAGGTACGATCTATTACTATACAGTGACACACTGTGTAAAAGGAAAGAAGCATGATAAACATCAGATGTTATATCGTATGACGAAAGATGTAACTCCGGCGAAGACCGGTTCATATACATATTCAGACAGTACATCGGAAAGTGATCAAACGGAAGTGAAGATCACAAAACGTGATCAGGCAACAGCTGTTGTATTATCCGGCGTCAAGTTCCAGTTTTTCAGGGATGGAAAATCCGTTGGTACAGCAGTGACAGATGAAAAAGGTGTTGCCAGTCTTACATATAATGAGACGATTTCTTCTGGAACAAAAAAGGTAACCAAAAAATACATTAAGAACTGGAAAGAATTATCGAAAGATGATCAGGAATCGTATACGGAAAAAGGATACTATGATTCCAAAGCCAAGGCCAAAGCTGCGGCGGAAGAAGAAGTCGCCAAATTACTGCAAGGGATCATTGAGGATAAGAGATCCAAGACACATACGTGGACGGCAAAAGAGATCGAAGCAGATGCAAGGCATAATAAAAACACAACAACAAAAACAAAAAAAGCAACGGGAAAAACGGCAAAGGTCGATCTTGGAAGTATGTATGATACAGAAAAAACGATCGATCTGGAACTGAACAAAAGAAGTATCCTGGAAGACTTTGGGACAGATGCAACCTATGCAAATGCAGAATATGGAGTTTATGCCAGATCTGATATTCTCGCATCCGATAACAAAACTGTCAGATATAAAAAAGACAGTGAAGTCGCAACGATCATTACCGATGCGACGGGTTATGGATGTGCAAAGAAACTGCCGGTCGGAGAGTACTATGTCAAAGAAAAGAATCCACCGAAAGGATTTGAACTGAACAAAGACAGTACAAATATCACACTGAACAATGATCAGCTCATTACTGTATATGAAACACCAGTCAAAGGAAAGCTGCAGATCCACAAAACCTATGATAATGATAAAAAGGCGGAATCCGGAGCGGTATTTGAAATATATGACAGTAAAAATCAGCTGGTCGATACGATCACAACCGGAAGTGATGGAATGGCAACGAGTAAAGAGCTTCCATATGGTCCTTACCGCTTACATCAGACCAAAGGAACGGATGGATTCTCCAAGATCCCAGATATGATAAAAGTGATCGATGGGTCCATAAAAACTTATCAGATTGAAGCGAACAACCCAAGAGAAGCTGCCGCGATCTCCATTTCAAAAACAAAGGTCATCACGGATACACAGACATCCACAAACACAGAGAGACCAGAGGCCGGAGCCAAATTTGAGATCATCAGAAAATCAGATCAGAAAGTCGTTGAGACACTGACAACCGATGAAAATGGATATGCTTCATCCAGACAGTTGGATCCTGGGACTTACACGGTACATCAGATCAAAGGATCAGATAATTATGCATTTGTAAAAGATTTCGATGTCACATTAAAAGACGGAGATAAAACAAACCATATGTATGATCTTAAGAATCCATGGATCGGAAAGAAACTCATGATCAAGAAAACAATGGAAAAAAATAAGGTGGAAGAAGCCGAAGTATCCGCAGAATTTATCATCTTAGATGCATCCAAAGCAGATGGATATAAAAATACAGATCTTGATACAGAAGAAAACAGAAAAGATTATATCGATTCCCTGGCGAAAGATGCCGTGATTGGAACGATAACAACAGATGCAAAAGGAATCGCAAGCCTTCTTCTGGAAGACCTGAAAGCAGATTATGATTTTATTGTTGTTCAGACAAAAGGAGCCGAAGGATATGACTTGGCCCCTGTCTATGATTCCAGAGATCATAAACCAAAAGAAGTCGATGGCATGAAAGTTTATGAATTTACTGCAAAAGATGTATATTCCGATTCCGCATCGATCCAGATCAAAAAGGAAAAGAAAGTATCCGATACAAAAACGGAAGCTGAAACAGGAGCAGTCTTTGAACTGATCGATCAGGATGGAAACGTTGTAACAACACTGACCACAGGATCAGATGGTACTGCAACAGCAAGTGGTATCGCTCTTGGAATGTACACATTACATCAGAAGAGTGGTTCGAACAAACATGCATTCTTAGAAGATCAGGTCATTGTGCTGACCAAGAAAGATAAGGGAAAAACGATCAAATACAGTTATGTTGATCAGGAAAATGAGATCGATTTTGTTCTGGTAAAACGTTCCAAAGAAACAAAGAAGCTGTTAAATGATGCAGAATATGTCATTTACGATGATGATGGAAAAGAAATCGCAAGATTGACCTCCGGAACGATGAAAGACGGATATGCGACATGCAAGCTGCCTTATGGCCATTATACGATCAAAGAAGTATCCGCACCAAATGGTTATAACAAAAATGATGCAGCAAAAGAATTTACCTTAGATCTTCAAAGTGTGGACTACGACAGCGATGGAAATGGGACTTACACCTATGAAGATACCGATGAACCAGTGTATGGATCTGTTTCACTAAAAAAGACAGGTGAAACATTAAGCGGATTTGAAGATGCCAGCTTTGTTTATGAAAATGACCAGATCAGCGGAGCTGTATATGGACTGTATGCCAAAGAGGACATCCAAAAAGACGATGGAACGGTTGTATGGAAAGCCGGAACTCTGATTGATCAGAAAACGACATTGAAAGACAAAGTCGTACAGTTTACCAGAAAAGGAGACGATGGAAAGGACACGACGGACTTTTATCAGGGAACTTATTATGTGAAAGAGATATCTGGTCCAAATGGATATTGTATTGATACAGAAGAACATGAGGTTGTGATCAACTGGGATACGAAACCGGGAACGATGAATGATATCCGAGATACCGAGGATGTTCCGGATGTGGAAGAACCACATGGAAACAATACGCCGTCTCCTAGCAGCGGTATTTATGTGCTGGAAACAGGGGAAGCATTGAATCAGGAGATCCAGGATGCAGAAAGTATTACATTTACATGGGAAAATGCTCCGGATGGAACAGATACCAAAGACGTTTCACAGGACAAAGACGGAAGTATCGTCTTATGGAACGATGGAAATGATTATTATATTTCCTCCCAGAAAGCAGATCAGGTCATTTACATGAACACGATCTCCAGTAAGATGTTCTCAGAATGCAAGAGTCTGACAAAGATTAATTTTAAGAACATTGATACATCCAAAGTCGCGGACATGTCAGAGATGTTTGCCAACTGTTCTGCATTAAAAGAGCTGGATCTTTCCAGTTTTAATACTTCAAATGTGGAAGATGTACGAAAGATGTTCTATGGCTGTACAAACTTAAAGACGACCTATGCACAGGATCAGATGGTAAAGGCAGACGATGATTACAAAGATGCCCAGGTTACAGGTATCAGTGCAGTTGCAAAAACAGATTTTACAAAAGGGGATACCTATCATGCTGATGATTTCACGTTTTCCAGTAATTACGACGATGATGGACAACAGGAGCTTACTGATGTAACGGATGATGATGTGACTTTTTCACCAGAGACAGCGGAAGCTGCAGGAAAGCAGAAAGTAACGATTTCCTTTAAAGATACAGGAAAGTATAAAGGCTATGATCCGATCGAAACGACTGTTAATGTGATCGATCCGGAAGATGGAGAGGTATCTCTTGAGACAGACAAACACATCAATATCAATCTGGAGTGTAATGATCTGCTACAGAAATATACGATCCATTTCATTAAGACGGATGAAAAAGGAAACTTCCTGCCGGGTGCAACATTTGCATTAAAGGCAGCATGTGAGATCGTTGATAAAAATGGAAAGACGATCTTTCACAAAGGAGATACGATCACAACAACGGTTTCACAGGACGACCAGTTTGGTTATGTCGAATTCTTTGGACTGCCAACAGGCATCTATGCAAAAGATGGAGTTGGAAAACAGATGTATACCGTCGAAGAGATTACACCACCTGTTGGATATGAAAAAACAGACAAAGTCTTAACATTCAGTGGCGAAGTTTTAAATGATAAAACGGAAAACCTGATCCATGACGTGGCATCCGAAGGAAACACGAACGATGAGGAAAATACCTATCAGCATGATTCCGATACATTTGTAAACAAGAAGTCTGATTATGTTCAGGTGAAGAAGTACTGGATCGATGATGATAATTCCATGAATACCAGACCTGTATCCGTAACGATCAAAGCCGAACATAAGACAACACATGAAGTAAAGACTTATATACTGAATGAGGCAAACAACTGGCAGGCACAGACAGATATCAAGCGTGGCGAGGAAAAGAACTATACGTTTAGTGAAATTTGCAATGCACAAAATTATACTATGATAAGTAAAAAAGGTGGAGAATGGGATGCGAAGACATATGCAGTAACATTCACAAATAGATATTATAAAAGTGATAAAGTACGAATTATTGTCAAGAAAAACTGGGATGACAGTAATAACAGTGATGGTATCCGTCCAGATTCAGTAAATATCAAATTATATCGTAATGGTACAGACATGCAAAAGGGTCAAACATTAAGTGCAACTAATAACTGGACAGTATCTTATGAAGATCTTAATAAAACTGACTCTGTTGGAGAAGATTACGAATATGAAGTGAAAGAAGATTCATCCTCTGTTGTTAACGGAAATGCCAAGACTGGATATGAGATTGCTTATGAAGTAAAGGAATCTACAGATAAATCCAGTGATATCACAACGATCACAACCAATATCACAAACACACATAAACCAAAGACCGTACAGAAAACGATCCGAAAGACATGGGATGATGAATATAATAAAGATAAGATCCGTCCGGATTCTGTAAGGTTCAATCTGTTAGCAAACGGTAAGGATGTGGTAGATACAGTAACGTTAAATTTCGAAAATGGATGGAAAGCAAAATCCAAAGTCCTTCCAAAATGCGAGAATGGAAATGAGATCGAGTATACATGGGAAGAAGTAAAAGAAGGTGTTGTGACAGGCGATGAGCAGATCGGATACAAAGTTTCTTATGATGGAAACAGTGATGATCCGGATACAACAGTTGCAACCAACTCTCATACACCGGGAAGAGGAAGTATTACCATCACAAAGGAACTTGATCCATCCAATCTGAACATGGATGTTGGAGATGCTGTGTTTACATTCAGCCTGACAGGAACGGATGTGTATGGAAAGAAACATACTTATAAAAAAGATGTGAAATTTACGAAAAATGAAGTGGAAAACTTCACAAAAGAAAACCCTGGAAGGATGATCAGCCTTTCAACAACGTTTGATGATCTGTACTATGGAACTTATACATGCAGTGAAAGCGGCATGAAAGAATACTTTAAGCTGAATCATCTCTCAACGACAAGTACCAATGGAAGAGTGGATCAGAAAGCAGGAACAGTTACGTTTGACATCGGACCGGAAGAAAGCAGTGCATCTGCAAAAATCACAGGAGAAGCAACCTTCCGAAACCAGATGATCAAAGGAAGCATTAAGCTAAAGAAGAAAGACTCCAAAGGAAAAGCCTTAAAAGGTGTTCGGTTTACGATCAAGGATTCTGATGGAAAAGAAGTTGCAACCAAGGAAACGGATGAAAAAGGAGAACTTCTGTTTGATGATCTGCTGCCAGATACTTACACGATCACGGAAACAAAAACAGCCAGCGGCAAGAATCTGCTAAAAGAACCTCTGGTTGTAACTCTTCCGTTATCTGTAACACAGGCAGAAGTAGACAACGGAAATGTAGATACCTCCAATGCCATCAAGCAGGGAGATACTTATTATTTCTATCATCCAACGTATGAGATCACAAATGATGCAAACCTAAAACTGCCAACAACTGGTGGATTTAAGACATATCTTCCTTTGATCGGTGGATTTGCATTGATCTTAGCAGCGGTATTTTACTACTTCAAAAAGAAAAAGGGAATCCTGATCTTTAAGAAGAAAAAATGATAACTAAGGATGATCTCACAGTCTTCGGACTGTGGGATTTTTTAAATTCATATTTGAAAAAATGACATTAACTTGTGGCTTCATTTTCTTTATGAAATTTGCTAAAATATTTTATAAGGAAGTAAATTAATTTCAGATAATAATAATCACGAACTTCCTGTTTTGAAAACTCATTTTTTATATGTGAAAAATGAAAATTTAAAAATCTTTCATATTTAAAGAAAAATATAAAAGGAGGAAAGATTATAAGTAAAGTAAGAAAAGGAAAACAGATAGCAGCGGTTGTGATGGCGGTTGCGGTATCTATGGCTACGGTAACGACTGGTGTGTTGCCTAATTCCGGCATTTTGGTAAGGGCAGCAGAAACAAATAAAAAACTAGCTGATTCTAGCGTAGATGGATTTTATTATCAAAATGATCAATATGGTGATGTTCAATGTACAACAGATAAAACTTATGTATACACATCTTATGATGAGGCAGTCAAAAATATTGGAACTATGGCAAAAAAAATTTATCTGGAAGATAAATATGATAAATTTACAGTAAAGATTCCATTTGAAATTAAATCAGGTAAGAAAATTGATGGGATTGAAAATGATCAATTTAAAAAAGACATACAAAAAGTAGTTCGAGAAGACACAGGAAAAGCAAATGAAGGATACACGTTAGTATCAATGCAAAATTGTGGTGGAGAAGTTTATTCAGAAAGCGGAGATTCACTTGATACATCCTATTCAGATGGAACTTATAAAGGTTATTATGATGGTATTGGTGGCTATCGTGATATGAGTGATCGATATCATAAAGCAACAAAAAAACTTGATGAAGTAATTAAATCTATGAATCTTGATGGGAAATCTGATTATGATAAATTTAAAGCAGTCACGAACTGGATCGTTTCAAACGTGCGGTACGACGATAATAACGAAACAAAATATCAGCACGATCTAACAGGAGCTGTCTTAGATGGATTATCTGTTTGCGACGGATATGCTTCAACTTTCTATTATATGGCAAATGCAGTTGGTTTAAATGCTTTGTTTGAGGGTGGTATAGGAAATGATAATAGAATTCGACATGCATGGAATCTGGTTCAGATTGATGGAACATACTACTATGTAGATCCTACAAATGCTTATTTTAAAGAGGATGGAGAACCGGGGAAAGAACTGCTGCCAGGTCAAAAATATTTATTCAGTCTTTATACTCCAGATGATACTATAATTGAGGATACTTACAAAAATATCTCACAGGATGACTACTTAAAAGAACATTCCATATGCAAAGGAAATCATGATTTATGGGAAAGTGGACACAATGGAGCTACATGTGAAAACCCTGCAACAACAGTATATTCTTGCAAAAACAAGGGATGTTTATATAAAAAGTATGTAGAAACAGCACCGGCCCTTGGTCATGAATGGGGTAATGCAAAAATCACTCAAGAGCAATCTTGTGAAAATCCGGAAATTACAACTTATACGTGTACTCATAGTCTTTGTGAAAGAAAAAAGCAAATAGAAACCAAACCCGCACTCGGTCATACATGGGATGAAGGAAAGGTTACAAAAGAAGCAACCTGTTCCGCAACAGGAGTTAAGACTTATACATGTAGTCGCTGTGGTGGAACAAAGACCGAAGAGATCCCAAAAACAAAACATGACTATGAAGAGCATGTAGTAAAAGCTCCTACTTGCACAAAAAAAGGTGTTAGCTACTATGTCTGTAAAAACTGTGGACTTACAACATCAAGACGACAGACACCTGCAACTGGGCATATCCATACAGAAGTACGGAATCAAAAGGATGCAACATATAAGGAAGATGGGTACACCGGAGACACTTACTGTAAAGATTGTGGTAAAAAGCTAGAAACAGGAACCGTGATCCCAAAACTTGTAGAAACAGAACATGATTACGGCGAATGGGTTCTTGATCAGGCTCCAACGTGCAAAAAATACGGAGCAAGACACAGAATCTGCAAGAACTGCGGAGATCGAGAGGTCGATGTGCTTGATAAAGTCGATCATACATGGGAACTTGTCTCAACAACACCTGCTACATGCACCATTGGAGAAATCCAACATTATAAGTGCAGCGTTTGTGGAGAGACAAAAGATGTGACATTAAGTAATCCATTAGGAGAGCATTCCTGGGATAACGGAAAAGTAACAAAAGAAGCTACCTGTACCGAAGATGGAGAAAAGACTTATACCTGTACTGTCTGCAATACGACAAAGACAGAAGTCATTCCTGCTACCGGACATCAGCACAAAGAAGTAAGAAACGCAAAGAAAGCTACCTGTACCGAAGATGGTTACACCGGAGATACCTACTGTACAGACTGTAATACAAAACTGGAATCTGGAACAGTGATCAATAAACTCGGTCATACATGGGATAACGGAGTGATTACAAAAGAAGCAACAGAAACCGAGGAAGGTGTTAAGACTTATACTTGTAAAACATGTGGAGAAACAAAAACAGAAAAGATTCCAGTTGCATCCCACCATTGGGATCAGGGAACGATCACAAAGAAAGCTACTTGTACAGAAAACGGAGAAAAGACGTATTATTGTACCGATGCAGACTGTAATAAAACATATGTAGAGACGATTCCTGCCACTGGACATCAGCATACAGAACTCAGAGATAAAAAAACAGCCACATGCGGAGAAGATGGCTACAGTGGAGATCTTTATTGTAAAGATTGTGGTCAGCTGATCAGTAAAGGAGCAGTAGTGAAAGCCACTGGACATTCTTGGGATAGTGGAAAAGTAACCGAAGCTGCGACTTGTAAGAAAGAAGGAACAAAGACTTATACTTGCAAGAACTGTGGAGAGACAAAGACAGAATCCATTCCAAAGACAGAACATCAGTGGAATGATGGAGAAGTTACAAAAGAGGCTACCTGTGCAGAAGAAGGAGTGAAGACTTATACATGCAGCATTTGTAAAGATACAAAGGCAGAAGTGATTCCAAAGAAAGAACACAGCTTCGATGAAGGAAAGATCCAGAAAGAAGCTACTTGTACAGAAGATGGCTTGAAAATCTACACCTGCAAGGCTTGTGGAGAAACCAAAGAAGAGGTACTAAAAGCAACAGGGCATCAGCATACAGAACTCCGCAATGAAAAGAAAGCGACCTGTGCGGAAGAAGGTTACACAGGAGATACTTACTGTACCGACTGCGGCGAGCTGATCAAAAAAGGTTCTGCGACAGAAAAAGCCGATCATAACTGGGAAGTAACCAGTGAAGAGAAAGCTACTTGTGAAAAAGATGGTTCTAAGACATACACTTGTGCAGACTGCAAAGGGACAAAGACAGAGACGATCTCAGCGACTGGGCACAAGTTTGATTCCTGGAAGACTGTAAAAGCCCAGAGTATCTACAGCGGAGCTGTACAGGAACGTATCTGTAATGCCTGTGGTAAAAAAGAAACCAGAGTTATTGGAAGCAAGTTAAAACCTGTTTTGAAAGTCAATGCATCATCCTTAAAGCTGAAACGCAAACAGTCAACAAAGAAATTTGTGGTAAGCAGACTTGCAAAGGGGGATTTCGTAAAGACTTGGACAAGCAGCAACAAGAAGATTGTGAAAATTTCTGGAAGTAAAAATGGAACATGCACGATCAAAGCCGGAAATAAAACGGGAAAAGCAAAGATCACGATCACACTGGCAAGTGGACTGAAAAAGACAATAAATGTTACGGTTCAGAAAAAAGCTGTTACTTGCACATCCATTAAAAATGTACCAAAGAAGCTGACACTAAAACGCAAGAGATCTTATCAGTTAAAACCAGTGATCAATCCGATCACATGCACTTACAAAGCGATATATAAGACTTCTAACAAAAAGATTGTAAAAGTGACATCAAGAGGAAAGATCACAGCAGTAAAGAAAGGAAAAGCAAAGATCACAGTTATGGTTGGCAAGAAAAAGTTTGTTTGTACGGTAACGGTTCGGTAAGGAGATAACGAAATGGAAGAAATGTCAGATGAAGACTGGCTAAAGTGGACTTCGGAAAACGTACCTACAGTCAAATACAAAGATTGTTGTACGGGAAAATTTATGAGGTCAACCCTAAAATAGATAATACGTTTTGGGATACCTATTACAAAAGAGGATTCGGTTCTGGTGATTTTATTCTATTAGATGGAGAGTTACCAGGTGAACTACCACAGACCGTAAAGGTCTGTGGCTTCTGTTAAATAGTTTACCAGACTCAGGATTCAGAAATGATTCCTACGATATTTAGGTCATGATACCTTCGGTTGACGCAACAGACCGTTGCTCTATCGTACATATTTAAGTTAGGTCAGAGTAAGCAAAGCCTTGTGATATGTATGCAAAAAGCCTTTCTATCATTGTCGAGTTGAGGACGGAACAACCGTATGGTAACAGTACGGCATAGTACGCATAACCAGGCAGAGTATTTAATTGACGCTGCGTATCCACACACCTAAAGGTATGTGGATACGCAGCTGAGAATTTTATAAAAAGATCCTAGCGATCAGTAAAAAATGAAAAGACTCAGAAGAAAAAAATAAAGTAACTGTGACTATGACGTTTATCGACATATACTTCAGATACGTCCTTTTGTACAATAGAATCAGAAAATAAAAACAAAGAAAGAAGGAAATGGAAAACAATGCAGCAGTATTATACATTCGATCAACTGGTTGAACAGCTACCTGAAATTTGCAAAGAACAAAGACGATTTTTGCAACTGACTCAGGCAGATGTAGTTGAAAGACTGGAAAAAGAAACAGGAGTCAGAAAAGATCAGTCAAAGATCAGTATGTTTGAATCAGGAAAGATCGCAATCCCAGATTTCTTATCTGATTACTGTTCCATACTTGATATTCGTTTTCCAGCTCCTTCTTATCGAAAGGAGTATCTTGTGGAAAAGAAAGATGTTACAAGAGAAGCAATCGTAAATGAAATGCATTATATGAAAGATGTTGTGACAAATATTATGCTTGATATTGGATATGACATTGAAGAAGATCATAATGAAATTGATATCATTTCTGTTGAAAAATACTATTGTGTAAGAGTAAGCATTCCTAGAATTTGCGAAGACGACATTGATTATTTAACAAATAATTATATTTTTGCATTTATGGCAGCAGAAGATGGACCAAGATTATGTGGAAGGATGCAAGTATATTCTATCTTTCCAGTAGCATATGTAAATATCCCTATGGATCGTGAAATCTTAATGTATACTGATGGAGAAACTGCAGACCTTGGAGAAATGGGACTGTATATGCATAATGTAATGAGCAAATATATCAAAAAAAAGACAAAACATAGTTGTGAAGAAATTCATGATGATTTGGATTTACTTCCAGAAGAACTATTCCTCGAATTAATAGAACATAGAATCCTACTCATTGGCGACATTTATGTGTATGAATCAGACAGGAAAAAAGGTTGCTTTACAGCGATGATGAAATATCTTTATCAATGGTTTGGACAAGATTCTACCTGGATCTGTAATACATCTCCAGTCTATTTGAAAGAGGATGAGTATGAATATAGGGAAATGAAGGTTGGTTATGACTATCCAGAAAAAGCAGATTCAGATATTCAGTTATTCGTTGATACAAATATTAATATCTTCAAAAAATTTGGAGATATAGAGATTGTAACATTATCGAATATGACAAGTGGAGAATTTCCTTATGTTATTCATAAAGGTATTTTCTAAAAGGAGCTTAAGACAGGTACTTTGGTATCTGTCTTTTTTAT
>OGOP01001464.1_pt1 | contig 16380 bp, 17 predicted proteins | sample 1552591 | NCBI WGS metagenome assembly OGOP01 (sample SAMEA2580120, study PRJEB22360) | human gut metagenome | biome: human gut; feature: human-associated habitat; material: faeces | place: Denmark | collected 2008/2010 | reverse complement strand
ACTCCGCGTTTTGAATGCCTTTTTGAAAAAAAGCTGGAGCGGATTCTTAGGGCTGAGCCCTAAGCCGAACTCCGCAGAGTTCGGAATACTTTTGCCTAACTCAAAACTAGGAAGGTAGATTTGAACGTCCGGGGGACGTTCAAATTGTAGGGAACCCAGTTGCATGGGTTCCCTGAAAAAGCGGCTTTGCGCCGCTCTTTTTATATACACAGTTTTTTTCTAAGTGAAAGGTACCGTGAAGTTCATTAGTACGCTGTATCACTTCCTTTCCCTCTGTCAGAGGAAGCCGACATAAAAAGAGCCACTGTGATTACTCGCAGTGGCTCTTAAACACCTTAAATTTAAATTTAGAAACGATCGCGCTTGACGTAAGACGTATGCAGCAGCTCGTGTGCCTTATGGCAGCCGGGCTCGCCGCCCATCCATTCGTAGCACTCCTTGACGACGGGGTTCAGGTGGCTCTTTCTGAGCGTCTTGGCCGCGTCCTCATCGTAGAGGGCTTTTGCACGCAGGGCCTTAATGTCTGTGAAGCTGCGAACCGTAGACGGCTGATTCGGCTGGCCGCCGCCGTTTACGCAACCGCCCGGGCAACACATGACTTCCACAATGTGGTAGTCGGCTTCGCCGCTTTCGATCTTCTTGAGCAGCTCGTTTGCGTTATTCAGACCGCTGACGACAGCGACCTTGACATCCATGCCGGCAACCTTGTAAACAGCTTCCTTGAAGCCCTTCGTGCCGCGAATCTCTTTGTACTCGATGTTATCGTGGTCGACGCCCTCAAGCACATCGGCTGCGGTACGGAGCGCTGCTTCCAGAACGCCGCCCGTCGCGCCGAAAATCGTAGCTGCGCCGGTGGAAACGCCCATAACCGGGTCAAAATCCTCTTCCGGCAGTCTTGCGAAGTTGAGCTGTGCCATCTTGATCATGCGGGCAAGCTCGCGGGTGGTAATGGAGATATCAACGTCCGGCACACCGGCTGCGTCTTCGTCGTCACGGTTGATCTCGAATTTCTTCGCGACGCACGGCATGACGGAAACAGAAACGATGTTGTTCGGATCGATGCCTTCTCTTTCCGCAAACCACGTTTTGATGAGCGCACCGGTCATCTGCTGCGGGGACTTGCAGGTGGAGAGGTTTTCTGTGAGGCTCGGGAAGTAGTGCTCGCAGAACTTGACCCAGCCCGGAGAGCAGGAGGTGATGATCGGCAGCTTGCCGCCGTTCTTCACGCGGTCAATGAACTCGTTAGCTTCTTCCATGATGGTCATATCGGCACCGAAATCGGTATCGTAGACCTTATCGAAGCCAAGGCGGCGCAGGGCTGCGACCATCTTGCCTTCTACGTTCGTGCCGATCGGCATACCGAACTCTTCGCCGAGCGCTGCGCGCACAGCCGGAGCCGTCTGCACGACAACGACCTTTTCCGGATCGTTGATGGCATCGATAACCTGCTGGGTATTGTCCTTTTCGGTGAGGGCACCTGTCGGGCAGGCTACGATACACTGACCGCAGGAAACGCAGGCCACTTCGCTGAGCGGCATCTCAAATGCGCAGCCGATCTCGGTATCGAAACCGCGGTTGTTCGCGCCGATGACGGCGACGTGCTGCTGCTGGCAGGCTGCCACGCAGCGGCGGCACAGGATGCACTTTGCATTATCTCTTTCGAGGTGCAGGGTGCTGTAATCCTTTTTGCCGGCGGGAACGGCGCCTTCGTAGCGGTTCTCGCTGTCGATGCCCATATCGTTGCAGAGCTTCTGCAGCTCGCAGGTGCCGCTTCTCTTGCAGGAGAGACATTTGCGGTCATGCACGGAGAGCAAGAGCTCCAGTGTCATTTTTCTGGATTTCTGAACCTTCGGCGTATTGGTGAAGACCTCCATGCCCTCGTTTACCGGGTACACGCAGGCGGCAACAAGCGATTTTGCGCCCTTAACTTCGACCATGCACATACGGCATGCGCCGATCTGGTTGACGTCCTTCAAGAAGCAAAGGGTGGGAATGTCGATTCCGGCTTCTCTTGCGGCTTCGAGGATCGTGCTGCCGGCAGCGACCTCGTAGGACATGCCGTTGATCTTAATATTTACCATATCCATGCTATTCTCAACTTCCTTCCTTACTTCTTTTCGATGGCGCCGAACTTGCACTTTTCACGGCAGACGCCGCACTTGATGCACTTCTGCGTATCGATGACATGCGGCTCGCGGACGGTGCCGGAGATGGCGCCGACCGGGCAGTTGCGTGCGCAGAGCGTGCAGCCCTTGCACTTGTCCGCATCGATGACGTAATTCGTGAGGGCCTTGCAGGCACCTGCCGGGCAACGATGCTCGGTGACGTGCGCAATGTACTCATCACGGTAATACTTGAGTGTGGAAAGAACCGGGTTCGGCGCTGTCTGGCCGAGACCGCAGAGGGAGTTTTCCTTAATGTAGTAGCAGAGCTCTTCGAGCTTATCGATGTCTTCGAGTGTGCCCTTGCCGCTTGTAATCTTGTTGAGGATCTCAAGCAGGCGCTTCGTGCCGACACGGCACGGGGTGCACTTGCCGCAGGATTCATCGACCGTGAACTCAAGGAAGAACTTTGCGATATCGACCATGCAGGTCGTTTCATCCATAACGATGAGGCCGCCGGAGCCCATCATGGAGCCGATGGCGATGAGGCTGTCATAATCGATAGGTGTATCGATGAGGGACGCCGGGATGCAGCCGCCGGAAGGACCGCCGGTCTGAGCGGCTTTGAATTTTTTGCCGTTGGGGATGCCGCCGCCGATTTCTTCGACAACTTCACGCAGGGTGGTACCCATCGGAACCTCAACAAGGCCGGTATTGTTAATCTTGCCGCCGAGTGCGAACACCTTGGTGCCCGCGCTCTTCTCTGTGCCGATGCTGCGGAACCACTGCGGCCCCTTGAGGAAGATCTGCGGGATGTTGGCATACGTCTCAACGTTATTCAGAACGGTCGGCTTCTGGAACAGACCTTTGAGTGCCGGGAACGGCGGGGGGGGGTTTTGGGGGGGGGGGGGGGGGGGGGTAGAGCCGGCTCGCCGCGCTTACCTTCGATGGAGGTCATAAGCGCAGTCTCTTCGCCGCACACGAATGCGCCGGCGCCGAGGCGGATCTCAAGGTCGAAATCAAAGCCGGAATCGAAGATATTCTTGCCGAGCAGGCCATATTCTCTCGCCTGGTTGATGGCAATCTGGAGACGGTGAACCGCGATGGGGTACTCTGCACGGATGTAGATGTAGCCCTGCGTTGCGCCGATGGCGTAACCGGCGATGGTCATGGCTTCGATGACGCTGTGCGGGTCGCCTTCCAGAATGGAACGGTCCATGAATGCGCCCGGGTCGCCCTCGTCGGCGTTACAACATACATATTTCTGATCGGCATCGTTTGCCGCTGCGAATTTCCACTTAAGACCGGTGGGGAAGCCTGCACCGCCACGACCGCGGAGGCCGGAATCGAGCATGGTCTGAATGACCTGCTGGGGCGGGATCTTCTCCGTGAGAATCTTGCCGATTGCCTGATAGCCGTCGAGCGCGATGTACTCTTCGATCTGCTCCGGGTTGATCACGCCGCAGTTGCGCAGTGCGACACGCATCTGCTTTGCGTAGAACGTGGTCTCGTTAAGGGATTTTGTGGTGCTTTCGTCGACGACCGTCTCCTTGTAGAGCAGGCGGCGAACGATACGTCCCTTGAGCAGGTGCTCTTCAACAATTTCCGGGACATCTTCCGGGGTGACGCGGCTATAGAACGCGCCCTCCGGGTATACGATCATGATCGGGCCGAGTGCGCACAGGCCGAAGCAGCCGGTACGAACAACGTTGACTTCCTGATCCAGACCTTTGGCGCTGATTTCCTCCTTCAGCTTTTCAATGATCTTTTCGCTGTTCGAGGACGTGCAGCCCGTACCGCCGCAGACCAGAACATTGGAACGAAACATAGTTTTACCTCCTTATTTCTGATTTGCACCGATGGTGTATTCCGTGACGACATTGCCGTTGACGATGTGATCGTTGACAACGCGCAGTGCCTTTTCCGGTGTCATTTTTACGTATGTAGTCTTGGTGCCGTTTTCATCGATAACTTCGACGATCGGCTCGAACTGGCAGATGCCGATGCAGCCCGTCTGCGTGACCAGGACGTCGTGAAGCTCGCGTTTGTTGACCTCATCCGAGATGGCGGTGAGAACCGGTCTTGCGCCTGCTGCGATGCCGCAGGTAGCCATGCCGACCAGAACACGTGTTTTCGCTTCGGAATTTTCGCGGACGTTGACCGCCATTTTTGCTCTATCTCGAATTGCCTGAAGTTCAGCTAATGATTTCATGTGGCTTTTCCTTTCTGCGCCTTGCGCATTGATACTACGAGAGCTACTTAAGCTCTTCCTCCGCCTCTGCAAGATACTCCCGAATCCACGCCGATACCGCGGGCTCCGTAAACGGAACGCCCTCAAGCTGCTCGCGCAGCGTACGGGTATCGAGGGTGATCTCTTTTTCTTCGACGCTGTGGGTAAAGAGAAAATCGAGTTCGGGATTGCAGGTGATCAAAAGATGGATAACGGACGCGATGTCCCCGAGAGGGATCATATCGACATGCGAGGGACGAAACACAGCCGTGACTTTGGTGCCCTTCCCCTTTTCGGAATCAATCTGAAACGAGCCGCCCGTCATTTCCGCTTCCATTTTGAAAAGCGGCACGCCAAGCCCAACCTTGCGGGTGGTGCGTGTGGTGAAAAACGGATCGATGACGCTTTTGACCTGCTCTGCACTCATACCGCAGCCGTTATCCGTTATCGTGATGGTTAAGGTGTCGTGCTTTTTCGATTCCGCGACCTGCACCGTGATAAGCGATGCGCCCGCGCGAACGGAGTTCTGCACAATGTCCATCACATTCAACGAAAGCTCGCGCATGGCTTACGCTGTGTATTTTGCAAGAATCTTATCCACGTCCTCGGGAACGAGACGGCCGTAAACGTCTTCGTTGACGGTGAGGACCGGTGCAAGGCCGCAGGCGCCGATGCAGCGACATGCGGTGAGCGAGAACACGCCGTCCGGCGTACATTCCTCCGGCTGGATGCCGAGCTTTGCAACGAGACGGTCAAGAACCTTATCTGCACCCTTAACGTAGCATGCGGTGCCGAGGCAAATGGAAATGTTGTACTTACCCTTCGGAGTGAGCGAGAACTGAGAATAGAACGTGGAAACGCCGTAAACCTCTTCGAGAGATACATCGAGACCGCGTGCAATCTCCTTCTGCACTTCGATCGGCAGGTAACCGTAGATATCCTGCGCCTTGTGCAGTGCAGCCATGACGGCGCCCTTTTCATTCTTGAGGCTCTCGATGACTGCGAGGAGCTTCTCATGCTGCTCGGGAGTATCGGTAAACGGAATGGTACTGATACGCTTTTGCATTTTATTTCCTCCCTGATAAAATTAAGTTTAAATTCAGGTATGGTTCGGTCTGCGCCCCTATTGGGCGGAGAACTTTCATACATCTTTATGAATTATATCAAAATCGATATACGTAATAATTCTAAAAAAGAATTAAAAACGAAAGTTTGTCAAACCCATGACGAAATTTTTGTCAGTTCTTTTAGCGTACAGCACAAAAATTTCGTTTTCGGACATTTGTAAAAGTATACAAAAACAGTATAGATTTGCCGTGAAAAGGTTGAAATATCACCTATTTTATCGATATTTTATATCGATAAAAGTATATCTATTCCGTTTTTGCCTGATTTACAAAAGTTAGAAACAGCTAATTTTCAAAGGAGCGAGATTTAACGAAATTTTATGCAATTTAACGAAAATTCGATGATTTAGCCATGTTGGTAAAAATGACGAAAGCTGTGCGTTATGCGAAATCCGCATAGCACACAGCTTGGCGTTTTTCCTTATAAAGTTTGAAATTTACCTGCACCGCACCCACGCAGCACATCTAAAAGCGCTTTGGCGGTTTTTTCCGGCAGCTCCACCGTTTGGTGTTCTTCGGGCATCAAATGCAGGTAATGCGCGTCAGAGCTGCGCAGGAGCATCATGCTTTCGAGCTCCGGGTGCAGAAGCCGCTGCTGTGCGGCATCGGCAGTAAGGGACAGCTCTGCTGCGGAAAACTGCGCTTCCGGCGGGATAGCACCGAGCGACGCGGTGACGCTGTACGCGTCTTTATCGACATGCGCGGGAAACGCCACGCCGTTAAACTTTTTCACGAGCGCCTGCACATCGTTGATGCTGATGTCTGTTGCGGTAATGAGAAGCTCGGAAATTTCGCCGATCTTCTCGTCGTCCTCATTTAAGATCCACTGCTCGCCGAAAATTTCCGGGCGGTTCGGCACCTTTGGAATGTGCGCACAGACGTATTTATCGAACGCGAGCGCGTCCTCGACCGTCTCAAACAGACAGACGACGTGTGCTTCTTCGGCGGTGCAGAGTTCCATACCGGGAATGACGAGCACGTCCGTGGCCTGCCCCACCTTTACCGCGGCGGGCGTATTGCGGCAGGTATTGTGATCCGTAAGCGCGATGATGTCGCAGCCGAGCAGCGCCGCCATGTTGACGAGGTTGTTCGGCGTCATGTCCGTATCGCCGCACGGAGAAAGGCACGAGTGCAGGTGCAGGTCGTACCGATAGCTGTTCATACATTCACCCCAGTAATGAAGCGATTTTGAGCGCGGTTTCAAAGGCAGGCAGGGATGTGCCGTACACGGCGATTTCCTGCTGCTCGGCACGCGCTTTGGCATCTGCATCCAAAACGGCATCTTCTACAAGGATGATGCCTGCGGTATCGGCAAGCGATGCGACCGCGATGGCGTTGACGTTGCCCATGACAGTAAGCCACGCGTCGTCCGCTTTGGCTCTGCCCATAACCCAGCTTAAAAGATCGCCGCAGTAGCAGCCCTTCACTTCGCGCGTTGTATCTGTTTTTTCGGTCAAAAGCTTCCAGCCGAGTGCTTCGGCCATTTCCCCTATCTGCATTTTACTTCCCCCTATTCGTCATCACTTGTGCGTTTGCCGCCGTCAAGGTCTAAATTTGAGAGCGAATCCGCAAAACGGCGAATCTCCTTGCGCAGGATAAACACGCAGTCTTCCTTGCGGCAGCTTCCGCGCACGGTGTCCTCCGCAAAGGCACGGCAGCTCGGTGCACCGCACGCGCCGCAATCGAGCCCCGGCAACTCCGCTTCCACCTTGTCGATCTCCATCATCATTTCCATGGCGCGGGAAATATCCTCCGAAAGCGTTAAAACATTGGAAAACTCCAGCCCGCTGCCCCAGTTCATTTCCTCCGGGACGGTTTTGTTTTTCTCCAAGTGATTCTGCGAGACGGGCAGATATTTGCGCAATCTTTGCAATCTTGCAATGGCGACATACGGATTTTCGACGCATAGCACGCCGCCGACACAGCCGCCGGAGCAGGCGTTGAGCTCGATGAAATCCAGCTCACCGATGCGTTCGTCTTCAATCTCCTCCAAAACGCGGATGACGTTTTCGATGCCGTCCGCCGCGAGATATTTTTCTTTTAACAGCGCCGAAGATTCGCCGCCGGAGGTCGCCCAGCTGACACCGATAATGCCGGAATTTGAGAGCGATTCGAGATCTTTTGGCGTGAGCTTATCCATGCGGCTTGAAAGCTGCGGGAAAATTTCGCTGATGGCGATGGCGCCGTCTACCTCCGACTTTTCGATGCCGATGGGCATGCGAATATCCGTAACCTTTGCGGGACACGGCGTGATGAAAAAGCAGCCGATCTGCTCTTTCGGCAGGCCCGTTTTCTGCATGGCCTGCTGCTTTGCAATCCTTGCCGCAGTCTCCATGGGCGACAAAAGCGGCAGAACGTGGTCGCAGAGATCCGGGAAGCGGACGCGGATTAAACGCACGACAGCCGGGCAAGCCGAGCTGATGACGGGGCGCTGCAAGGTGCCGGCATCCATCAGGCGGCGGGTAGCCTCGCTGACAAGCTCTGCCGCGCCGGAAACCTCCATGACGTCATCGAACCCAAGCTTTTTAAGGCCGGATAAAACATAATCCTGATCGTCCAAATTATTAAACTGCCCGTAAAGAGACGGTGCGGGCAGCGCGATTTTATATGTAAACTTTTCCAGCATGGAAAGATGGTCATGCTTTGCACGCTTTGCGTGGTGCGGGCAGATACGGATACACTCTCCGCAATCGATACAGCGCTCGCTCATGATGACCGCTTTGCCGCTGCGCACGCGAATGGCTTCCGTTGGGCAGCGCTTGATGCAGTTTGTGCAGCCTACGCACTTGCTTTCATCGAGCGTGACCGAGTGGAAAAAAATACCCAATCTAACGCGCCTCCTCCATTATCCTATGCAGAGCTTACGATTTTTCGCTCTGCGCGTAAACAACCATTTTGAGCGTGGTGCCCTGCCCCACGACCGAATCAATCGTCATTTCGTCGGAATACTTCTTCATGTTCGGCAGGCCCATGCCGGCGCCAAAACCAAGCGACCGCACGTTATCCGGTGCGGTGGACCAGCCCTCCTGCATGGCTTTTTCCACGTCTGCGATGCCGGGACCGTGATCGGTGAGCACGATGACAACCTTATCCGGGTCCACGTCCACATTGGCTTCGCCGCCGCCCGCATGGATGACCATGTTGATTTCACCCTCGTACATGGCGATGGAAACGCGGCGAATGGCAGATGGGTTATAGCCGAGTTTCTTTAATTTATGCTTTACATCGCCCGAAGCTTCGCCCGCGCGGGTAAAATCATCGCCGGGGACTGAGTACCGAAGTTGCAGCATACTCATGATACGTCACACCCGCCTTCTAATCCGTTTTCGTATAGGAGGCCGCACGCCGTGAACATTCTGTACGGCGTTGCGAGGATGGTGATGTCCTTTTGCCGTGCGAGCGACAACACGGTCTCATCCGGGCGCTTGCCGCGCACAAAGATGATGCAGTGCATATCCATCATTTCCGCCGTGCGTACCACCTGCGGATTGACAAGGCCCGTGAGCAGCACGGACTGATCCTTGACGAACGCCAGCACGTCGCTCATCATATCGCTGCCGCATGCGGTTTTGACCTCTTCCTGAAGGTCGCCCTCCGCCAGTATTTCCGCCTTTAAAATGTTGACAATATTTTGTACCTTCATGAAAGCTTCACCCTTTCGCCGAGTTCGGACACGGGTCTGTTTGCTCTTTTTGAGCCTAAAGTGTCCTTATTTCTGTTATTATACAAAAAGATTTCCAAAAAATCAATCCGTTATGGAAAATGTTCTGTACTTTTAGATAGTTTTTAAAGTGTTTTTTTGCCGCGTTTTTTGCCTTGCGGCCGAAAAAAGCGGACTTGTCAGCAGAAGGTGGACAATTTATTTGTATTTGTGCATGGGGTACGAACGAAATGCAGCATTCGATATTTGTCCACCGATTAGATACACCTGTTTTTATTCCAAAAACAAATTTATACTTGACATTTGCGTTTTGCTGTATGTATAATAGGGGAAACTTTACCGTAGTGCTATAAGAAATCACGGTAAAGCAAGGCAAATCTATTTTATTATCCGGTGCGATTTAACGCGCCAAAGAAAGGAAGATCTTACTATGAACCGTGTGTACAACTTCTCTGCCGGCCCCTCTATGCTGCCGGAAAGCGTTCTTCTGAGAGCCGCTGCCGAAATGCTCGACTATGAAGGATCAGGCCAGTCCGTGATGGAGATGTCACACCGATCTAAGGTCTATGACGCGATCATCAAGGGTGCGGAAAGCCTTCTGCGCGAAGTGATGGAGATCCCGGATAACTACAAGGTGCTCTTTTTGCAGGGCGGCGCATCCTCGCAGTTTGCGATGGTGCCGCTGAATTTGATGACGAAAAACCGCAAGGCCGACTATGTGCTCTCCGGCCAGTTCTCCACAAAAGCGTATAAGGAAGCCGCGCGATTTGGCGACTGCAAAGTGGTGGCATCCTCGAAAGAGCAGAATTTCAGCCGCATTCCCGACCTTGACCCGAAGGAGTTCCGCCCGGACGCGGACTACTTCCATATCTGCATGAACAACACGATCTACGGCACGGTATTCCATGCGCTGCCGGAGACGGGTGACGTGCCGCTTGTGGCGGACATTTCCTCCTGCATTCTGAGCCGCCCGATCGATGTTTCGAGATTCGGCGTTTTGTATGCGGGCGCACAGAAAAACGTAGCCCCGGCAGGCCTGACCATTGTCATCATCCGCGAGGATCTCATCGGCGAGCCGCAGGAAAAAACGCCGACGATGTTCATGTATAAGACGCACGCGGAAAGCGACAGCATGTACAACACGCCGCCGTGCTACTCCATTTACATGTGCAAGCTCGTTTTGGAATGGCTGAAAAACGAAGTAGGCGGGCTGAAGGCGATGGAAAAGCGCAACGTGGAAAAGGCCGTGCTGCTCTATGATTTCCTCGACCGCTCAAAGCTTTTTAAGGGCTGCGCCGAAAAAGAAAGCCGTTCCATTATGAACGTGACATTTGTGACGGGCGACAAGGATTTAGACGCAAAATTCGTGCAGGAAGCTGCCGCTGCGGGCTTTGTGAATCTGAAGGGCCACCGCAGTGTGGGCGGCATGCGCGCGTCTATCTATAACGCGATGCCGCGCGAGGGCGTAGAGAAGCTTGTTCAGTTTATGGAGAACTTTGAAAAGGAGAATGCCTGATGCACAACATACTTTGCCTCAATAAGATCAGCCCGCTCGGCACCGACCGTTTGGGCGAAAACTATACATACGCTGCCGAAATTGAGAACCCGGAGGGCATTTTAGTGCGCTCCGTCGCCATGCACGACATGGAATTGCCCAATAGTCTGCTTGCAATCGCGAGGGCCGGCGCGGGCGTGAACAACATTCCCGTGGAAAAGTGCGCGGAAGCCGGCATTGTGGTGTTCAACACACCCGGCGCAAACGCCAACGCCGTGAAGGAGCTGGTGCTGGCGGCACTGCTTTTGACGTCGAGAAAAATTGTCCCGGCGATTGAATGGGCGCAGACACTAAAAGGCACGGCAGACATTTCGAAGCAGGTTGAAAAAGGAAAATCCGCGTTTGCGGGTCCGGAAATTCTCGGCAAAAAGCTGGGCGTGATTGGTCTTGGCGCGATCGGCGTGCTCGTTGCGAACGCCGCACAGACGCTCGGCATGCAGGTATACGGCTTCGACCCGTTCCTTTCCGTGGACGCTGCATGGAACCTTTCGAGCGACATTGTGAAGGCCGCTTCCGTGGATGAGATTTTTGAAAAGTGCGATTACATTACAATACATGTACCGCTAAATGACTCGACGCGCGGACTCATAGGCGCGGACGCTTTGAAAAAAGTGAAAAAAGGTGTGCGCGTCTTAAACTTCTCGCGCGGGGCGCTCGTCGATACCGACGCGATGTTGGCGGCGCTTGCAGACGGCACCGTTGCCGCGTATGCGACGGACTTCCCGGATGACGCGCTGCTCGGGGTCGAAAACGTCATCGCGATCCCGCACCTTGGCGCTTCCACGCCGGAAAGCGAGGATAACTGCGCTGTGATGGCCGCAGAGGAGCTGAAGGATTACATTGAAAACGGCAACATCCGAAATGCCGTCAACTTCCCGAATATTTCCATGGCACGCGGTGCGGACACACGCATTTGCCTTGCGCACAGAAACATTCCAAATACCATCGGTTCGTTCACACAGGTGTGCGGTGAAGCGGGCATCAACATTGAGAACATGCTCTCGAAATCGCGTGGCGACTGGGCATACACCATTTTGGACGTTACGGGCGACGTGACGGAGGACGTGCGCGAAAAGCTGGCGGTACTTTCGCCGGTTGTAAGGGCAAGAGTGATAAAATAATCTCTCTGCATACGAGGAAAGACAGAGGATATCGTGACAAGGCACGAACCGGTCGTTTTAAGCCGAGCCAAAAGCGCGACCTTTATTTCTGTGATTTTGCAAAACAACAAAAACACGGTGCAGCTTCATTTCGGCTGCACCGTGTTTTTTGAGTTTACGGATAATGCTGTTCAGTTTTGCTCCTCCACGGCGCTACCCAACAAGAGGGCGGCGATGCACTGCACGATCTCTTTGTCGCTGGCATCTTCGGGGATGGCGCTCCAAAACGCGCGGGCTGCGGCATTTGAAGAATTCTTCGCTGTGCGAAGGGCTTTGCCAATCTCCTCGCGGACCGTTTCACCGTCTACGCCGTGTTTGGCTGCTACGCGCAGCATCAATTCCTGTTCACTCAAAATCTCTCATCCTTCCTGATCCGGCCCGGCAGCCCCGCTGTACTTTTAGAGCGGAGGCTGTCGGATGGGTGGTAAATCTGTCAGTAATGCCATTATAGCAAGGGGGTCTTGAAAGTTCAAATAGAATCGTTCGCGCGTTTTCGACGGAAATTGACAGGTTCCTTTTCTCCCTGACAAAAGGTGTGCGAGTTTTTGCGAAAAAGCCGAAATTGTTACGAAAAGTTCATATTTTGACGCACAGGAAAACAAGAGAAAATCAGGTATCGGAGGTGTTGCCCGGCATCTGCGGAGGCGTGCCGCCGTTACCGTTCGGCATTTGGCCGCCCATACCGCCGTTTGGAGCCCGACCACCCATATTACCGGGGCCGCCGCCAAAGCTGCCCATACCCGTAGCGCCGCTGACAACGCCGGAGCAGGTCTCGCTCGCGGCTTCTGTACCGTTTACATAGACTGTATACGTTTCGCCCTCGGTGATGTCCGGCGTGCTGAACGTGACATTCGTAAAGTTCTTCGGAGCCACGGCGGAAACGAGCGTGTTGCCGTCCGCGCCCTTCACTTCTACGGTGTCACCCGCGCTGCCGGTGCAGCTGACGCTGATCGTGTTCTGTTTGGAATCCGTTGTGGGGGTCTTCAGCATGCCGGAGCTGCCTGTGCCGAGCACAACGCCGCCGTTGATGGTAAACACGCCGTCGCAGTCAAATGTGCCGTTACCGTCACCGGTGGGGCCGCTGACGTACACCGTACCGCCGTTAATCGTAAGCGCACCGTTGGAATCGAGCCCGTCGCCGGAGGCGTTTACGGTGAGCGTGCCGCCGTTGACGGTGAGCGTATCTGCACCCGCGGTACCAAAGCCGCCGTCAACGGAGCTGCCTGCAGCATTCAGACCGTCGTCGCTTGCGGTGACATCGATCGTACCGCCGTTGATGGTGAGGTCGATGGCTTCAAGGCCCTCGCAGGACTCTTCCACCACGATGGTGCCATCCTCGATTGTAAGGGTGTTATCTGCATGCAGGCCGTCGTCGCCGGACTTTACGGTGATACCGCCGCCTGAAACGGTCATCGAATCGTTGCTGTGCAGGCTGTCGTCTGCGGAATCGACCGTGACGGTGCCGCCGGTGATGTCGAGCGCGGCTTCGGCCTTGATGCCCTTTGTAGACAGGGTTTCGTCCGTCGTTGTACTCTGTGCGCCGCCAAACATAGCATTGCCCGTTTTTTGCTCTCCATTCGCGCTGCCGCCTGCGGTGACATTTACTTCGCCCGCGGAAATGAGAACACTGGTCTCCGCCTGAATGCCGTCCTGCCCTGCGGTGATGGTGAAGTCCCCGCCCAAAAGGGAAATCCAGCCTTTTTCCCCGCCGATATAGACATAGCCTTTATCGACCTCGGATTTGGTGGACTTGATGCCGTTGCCGGAAGCCGTGATATGGACGGTGCCGTCCTTAATGAGCACAGCGTCTTTGCCGACGAGGCCGTCGTCTGCCGAAGTGATATTCAAAACGCCGCCGGTGATTTTCAATTTATCTTCGCTCGTGATGCCGTCATTTGCGTTGGCGTTGGCGTTCAGCGTGCCCGTGCCGTTAACGGAAAGGTCGCATTTGGCGAAAATCGCGGCGGTAAGTTCATCGTTGCCGTCCGTGCCGGTGACGGTATCGGTCACGGTGCTTTCGGTGTTTTCGGGCAGGCTGATAATGACTTTATCGGCGTTTTTCGCGTAGATAGGTGCGGTCGTTGTGCAGGTGATGCTCGCGTTTTCGAGCACAAGGCGCACATCATCCTCGTCGCCGGCATCAATGATGACCTGGCCGTCCGTGAGCGTGCCGCTGAGGACATACGTGCCCGCTTCCGTAATGGTGACCGTGCTGCCGGAAACCTTAACGCCGTCTGCTTCCTTTGGCGCGGAAAGGTCGATCTTCACGGTGTCTTCCGTACTGTAATCGATGTAGAAATCCTTATTTTTAAAGGAAAGATTTGCTTCGATGACGGAGCCGATGGTGCCGTTCATCGCGCCGCCGGTAGAATCGGTCTCGTCTGCACCGCTTTCCTCAGAGGTGCTGACCGTGCTCGCAGTAGAGGAAGCGGAAGATGCGGACGTAGACGATGTGGTCGACTGTGTGGAGGCGCAACCCGCTAAGACCAGTGCGGAGAGAATGACAGCAAAGCGCAGGGTGTGTTTTTTCGTGGATAAACGATTCGGTTTCATAAAGGAAGGCTCCTTTCTTTACAGCTGTTCCACGGGAGTATGCGGCTGGCCGCAGCGCACTTCAAGATTGCCGTTGCGGCAGCGAAGCGCATCGAGAAATTCTTTTTCGTTGCGGTCGTCCGCAAGGTGCACGCGATAGTGCAGCTTATAGAGGCTGCCGAGGCTTGCGGTCTTGACTTCCGTAAGCTCTGCGTGGGTGGTGTATTCTTTGAAAATATCGTCGAACACCTCGGTGTAATCGAGCGATTCAGGGATGGTGATGCTGAGCTCTTTTTCGCCGCTGCGGTCTGCACCGATATGGAAGAAGACGAGCAAATACAGCACGGCGCACGCAATGACCGTGAAGAGCACGGAGAGCGCGATATAGCCGCTGCCGCAGGCGAGACCCACGGCCATAGCAACGAAGATGACGGAGATGTCTTTGGCGTTACCGGGTGCGGAGCGGAAACGGACAAGGCCGAACGCGCCGGCGACCGCAACGCCCGTGCCGACGTTGCCGTTGACGAGCATAATGACGGTCTGCACGGCAAACGGCAGTAAAATGACAGCGAGCACAAGGCTTTGCGTAAAGCGCGTGCGGCGCGTATACGTAAACGCGATGAGTGCGCCGCAAAGCAGCGCAACGAGAGAGCAAATCAAAAACGAAGATACGGTGATGCCGGACGAGGTGAAGCTTGCAAACATGGTTTCCATGGGAATATCCTTTCTGAAATCAAATGAATTATTTTGGACGCATGCACGATGTGCGTGCCGTGGGTGTTATAGGCACTGGCATATTTAGAAAACGACGTGGGGTAAATTCTAAAGCGGCTCAGCATATCGGTGAGCCATGTGGGGAGACCGCCGCCGGCTTTGATTTCCATCAGCGTTTCGCCGGGCTCTAACAGCAGTCGCCCGTCGTCCCCCTGACGCAGGTCGGTAATTTCTTCTCTAAAGCGTATGTTGGTATCGAATGTGATGCGCAGGCCGCTGTCTTCGCGGCTGTAAAGTGCCACACGGTCGTAGCACAGCGCCATAGCGGACTTTAAATCGCCGTAATAGTGCAGTGACCATGCAATCTCTTTTGCAATCTGGCTGTTCTCTTTCGGCGCTTCGCCGTTTACGAGCCAGTCATACGCTTCGCCGTAGGGCATCACGATGCGGCGCTTGTAGACAATGCCCTGATATTTTTTCTTCAGTTCCACAAACGACGGGCTTTCCGCTTTCGGCACACCGTAGGTGCGCAAACGCAGCTTTTCTTTATAGACGGGCTTTTCGCCCGAAAGTCGCGCCAGCAAATAATTCGGGGTGTCAAAGTAAATGTTGCATATGGTGGAGTGCCCGTATTCATCGGGGCGCATATACGGCTCCAAAACCGCCCAGAGCGCCTCAAACTGTAAGGAATCGAGCAGATATTTTTGCTCTACACGCTCAAATACGCCGGTGTAGTCCGCCATGGCTTTCACCCTCCTCTTTGTTTTGTTTCTTAAATTTTACTTACAAAATGTGATAAAAAGGTGATTGTATTTTGAGCGTTAGCGGAGAAAGCTGTGCAAAAACAGGTGTTGTGCACCGTTCCTACAAAAACAGGTGTGTTCTGCTGTGCAAAAAGTCCATTGCGCCGCGCATATACAAATGATAGAATGAGATATACGCGTTTCTATGGAAAAACGCTACTTTGGGAGGATCCGTATGTACACACTCGATTATTTAAATTGCTTTATTGAAAACCTTGATCTGCCGGAAGCGAGCCGCGCTTCTCTGCGCGAGAACTGCGAGACGCTCGTGACGACACCCGGCGCGATTGACGAGCTGGTCTCTGCCGAGACGCTGCTCTTTAAAGATTACGGCATTGACGGCGCATACGGCGCGGAATGGAAGCCCATTGTGCCGCACATGGACGCGCTTTCGGAGCTGACAGGGCTGCACCGCCACGTGGTGGATTTCCTGTTCCTTGCGCTTGCAAGCGAACGTCTGCGCGAAAATTACAGAGCGGCGGGCCTGACGGACGAG
>OGOP01001459.1_pt1 | contig 16455 bp, 12 predicted proteins | sample 1552591 | NCBI WGS metagenome assembly OGOP01 (sample SAMEA2580120, study PRJEB22360) | human gut metagenome | biome: human gut; feature: human-associated habitat; material: faeces | place: Denmark | collected 2008/2010 | reverse complement strand
TACCGCAAGATGCCAGAATGTATGCATTGGCTGCCAGGGTATCCTTGCGGATAGGGTCCTGCTGTTTGCCGGCTGAGCGGTATTCTGTATCGTGATTCTCTACGAAGGTGATGGCATACTGCTTGTAAGCCGGGTCGTTAGCCAGACCATCTGTCTTTACGGTCGACCAGTTGGATTTGATGGCATCTCGCACCACATAACGGATAGGGAAGTCGAAGGCTGCGCTTGTGATTTTATCATTAACCTTAGTAGCTTCAAGCCAGTTCTTGACTACGGATACATTTCCATTCCAGTATTCTCCTACGGAATAAGTTGGCTTGACTGCATCGTTGTAGATGCCTGTAAACTTGCCGCTGTATCCCTTTACCATATCATAGCGGAATCCGGCATAGCCGAAGTCGTTGAGGAGCATATCGAGATAAGCCTTTACGATGGTCTGCACATTCTCGCTGCTGTGGTCGAGGTCGCGCATGCCGTCCCAGTCTGTTCCGGTATCATTGTTGCTGCTGAGCTTTACGCCCTGCTTATCTGCCTCTTTCTTGGTCTTGCCGCCATCATCGTTGGCACAGATATCGGTTGATTTCATCTCGTAAGTCACTCCCTTGTAGGTTTCTACCGGGAAGTCAAACCAGGTTGATACGTTCTTACGGTGGTTGATGACTACGTCGGCGATGGTTCCGATGCCGTTATTCTTGAAGGTCTTGATGAGAGAGCGGAGTTCTCTTTCACTTCCGAAAGAACTTTCGTAGTTGGAAAACCAGTAGAGGTCATCGTAACCCATTGACTTGCCGCCACAGTTGGCACTCTGTGGAATCCATACGAGATTGAAGTACTGTCCCAGCTCAGGAGCCTGTGCTTCGAGATGGGTCCATTTGGAATCGCTGAAGGAATCCCAGTAGAATCCCTGCAGCATCACGCCGCTATGGTTGGCTGGCCAACCCTGGGCAAACATATTTGCGGTTGCCAGTAGGGCAACGAGTGTAGAGTATATCTTCTTCATATTCAAGGATTAAGATGTTTTGTTTATTTGTTGCAAAGTTACGATTTATTCCAATAGGTATGCGCAAATATGATGTAAATCAAGCAAAAGATTTGCGCAAACGTTTGCATATTTATCGATTTCATTTCTTTTTCCGTAAAATCTCACCCGATACAGTAGAAATTGCGTCCCGACGTAGCATCAGATACGTCCCGACGCAGTAAAAGATGTATCCCGACGTAGCATCGGATACGTCCCGATGTAGTAAAAGATGCATCCCGACGTAGTACAAGATACGTCGGGACGTAATTTCAGAAGTATCCTGATTCCCATCTAGTAAGCCTCAGTTGAAGTTCAAGTGAGCCTTATTTGCCTTTTAAGTGAGCCTTATTTGAAGTTCGAATGAGGCTTAGTTAAATGTTACGTAAGCCTTACTCCAACATTACGTAAGCCTTACTTCAACCTTAAGTAAGCCTCATTCGAAAAAAGTATCTTATCTGAATTTTCGTATCTGGTTCAGGGCGTAAGCGTGGTAATGCGTGGCAATAAGGTGGCAATAAAATATCCCCTTATTGCCACGCGTTATTTGTTTATAATCAATGAGTTAAGTGTGAGAGTGATAGATGTGGCAATAATTTGATGAAAAAATTATTTTTTTGGCTATGTAAAACTTGGGTTAAAGATAATGAATCTGTGTGAATCTGTGGGAGTTTTTTTTATGTCCCACGGATTTCACAGATTTACACAGATTTTTTATGCCCAGGGTTAGCAGCTTCTGCCTTAACCTTTCCGCTGTAGTGTAGTGTGAAGTACTTTTGCTTATTCCGTTGTCTGCGCATCAGATACGGCTTTAGGAGATAATTATTATTAAAAAACTAGAAAACATTTGGCTATCTCGTTTTTTATTGCGTAATTTGCGTTGCGTAAAAAGCGCAATGGTTGCAAGTGTAACGAAAACAATAAGATTAAAGCAATAATATGGCAACATTGAACGATGGTTTATCAGAATTATTGTGCCTGGCTTACGGAGAACCAGCAGAAGCTGTTGCTGGCTATAGCTAGTGAGAGCCTGGTATCTTCGCCATTGAGCCAGCAGTTTATCAGCACCCACCATCTTCCTGCCACGAGCAGCGTGAAGACGGCATTAAAGGCATTGGTGGATAAGCTGCTGGTAAGCAAGACCCCAAACGGCTATTTAGTAAGCGACCGCTTCTTTGCGAAATGGCTGGTGAGAGGGGGAATCACATTATAGTCCAGTCATAATTCTGCTGGCATATAGATTACGGTATGTAAATAATATTCCAGAAAGAGACAGTCAAGGAGAAACTCCCGGAAAATAGGGAAAGAAGAGATTGAATATTTTTTCCCTTAAGGATATTTGTTTTTTCCTTAAGGGAAATAAATTCTTCCCTTAAGAGATATTTTCATCACATTTAACTTGTAAAGCTATTTTATTAAAACAAATCGCTATGGGTTCCATTGTTGAGAAACAGCAAGGTTAGTTTTTCATCGTTTTGTTCCCACAGCATCAACCAATCTGGGGTTATGTGACACTCCCAGATACCTTCTAGGTTTCCATGAAGTTTATGCGATTTATATGATGGTGGCAGTTTCCCCTCTTTGGCTAGTTTCTCTACGGCTTTTTCAATGAGGGTTGGATCTAGACCACGTTTCACTCCTTTTCGCAGAGACTTTTTAAATTTGTTTGTAAAGTCAATAGAGTATTTCATTCTAAGCACTGTTTGATTAAGTCGTGAGCATCTTTTGCATGATATACTCTTCCAGCTTTAACATCTTCTAGGGCTTCTTCAATGCCACTTTTCTTTTCGGTTTGAATAACCCAGCCAAACTTCTTTGCCAGTTCCTTTAATAAGTTGAAGTCAACTTGCGGAACAGTTATAGTTGTTGTTATATTATTTATAGCTACATCCATATTGCTTTACTTTTAATGTTATTTTTAATGCTGCCGCAAAGATACGACTTTTCCTCGTAACCACCAAATGTTTATGGGGAAATGTTGTGGGTTAGCGCAAAAAAGAAAATAGGCGGCTCCCGGATTGGAGGAGAGTCGCCTATTCTATGAATTTTTAACTAAATCAGTAAAGTTCGACCAACTTTCAACTTTGAATCCTCTTAGATCTCTGACGGATTTCTTAAACCACTCTATTTTAGAAAGCTCCATAACAGTTTTTACAAGTGCAGTCAAATCATCATTCATCGTCATGTATGTACTGCCTTGCACCCACTCGAAACCATTCTTCTTTAGAAGCTCTTTTATTTCGTAGTAAGCCTTGTTGTAAGGTTCGCCATAGTATTTTTGTAAATCGGAAATAACCATATCAAATGCTAGTGCGTACATACTGCCTCCTTTGCAGGTTCAAATAAGTCTTTATATCCAAAGAATATGTTCCCATCTGCGGTTTTTGCGGAGATGACAATTCCTACGAAAGGATTGTTCTCAACTTCAATCACTTCGCCCTGTGTCCAGTCTTTGGCATGTGTCAAGTCTGGAGATATTAATACTTTGTCGCCTGTTCTCATAATCATAAAAATATAAATGTTGTACTTATTCGGTGCAAAGATACGACTTTTCCTCGTAACTTCCAAGGCTTTTGGGGGAAAATGTAGGGAGGGTGATAAAGAAAAAAATAGGCGACTCTCCAATTCCGAGAGCCGCCTATTGAATATATAGATTTATTATGATGAAGTAAATCTATTTGTAGTTTATTTACTGCTTGGTGAGAACCACCTTGTTAGCACCCTCGTGAGAGAGGTAGAGCAGAATCTTGTATGTGCCTTCGCCAGCAGGAACATTGAGGTCCTTACCATTATTAACTGAGATGTTATCGTAAGCAGTAGCATCGCCGTTAGCGCCACCCCAGCTTATAGCCCAATCATCATTCATGGCAAACTTGAAGCCATCCTTCAATGCGGTTGTGAGCTCCCAGCAACCTGCCTCTGCATTGTATGTCATGTGGCAGTTAGCGTCATCCTGCTTCCAACCGTTGTGGTTGCCTACTACAGTGATGGACTTAACCTGTGTCAGAGCGTATGTACCAGCCTGCAAGTCAACGTCAATCTTGTAGAAACCAGCACCTGGGTCTGGGCAGTTGCTGCCGCCATTGTCGGCAATCTTGCCTTCGCCATCGAATTCATAGTCATTATCCCAGTTATCTGCATTAGGCTTGAACTTGAATTCACCGTTCAGATAGTAGAATCCCTGATACTTGCCATCACCATTTCCACCATAGAGAGCATTGGATGTCTTCCAACCAGAATCATTGCCAATCTCATAGAAGTACTCACCGAATGAGAGAGGAGTAATCTTGTAGGTGTAGTCCAACATGTTGATTTCAACCTTGATGTACTTGGCACCAGCACTTGCAGGAACCTTGAATGATGCACCGTCGCCAACCTTTGCACGGGTATCCAACTGCTCTGTCTCATTCATAGCGTTATTGCCGTTACCCTTTACTGGTGCGAGAACAGAAGACCAGTCACCAGCAGCAACACCTTCGCAAGCTTTATCATCTACAATACCGAACCAAGTATCGTCACCCTCCTTTGCAGGAATTGTGATTGTGAAGACAGGGTCGTCGTAAACATTAATGTCGCTATGGTTGAACTTCTGGGTCTTTGCTGCATCAGCAGTCCAATCCAAAGTACCACCAATAATATAGTAGTTCTGAGAGATGTTAGGAGCTACAGGTGTAGCAGTAACCTTCACAGTACCAGCGTCAATCAGGGCAGCCTGTCCATCCTTTACGGCAGTTGTGTAAACATGACCGTTGAATGTACGAGCAACAGGAGCCTTACCGTAAACGCTTTCAATAAGAGCCTGCATGTCAGCCTTGGTAGCTTTACCGTCATTAGAAGTCTTAACTTCTGTGGCAGTTGCATTCTCTACCCCCTCAGGAGTCAGTTCGATTCGGCTGTTTCCCAATTCGAAACCTTCAGGGAGAGCAGCAGAACTGATGGTATAAACATTCACGCTATCTGCAACGTTAGCCAAGTCGAATGCGTTAACGCCACTTGCCTGATAGCCAGGAATTGTAACGGCATCTTCCTGTGGATTAGTCTGAGGATCTGCCCAGTCTTTGAAATCTTCGCTGCAGGACCCCATGAAGAGGCCTGCAAGTGCGATAGAGATATATAATGATAACTTTTTCATTGTCTTTCGATTTTAAATCGTTATTTACTTGATTTCACCTGTTCCCTTAGAGAAGTTGAGGTAAACCTTCTGACCTGCAGAACCTGCAACTCTAGCCTGGTCGCCGCCTGTTGCACGATACGCAATCTTATCGCTTAATACAACGAACTCAGAATGCCACCAGTCGTGTCCAGGAATCTTAACGTACATACGTACACCATCACCATCACCACCAGGAACTGAACCTGCAAATGCTGGAGAAACGAAATCTCCGTCCTTGGTTGTAGGTACGGTGAATGACCAGCCTTCTGCTTCCTCTGCGTAATCGGTGCTGCCTGCTGCAGGACCAATGAGCCAGATTGTTGGCTTGTTGAACTGAACGTCATAGTGGATTTCACGGTTTACAACAGATGTTGTAACGATTACCAGATACCAGCCAGGGGTCTTGGAAGCGATATTGCCATCCTTTTCGATGATATCGCCTGCGCAGTCGCCAGAAGCTGTAATGCCAGCATAACCAACTTCGCTGCCATTCCATTCAGCTGCAGAATTCAACTTGATACCGCTATCGTCGATATAGACAAGACGCCAGAAGGTATTATCTGTACCATAAACCTGAACCATGTCGAAGCTCTTTGCCCAATCCCAGTCGCAGAAGCTACCTACAACATATAAATGGCTAGGCAAGTTGACTGGTGGCAATGAGAACAAGAGGTGAATCTTGTTGAGTGAAACTACATTAGAAAGAACCTCTGTTCCTTCTACAACATTACCATTACTGGTCACAATATTTGCCTTCAAGCGGAAGTAAGCCTTTACGTCCATAGGGAAATCAGCCTCAGTCTTGCCTTTTTCCACAAAGATGTTGGTCAAAGTACTTGCCAATAAAGAAGCATTGACTTCAACCTTGGCGCTTGAGCTGGTTTCTGAAATCTCCTGAGCATCAGACATATCTGGTGTAGTTGCTACCTGGACAGTATACTGAACGCTTGCTGTATAGCCATAGTTTGGCTGTGAGCAGGTCAATATAATCTTAGACGAATTCGCCAGGTCGATTGGTGTATTCTCCAATGCTGGAGTATTCAATTTGAACTCTGTTGGTGACTGAATAGTCGGATTAGAGTCATTGTCGTCGCTACAAGCTGTCATGAGAGTTAAACTCATGACAACGAGTAGAGCTGATTTAATTATATTTTTCATAATGAATTCCTTTTTATGTTTGCAAATTAATATCCAGGATTCTGAGTCAGATTCTTGTTAGATGTCAACTCATTGGTTGGGATAGCAAAGATATTCAAATCTTTAGAGAAGTTGCGGCCTTCCTTGGTGCCACCCTTCCACTGCCAGTTGTAGTTGACATTGCCACCAAAACGGTTGAAACGGATCAGATCCATACGACGGCGACCCTCGAAGTAGAACTCACGGCTCCATTCATCGCAGATATCGCTCAGAGAATAGCCCTTGTCTTCACGAGTAGAGGCATTTGCACGCTTGCGGATAGCATTGATAGCTGCGGTACCTTCATCTGTAGTCTGACCACCATTGATGCGGGCATCAGCCTCTGCAAAGTTCAGGTAAGCCTCTGCTGCACGCATCAGGAAGAAGTCTGCATCTGGGAATGTAGCATCATGACCTGCGCTACCGTCTGTCTTGAAGTTGGTAAACTTAGCGACACCGAAACCGCTCTTGAAGGTAGCAACGTCATCATTATCCAATGAACGGTTTATACCGTTGAAGAGAGCACGGTCGTCACCTGCAGCTTCTGCTGTAGCGTAGCTTTCAAGATTTGGAATGTTACCGTTAGGGAAGAACTTCTTTACCAAGTCAGGACGAGCGCGGTTACCACCCCAAGCCTGGTCAATACCATTGGTAGCTTTAGGGTTGTTTGGATTTGCGTGCATATCTGCATCGTAGGTAGAAGCCATCAGGAAGAGTGTTGTACCCCAGCTAGTTGTAGTCAAACCATCCTGCAAGAGAGGGAAGATACCCTCGTAGGCAGCATCTGTCTCACCGTTATCGCCCATGAAGAGCATCTGGTAAGCACTCCAGCCGTTTACGCTTTTGGTGTTCAGCTTATAAGATGAATCCATCACCTTCTTGGCGTATTCCTTAGCCTTTGCCCACTGAGCTGTGCCAGTATAAACCTCAGCATTGAGGTAGAGACGAGAGAGAAGCAACCAGCATGCAGCCTTATCTACACGGCCGTAACCGGCATCTGTTGACTTCTTAGCCTTTGCCTCAGAAAGGCTGCCCTCGATTTCAAGAAGCTCCTTCTCAATCCATTCGTAAGCCTGTGCTCTGGTATATTGTTCTGGCTTGGTCAATGGAGAAAGGGTGAATGGGATGTTGCCCCATCCGTCCATCAAGCTATAGTATTCGTATGCTCTCAAGAAGCGGATCTCAGCAAGCTTGGTTGCATCCTGATCTCCTGCTTCAGCAAGATACTGGTTGCAATAAGCAATACCTGTTGTTATACGGGCATACAAACCGTTCAACATTGGGTTTGTGGCATTGTAGCTATTATAGCAGAAGCCGGCGATACCATCATCACCCCAACCGCAGATAGCCTCATCGGTTGGTAATTCGTTTGCATTGAACGTCTGGCGTACAAAACCAGATGTACCACCATCAATACCATCAATGTCGCAGTCACCATTAGCACCACCATTACCTGCCAGGGCAAAGTTAGCGTAGCACTTGTTGAAAAGACCATCGAGGTTAAGGCCTGTCTGAATGTTCGGGTTGATTGGCTCAACGTCCAAATCACCGACACATGAGGTTGCTCCCATCGAAAGCAGGAGTGCTGCTACAGGAACAATATTTTTAATATATTTTTTCATAATGAATATCCTTTCTTATTAGAAATTCAAGCTAAGACCAACTACAACAGAGAATGGACGTGGGTAGAGGTTGTTGTCATTACCATCGCCTACTTCTGGATCCAAGCCATCATAATTTGTAATTGTGAATACATTTGATGCGGAAGCGTATGCACGACCTGAAAGTCCATGCCAGCCGCTTGTCTTAAACAAGTTGTTGAAGCTGTAACCCAATGTGATGTTGTCGCACTTCAGGAATGAAGCGTTCTTCACATAGTAGTCAGACAACTTAGAAGTGATCTCGTAGGTCTGCCAGTTTCTCTCAACTGTACTCTTCAAACGGTTAGAGAAGTACTTCAAAGAGTTAGAGAACCACTCACCTGTATTCATGTTACTCATGCCCTGCTCAACATTGTTGTAAACATAGTTGCCGAGGCTTGCACGCAAAGAGAAACCGAAGTCCCAGTTCTTGTATTCCAGGCGAGAAGAGAAGCCCATGGTTACAGGAGCTGCTGGGCTCTTGTAGAGATACTTGTCGCTTTCATTGATCTTACCGTCACCGTTACGGTCAACTACGCAGTTCTCAATTGGATAGCCGTTCTTGTCGTAAACCTGCTGGTAAACATAGTATGAGTTCATAGCGTAACCCACCTGGTTAGCCTGCAGATAAGCACCAGAACCATTACCTACCTTGATGTTTGTGTTCACAACAGGATCACCATTATCAGATACACCATTCAAGTCGGTAATCTCGTTCTTGTTGTAAGTGAAGTTGTATGTCATGGTCCAGAACCAGTCCTTGGTCTGGATAGCACGCCAGGTGATAGCTGCTTCAACACCGGTATTCTTCAGGGAACCGATGTTCTGCCATGCCTGGTTCTTGTAACCTGCCATAGAAGAAAGTGGAGCATAGTTCAACAAGTCGGTGGTCTTTCTGTAGTACCAATCTACGCTACCAGACAATCTCTGATCCTGGATACCCCAGTCCAAACCAACGTTGTAGGTAGAGGTTGTTTCCCACTTCAAGTCAGGGCGGTAGTTGTTTGGTCTGTAGAGCTCACCTGTACCAGTAACAGGATAGAAACCGTTTGTACCTGTGCTGATAGAATAAGATGGAATCCACTCATAATCGCCGATAGAACCAGCCTGCTGACCAGTCTTACCATAACCCAGACGGAGCTTCAAGTCAGACAACCAGTCAGCGTTCTTCAGGAATGCCTCTTCGTTAGCCTTCCATGCAAAAGCGAATGATGGGAACCAAGCCCAGTGCTCCTTGAAACGTGAAGAACCATCATCACGGACAGTTGCTGTCAGGAAGTAGCGGTCGAGCAAGGTATAGTTGGCACGTCCGAAGAAAGAAACCAGATAGCTTTCGCTCTTCTCGCTATATGGAGTATGAGGACGCTCTGTACCAGCAAGACTTGCATTGTTGTTTGTGCTTGGATAATAACCTACATAGTCATTGTCCTTGCTGCGCCAGAAGTGCTGCCACTCATAACCAGCCATGATGTCGAAATGATGAATCTTATTAAAATCCTTGTAGTACTGAGCGTAAGTACTCAAAGAGAGGTTGCGCTTCAGAATTTCCTCACCACCGCGGCTACCATAGTACAATGCGCTAGTACATGATGGAGCAAATGACTGGCTCTGGCGACCCTTAGAGATATCTGCACCCAAGGTAGCATGCAATCTCAAGTCCTCGAAACCGTGTACCTTATAGTCGATGTCTGCACTACCGATGAATGAACGGCTGTGAGCAATCTGACTGCTCTGATCCAGCAATGACAGAGGGTTAGGCATCTCTGTGGTGCTGTCATAAGTGAAAGGCCATGTGTTGTCACCATACTCTGCTTTCTTTGACCACTGGAAATAGCCACCATAGTTCTTGAGAGTCTGGTCCATGTTGCTGCCCAACTGATTCTTGTGATATTCAGATGTAAACTTGTAAGGATCCTGGGTTGGGTCCATTCTTACAGCTGCTGATACGACAGAACCATCTGTATATAAGGTTCTGGCATACATACCCTTGGCATTCAGGTTCAATGTCAAGTGATCCTGGAAGAATGATGGGTTCAAGTTCAAAGATGCTGTTGCACGCTTGAAGTCAGATGTCTTCACGATACCCTGCTGGTCTGTATAACCTACAGAAACACGGTATGGGAGATTCTTGGCAGAACCAGCAACAGTGATGTTGTGGTCGTGGCTGATAGCTGTACGGTAAATCAAATCCTGCCAGTTGGTGTTGGCTGTACCCAGTGCGCTATAAGCCTCACTGTCTTTGCCATACAGTCTTTCAACGTTTGCACGGAACTCGTCAGCGCTAAGTACATCAACCGTGTTCTTCTTCTCGCTGATGGTTACGCTACCAGAGTAAGAAACGGTAGGCTTCTGACCCTTGCGACCCTTCTTGGTTGTAATGATGATGACACCGTTAGAACCACGGGAACCGTAGATAGCAGTTGCAGAAGCATCCTTCAAGACACTGAAAGACTCAATATCCTGTGGGTTAACTACAGAAAGAAGGTTAGAAAGACCCTTTACACCATCGTTGTCCATAGCCAGACCATCGATAACGATCAATGGGTCGTTAGAAGCGTTCAAAGAAGAACCACCACGAACACGGATCTTGGCACCACCACCAGGGGTACCATCGTTGCTGGTAATGTTTACACCGGCAACCTTACCTGTAAGCATATCCTGTGCGTTGACAACCACACCCTTGTTCTTAGAGTCAGGCTTGATCGCAGTAACAGAACCTGTCAAGTCGTTCTTTTTTGCTACACCATAACCGATGACTACGACTTCGTTCAAAGACTGCGAGTCATCCTGCAAGGTGATGTTCATGTCGTTGGCAGCCTTCACAGTCTGTGGAGTCAATCCCAGATAAGTGAAAGTAATGTTGGTACCTGGAGCTGCATCGATAGAGAAGTTACCATCCATGTCAGTAATGCCGACAGCCTTACCGTTCACTGTAATGGTAGCACCCATGACAGGCTCACCGGAAGCATCCTTCACATGTCCCTTAATCGCATTAGTCTGCGCAAAGGAACTCACCGTCAGAAGCAGACCACCTGCGAGGGTCAATGCTCTGAGAGGCAATTTAAATTTTACCTGCTTCATCATTTTGTCTGATTTTTAAGTTTATGTTTATATTTATTGTTTATTCTTTATGAATATTCTGCTTGTTTTGTGATGAATATCACGTTTTTAGTCTCTGGCCTTGTTTTATATATAAAAATAGGTCGAGGAATTGCGCTGTTTATTCTTTCTGGGTGCAAAATTAAGGTCTTTTTCAATACGATGTACTATTTTTTAGTTAATTCCGTTATTTCTTATGCGCAATCGTTTGCATACCTTTTGCTTGATTTAAATCAATGGAAATGATGTAACTTAACGGATATTTGTCTAATTTTGCAGCGTGAGGAAATATATCATGAACGAAAATAATATTATAACAATGAAAGATATAGCTCGCGACCTGGGGGTAAGTATCGCCACGGTGAGCAGAGCTTTGAAGGACAGCCCTAGAATCAGTGCTGCCCAGAAGGAGCGTATACAGGCGTATGCGCGGGAACATAATTTCTATCCCAACGTCATCGGAGAGGCTTTGCGACATAGCAAGGTGCAGCCGATGAAGGTGATAGGAGTTATCATTCCGGAGTTGGTACATTATTATTTTATGTCCGTTCTTTCGGGTATTGAGGAGGAAGCGAGAGCCAGAGGCTATCGTGTGATGGTGGCACAGAGCAGGGAAAGATATGACCGAGAGGTTGCCATCTGCGATGATTTCTATAAGAATAAGGTGTGCGGCATCATCGTTTCGCAGGCAAAAGACACCAAGCAGTATGCTCACTTCGAGAAGTTGATGAACAATGGCGTGCCGTTGGTCTTCTATGATAGAATATGTACGGGCGTCAACTGCTCCAGAGTGGTGGTGGATGACTACATGGGCGCCTTCACCGCCGTGACTCATCTCATTGATACGGGCTGTAAGAAGATTGCCTTCTATGGTTCGCCGATGAATATGGAGATTTCCAAGAACCGGTATAATGGTTATCATGATGCCCTCGTGAAGCATGGATTGACGGAAAATCCAAGTTGGGTGAAGGTTTGCGACAACCGTGCGCAGGCTGAGGCTATCACACCTGAAATCCTGGAGCAGGATGATGTTCCTGATGCTTTCTTTGCCATCAACGATGATACGGCAATCGGCATCCTCTATACCGCTAAGCGTATGGGATTCTGTGTGCCGGATGATATCAGCATCTGTGGCTTTACCAATGGTGACCGTGCCAAGGCTAGCGATCCGATGCTTACCACTGTGGAACAGAGAGGTGTGGCTGTAGGAGAGGAAGCGGCAAATATCCTTATCGGTCAGGTGGAAGGCTCCATCCCGAAAGATGATGTAGAGAAAAGAGTAGTGAGAACCCGACTCGTGGTAAGAGGAACTACCAGATAACTTTGAACTTTGAGCTTTGAACATTGAACTTTATAAATAGCTCTAATAACCTAATGTCCTTTGTGAATTTCAATGTTCAAAATCAAAGTAAGAGTAATCATAAAGTTCAAAATTCAATGTTCAAAATTCAAAGTATAACAATATGACACAAAAACCTGATTTAAGTTTCTGGAAGCTCTGGAATTTGAGCTTCGGATTCTTCGGGGTACAGATTGCCTACGCCCTTCAGAGCGCCAATATCTCCCGAATCTTTGCAACGTTGGGTGCTGACCCACACAACTTGAGTTATTTCTGGATTCTCCCTCCATTGATGGGAATCCTGGTACAGCCTATAGTAGGAACACTGAGCGATAAGACCTGGTGCCGATTCGGTCGCCGCATCCCTTATCTCTTCGTGGGAGCCACGATTGCCGTCCTCGTGATGTGCCTGCTGCCGAATGCCGGTTCGCTGGGCTTGACCGTGAGTGGAGCGATGCTCTTCGGACTGATTGCCCTGATGTTCCTGGATACGAGCATCAATATGGCAATGCAGCCATTCAAGATGCTGGTGGGCGACATGGTGAACGAGAAGCAGAAGGCAAAGGCTTACTCTATCCAGAGTTTCCTCTGCAATGCCGGCTCTGTGGCTGGATATATCTTCCCATTCCTCTTTACCTTCCTGGGAATCAAGAATGTAGCTGAACAGGGCGTAGTGCCGGATTCTGTTATCTGGTCGTTCTATGTGGGCGCTGCCATCCTCATTCTCTGCGTCATCTATACAACGATGAAGGTGAAAGAGTGGAATCCTAAGCAGTATGCTGCCTATAATGGTGTAGCTGGCGAGGTAGAAAAGGAAGAAGAGGGCAAGGCAGACTGGATTACCCTCTTGAAAAACGCACCTTCTACTTTCTGGAAGGTGGGACTGGTTCAGTTCTTCTGCTGGGCTGGTTTCCTATATCTCTGGAACTATTCTACCGGTGCCATCGCCGAGACAGTTTGGAATACTACCGATCCAAAATCGGCAGAGTTCCAGGAGGCAGGTAACTGGGTAGGTATTCTCTTCGCTGTTCAGGCTGTAGGTAGTGTGCTTTGGGCTGTGGTTCTTCCTCAGTTCAAGAATACCAAGATGGCATACGCAGTCAGCTTGATTATCGGTGGTGTGGGCTTTGCTCTCATTCCATTCCTTCACGACCAGTACTTGCAGTTTATCCCATTCCTGATGATTGGTGCCGGTTGGGCAGCCATGTTGGCAATGCCTTTCACCTTCGTTACCAATGCCTTGCAGGGCTATGGTCACATGGGTGCTTATCTGGGCTTGTTCAATGGAACCATCTGTATTCCTCAGATTGTAGCAGCCATCTGTGGTGGTGGCGTCTTGAGTCTGGTAGGTTCTCATCAGAGCGATATGATGATTGTGGCTGGTATTTTGCTTATCTGTGGAGCTTTATCGGTTAGTATCATCAAGGACCATCAGAAAAAGAATGCAAAAGAGTTAAAGAAATAGGTGTGAAACCGAAACCAATGCAAACGTTTGCATCGTTTTTTTGTTCTTTTGTGCAAATGAAAGTTGAATATAACGGATATTTTTCTTAATTTCGCACCGTAAATAATAACAAAATAACCTTTTTTGGTCTTATGATTATACATTTTCATATTTCGTATAAGACAATGTTCGGCGAGCAGATTGTCGTCAACATTCAGAAAGATAATGAGGAAGTGAAGTTTCCTTTGACCACGCTCGATGGTGAGCGCTGGTCGTATGATTGGTGTGTAGAACCTACTCAGCAGGCTTACACCTATTTTTATAGCGTAGTACGTGAGGGCGTTGTTCTGAAGACAGAATGGCTTCTGGTGAAGCATCGCCTGGATATGACAGCGAAGAAGGCTGCGGAATATACGCTCTACGATCACTGGAAGGTGATACCTCAGGATTCCTACTTGTATAGTAGTGCCTTTACTGACTGCATCAACCACCAGGCTCCTCAGGAGATGAAGCCATGTAACTATGCTAAGACAGTCCGTATTATTGTTCGTGCTCCTCAGTTGCGTGATGGTGAGAGACTCGGATTGTTGGGCGCTGGTCAGGTATTGGGTAACTGGAATCTTCAGAACGTGGTACCAATGACTCAGCATATCTATAATGAATGGGCAGTAGATTTGGATGCTACCCAGTTGCAGAGTTCTCATTTGGAACTGAAGTTTGTGGCTGTTGATAAGAAGAAGTCACAGGTTCTTTGGGAGACAGGAATGAACCGTACCATTGACTTGCCGGAGATGGAGGCAGGAGAAGTCGTAGTCTATGATTTAGACCAGGCATTCTTCGCCCTTTACAACCGCAAGCTTGCCGGAACGCAGGTGCCGGTATTCTCCTTGCGCAGCAAGAAGAGTGCCGGAGTGGGCGATTTCGGTGATCTCAAGACTATGATTGATCTCGTGGCATCTACCGGTCAGAAAGTTCTTCAACTTCTGCCAATCAATGATACTACCATCACCCATACCTGGACGGACAGTTATCCATATAGCTGCATCAGCGTCTTCGCCATCCATCCTATGTATGCCGATCTTCATGCACTTCCAGAGTTGAAGGATGCCAAGGCTCGTGCTGCGGCAGAGAAGAAACGTGAACAGCTGAACAGCTTGTCCCAGATAGATTATGAACAGGTAAATGATTTCAAGATCAATTACTTGCACCAGATATTCGAACAGGAAGGTAAAAAGATAATGTTGGGAGCCGATTTCAAGGCTTTCATTCTGGAAACACAACAGTGGCTCGTGCCTTACGCACAGTATTCTTACCTGCGCGACAAGAATGGTACTGCCGACTTCACTCAGTGGCCAGACCATAATGTCTGGGATGAGGCTGAGCGCAAGGATTTGACCAACCCTGAAACCGAGGCGTACAAGAACGTTGAGTTCTTCTACTTCGTGCAGTTCATTCTGAACAAGCAGATGCAGGAGGCACACGAGCATGCCAAGGCTAAGGGGGTCATCCTGAAGGGTGATATTCCTATCGGTGTGCATCGTCACAGTTGTGATGTCTGGATGGAGCCTAAGTACTTCAACATGAACGGTCAGGCAGGTGCTCCACCGGATGACTTCTCTGTGAACGGTCAGAACTGGGGATTCCCTACTTATAACTGGGATGAGATGTTGAAGGACGGTTGCCAGTGGTGGACCCGCAGATTCCTGAATATGTCTAAGTACTTTGATGCTTATCGCATCGACCACGTGCTCGGCTTCTTCCGTATCTGGGAAATTCCGGTAGATAGCGTACATGGTTTGCTCGGACAGTTTGCTCCATCCCTCGGCATGACCCGTGAGGAGATTCAGGGCTACGGCTTGAACTTCCAGGAGGATCGCTTTACCCGTCCGTTCATCACCGACTGGGTCTTGGACCGCATGTTCCATGAGCGTGCTGACGAGGTGAAGGAGAAATATCTCGACCGTCTCGACGATGAGCGTTATCAGATGAAGCCAGAGGTAGATACCCAGCGCAAGGTAGAAGTTCTCTTCGCTGATGTAACAGATGAGAAGGAAATCTGGTTGCGTGACGGCTTGTATGCCTTGATAAGTGATGTTCTCTTCGTTCGTGACCGCAAGAATCCGGAACTCTTCCATCCACGTATCTCTGCGCAGCTCGATTTCATCTACGAGTCGCTCTATGATAGTGATAAGGTTGTGTTCAACCGTCTTTACAATGACTACTTCTACCGCCGCCACAACCAGTTCTGGTATGGCGAGGCTATGAAGAAACTTCCTAAGCTGGTTCAGGCTACCCGTATGCTGGTTTGTGCCGAAGACCTCGGTATGGTACCTGATTGCGTGCCATGGGTGATGGACGAGTTGAAGATATTGAGCCTGGAGCTCCAGAGCATGCCAAAGGATCCTACGGTTAAGTTCGGTCATCTGAGCCGCAACCCATACCGCTCTGTCTGCACCATCACCAGCCATGATATGCCAACCTTGCGTATGTGGTGGGACGAGAACATCTCCCGTACTCAGGAGTATTACAAAACGATGCTCTATCGTGAGGGACCAGCTCCTCATCCGCTCCCAGGTTGGTTGGCAA
>OGOP01001455.1_pt1 | contig 16540 bp, 6 predicted proteins | sample 1552591 | NCBI WGS metagenome assembly OGOP01 (sample SAMEA2580120, study PRJEB22360) | human gut metagenome | biome: human gut; feature: human-associated habitat; material: faeces | place: Denmark | collected 2008/2010 | reverse complement strand
CCCTTCAAATGCTATTCTTCCAAAATCTTAATCTCAGATGGTTTCACCGCGATCTCTTTCCCGGAATCCAATTCAAGAATGGCGAGATTTGCGCCCCGCCAGCTACCCGTGTTCTGGTGGCAGGAAGCCGGGGTGGGGAACTTTTCTTGTTTCATATTAAAGTTGAAATAACAAACACGTATCGAAAGGAGAGTGAGGATTTATGGGAGAAAAGAAACATGCGAGCACGCAGCACATGGCTATCTGACCATTTTCCCACTGTATTTTTTCGATTGCGGGTGTTATAATAAAATCAGATAAGGGATGGTCCCTGATTTGAAATAATCAGGGATGCCTAAGCTTTCCCTGATTAGAAACAAAAAATTTGCATAAACAGGGAAAGAGAGGAAAAAATATGGGTGAAAAAGATTTAACCGAAAAAATACTTGAGGATTACAATGATGTTTTTGCAGATATCATAAATGCTTTTGTATTTGAAGGGAAAGATGTAGTACATCCGGATTCGCTGAGAAACAGTTCTGTTCATTCTCAATACAAAGCAAGTGATCAAAAACTTCATGAATTGGAGCGTGATGTCGCAAAATATTGGATGGATGGAAATGTCCGGATCGCCTTATGTGGCATGGAAAATCAGACTAAAGTCGAAAAGTTTATGCCATTTCGAGTGTTCAGTTATGACGGAACTGCATACAGGAGCCAGTTGCTGGACCGGAAGAATAAAATCGTCCCAGTGATTACCATAGTGCTGTATTTTGGCAATGAACATTGGACAGCACCGAAAAGCATCAAGGAACTTTTGGATATTCCAGCGGGACTTGATGAATATGTGAGTGATTACAACATCCATGTATTCGAGATCGCATGGCTTACGGATGAGCAGATTGCTAGATTTAAAAGTGATTTTGGGATTGTTGCTCGATTCTTTTCTGAGAGAAGAAAAAATCCGGACTATGTACCGGACGATCAAACCGTCATCACGCATGTCGATGCCATGTTAAAACTCTTGGCAGTAATGGCTGGAGATCGAAGATACGAGGAAATTTTACAATCTGACAATAAAAAGGAGGTTGGTTGTATGTGCGATGTAGCAGAAAGATTGGAACGCAAAGGAATTGAAAAAGGTCTTGTAGAAGGCCGCGCAGAAGGCCAGAACCTGCTTGTGGCTGTGGTTAACCGTTTGAGGAATGGCGAAACGGCAGAGCAGATTATTGCAAGCGGTGTAGATGCTCAAACAGTAGCACTTGCACAGTCAATCAAATAAGCAGCAGAATTTAAGGATCATCCATAGCGGTGATCCTTTTTTTGTGTGTGGACATTGGAAAAGAAAAAGTGGATGTTGAAAAAGTCAGATCAGCTTTCCCCCTATTCCTTTTCATGCCTCCGCGCAAAGTCCGCTGCTGACCAAAACGATGGGAAAAGAGGAGGGGAAAAAAGAAAGGGATAGCACTGCCAAAAATTCATGTCGCAGTGTAAAGGAAGCCCCGCCCCAGTTGACCTTTTGTGGTGTTGGGGCGGGGCGATTACGCTTCACATGTGCAATATAAATTTCAATCCATGCACCCCGGAGGGCGCAACTATGCAAATTCAATCTGTTACAATATATTTCAATCCATGTGTTACAATATATTTCAATCCATGCACCCCGGAGGGTGTACCTGCGCAAATAGCTTATTTCCTGCATTCAATATATTTCAATCCATGCACCCCGGAGGGTGCAACTGTGTAAATAGTTTATTTCCTGTATTCAATGTTCATGTCGAATGAATAGGCCTTCAGGTAGTTTCCACCCCACAGACAACTCTGTTCATCGCTGCCGTGTGTAGTAAAGTAAGGCGGGACAGCTTTTTGCATACCCCTATTGTCAATGACGAATACATAGGTCTGACCTTTTTTAAGCTTGGTTGTAAATTTATCTTTGGCAACAGGATATTTGTTTACAAAGTCCTTTTGATATTCGTACGTTTCCTCAATGACATCGGCGTATTCCGGATGTTCTTCTTTATAGTTGTCGAGGATTGTGCGGAGCCTTGCAAGGTAATTGTTTTCGTAAAGATCTCCGTAATTACCAACGGTGTCTGGGTAAAGATCATCTTCCAAAAAATATTTTTTCCCGTTTTTTGCAATTCGACAAATATAAATATTGAGGCATTTTAAAGATTTATCATCTGTACCCTGCAGGTTGTCAATCGTAAATACGTATTTCCCTGTCTTTTGGGCTTTGAATTTCACATAGGATTCATATTCAGGATTACCTTTTTCTTTTGATACCGACTTTACCGAGGATGTTACAGCCGGTACGTTAATGGTTGTTTTCCCTGTTTTAACAGCCGGCAGGGAGTTTAAATCCTTATAAAAAGAGGTCTTTGAAAACCCACTCACAGGATATCCATTTTTGTCGTAGCCTTCCAAGTGGTACTTGTATGCAGAAGTGACTTTCTTTGTAGCAGCTTCTGCGGTAATGACATCATCAGCCATTGCAGGTACAACAGCAGTGGCAACACATACAGCGGTAAGTACCGCACACATCAGTTTCTTTAACATAGTCTTTTTCATAATAAAACCCTCCTTTGGTCTTGTTAAAATTTATATGAATAAGCAGCTGAAAGGAAATCTTTTGTCCCTTTCACCTTATATATTGAGCCATCTTTCTTTTTTGGGGGAGAACAGAGGCGGTGGAAGAACGGTTTTCCCCTGGCTTTATTGCAGTGTAAAGGAAGCCCCGCCCCAGTTGACCTTTTGTGGTGTTGGGGCGGGGCGATTACGCTTCACATGTGCAATATAAATTTCAATCCATGCACCCCAGAGGGTGCACCTGTGTAAATATTTTATTTCTTGTATTCGATATTCATGTCGAATGAATATGCCTTCAGGTAGTTTCCACCCCACAGACAACTCTGTTCATCGCTGCCGTGTGTAGTAAAGTAAGGCGGAACAGCTTTGTCCATACCCCTATTGTCAATGATGAATACATAGGTATGACCCTTTTTGAGCTTAGTTGTAAATTTGATTTTAGCCGTAGGAATTGTATTCACAAAATCTCTTTGATATTCATACGTTTCCTCAATGACATCTGCGTATTCCGGATGCTCTGCCTTGTAATTGTCAAGGATTGTGCGGAGCCTTGCGAGGTAATTGTTCTCGTAAAGGGTGGTGTAATCACCAACTTCGTCAGGATAAAGATCTTCTAATGTATATTTTTTCCCATTTTTAACAGGCTTATAAATACCTCCACCGAAGCATTTTAAAGATTTATCGTCTGTACCCTGCAGGTTGTCGAGCGTGAATACGTATTTTCCTGTCTTTGGGGCTTTAAATTTTACAAAGGATTCATATTCAGGATTGTCTTTTTCTTTGGATACAGATTTTACTGAGGATGTTACTGCCGGAACGTTAATGGTTGTTTTCCCCATTTTGACAGCCGGCAGGGAGTTTAAATCCTTATAAAATGACGCTTTAGAATAGCTGGCAGGGTATCCCTTTTTGTCATAACCATCGATATGATACCTGTACGCAGAAGTGACTTTCTTTGTAGCTGCTTCTGCGGTAACAACATCATCAGCCATTGCAGGTACAACAGCAGTAGCAACACATGCAGCAGCAAGGACTGCACACATCAGTTTTTTTAAAACATTTTTCTTCATAATAAAACCCTCCTTTGGATTTTGTAAATATATTTGAATAAGCAGCTGAAAGGAAATCTTTTGTCCCTTTCACCTTATATATTGAGCCATCTTTCTTTTTTGGGGGAGAACAGAGGCGGTGGAAGAACGGTTTTCCCCTGGCTTTATTGCAGTGTAAAGGAAGCCCCGCCCCAGTTGACCTTTTGTGGTGTTGGGGCGGGGCGATTACGCTTCACATGTGCAATATAAATTTCAACCCATACACCCCGGAGGGTGCACCTGTGTAAATATTTTATTTCCTGTATTCAATATTCATGTCAAACGAATATGCCTTCAGATAGTTGGTATTGTACAGACAGCTCTGCTCATCGCTACCGTGTGTAGTGAAATAAGGCTTACATGTAGTTCTACCTAATGCATTATCAATGACATATACATAGGTATGACCCTTTTTGAGCTTAGTTGTAAATTTGATTTTGTCAACAGGATATTTGTTTACAAAATCTGTATAATCGTTGTAATCATATTCGATTACATCTGCATATTCCGGATGCTCTGCCTTGTAATTATCAAGGATGGTGCGGAGCCTTGCAAGGTAATTATTTTCGTAAAGGGTAGTATAATCACCAACTTCGTCAGGATAAAGATCTTCTAATGTATATTTTTTTCCCTCTTTGATAGGTTTATAAATACCTCCACTGAAACATTTTAAAGATTTATCATCTGTACCCTGCAAGTTGTTAAGTGTAAATACGTATTTCCCCGTCTTTGGAGCTTTAAATTTTACAAAGGACTCGTACCGGGGTTCTCCTTTTTCTTTGGATACAGATTTTACATTACTTGTTACAGCCGGTACATTAATGGTTGTTCTCCCTATTTTAACAGCTGGCAGGGAGTTTAAATCCTTATAAAAGGACGTTTTTGAATAGCTGGCAGGATACCCCTTTTTGTCATAACCATCGATATGGTACTTGTACGCAGAAGTGACTTTCTTTGTAGCGGCTTCTGCAGTAACAACATCATCAGCCATTGCAGGTACAACAGCAGTAGCAACACATGCAGCAGCAAGAACTACACACATCAGTTTTTTTAAAACATTTTTCTTCATGAATAAAACCCTCCTTCGGTTTCGTAAATAAAATTAAATAAGTAGGTGAAGTTTTTTTGATCCCTTCACCTTATATATTGCGCCATTTTGGAAAACGTCAAAGAAAAACGGAAAACTTTTTACACTTTTTCCCATATACACATTTCCCGGTTTTTACGTTTTTACTTTCCCTCGGTTTCCGGTCCCCGCATCCAACAAAAAATAAGGCTGCAAAAACAGTATTTCACATTCATATTGTAGCAGATTAAAAATAAAAAAGCTACCGCGGTGGCGGTTTTATTATAGATATTATTATTTGAAGGAGGAAAACCATGAAGGAAAACAATGGTGTTTCAGACAGCAGATACAAAAGCAGGTTTTTCAAAAAGCTTGCTGCATGGATGGGAAAGCATGGGGTCGTACTGACAGCAGTGGTATTGATTGCAGTTTCAGCCATCCTTGGGTGCGCCGAGGCCACAATCATTTATGCAGCAAAGGATAACGTGGCATCGAATGATTATGGAACCAAGGGCAATACATCCAGTCCATCTTATATTGGTGGGAGTGGCAATAATCCAACCGTTTACGAGCCCGGCGTCATCGGGGTATCGGTGGTTACCTATGACTTGAATGAGGTCAGCAAGAAAGGGACACTGTATTATGGTGGGAAAAAGGATAATGAAAATAAAAAAGCTTCCCCAGTAGCGTCCACCAGCGACCCGGAAGTCGTAAAAAAAGCAAAAAAGAAGTATACACCTCCCAAAGACCAGTCAGACTACTACCCATACTGGATCGACAAAATGGGAACCACGGATAAAGGGAAAACAATCTACAAATACAGCAACTCCCTGCATCATGCGATTACGTCCAACATCCTCGCGATGCAGAACTCGTATGAATATGATGACAGCACCCTGGTATTCGTCCCGCGTGTTGTAGCATCCAGCAGCCACCATTCCTGGTTGAAGAACGAAAAACAATCCGTTGTAACCGGCCGTGCGAAAGGGAATAAAAAGTCCGTTTTTTATGATCTTGACCCGTGGTATGAGGAAAAGGATGCCGGGAGCTTCAAGAAAACTTCAAAGGGCGTCACAGATGGCGTTGCCGGCAGCAAGAAGAATAAGGCAGGCATTTACTATGCCGATTTGAAGAAATATATCAAGAACAAAGAGAAAAAATCATCCAGAAACAAGAAATCTTTTGTGGAAGTTACATCCAGCGACTCCAAGGAAAAGTATGAAGTGTGCAACTATGCACATTTCTCGGAACTGAGTAAGGATGATATTAATAAGATCACCGGGTTTAACGGGAAAAGCTTTTCATCCAAGGGAAAAACAAACCTTGCCCGTGCCAGAAGACTGTATTCTTCTATCGCAAACGTAAATGAAACAAGCAAGGGGCAGTATACGACAACACCGGAAATGGCAGACATCTTCCTCCGGTATACGACAGCTGCCGGACTCAGCAGTAAATCCTATGGCACGGAAATGTTCTCCAAAAACGGAACAAAAGAGGGATTATACGGTACCCAGAAAGGGGTAAGGGATGCAGCAAACAAAAACATGGTCGGATCCCAGGTATTAAGAAGTATTTTCCAGAATAATTCCCGTTTTAAAAAGGTGCTTGCCCCGGGTGCCACCAGGGAAATGGACGAGGTCAAAAAACGTGTCCTGAATGATGAGTACAACACGCATTACCTGGACCTTTTGGTAAGCGGTTACGCCCTCGCCCAGTCAAGTGGTGATAAAAAAGCAGCAAACGAATGGCTGAAAGCCGTAACAACATATGCGAAAACAGCGGCAGATGGAAGTAATGGAAAGAGCGGAAGCAGCAGCCTGGAAAACGTTGTCATCCGTCTTGATATGGGAATGGTTTATGCCACGAGCAAAGAGGTCACCTATGCCTCCTGCGGCAGTGTCATCAATAAGCATTACAACTTTTCCGGTAAAGCAGACGCTTTTGCATCGGTAAAGAGTGTAAATGCCAAGAGCCTGAACAAAGGGTTTATTGGTTTTGCGGCATCTGATGATAAATCCGGCCAGAACTACCAGGCACATAATGGAGAGGTCGCGACGAAAAAAGGCGTTGTCACCAAATCAAAGTATAAAGATGCTGGCTATGGCACGTACTATGACAGGCTTTCAAAGGCAGTGCAGAATACAAAATCCGTCACAGGCAGCGGCAAAGACTGGTACAGCCGTATGGTCATCATGCGTACGACAAAGGCTTATTACAGCATGTCAAATAAAAACGGGAAGCCGAATGCAAGGGTGTACAACAAACTGGCTACGGTCGAACTACTCAGGACAGTCGGATCCCCGCATGGTATTAATGCATTTAAAGGTACGGCAAAAAATATAGCATGGCAGTATGGTACCTACGCAGTGGACGGTTTTTACTGGACTTCCACACAGCCGGAAGAGACCCCGGATGTGAAATTGAATCTTACCATTTACAGCAAGGATGTGAACGGTAAGGAACCGGCCCAGGATGGAAAAGATATCAAGGATACCTTCCAGTCTTACAGTATGACGGGGAAAACACACACAGCAACTATTAAGGACAACCTGTATGTGAAACTGTCCCCGGGGAAAGACAAGGAATCCAAGAAACTTTTCGATAAGGTTCTTGCATCGGATAAATACCATGTAAAGATTGTGTTTGAAAATGCAGACGGGACAACCGCTGCGAGCCTGCTGGATCCGAAAATCGTAAAAAGTGTCCAGCGGGTAACAGATCCGGAAACGGGAACCAAATATGATGCAAAAAAAGAAGCTACCTATTATAAGAAGCTCAACGCATACGATTCCACCAACAAGGGAAGTGAAAAGGGAGATGAGCAGAATTATAACAAGCTTGTGTCTGCAAAACAGATTGGTGGTAAAGACCTGCAGGCAAACCGGAGCCTGATCTGGCGCATTTCCAATGCAGATGTGCGTACCAAAGGGTTTAAGATTTCCGGCACCGGCAGTTATTATGTGAACTGGAAAGCAAAAGTGTATATCATGCAGAAATCCGGCAGTGGTGCGAAGACAAAATGGACAAGCGTGATAAATGGAAGTTCGGTCACAAAGACAAAGCCATCCATGTCTGACCTTAAGGCAGGTGGCTGCGCAACAACAAACAATGTCATTGCACAGTATATCTACCACAAGGATGATACGAAGGATGTGAACCTTTCCGACACCTATGAATCCATTCCGGAAGCATATGCAGAATTAAAGGAAGGGTCCATTTATAATGAGACATTTGAAGCAATGGCAGGTGTGCCGAGCACACGGTCCCTGTACTTTGCAACCGGCGGGTCAGAATTCATTGTCAACATGCAGGCAGTCTATGATGATTATTATCTTAAAGAAGTCCCGGGCGGGAATAAAGACAGCTACCGTTCCCGAAGACGCTATAAGAGTATTTTCAACGGCGTGGACTGTGAGTACAAAAAAGGTGATACTTTAAAATCACTTACCGCAGGGAATACAAAAGAAGAGACTTTTGTTGCAGATGCCAATGATAAGAAACAGGAAAAAACGGTCACGGCGGAAAAGAACAGTGCCGTAAACCCGCAGGGCGCTGCCGGTTATAACACGACCGTAAACGGACACGACAGCACAACCAAATTCCACGCGACATGGACAGGGACGATCGGGAACAATACTTCCCGGTGGTCACAGAGCGGGTCGAATGTAAGCCCGTCCGGAAAACCATGTGAGGGCGGAAATGCCGGTAAAGTATACAGCATGTCCCCGACCCCGGCAAACTGGGATGTTTCTGCCTACAATACAGCATTAGGGCAGGCTGCAAACTGGGCGAAGAAGATGGAACAAATCGGTAAAAGTGCAGACGGCACGGTTTACCGTATTGATGACTCTGACGGATATAAAAGGGTATACCATGTAGGAACCGCTACGATCAAGGTTACACTGACCGGAGGGGAAAAGAGCTATGATACCGGTTCCTCACGGTCTTATGGCGGAGGAACCTATACATCATCAGATCTTGTATCAAGCGCAAAGAGAACAAATACATCTGCTGATCTTGGAACCGGATGGAGTTACACCAAAGGTAATAAAGCTTCTGCTTCCGGATCCCATACAACGGATGAGCACGGAAAAGTAACCGGACACTCTAGCTGGAGCGGATACAAGGGATCTGTGGATGGAAAATCTTCCAGCATCCAGTACAAAATTGAAGTAACATTCAAGGATGGAAGCATTACCGCAGGCAATTACGATGGAAAAGTAGGGGAAAGCGGGCTGAAAGTAGAAAAGAAAAGCGGCCTGACCCAGTTTGGGGCACATGACCTCTGTGGCGCATGCTGCCAGCATGTACTCCCGGCGATCGAGGATACATGGATCCAGAAACTCCGTTTCGATACGATCCGTTTCACGAACCTTAAGGTATGGAAACTGCAGGAAGGCTATGCCGAAGGCATGGGGGAGATCCGTAAGACAGATGATGGCAGCGGAAGCAGTATTGAAGGGGAAGCAGGAAAAGCAGAAGCGGATGCAGTAAAGAAAGAGAAGGAAGATAATAAGGATAATACCCAGGTTGTTGATCCGGATCTGTCAGATGTGGAAGGCACGGAAGCCGCAAACGATAAAGAGTATGATGAAAACGGCGATCTTATTGTCCCGGACTATGAGACCGGGGATATAGGGGATGACCCGGATGCAGACGGGGAAGAAACCTGGACGGATACCTCAGAAAATGACCTTGATATTGTAAAATCGAAGATCGTAAGATACGACCCGAATATTTTTTATAACATTGCGCAGGCAGATACTTCAAAAGCCGGGCGTATCCGCTACAGCCTGCAGACCGGACAGGATGATGATGTTACATGGACAGAATTTAACAGTGATAAAAAGCTGACCCGTACAGATTCCTGTGACGGACAGACTGCATCCCATGGGGGAAGCCCGGTTGTAGTTACGGCAAACGGCCATAAAAAGAGCTGGTGCAGGGGATGCCTGTATACAAACAGTACATACAGCAACCTCCGCAACAGACACGATAATGCCAAGACAAGCGGGGAAGGAAAAGGGGAAGCCGGGGAAGCAGCAAGGACCAAGACCGGATATACCAATAACACAGCCGATGCAGTGGACAAGACAACGTTCGAGTGGAAACGCTTTGATAAGAGACGTAAGCTGAACTGTAAAGCAACTGTTATTTCAGATTTCCTGATTTTGCAAACCAGTTCAGGAAATGAAAGTATTGTCTACTATCAGGATACTGCAGAAACAAAACATCATGAGTGCCAGGAAAATTATGAGGATACCCTGTGGTACTCCAAGCCGACAGACATGAATAATCTCAAAAAAGAGAATGTCAGCAAGGCAAAATGGATGTGGGAAGATAAGATGTGGACGGATAACCCGCTGGTTAAGAAGACATCAAACCTTAATGTAGGAAGCTATAACGGCAATTACAGCAGTACATCCACGAAGTACCAGGGCACCGGAGGCAATGCAGTTGTAGAAACCGCATTTGACAAAGATGAAGAGAAGTATAACCATATCACAGATACCGATGAGAATGGAAATACCCTGGACCTTGCAAAAGTAACATCTGCAAGGACGATTGAAACAAAACAGAAGCAGATGGACGATGTAAAAACCATCATGCAGACAAAATCGGATTCGATTGACGGGAATATCTGTTCCCCTGGATGTGGAAACACTTATGGCGGAACAAACTATGATACTTATGGCAGCGGATCAGCGCGGATGGGAACAAATACTGCGGATGTTTATACTGCACCTACCAAGCAGGATGTATGGGGAAAATACAGCTGGATTAACCGGATTCTCCCTTCCTTGAACGGACAGACGGATGCACCGGAACCGGCGCAGTTTGGTAATGCCGGACTTGTGCTTATGCAGGACGGTATTGCACAGTGCCCGACGAACCCGAACCAGGAATATGTCACAGGGCAGTCCCGTGCATTCTTTATCCCGCTGGTTACATATACGAACTTTGGTGTTGATAAAAACGCCGAATCGCATGATATTACCAACTATACATTCAAGTATACAGACGAGAACGACAGCGTAGTCGGGAGAGTCGGTTATACCATGGATTCCATCTACACAAACGGACAGACGAAAGTCAACAACATCGTTGTCCATGACCCGGTTTCCGTACAGGGGGCAAATATCCTTACGGTAAACAAGGAAATGGATCAGCGTGTGCTCGGCGATGATAAAAGCGGGGCAGCGGAGATGAATAAGGAAGCTGATGATGCGACTTGTCCGGGAACAGCAGAAGAATGTCAGTACCGGCTGTTAAACTGCCAGTATGGAAAGCCGGTGCGCAGGGCGGCATTTAATGTTGACAATGCAAAGCACAGTGATGTGGAAGACGATGATGGAGTCGTACACAGCTATGATTCCATTATCAGCAATATCCTTGCCCCTGGAGGCACTTACATGGATGTCAGTCTCGCAGACAGTGGCTTTGTCATCAAGCGTTATGACGGACTTGAGGCATTCGAAGGCACGTCCGAAGATGATGAGAACCAGCCGGATCGTTACCTCTCCGGAAACGGCAGCGCATCCCTTGCAATGTCATGGAGCGCAATGGGAGTGGATACAGAAGAAGCAAAGAGTGATACTTATGAACTCCAGGGAGTATTTAATTTCCACAATGCACTGGATTCAGAAAAGGCACTGTTTACTACCCGGGCAACAAAACTTCTTGCAGAGCCGGACGGTTCACTGAAGATCATGCTTGCAGATGGATCGGAATATACATCTACGACCTCTCCTCTGGTAAAGGATGGAAAGAACACTATTCAGTATCATTTCGGAATGGATTCTGTGGTGTTATCTCCTAAGAAGATTAATTACAAAGACGGTTCTTATACCGTTGATGCCAATACAGGCGCAACCGTGGATGGAAAAGAAATTTCCTTTACCAAAACAAAGAATTCTTCTGGGGACATGACAAATTACATTGGTGACGGCATCTGGTTCGGTAACCAGGATGATTCAACTTCCAATGATACAGCTTATGATACCGTTTATGACTGCAGTTATTCATTGGATAATCTTGCAGTTACGAGACTTGCACCGGAAAAGGACGCAAACGGTATTTCATACAGGCATACCTTATCCTGCTTTGCAGGTGTAACAGAACACGCCAAAACAACACAGGATTATTACAATGGCATAAGTGATAAAAAGGTACAGTATACTTACAATTATACAGGTGATGTGCAGACATTCACTGCCCCGGCAGACGGAGTCTATACCCTTGAGGCATGGGGAGCTTCTGGCGGTGATGGATATGATGACAGCGTTGACAGGGGAAATACAAGTTCTGTCGCTGGAAATGGTGGATATTCCAAAGGAAATATCAGCTTAAAGAAAGGACAGAAAATTTATGTTTTTGTTGGCGGCGCTGGAAAATATGGAGCCGGGACAAACCGCTTTGGAGGACCAGCTGGTGGTTACAACGGCGGTGGTGACGGTGGTGTTGCTGACAGCGGTTCTGGTGGAGGAATGTCACATATTTCTACCACAAACAATCCCGCAACAACAAGCTGGAACCCTGATGGGACACTTCTGGCTGCCGGCGGCGGTGGCGGAGCAGACAACAGCGGGGGAAGCCGTGGATCTGATGATGGACGCGGTGGAAACGGCGGTGGAAAGAATGGTGAAAATGCATACATTGAAAATATAAAATCTACCGGAAATGCGACATGGACACCAACAAGTGGTTTATCACTGCGTACCGGGACAACACTTTCTGGTAACAGTGCAGTAACGAATGGAAGTGAACAGGGTGTATTTGGCCCATATAAAACCTATCTTCCGGGACAAAAGGTTACGATAACAGTAAAAGGTGATAATCTTACAAATGGATATCCGGTTGTATATACCAATTATGGAAGATACCAGACAAGAAATTATACGGTTGAAGCAGCAAACAGTAATGAATACAGATATTCATTTACCGTACCAAGTGGACTTACATCTACAACAAATACCGACGGAACTTCTGCAGATTCCGGACAGAATCCATATACTATCTGGGAATTCTGTTTCCATGCAAGGGGTTCTTCACGGATGAGGATAGACTCTGAAACTGCATCCTGTGACTATAACTCAGCCAACCAGAATATGGGTGGCTGCGGAATGGGAGGAACCCAGGGCAGCGGATACAAACAGGGTGTTGGGGAATCTGTAACATTTGGAACTGATTCTGGCGGTGCCGGAGGTGGCTGGTACGGTGGATATGTCACTAATGCAAATAATGGCGGCGGTGCCGGCGGTTCGGGATATACAGCATCCGGTCTTACAAACACAGAAATGAAGTCCGGGGTACGCCGTGGAAACGGTCTTGTAAAAATCACTGCAGCCGGAACGATTGACTGGACACGCAAGTTTGATGATGGCTACCAGAAACAGACATCAGAAAACAACAGACATGTGCATACAGAAGCATGCATGGACACGCCATCGGAAGGTTTTAAGATTGCAGTAGATGAAGCAAGCAACGGAAACACTGCAGACCTTGGAAAAATGCTTGGATCTGCGGTATGGGGTAAAATTAAGGACCAGCTGAAGAATTGCTATGGAAGTGGCAGCGGCGGATCTGCAGGCAGCGTAGCTGCAGGAAAGACCTATACCTATGACTATTCCGGATCCGTGAAAAGTGTTACCCTCCCGGCTGGTAAATATAAGCTGGAAGCATGGGGAGCATCCGGTGGAGGCAGAAACCCTGGAAAGGGTGGATATTCAGCCGGAACAGTAACATTTGCAAATGAAACTACCGTATACATTGTAGCTGGACAGTCTGCAGGTACATATAATGGTGGAGGTATCGGATGCCATGGATATGGCGGCGGTGCAACACATTTTGCAACAGCAAACGGTGAATTAGCTGCATTATCAAATAATAAGAACAGTGTCTTGCTTGTAGCAGGAGGCGGAGCCGGAGGAAGTTCCGGAGCTGGTGGAGCCGGAGGCGGCGCAAACCAGAGTGGTACAACCGGTGGAAACGGATGTGGCACGAAAGGGGAAGGCGCAACTGTCAGCGGACCTGGAAATGCTTATTTCAGCGGATCATTTGGAAAAGGAGGATCGAATTCCGGTTGGAATACCTGTGGCGGGGGCGGCGGTCTCTATGGAGGTGGCGGAAGCTACGAAAGCTATTCGCGGAATGATGATGACGACGCTGGTGCTGGCGGTGGTTCGGGATTTGCTTCCCCTTCTTTGACAGATGTATCCGGTATAACCGGAGAGCATAGCGGAAATGGGTACGCAAAGATCACTGTTATCGAAGCACACACTGACTATGATCCGGACAAAGTGTTTGACCTGGTCAAGAAAGCAACCGGAAATAATTATTCACTGATTCCGAACAGTGTCACTACAGATGGACATACCATCATAAACCCGTTTTGGAGCTGCCAGTGCATCTACGACAGCCATGTATGCACGAAGCACTGCAAGACCACTTATGTCCTGCAGTGCAAGGAACCGCATCATAAGGCAGTTAACGGAAAGATTGGACATTACGATGCTGGCAATGAGATCTGTTATGATGCATGTCATAATGATGAGCTGCATAAAAAGGGTGCAGAGCAGGCAAATGCAGGAAAACCGGGAACGTCCAAGCCGCTGAAATTTGGAGATTTCGTCCTGCTTGATAACTATTTTTATATTTACTTCCCAAACAGTGGCGATTTTTATGAGTCAGATGATTATGGAATCGCCCAGACCGAACAGCGGAAGGGAAAAGGATATGCGAATAATTATGACTGCACGGAGTGGACCAGGGAGAAATGGATTAAATTCCCATTTTCTGTTTTGTATAATCGGAACGGAACCTTTGAGGAGCACCCTGCGGGTCAATGGTTCCAGCTGGAAATTACGGACAAGGTGACGAACCGCAACGTTAAAAACAACTGTTACGATCTGACCAGCTTGTCGGAGCGTGATGATGGATTTACGTATCAGTTCTACGCCCAGCTTGACAACCATGAGATGAGTGGGGCTACCATTGAGTATGCCGTGGAAGCAATCAACAACCAGCCTTCCCCGAGCGGCAGTGAAAACCCATACGACCGCGACGGAGCGTTATCACTTGACTGCTCCCAGGACAACTCAAGCATTACAAATGCAGGACGTGCAATTGACCTGACGGCAAAACATTCAGCATATAAGCAAACGTTCGTCGATTTAATATCAAGGATTGGCAACCTCACGGTGCAGGATAGTACCGACCTCCGCTTTAGCAATTTGTTCAAACGTAAGACAAATGATGATAAATGGTATATAGATGGTATTGTTCATGCAGTCGATAAGAGTATACAGAACGCATACCTGTCATGGCATAAAAATAATGGAGATACCGCAACGGATATCCGGGGCGAAAAGGTATCCGCATATAACCAGTGGTACAATACATGGCATACAGCAAAGTGGTCTGATGTAGGAGAGGACTCCAGCAGGTGCGTATCAACCCCGCTTGAGTCAGCAAAGAATAACATCGCAGCACTGCGGGGAAAGAGTGAGCAGCTTCAGCTTGGATACAACCTCTTATGGGATATCCAGGTATTAAGCCGGGATTTCGCGGACGGAAACGTCCAGATCGAGCCGAAATATTACATCCTCGATACTAAGAAGGACAAGCTCATGGCAGTTGATGTGTGGGGCAGCCGGAATGAAGATGTAACGCTTGTCAATGAGTTTGGTCTTATGGATAAGTATGGAACAGACTACTTTAATCAGCAGAAAGACAAAATTTATGACCATGCCATGTTACTGAACTGGGATGACGAGAAGGCACGCCGGAACTACAGCGATGAAGAGAAGGCTGCGACCGAAACGGCATCGAAAGTGCTCGGCCGTACAATACTCGATGCAAATGGAATGCCGATGACCCAAAAAAATCCATTAACTGGTATGGAAGAAGAGGTTGTTGCACCGCTGTCTATCCCGATGGGGGATGGCTACCGCGAGGGTAACGCGCAGTTCCTGTATCTGAATGGACGTACCCGTACTTTTATTGGAAACAGTAAAGTTACAGCACTCCATAAAGATATTAATGGTGATGATGACCAGGAGCTCTTCAAGGAATTTGATGCTATTGGAAATGACCTTGGATCTAATGGGGTTTCAGAGGATGAGTACAGTTTCTGTGCATCCCGCTGGCACGTAACACTCGGGCTGCCGTCTTCTGCAAAATTTACGGATGTGACCGTGGATAAAGATGGTAAAGAGCAGCATATCAATCCTTACGATATGATTACCGACGAGGATACCGGGGATAAGATTTATGCGTACCAGAAATATGACCCAGATTACCTCAAAGAACATGGAGATGAGAACCGATACATGATCCTCGAAACAGCACGTATCACAGCATACGGAGCGGTCTACAACCTGAGATATTCACAGCTTATGGACAATGGATCGATTACTGCAGCCAACGGGAAAACGTATAATTTCGTCGACAGTGCGACATATCCAGGCAAGGCAAACTCGATACCGACATTGCTTGCGGTATATGGCATCACTAACTCAGGTAGGGACTATGATACACTCCAGACACATTAATTGTTTGGATAATAGCTGTTGATGTAATAATATATTGTAACACAAAAGAAAACTACTCAAGGGCTTAAGCCAAGAGTAGTTTTTCTTTGTTTTTTGAAATATGTTATTTCAATCCCTGCACCCCGCGCGGGGTGCAACATGCGAAACAAAATGCTATACCAATTACACTAGAAATTTCAACCCATACACCTCTTACGAGGTGCAAGGGGCTGTAAAATAAGTCCCTAATATAAGAAACGCCAATTCCGGCAAATGTCGGTTTT
>OGOP01001432.1_pt1 | contig 16752 bp, 15 predicted proteins | sample 1552591 | NCBI WGS metagenome assembly OGOP01 (sample SAMEA2580120, study PRJEB22360) | human gut metagenome | biome: human gut; feature: human-associated habitat; material: faeces | place: Denmark | collected 2008/2010 | reverse complement strand
CTGGTGGAAGTAGCGGAACTCCGTGATGAAGCCCGTCATCGCTTCCTTGGCCATAAGAACCACTCCTTTCTCAGATAGCGCAGATGATAACATCTCAACAGCAAAACGGGCCCGCTCATCTCCAAGGCATCACAGACCGAGAGAATCGTCGGACCGCTGATCTGCCTTGCGAGACAAGCAAGCCCGAAATTCGTCTTGTTTGTTGGTCGTGCAAAAGAGTGTGCGTCGCATCGCTGCTGACAAGCTTAGTATACGGTACCGGGCTGCTCCGTGTCAATAGCAAAAATGACCGCAGAGAGGGGACAAGATGTGTCAAATGAGCGTCAACCCTTGCAAATACTAGCTTTTTGCGCTCAAAAGAAAATTTTTTGACACTTCGAAAAAGCAGACGAAAATGAAATAAAATGGGCCTAAATGAGAAGGACTACCAGCAACAACTCCCTCATCAGCACCGAGAAGCATCGACCAATCAGACCACATACGCAAAGACGACACAGGAAAAGACGCGCCTCTGCGTTACTCTTTTCTTTCGCTTCGCTAGAGCTACGTCTTAGCGAACCCGCCAAGCCAGCAGCGCCAACGGAAAGCGGCTATCCACAAGGTCACAGAATGCAGAAAAATGGGCACAGCGCGGGCCCAGCCGGATGCATAGCGCGGGGCAGAGACCATTTTTATCCACAGACAGGCAATACTTATGCACATATTATCCACAAAATCATCCACAAGCCAGAAGCCCACCTAGACAAGCCCCTCTCGACGCCTGCCCCCTGTTGTAAGGCATAGGGTTTTGGGGTATAATGGTGTCATAGTATCTTAGCATCTGAGAAAGAAAACCGTGAAGGGGAGATTTTCGTGCAGCAGGGGAAATGGGCGCATCGCTGCCGCTTGCTCAAGAAGCGCTTGCAGGAACAAGGCATGTTCTGTACGCTGTCATTCTACTGGCAGCGCATCCGGGACATGCTCTTTTCGCGTGGCACGTTTGGCAGGGGGGATATCAACGTCCACCACGACGCCCATGTCGGCGGCGTAGAACACATGCAGATCGGTCCGCACTTCTCGGCGGGCAGGGGACTCTGGATGGAGACCATCGCCTCGTACGGTGAAGGCGAGCACGAGCAGCGTTTTACGCCGCACCTCATCATCGGCGCGAACGTGAGCCTCAGCGAGTACGTCCACATCGGCTGTGTCAACCGTATCGAAATCGGCAACAACGTCCTCATGGGCAGCAAGATCTACATCACCGACCACAACCACGGCGTCTACCGCGGCACCCATCCCGACAGCCCCGACGTGCCGCCAGCCAAGCGCCCCCTGACGACCGGCGAGTCCGTCATCATCGAGGACAATGTCTGGATCGGTGAGTTCGCCCCAGGCCTGCCCGGCGTCCCCATCGGCTACGGCAGCATCATCGGCAGCCACACCACCGTCACCCACGACATCCCGCCCAAGAGCATCGCCGTAGGCAGCCCCGCGCGCGTCGTCAAGCAGTGGGATGAGGAGAAGCAGGTCTGGGTGCCAGTGAGCCATCACTGAGCCCTGAGCAGTCTATCGTGTGATGTGAGGCGAGGAAAATGTTGTACAACGATCAGCCTATTCGTGAACCTGATGAAGATGCACTGAATCGTCAACCTTTTGTTGATAAAATAGCTGAGTTAATCAATAATTATACAAAAGCCGATGCAGAAAAAAGCACTCATGATGGCTTAGTAATCGGCTTGGAAGGACCGTGGGGGGCCGGGAAAACATCCATTTTAAATCTCCTGGAAAAGAAACTGAGGGCTCTTGATTCTGACTATCTGATTAAGCGATTTGACAGCTGGTTGACGCTGGACCGTACATCCATAGCAGTGGAATTTTTTAGAACGTTAGAGTATGATGCCGTATCCGGGAGTACAGCAGAAGAATCTCTCAAATACGATGTAAAAGAAATTGCAAAAGAGACCGCACACCAGATTGGAAAGTTTGGTTTATCTTTTTCTATTCCATTGCTCCAAATTAAACCGGATTTGGAGCATGTATTTGATGATGTTCCATTATGGGAACAGAAAAAAGATATAGAGAAAAATTTATCTAAATCCAAAAGATATATCATCTACATGATTGATGATATAGATCGCCTACGGAATGAAGACATCGCCTTTGTTATGCAGCTGGTCAAAAATATCGCAGACTTTCCAAAGATTATCTATATCTTGGCCTATGACCACGATATTGTCACCAAGGCATTAGGCTATATGGATGGTGATAATGGTAGAGACTTCATGGGGAAAATAGTTCAGGTTCCCATACAAATACCAGCACTTGATGAGGCGAATCTACTAAACTACTTTGAAAAAGAGTTGCGTGAAATTGTTCTAGCGGGACCGAATGAGGAACATAAGGCAATCTATAGAGAGGTATCTAAGAGAGCTATCGAGAATCAGACGCACAAGCGCTTATTGCCATACTTACGGAGCATACGCGATTGCAACCGCGTATTGAATGCGTTCCAGGTTCGATATCTCATCTGTTCGCAGTTCTGTACTGTTGATGATTTACTTTGTATCGTCGTTCTTAGCATCTTTGAGCCAAAGCTGATTTCATATATCATTGATCATCCTAACGAAGTCTACCCTCAAATATCAAATCAGGAAAAAGATTCTTCAGGAAAGAGCTTTAGAACCTATCAAGAAGAATTCAAGAAGAGAGCTCATTGTACAGACGATGCGCTACGAGTTCTTGCTGCATTGTTCCCTTGTTTTGCTCAAAAGATGGCAATATTTTTTGAGCAAAAGCAAGCGAGTGAAGCTGTCATAGTGAACGCGATTTCTGTAAGGGAAAATTTTTCTTCGTATTTTGTTCTTTCAGCTCGTGAGAATGATGTTATGTCAACTGCGGTAGCATATCTGTTGAAGAATGCAGATGAAATCAGCATTCGAAAGCAACTTGTGGCATGGGCGAAGAACGGGCAATGTTTAGGAGCTCATAGTAAGATAGTGTCATATTGTGATACTCATAATGAACGTCTGTCACTAAAAAAGGATCGGTTAAGAATTTTCTTGCACGCGCTTTCCTTGTTGAGGAATGACAATCTATCTGATTACCAGATGCTTCTCTATAATGGATTGGCATGGCATATCCTAGAGAAGACTGTGGGGGATTCGTCGTTTTCAGGGACTACAATTCTCCTCGGCACAGAGCAACAGGATATGCTTACAAAGCTTTTCGAGGATCCAAATGTTTCTGTTGAGATATTAGATACGCTTATGAAATATATCGGACGAGGATATGGATGGAACCCTTCAGAGGTTTATGGCAGGCATCTGCCATTGGCGAGTAAAGAGGTGTTCGAGGCGTGCAAGGATATTTTCTTGAGACGGAAAAATTCAAATGCATCAAGTGCCGAAGAGGGGAGTAAAAAATGAGAATAACAAGCAAACGATTCTATGGTATAATAGCATTAGCCGTGCTCGTGTGTCTCCTGGGGGGGGTACAAGGTCTATCGGCATGAACAGAGCCAGAATGCGCAGCTGAAGCAGCTCCAGTCGCTGCAAGGGCGTACTGATTATCTAGAACAGCGCCTGCAACAGGTCACGGATTACTACAACGTCCAGCCGGAATACCGCGATGACGTCTATAACTATCTGGCCATCGGCAACAGCCTGACTTTGATCACGAGCTGGGGCCGCGGTATCTGCGCGACACAGCCGGATGGCGATTACTTCGGCAGAGTCAAGCAGCAACTCGATGCTGAGCATGGTGACGCCGTCGCTTATCGCATCAATTACGCTTCATGGGAGCGAATGCAGGACCGCAGCAAGGCACTGGACCTCTTGGACATCCTCCTGAGCGACAAGCTCAATCTCGTGACTATACAGCTCGGCGAGAACGTGACGGATACCTCTCACTTCGAGGAAGATCTTGAAACGCTCATCGCATACGTCCATAAGCGCGCACCAAAGGCCAAGATCATTGTCATCGGCGACTTCTGGGACAAGAACCGCAACGAAATGCGCAAACAGGCCGCTGCGAACCAGAACGTGCTCTTCGCAGATCTCTCCGACATCATTGGCAACAAAGACTATCAGTCCAAAGAAGGCACAATCTGCACCTTGGATGATGGTAGCACCATTGCCGTGAGCAGAGAGGCAGAGACTCATCCTGGTGATAAGGGAATGGAGTACATCGCGAATAAAGTGATGGAAATAGTTAATCAATGAGGTGGAGAATTGAGTCATCCAATTTTATCGATTTGTATACCGACTAATAATCGTGTCGATATACTCAGAAAAACACTAAATAGCATTTTTGAGCAAGAAATATCGACAGAGCTATTTGAGGTTTGCGTATCAGATAACTCGCGGACTGATGAGACTAAAACGTTGATACAAGAAGAATTTGCTCACATCCCTAATTTGACTTATAATCAATCCTCTTGCGAAGGCTTTCTGAATTCAATCGAGGCTTTGCGCTTAGGAAAAGGCATTTTGTTGAAATTACATAATGATTACAGTATGTTCAACGAAAATGCGCTAGGAAGAATGATTGATATTGCAATAACTCATGCAAATGAAAGGCCACTAATCTTTTTTTCGATGGGGACTTTAAAAATAGGGGATGATATACAGAAATATAAGGACTTTAATACATTTTTGTATTCCATTTCCTATTGGTCTACATGGAGTTCTGCATTTTCTGTTTGGAAAACAGATTTTGATGATTTTGAATCGAAGCATATACCTGTTGACCATATGTTTCCTCATACAAGTGTGCTGTTTTATCTAGTTCATAAAGACAAATATTTAGTAGATGATTTCTCCTATGTGACAAATCTTGAACTAAAGAAGAAAGGCGGATATAACCTAATCGATAATTTCAATCGGATTTATTTATCGATGGTTCATGATTTATTAGAGAGACGATATATCGAAAAGAATACATACGATAAAATAGAGACTGCGATTATCAAATTTTCGGCCAGTTGGTATTCTATTGTAAAAATAGACAAACGATATAGTTTCACGTTTTCTAACAAGAGTCAAATAATTAGACAACAAAGTGGCCTCTTAGGAGTTGTGAAATTTTACTCCTTTTATATTTTATATCATATGATTAATTTGATAAAAATGAATGTAAAACGAATTATAAAAGCATAGTGAGATATTATTTATTCAACTTTATATTGAGGCTAAGATGTATGAAATACTATAATTTTTCTGGTCTTGACTTTTTTTCAACCCAAAATAAGTTTAAGAAAAATTCTCAAATCCCAACACACATTCTTTACGGAACAGCAAAAGACGTTGAATTAACGATTGTTATTCCTGTATATAAACGAACTGATTTTATTGCAGGTGCAATTCAGAGTGCGCTGAATCAAAAAACGAATCATCGTTTTCAAGTGCTTGTTTTAGATAATACAACAGAAAATGATGATATACGTCATATTGTTGAAGGATTCTTAGATGATCGTGTTGCTTATGGAAAAAATGAAAAAAATATTGGTATGTTTGGTAATTGGAACCGATGCTTTGAATTAGTGAAAAGTCCTTGGGTTACGATGCTTCATGATGATGATAGATTAAAACCTGAATATGTCGAGACTATGTTTCAGACCTTAAATACGTATTCTAATCTTCCTGTTGTCGAAATAGGTGTTGCTCATGATTATATAAATGAGTTAAACCAGATTACGACATATGCAGAGATAGATAATTCCATTAAAGTAGTTGGTGCTCAAGATTTTTTCTTCGATATCAATTCTATTCATATTTGTGGAGCTTTTTTTAACCGTGATGCTGTTATTCGTTTAGGTGGATTTGATGATAGTTTTTATCCTGCCTCAGATTCTAATCTTATATGCAAACTTGCTGTATCTGGGATAGCTATAAAAGTATCAAAAAGATTGTCGGAATACCGTATCGCGCAAAATGAAAGTTTAAATCCATCAACAATGGGTGGATGTGTTAGTTATATGTATACTCAAATGCACGTTTTATACACAACTTGTAATTTAGAATTACCATATTGGTTTTATAGGATAGCTTTAAATGTTACGATTAATAATGCCAAAAAGAGTATAGAAACGTTTTGGGGTGGATTGGATATCGATTATAAGAAGATAGATGCAGATATTCATTACAGAGAACCATCGAAATTTGATTCTTTTTTATATCGATTAGTCCGCAAATTTTATACGGATGGGAAATTTTGTAAGATTAATATATTTCATCCCATTTTTAAAATCAATTGCTTATTAGAAAGGCGTCAGAAATGAAAGTGGTTATTCTAGCCGGTGGCTTCGGCACGAGAATCAGTGAGGAGTCACGTTTTAAGCCGAAACCGATGATTGAGATTGGTGGGATGCCAATCCTTTGGCATATCATGAAGGAATATATGTATTTTGGCTTCAATGAGTTCATCGTTTGCGCGGGTTACAAGCAGCATGTGATCAAAGAGTATTTTGCAGATTATTTCCTGCATACGTCGGATGTCACGTTTGATTTTACGAATGGTCATGAGGTGATTGTCCATCGTCGCCATGCGGAGCCGTGGAAGGTCACGGTGGTGGATACTGGCCTGAATACGATGACAGGCGGGCGTATCAAGCGGATTGCACCGTATGTCAACAATGAGACGTTCATGCTGACGTATGGCGACGGTGTCAGTGATGTCCCGATGGATAAACTGTTGGCATTCCATAAGAGCCACGGCAAGATCTGCACGATGACAGCAGTCAAGCCGGAAGGGCGCTTCGGTATCCTAGATCTCGAGGGCAATACGATTGCTTCGTTCCGCGAGAAGAGCCAGAAGGATGTGGGCTACATCAACGGTGGCTACATGGTCTTGGAGCCTGCTATCTTTGACTACATCGATGGGGACGACACGACATTTGAGCGGAAACCACTGGAGACGATTGCCGAAGAGGGCCAGCTCATGGCCTTCAAACACAATGGTTTCTGGCAGTGCATGGATACGATGCGTGATCGTGAGAAATTGGAGCATCTGTGGGCATCTGGCGAAGCGCCTTGGAAAGTGTGGGACAAATGATGAAGGATGTATCGTTCTACAAGAATAAGCGTGTGTTCCTGACGGGGCATACGGGATTCAAAGGCAGTTGGCTGGCTAAGATCCTGATTGATGCGGGCGCGGAGGTCACGGGTTACAGTCTGCCAGCGCCAACGGAACCGGCGCTGTTCTCGCTTGCGGGCATCGAGAAGGAGATGCACTCGGTCATTGGCGATGTGCGCGATTTTGAGCATCTCACGAAGACATTCCGCGAAGCGAAACCGGAGGTTGTGCTACATCTGGCGGCGCAGCCAATCGTGCGCGAGAGTTACCGCGACCCGCACGGGACGTATGAAACGAATGTGATGGGGACGGTCAACCTGCTCGAATGCGTGCGCCAGAGCGATACGGTGCAGTCTGTCCTCAATGTCACGACGGACAAGGTATACCAGAACAAGGAATGGTGCTGGGGCTACCGCGAGAATGAGCCGCTTGATGGCTACGACCCGTATTCCAATAGCAAGAGCTGTTCGGAACTCGTGACGCACAGCTATGCAAAGAGCTTTCTTGTCGAGCAGGGGATTGCTGTCTCGACGGCCCGCGCTGGCAATGTCATCGGTGGCGGTGACTTCGCACAGGACCGTATCGTGCCGGACTGCATCCGTGCGGCGATTGCTGGTGAGACAATCCAGGTGCGCAATCCGAACTCGACGCGCCCGTATCAGCATGTGCTGGAGCCGTTGTTCGCCTATCTCATGATTGCCGCTGAGCAGGCGGAGCATCATGAGCTGGCTGGCTGGTACAATGTCGGGCCGGATGAGTGCGACTGCCTCACGACGGGGAATCTTGTCGACCTCTTTTGCCGAGCTTGGGGCGACGGTCTTGCATGGGAAACGCACATGGCCAAGGGGCCGCATGAGGCGAACTTCCTGAAGCTGGATTGCTCCAAGATCAAGAGCATGTTTCAGTGGCAGCCGACATGGCATATCGGTGAGGCCATCGAGAAAACCGTGGAGTGGGCCAAGGCATGGCAGGCAAAAGAAGATATCGCTACGGTGATGGAGCATCAGATCAAGGATTTTGTACATACGGGAATGAAAGGGTGATAACGAGATGGAAGGTGCAATCGTAACAGGGGCCAACGGATTCATTGGCAGTCATGTCGTTGCTTTCTTGCTGAAGCAGGGAATCCGTGTAGCGGCACTCTGTCATAATGGCAAACACAATCATCTGCCGCAGTCTGATCTGTTGACAGTATATCCATACGATCTGTCTAAAGCGGCAGATATTGTAAGTCTGTTACCCCCCCCAGAAAACGTTTGCTATGACACGTTCTACCACTTTGCATGGAAGGGGACAGCAGGTGCATCGCGTGCAGATACCGCCTTGCAGCTGCAGAATGCACAGTGGACTGTTGATGCATTGAGATTGGCGAAGAGGCTGGGCTGTCGTCGTTTTGTCGGTGCGGGGAGCATCATGGAGCATGAGACGATGGCGGCAGCTTTCACGCAGGGCAATCGGCCGGGCCTTGGCTATATCTATGGCGGCGGCAAGCTGATTGCTCATATCATGTGTATGTCGGTAGCAGCAGACATTGGAATCGAGCTGGTATGGCCGGAGATCACGAATGCCTACGGTGCAGGCGAGATCAGCCCGCGCCTGGTCAATACGACTATCCGGAAATGCCTGCAGGGAGAATCCCCTCGTTTCACAGCCGGTACACAGAACTATGATTTTGTCTATATTGACGATGTAGCAAGGGCATTCTACCTGATCGGTGAAAAGGGAAAGCCGTTCCATGAGTACTTGATTGGCAGCTCGCATGCTCGACCTCTGAAAGAATTCCTTCTGGAGATGAAGGAGGCCATTGCGCCGGAGCTTGACTTTGTATTCGGAGATATCCCTTTCACTGGTACGGACCTGCCTCTTACTGCATTTGATGGCCGTGAGACTGAGCGAGATACCGGATTCCGTGCTGAGATAAGCTTTGCAGAAGGCACGCGGAGAACGAGGGATTGGATGGCTGGCCTCACGAGCTGATTGCTTATGGGAGTGAGTCGAGTGGAAAATGATTTTGATTGTGTAATTGTGACAGGAGCAAGCGGATTCATTGGTCAGGCTTTACTGCGTTTCTTGGTGGATAAGGGCGTCTTCGTATACGGGATTGTCCGCCATCCAGATGATGCGAGATTGTTCCAGTCTTCTCAGGTCCAGTATCTCGCTTGTGCAATGGATGCGTATGATACGCTGCCAGCACTTATCGCAGAGCAGGGCAGGCGGCCAGAGGTATTCTATCATTTGGCCTGGGATGGAACAGCAGGGAAGGCAAGAGCTGATTATGTGAAACAGTGCAAGAATGCTCAGGTAACCTGTGATGCAGCACTGGCTGCCAAGGCAATCGGGTGCCGGAGATTCATCGCGACAGGGACAATCACGGAATTCGTAGCAAATGATCTGCTGAAATGCCATTATGCGTCGGAGAACCTGATGTATGGCCTCTCAAAATCGTTTTCCCACAAGTTGCTCGACATCGTTGCCCGCCAGCATAATCTGGACTATATCTGGGCGCAGCTGAGCAATATCTACGGCGGCCACAATGCTTCAGGGAATCTGATCTCGTATACGCTGAGTGAGCTTCAGCAGGGCCACCGACCGACGTATGGCCCTTGCGAGCAGCCCTATAACTTCACGTATATCAAAGATGTACTAGAGGCACTGTTCTTGCTGGGATGTGTTTCCTTACATCGTCAATCGGCTTACTTCATCGGGAATGGTGAATGCCGCAAGCTCAAGGAATACCTGCAAAGCCTCGCGGATTTGTTCGGTGCAGAAGTTGGGATTGGCGAGCGCCCGGATGATGGTGTCCGCTATTCGGCTGATTGGTTTGACAGTAGTGCCTTGCAGGAAGAGTTTGGTTTTGTGCCGCAGTATCGTTTTGAAGATGGATTAAAGGAGATTTTAGAAGATGAACACGAAGTTTAATTTTCACGAAACAGAGATTCCTGGCTTGATTGAAGTCACGCCTTTTAATGCGGAAGATATTCGTGGTTGCTTCACGAAAGATTACTCGAAAGAAGTCTTTGAAGCCAATGGCATCCATCATGACATCGCCGAGATTTTTTATACGACTTCGCATAAAGGCGTCATCCGTGCCCTGCACTTCCAGCGCGTCATGCAGCAGCCCAAGCTCGTCCGCTGTATTTATGGTCATGTCTATGATGTCGTAGTGGATATGCGAAAAGACAGCCCGACATTCAAGAAATGGCTCGGATTTGATCTCGTCGGGACGCAGCATAACGAAATCTTGGTTCCTGCTGGCTGTGCGCACGGCTATCTGGTGTTAGAGGATTCTATCGTGTCCTATAAGTGCTCGGAGAAATTCTATGGCGAGTACGATGGCGGCATCCGCTGGAATGATCCGGATATCGCTGTAAAATGGCCGTTGGAGAAGATTGGCGGCGAGGAGAACCTTATCCTTGCTGACAAAGATAAGAATCTGCCGTTCTTCAAGGAATTTGTGAAAGAGTATGGAGCATTCTGATATGACGAGTAAAGCAGAGAAAATCGCGGTCATAGGTGCAGGCTTTTCTGGAATCGGCGCTGGCTATAGTACAAGTCTACTCGGGGGGGGCACTTGTACTGTATTTGAGAAGGATGATACGTTCGGCGGCCTGTGCGGTGGTTTTTCGATAGGCGGGTTTCATTTTGACAAGGCAGTGCATCTTTCATTCGCGAAGGAGCCGCTTTGTCAGGAGCTCTTTTTCTCGGTGCCCCATGAGGTGCATCAGCCGGAGTCAACCAACTATAAATCCGGCTATTGGGTGCGCCATCCGGCACAGAATAATCTCCGCACGCTGCCAGTGGAGGAGCGCATTCGCATCATCGAGGGATTTGCTGCGCGTCAGCATGTCGAAGATGGTGCTAATGCGAAGGTAGAGACCTATCGGGATTGGCTTCGCCTGCAGTTTGGCGATTATTTCTCGGAGCACTATCCAGAAGCCTACACGCGTAAGTATTGGGGCGCGCGGGCGGAAGAGCTCAGCACAACCTGGTGCAGCGGTCGCATCTATCAGCCATCGTTGCGCGAGGTGCTCTTTGGCTCATATCCCGATGCTGATCAATCGGCAAACGTCTATTATGCCAAGGAGATGCGTTACCCGAAGCAGGGCGGCTATCGTACTTTCGTGCAGAAGGCGGCAGACCAGCTCGATATCCGCTATGGCTGGGAAGTCTGTGCGATTGATACCGATGCGAAGGTGCTGCACTTCACCAATGGTGAGCAGTATGCATACGACCGTCTCATCAGCACGATGCCGCTGCCGGAGATCCTGCCGCTCGTCTGCGATGATGAAGCACTCCTGCAGGATGCCGCACAGCTTGAAGCGACGTCCATGGCCTTAGTGTCTGTCGGTTTTTGTAGGGAAATCGAGCCACCAGCACTCTGGTTCTATGTTTACGACGAGGATATCCCCTTCGCCCGCGTGCACTCGCCCAGCATGAAGTCCGCTTGGAATGCACCGAAGGGCAAGAGCTCACTTCAGTTCGAGGTGTACTACAGCAAGGAGATGCCACTGGCCTACAGCGATGACGAGCTTCAGGAAAAGGTCCTGCAGTCCATGGAACGCATGGGCCTGGCTTCGCGCGAAGACGTCGAGGTCATCGACGTGCGCCATGTGAAGTATGCTAACGTCATCTTCTATCAGGGCATGGAGCAGCACCGTGATAACGTCCTGCGGTATCTGGCGTCCAAAGACATCCATTCCTGCGGCCGCTTCGGCAAGTGGGATTATCTCTGGAGTAACCGGAGCTTCTTGTCAGGCGTCGATGCGGCAAAGCAGATTGGGGAAGAGGAGTAAATATCGGATCAGCTTGACTACATTGGACAATAGTTGACCTTTTGGGGAGTTGTAAGTCTTATTTGACGAAGTTAAAAGCTTTGTGGGTATTGACTGTGGGCGATGAGAAAGCGGATTGAAAGCTATAAAAGGTTGAAGGAGAACTCAGTCTTTATGGCATATCAGTATTCTTTGATTAACCTTATTACGAAGGAAGAAAAATGAGTTTTAATGGTGAATTGTCAAGCTAAGTGCAACACCTTTGAGAAATAGACCTCATATGGCGTTTTATAACCAAGGCACTTCCTAGGGCGCAGGTTTAGCTCATGGTACTTCCGTTGGATGTAATCCTCCGGCGTATCCGTGATGTCTTTGCCCTTCGGGAAGAACTCCCGTAAAAGGCCATTGGTGTTTTCATTGGTTCCGCGCTCCCATGGATGGTGTGGAGCAGGAAAGTAGAACGTCACACGCTTTAGATCCTTTCTGAGCTGAGCATGTTTTGAGAATTCCTTTCCTCGATCCGGCGTGACCGACAAGTGCGGCTGCCCCGAGAGTGCCTCACACATCACCTTGTTGACTGCAGCGGCGGTCTTGCTCATGGCTTTTCCGCCAAGCAAGTACCGGCGTTTCCGGTCCATCAACGTGACGAGGCATGCCTTTCCCTGCCTGCCCACTACGGTATCCGCTTCCCAGTGGCCTCGGACGGAACGGTTCGCCGCGCTGGCAGGACGATCTTCGATGGGGTGCGATATGACGAACTTACCACGACGCTCTTCCCTGCCTTTCTTGTGACGCCGTTTCCCGTGATGCCGTAGCTTCCGAAGTACGAACTTCGCTGAAGCCCCTGGCGGGTTCAGCAGGCCCGCGTGAATAGCTCGGTAGATGGTTGGAACGCTGACAAGCCGACAGCCATGCTCCAGCTGGATTCGTCCAACAATCTCTTCTGGCGACCAGTGGTACTCCAGAATGCAGATCTGAATGTAGGAATGTAGTGGTGCATGCTCAAGGCGCTTATGCGGACGACAGGCTTTCCTGCGCTGCTTGTAGAGTGCTTGTGCAGTCAACGGGCAGTACGACATAAGTTGGCCAGCTGGAGCCGCATTGGGGCGAAGCTCACGCGAGATGGTCGACTTGCTCTGGTTCAGCAGATGGGCGATTTCCGTGATGGATTTGCCCTCAGCAAGAAAAAAGAGTATCTTTTCTCGCTCAAATGGTGTAAGATATGTGTAGTGGCACATAGGCTCTCCTTTGCTGTAGGTAGTTCTTTTCAAACACCATTATAGCAAAGAAGTCTATGTGTCATTTTAATTTGGTTGTCTAGGAGCTGTTGCACTTAGATTGTAAATCCATCATATAAATATTTTGATAGATAAATATAAATAGGCACTTGAGGTAATAACAGATATGTTTCATGAAAAAGAACAATATTTTATTTTTGAACGACCCATATCTCATGGATGGAAATCCTGTTTAAAAAATCTTCTTTGTTATTCTGCATCGGCATTTTTTTCGGGAACAATGCAACTATATCATCCTTCAAGAGAGAATAAAAAAAAATATCACGTAACCATTGGAGCTATTTTTAAAAATGAGGCGCAATATTTGAAGGAATGGATAGAATTTCATCGGATTGTTGGAGTGGAACATTTTTATCTATATAATAATTGTTCAAGTGATAAATATATGAATGTACTACATCCATATATTGAACAAGGAATTGTTACACTTATTGATTGGCCACACCAACAGGCACAGATACAATGTTATGGTGATATTATAACTAAATTCCGTGATGAAACAGAATGGTTAGGCCTTATTGATATCGATGAATTTGTTGTGCCAAAATCTGTGATGAATATTCGTGAAGCCCTACATCCTTTTCGCTACGCTCCGTCAGTTTTGATATACTGGCGAGTCTTTGGTACTTCTGGTTTGATGGATCGAGAACGTGATGGTCTGGTAACGGAAGACTTTACCGTCTCGTGGCCAAAGTATTATACAGTAGGAAAATGTTTTTTAAATATGAATTATGATTTTGATATTGAATTTGCTCGTAATGCATGCATCCATCATAATGCATGGGGATCGTATCATGGTATACATTATCCTCCAGTCAATGTATTTGGTTATCCTGTAGTGAAGTCAGTACACCGACATAATGATCAGGATATTCCTTTGCAGATTAATCATTATTTTACTAAAAGCTATATGGAATATCAGGAGAAACGTTCGAAAGGTGATGTATACTTTAAATTGAATCCACATGATGAAGCATACTTTTTTGCACATGAGGAGCGATGCCAGATTGTAGATTATTCTGCATATCGTTTTCTGATACGGCTGAAACAGGCCGTAAAACAGTAAGGAATTCAAATGATTATTTTGTGATATGGAGAATAGGTAGATGATACAGCAAAAGAGCCTTAAAAAGAACTATTTATTTAGTTTGGCTTATCAAATACTGACTTTAATAACGCCTTTTATTACAACACCATATGTATCTCGCATTTTAGGCGCTAATGGCATTGGTATCTCTAGTTATGTTTCAGCAGTCGTCTTTTATTTTACATTAATTGCAGCACTAGGAACTGCAACAGCTGGACAACGTGAGATTGCCTATTATCGAGATGATAAAGAACGTCGTTCACAAGCTTTTTGGAATGCGGAAATTCTTAACATACTATCGGTTATTGTTGCCTGCTTTATTTATGCAATATTTATAAGATTTCAGACTGATAATCAGATTTATTATAAAATACTTTTTCTCAATATTATCACTGTCGCTTTTGATGTTGTTTGGTTCTTTCAGGGAGTTGAAGAATTTCAAAAAATTGTCGTACGTAATTTTATTTTTAAATTCCTAGGTATTGCATATCTATTTCTGTTCGTTAGAACAGAAGATGATGTAGATCTCTATATATTGGGGAATGCATTAACTACGTTCTTGTCAGCAATCAGCCTATGGGGGTACTTGCCGCAGTATATTCAGCGAATAAACTGGAGTAGCTTAAATATTCGGTATACATTTTATCAGTCCATAAGGTTATTTATACCTACTTTAGCTGTAAGTGTCTATGTCGTTTTGGATAAAATAATGTTAGGAATTTATACATCTGATTATGTTGAAAATGGTAATTATGAACAGGCTATGAAAATTGCAAAAATGGCTTTGATGTTTATATTCTCGTTTGCAGCTGTTATGACTCCTCGGATAAGCTATTGCTTTCAAAAAAGAGATTTTGATACAATTCGTACATATATGATAAAAAGTTATCGTTTTGTATGGATGATTGGACTTCCAGTCTGCTTTGGATTATGGGGGATTTCTTCAAACTTTGTTCCATGGTTTTTTGGACCAGGATTTGATGAAGTTATTGATCTTATTGATATATTAGCAATACTAGTTCCTTTACAAGGCTTTACAATTGTATCGGGAGGGCAATATCTTGTGTCGATAAAAGAAGAGGGGCATTTTACATATTCGGTGATAGCTGGTGCAATCACTAATATTTTATTGAATCTGATTTTAATTCCTAGGTTTTATGCCTTGGGTGCATCTTTAGCTTCTATCATAGGGGAACTGATGGTAGCTTTGGTGCATCTTTACTATGTTAATCGTCATATATCAGCAATGTCAATATTTATATCAGCAAAAAAATATTTTGTTGCAGCAATATCTATGTTAATAGTTTTAATTATAGAAGATACGTTTTTTATTCATTCTGCATCAATCATTAGTACTATGATATTAACATTATCAGGAGCACTTGTGTATGTTATTGTTTTGCTATGGCAAAAAGATGATATGATAGAAGAATATCTAATGAAAATAAGAATGAAACTGAGATTGATGTAAAAGCATAAATGTAGAGTAAGTGGTAGATCATCCGATGTATGCTCTACCGACTTGATGGCTTATCTTTTCGTTGTCGTTGAAATGCATATCAAAAAGCTCCGCTGCGTGAGCAGTGGAGCTTAGATTTATTTGCAGTTCTGCTGGATGGTCTTGTTCCATGACAGGCTGTCGTCGAGGTGCTCTGGATGCCGTTGGATGTCGGCGTTCAGTAGGTGCTCGAAGAGGTATTTGAGTTACTGGAACGGGTTCAGGCCGTTAGCCTTGGCGGTCTCGATGACGCTGTAGACGGCGATGTCGGCATTGGCTCCTTTCGGGGAGTCGCTGAACAGACGGTTCTTGCGGCCGATGGTGAAGTTATGGATGGTGCACTCGGTAAGCCCTTTGTCGAGTACAAAGAGTTCGTTAATCTGCTCGATGGCTTCTTGGTAGGTGCTGCTCAAAAGGTATTCTTCCCGCAGATCCGGCGGGATGACTTCGACAAAGTACCGCCTTGCATGTGCCCCGCAGAGGGCATGTGCCTGGCAGGGTACTTTCTGATAGCCGGTGCAGCCGTCTGTCTGCAGGATGCCGTTGAATCCCTTGAGGAATTCTTCTGCATAACTGTCGCTGCGGCCGGTCTGGTACTCGTAGAGGCGGATGGGGTGCGCCTGTTCGTACTCGCCGCTGCTGAAGACCCGCATATAGGACTTCGTCGGATTCTTGCGACCCTTCTCTTTGTAGACCTGCACGGGCGTCTCATCTGCATGGATGACATCCTGCTGAAGAAGGTTCTGCTGCAGTCGCGAGATAAGTGGCATGAACCAGTCCTCGGCGGGCCGGATGATTCAGTTGGTTAGCGTTGCACGCAAGAGCGAGATGCCAATCTCTTTTCATTCTCGTTCTTGCTGATTTCCCGATGGAGAAATGTGTTTCCTTGCGGCAGGTGAGGCACTGGAAGGATTCGCGGTAGTTGGACTTCCGCATGTCCGTATGGCCACCGGCCAGATAGATGTGTTCTGCCGCGAGCTCTCGGATTAACAGTAAGCGCTAAATCACCTGGTGTATCAATCGACTGATTTGATAGCTTACCTTTTC
>OGOP01001428.1_pt1 | contig 16852 bp, 17 predicted proteins | sample 1552591 | NCBI WGS metagenome assembly OGOP01 (sample SAMEA2580120, study PRJEB22360) | human gut metagenome | biome: human gut; feature: human-associated habitat; material: faeces | place: Denmark | collected 2008/2010 | reverse complement strand
ATCATACTCTACAAGAATATCGACATCACTATCCATACTCTCTTCGCCTCTTGAGCATGAACCAAAGAGCCAAGCCTTCTTGATGGGTTGGCTTCCAAAGAATTGCTGAATCTTTGGAATCATATTTTCAACATTCTTACTAATCATAATCGAGTACCTTTTTATTGTTTACATGCTGTAAATATAAGGGAAATATCTGAAATAGCCAAGATATTTCCGGTTTTTAACACATCGATGTCCCACAGATTTCAGAGATGAAGTAGCTGGCGACGCTATAGCTCTGCCAGAGTTTTGGTCAACTTCTGATGTATCCCTGTTTGATACCAAAAATCACGATGAGCTTCATTTGCACAGAAATGCACAATCTCTACTCCTGCAAAAGTGGTACCTACGTTCTTATCTGAAATTATCGACATTAGAGGACAATCTTTCATAATGTAAGGATCCTAATATCCGTTCTTGTTCTTCAGTTATTCTCATGCTCTTGACATTTGAAAATCCTTATACTGGGCTAATAAGAATCTACGGATATTGATTCTTTCTGCATCCTTGCGAATATCCGACAAATCTATATCAACATCACATGTATCGTAGGGTGAATAGCCCTCACGCGCCTTCTTCCAAGAATATTCGCCATGACTCAAAGTACTGAGACTCCATGACTGCTTGGGAGCATACTGCTCAAAGACCTTATCAAAGACACCTTGATATTTTTGGAGACTTTCTCGGGATAGAGAAAAACTTAATGAGTTATCTTTATAGTGCTGACGAATTTCAAGTATAACAGGACCATATTTCCATGCCTTGAATTTTGCTCCAAACATGGGTTCTCCTAACTGAACCAAGCATTCACGCTGAGTGAAATAAAGCAACTTATGTAGCTTCATCTCATCAATGCGAGTACCATATTGATGCTCGTAGCGCTGGCTGATATAGGATGCTATTTTCACGACATCTTCCATAATTTTGTTCCTTTCTTTATTGTTTACACGCTGCAAATATAAGGGAAATATCTGAAATTGCCAAGGAATTTCCGGTTTTTAACACATCGGGAAGTCCCACAGATTGCACTGATGAACGCAGATTTTTCCTGCTACAATATCTTAGCCGCAGATGAGACCTATTCGGTCAGATGACGCAGATTTTTCGACTCCCCTGTCCCCCTCTTGCAAAGAGATTTGTTCTAAAATCATCCTTCAATTGCTGCTTTGCCAATGTTGACCAGGTGATTTTCATTTCCATCCTAATTCCTCCTTCACGACATTCAAAATCTCTGAATGAGGAATCGTTTTCTGAGACAAAGACTCCTTATAGGCGAAATCGGCAGCGGCCTTCATTGCTGTTTCGTCTAAGTTATCGATAAATGATTGCATCTTATTGTATATGAATAATATTAAGCTATACTTTTAACAGAAGGTACACCATAGCGTTTTTTATACTCTTCATAGAGTACATCTACGTTCTTTCCTGTAAGAATTTCTTCTTTATTCTTTATTCCTAACATAACTTGAATGTATTTATAGACATTGCAAAGATAATATAAATGACGCAGATTTTTTAGGACTGCGTTACTAGCAAAGGGCTATTTCAGAACGAAAGGAGAGGACGTAATCTGCAGCTTATGCTTTGCCAAACTCCTATACTGCGGTGAAGTCTTTGATATGCATACCTTACCGGATGGAATCCAATAATGCAAATGATCGCGCCTGATTTCAGCAAGTTGACATCCCTTATCCTTGAGCCAACTTTCAAGCCATTCTACTTTCTTCAACATCTCTTTGACATTGCTCGTATTCGCAGGATGAACTTCCACAAACCAGGCTTTTTGATCATACCCTATCGCATAATCCCACCTTGAAGCATTCGGATAAAGCCCCTTAGTACAATCGTCAATATCCACACTTCCTAAAAGATGCTGCTGCTTGCTTACTGATACCTTCAAAGAATTACCCTTTAATGCCTGCAAGCCTTTACAATAACCATCCTTCAATTCTACAGTATTATCCACCGCAGACTTAAAGACGTTCGTGTCTGATTTTACATCATTCTTCTTCATCTTCTCTCATTTCCGGTTCCTGATAATACTTTCCTACTACTTCCGAAGCCTTGCCTGAGAAGGCAGACAAGCCTCCCCATTCCGCAATCAACGGATTATCATTTTCAACATCCAGAGATGAAATGTCGGTAGAGGTTACTCCACCACCATCTGATGAGAAGAAATATGTCTTCAACTCCTTTTCCTGTAAACCATTCATTACCTGAATGGCTGTAGATTTCTTATCTATGTCGAATAATTCACTAAGAGCCTTTTTAAAACGTTCCGCTGGCAAATTCTTGAGAGACTCAAATACCCAGGCAAACTCCAACAACGTAGGAGAATGAGTAGAAACTATTACCTTATATCCCGCCTGCATCAATTCTATGATTTCCCAAATAACGGTCTGGATGGCACGGGGATGCAATCCCATTTCCGGCTCCTCAATGATTACCCACTTGTAATCTTCCTTATTGATTACAGATGTTGGAGGTCCTGAGAGACAATACATTGCCAGCAGAAGAGGCATGAACTCCTTCTGCCCTGCACTCCATGTCATAAATGGAAGACTGACATTATTAATGTTCAGCTTCATCTTTCTTTGACCTGAACTTTGATCGATAACGACTTTGGCGCCATGAAAAACGGATTCGTCTATAGAATCCTTTACCACACCCTTCAGACGATTACGCATCGGGAATATCACATCAGGATTACCTAAACCACTCTGTATGAACACACGCAGTGTTTCACTGAAGTTTTTCAAGACAAACGGAGCAGAACCATCAAACTCCATAAAATTCTTCGGGCGACCATCTGATATTCCTAAAATTCGTTGAGCAGGAACATAAAAGACGGATTCCTTGGTATTCTGCCTGTTCTTCGATGGCTTCAATAAATCCGTGATTGCAAATTTCTTATCTGAAACTTCTATTTTTGTATCTCCACTGAACAACGTATGCAAACCCTCTCCAAAATAATAATCCAAGAGAGGTTCCACATCTGTCTTTGACAAAATATAATTATACTTTCGTAATGTCTCGATAATGCTATTCTTATCCATGACTAACTTGAACAGCTCCAGAAACAAGCTTTTTCCACTTGCTTGAGGACCTATCAAGATATTCAAGTCACCTAGACTTACATCTACTGACTTGATGGGACCGAAATTCTCTACCTTCAATTTTGTCATTGCCATTCTGTTATTTTATTCAATTATCCGGCAAAAATACAAATTATTTTTGAGAAATCAAAAAAATTAAGAGACTTTTACGTTATTAGCTTTCTCTTGTCCCACAGATTTCTGTGCGGCCGAGGATAAGAGGACCACGCAGATCTCGCAGATTACGCAGATTTTTTACGCTTCCTCCGGTTCCCCTTGTAGGGGTATATGTTTGGGTGGGTGTGAAGGGGGTGTATAAGAACTTTTGTATATACATCGTGCGCAAAAGATAAAGAGAAAGGGTATCAGATAGTTATGCCTTCTTTTTAACACTCTTTTCACGCTAAAGTTCATATACCCCCTTCACACTTCACACTTTATTTGCTAATCTATTCAAGTTTCGCAAGTGAGGGAATTGATTGAAGTTAAAGAAGTTATCACTCCCTACGGTCGTTCGGGAAGTTAAGGGACAATAGTCTTCTAGCGTAAAACGTAGGACATTTGTCCCTTAACTTCCTTCTAACTTCCCTAACTTCACTTAACTTCCCCATATGCGAAAGTTCAGTAATCTAAAAATCGATCATTTCGGCGACAATGGTTCCAGCAACCCGTCAATCAGACGAAGCAGCTCGTCTCTGTGAGCCTCGTCAACCAACGACTCCATCCAACGTATCGCGCCCCAGTAGTCGTCGATGGAAACATCACGGTCCATCGCCTCCAGACTCTTGGTGTACGCATCAGACAGCTGGAACTCCTTGCGGATGGCTGACTTGGTGGAAGCCCAATGCTTCTCCTCCTCGGTAAGACCACCCTCAAAACGGTCTTCCTTCAGTTCTTCACGCATAGCCCAGAACACGTTGTGGACTAAAAGATTAAAACACTTGTGGACAGAAATCATGCCCGTCTGTAGTCGTAGGAATCCTTGATTCCCATGACTTCACTTTTGATTTTTTTGAAAAACATTTTAAATAATTTTATGTTATGTTCCAAAATCGGAACTTTTTGATTTCAATGCCAAATTTTATGCTTAGCTTTGCAGCGGAATCAATATGATTCAATTTTAAACAACTTCATATAATTTGCTTAAAAATGGCAACAACAGAACAACAACAAAAACAAGAAATGGTATTACCATCTTTCTTCTATGCTATCGCCTGCAGCGAAAGCAGACAACTCGTCAGTCTTGATGAACTGCAGCGAATCATCACCCTCGACGCCATGACCCAGGCTCGTACCGAAGACTACCGCAAGAACATGCGCATCAGCAGCGAGCTCGCTCATCAAACCAAGGTGATGATGCCAGGCATCACTACCTCCGTGCTCATGGACGGACGGGGCAAGGAACTGCGCAACGTGGTGAAGACCACCCAGATGATCGCCGTGGACATCGACAAGATTCCTGCAGAAAAGATGAAGGAGGTCGTACAGAAGGCGGACGCCGACCCTCATACCATGATGAGGTTCATCACCGTGAGCCAACGGGGCCTGCGCATCATCTCCAGATACCTGCCCATAGATGACGACGAGGTGACCGCACTGGAACTTTTCGATGTGATCATACGCAAGGCGATGAGCTATTACAGTAAGTTGCTAGGCGTGCCTGCCGACGAGCAATGCGCAGACATCACCCGGATGTGCGGACTCGCACACGACCCTACCGCCTACTTCCATTGGGACGCAGAGCCTTTCGGCCTGGACACCCACGACCTGAAGGCGCTCTACACCAAGAAGGCCAACGAGGCGAAATATGCCAAACGTGCCAGCAAGCGCAAGCGAAACAGCCAGAAGATGGTGGCACTGGGCAAGGGGATTCCCTCGATGGACGAGGCAGCGCAGCACATACTGAACCTACTCGACACGTGGGGCTACAAGTTTGAGAGCGGTGCCCACAACGAGTATGTGCACCACTTCGGCAAGGTGTGCGTGCGCTATGGCATAGACAAGGAAGAGGCAATGGCCTACGCCAAGACCAACTTCAGCTCCGACTATCCCGATGCTGACAGCGTGATGAAATCATGCTACAAGCACACCGAGAAACTAGGCACCTGGCACTTCTACCGCAAAGGCGAGGGCTTCTCGGGTAAGCCGACCGTCAAGGTAATCAAGCAGTGGCTCTCGATGAGATACGAGTTCCACCACAATGAGGTGACGGGATTTCACGAGGTGCTGAGCCGCGATATAATCAAAGGCAAATACCATAAGTGGACCCGCATCGACGACAACATAGAGAACACCATCTGGACCCAGATGGACGAGATGGGACTCGAAGTGAGCGCCATCAAGCTGCACGCCATCATCAACAGCGACTTCAGCGAGCCTTGGGATCCCTTCGACGAATATCTCAGGAGTCTGCCCAAATGGGACGGAAAGACCGACTACATCGACGAGCTTGCCAACCGGGTAACCATCAACTATTGCCCTGGCTACCACCACTCGCAGGAAGAGTTCAGATACTTCTTCAAGAAATGGCTCGTATCGATGGTGGTGGCATGGGTATCACCGAGAGTGGTGAGCCAGACCATCCTGATATTCATCGGGAGGGGCGGCATCAACAAAACCACATTCTTCTATTATATCCTGCCACCATGCCTGCGCCAGTACTTCATCAACGAGTCAACCGCCAACTATACCGACAAGGACTTCATGGAGGCTTTCTCAAGCAAGGCACTGATATGCCTCGACGAGCTGGAGTCTACCTTCGGCAAGGGGCTGAGCGCCCTCAAGAGCAACGTCACCAAGCTGGTGTTCTCCATCCGCCGCCCCTACGACAAGTATCGTTCGGAACTGCTGCACCGTGGTGCCCTCTGTGGCACCAGCAACAGCATACAGATCATCACCGACGAGGAGAACCGCCGCTACTCACCATGGTTCGTAGACAATATCGAGAGCCCTAGGGAGACACCCATCGACTACCAGCACGTCTATGCCCAGGCTGTAGCTCTGGGACAAGAGGTAACCAATCGGGTGAAGAACCAGGAAGAGGGATGGGTATACTGGCTCACCACCGCCGACATCGACGTGATGAGGGAGCACAACAGCATGTTCATGGTTTCCAACTTCATGGAAGACCAGATACTGCGCTTCTACAAGGTGCCGAAATCAGACACCGACCCTCAATATGTAAAGTTCCGCTTTTCATCGGAAATCATGGAGCGCATAGGCGGAAGTCCCGCCCTGAGCCGCAACATGAGTCACCAGAACCTGAGCGCCGTGATGCAGCGACTGGGATTCAAGAAGGTACACCGCGCCAAAGGCAACGGATGGCTCGTGATAGAGAAGAATCCGGGAGAAATCAACACCGAGGCGATCTGCAGTCCAAACGAATGCGCAGAAACGTACCTGAAACCGTACAGAGCCGTAGCCACGGATAGCCAGAATGGTTCTGACCAACAGTAAACAGCGTTGCTGGCAAGTGCTAACCAGCATTGCCAGCAACGCTAAGTATCATCAAGAGAAACGCTAAGTATCATTACCGCGATTCTCATAAAAGTCAATTCTATATGAAGATCAAGATATACAAGAAATACGAGCTTGCCAAGCTCTACTTTCCGGAGCAGTCGAAACACGTGGCACTAAACCACCTGATGCGGATGGTGAACCACTGTCCGCCCCTGCTTGAGGCCCTGCAAAGAGAGGGCTACGAACGGTTGGCGAAGACCTTCACCATGCGCCAGACGCTGCTCATCTATGAGTATCTGGGCGAGCCATAATACTGAGTTTTCCAGTTTTATGCCCCATCGTATCCCTATCTCATCCCTATCGTACAGAAGCCTCTTCTGAAAGTCGTATCTTTGCAACCGTAAACAAGAACCAAGCACTGCGCAGCGCTTTAATACATGAAACACGAACCATAAAACAATTTATTAGCCTTATGATTGAGTACGATTTGAAGAAGAACAACAACAAGAAGAACGTGAAGGCTTATGGCAAGTACTACGCCAAGCCCCACGTAAGTGAAACTGTAGATCTCGATGAGCTCGCCGACCACATGCATGGTCACAACTCTCCATTCTCAGCCGGGACCATCAAGGGCATCCTCATCGATGCCGTGACCCACATCAAGGAGCTCCTGCTCATGGGCAAGAATGTAAAGCTGGACAACCTCGCCATCTTCTACATCAGCATCAAGAACAAGATGGGTGCAGAGAATGCCGACGACTTCACCGTATCTAAGAACATCGAAGGAGTGAGAATGAAAGCCCGCGCCACGGGCGACTTCCGCTACGTGAATCTCAACCTCGACGCCAACTTGAAGAAGTATGGTGCTAAGAAAAAGAAGTCTTCCACCACCGACTCCGGAACGACTACGCCATCGGAAAGTACAGACAAGAGCGACTCTGGCTCTGGCTCCACCACTAACCCAGGCAGCGATTCGGGAGAAGTAGGACTGTAGTAACTGGGATTGCATATCCCCGTTATCTCTTAACTGGGATTGCATATCCCCGTTATCTCTTAACTGGGATTGCAAATCCCCTTAACTAGTTTTTAAAATCAATTGACTGAAAATGACACAAGATCGATTTCCGATAACGAGTGGCGGCGAGGAGGTGCTCAATGAGCATCTCCTGCTCGCCTACACAGAGAACGGCGAGATGATGGACTCACCTCTGAGCGTCCGTTTTCTCGTAATTCATTGCTCGGCAACACGTGCCGACCGTAACTATACCGACAAGCAACTGATGCGCGACCACAAGAAGCGTGGATTCCGCACCGTGGGCTACCACTTCTATGTACACAAGGACGGAAGCATCACACAGTTCAGAAAGCTGCTGGAGGTGGGCTCACATGCCCGCCCCTACAACCGCTGCTCCATCGGCATCTGCTACGAGGGCGGGCTGGATGACGAGGGCCGTCCTGCCGACACCCTGACCCGCGCCCAGTATGACGCGATGTGGAATCTGCTGCGCAAGCTCAAGATCACGTTTCCACAGGCGCAGATTGTAGGGCACCGCGACTTGCCGGGAACGACTCCTAAGGAGTGTCCTTGCTTCGATGCAGCGAAAAAATTTCCACTTTAATGTGGAATGCTTAATGTTGAATGTTGAATGTTAAATTTGAACTATGAAGAAAGAAACCATCAAGAAGGTGATCAATTTCATCATCACCGTACTTACCGCCGTAGCTAGCGCATTCTGCGTACAGAGCTGCAAATAGATTTCAGTTCAAGTTTCGCAAGTGAGGGAATTGATTGAAGTTAAAGAAGTTATCACTCCCTACGGTCGTTCGGGAAGTTAAGGGACAATAGTCTTCTAGCGTAAAACGTAGGACATTTGTCCCTTAACTTCCTTCTAACTTCCCTAACTTCACTTAACTTCCCCATATGCGAAAGTTCAGTTATCAGTAATCAAACCTAAACCTTAAGTTCTAATTCTACCAGTATCGCCAGTAGATGCTGAGGCGATGCATGTCGCTGCCCACGAAGTCGTACATATCGTGCTTCATGAGCCACTTGCATCGCTTCTGCACCTTCTTGCCATACTGCCCATCTATCGAGAACGCATTTCGCTGGAACTTGATGCCCATCAACTTGAGCTTCTCGTAGTCGCGCTTCTCCATATAGAGGTAGCGCTCAGGATGGGCAAGCACGGGCGTGTAGCCCTTGTTCTTGATGCGCTCCAGGAGGGCATGAAAATTCATCGGGGCAGAGAAGATGCTCGTCTCCACCAACAGGAGCTTGCCATCCTCGCCCAGCGGCAACAGGTCGTTTGCCTTCAGGCGCTTTTCGAAGAGCGCATCTAGCATATTTTCGGCTGCGAGATGCAGCCGGAGCATTTTTCTGTCAGCAGGGTTTCGCTCGGCGAAGTCCTGCTGATATTGTTTCTGGAAGTCGGCAAATTCTTGGCGCAAATGGGTGGTCCCGTTGGGTACGTCTTCCATAATATGAGGCGTAAGCCAGACATCCCTCATGCCTGAGCCTTCGTAAAGGCACAACATTTCCAACGACTTCTTTACCTCTTGAAATCCGTCGTCCACGCCGGGCAGGATGTGGCAGTGCCAGTCGATGCCGCCGGGGAGTCTCTCTGATGGTGCTTTCCTGCTTGCCGTCGGATTGCAAATCCAACGGAACGCCTCACGGAATATATTCATATTTTTCTATTCTTTTATCCAATTTCCTACTTTTTTTGCACCTCCCCATTCTTGTCGGAGCCGTAGTGGTAGCCGTAGCCATAGCCATGGTGGTAGCCATAGCGATAGTAGTGGCCGTAGCGGCCGCCCTGAGCCTTGGTTCCGTTCAGAATGAGCGACATATTCTTGAATTTCTTGTCCTTGTAGAGCTGCTCGATGTCGCCCAGCAAACTGCGCTGCATCAAGCCCGAGCGTACCACGAAGATGGTGCGGTCGGCAAGTTTCTCTATAATCTGGGTATCTGCCACGATTTCCACTGGTGGACAGTCGATGAACACATAATCGTACTCAGCCCTCACCTGCCTGATCATCTCGCCCAGACGGTCGGTGAAGAGGAGCTCGGTAGGGTTAGGCGGCATGGTACCGATAGGCAGCACGTCGAAGCCCTCCACCAGTCCATACTCCTCGCCATGACAGATGATACCCTCCAGGTCATCGGTCCTGCCGTTGAGATAGTCGCTGAGTCCCTCGCCAGGGCTGCCCACGAGCATGGATGTGGAACCATGGCGGAGGTCACCATCGATGACGAGCACCTTCTTCTCCTTGATGGCGAGCGACATGGCGATGTTGGCTGCCAGGTGACTCTTGCCCGAGCCTATGTTGAAAGACGTAAGGATGATGACGTTCTGCTCGGGATGGGTGCCTATCATGAACTCCAGGTTAGTGCGCAGCACGCGGAACGCCTCGTTCACGATGTCGCGCTTGCCTGCCTTCACCACAATCTGTCGCGTCTCCTTCGGCTTCTTCCAGAACTGGATGCGCTGCAGAAGAGTTGGTCTGTTCTTGCGACTGATGCTGTATGGTATCTCACCGAGGAATGGTATGGTGATGTTCTTGAGGTCGTTTCTGCCCCTCACCGTCGTGTTCATGTTCTCACGGATAAATATGACTACCACAGGTATCAGGACTCCGAGAACGAAAGCCACGAGGATGATGTTGCGGCGCACAGGCTGCACGGGCGTGGTGTCGCCCGTAGGAGGGGTGATGATGCGCGTGTTGTAGGCGGTGAAAGCCTTGGAAAGCTCGTTTTCCTCTCTCTTCTGCAAGAGGAAGAGGTAGAGCGCCTCCTTCACCTTCTGCTGGCGACCCACTGTTTGCAGGTACTTTGCCTGGCTAGGGTTGCTGGCTATCTGGCTGGTGGTCTGCGCCTCGTTTGCCTGCAGGTTGGCAAGCTGCGAGTTGAGTGTCACCACGAAGTTGTCGATACTGGTCACGATGCTATGGCGCATGGAGGCGAGGCTCTGGTCATAGTCAGCCACCAATGGGTTCTGCTCGCTGGAGTTAGCCACCAGGTTGTTGCGCTCCAGCTGCTGCTTGTTGTATTCGGTAATCTGCTGCTCGATGCCCGGGCTGTCGATGCCGATATTGGCTGGCAGGAGCTGGTTCTTGCCCACCTTGCCCGTCAGGAAGTCGCGCAGGTAGCGTGCCATGGAGAGGCGTGAGTTCAGCTCGAGTATCTGCTTGTCTACGTCGCCGCTCTTCTGCATGTATTGCTGTGCGGCGGTCTCTACGTCGGGCAGCAGATTGCGGCTCTTGAACGAGGAGATGTCCTTGTCTACGTCGCCCAGTTCCCGCTCGATGACGCCCAGGCGATCGGTGATGAAATGGGAGGTGGAGACGGTCATCTGGTTCTTGTCCTCTATCCAGTTCTTGCGGTATACGGAGATGATGGTGTTCAGCACGTCCTCGGCGCGCTGGGTGAGCTGGTCCTTATAGGTCAGGGCGATGACTGTTGCCTTCTCCTCGATGATGCTTGCCGAGAGCGACGCCTTGATATGGTCGGTCATGGCATAGAGGTTGGTGCGGGTTACATGCAGTTTCCTGCTCTCATGTCCATTGATGAAGGCTGAATAGCCCGGTGCCTGGTCTACGCATACATGGCCCATCGCCGTGCGGACGGTCTGGCCCAGCTTGCCCTGTACCTCCTCGTCCGATTCCACTAAATTTCCAGCCTTGTCGGTGCCACTCACATGCACGATGGAAAACAGGTTGCCATGCTTTACTTCTACATCCAAATTGGCGCTCTGCATATCGTTCAAGCTATAGAAATGAACGGTTACAGGCAGCGTTCTGCCATAGAGAGCCACAGGATGGAAGGTACCGTCTTCACTGTAGTTTACGTCGAGTTTGAGCTGCTTGCCTGCCTCCAGCAAGACGGCTGGCGACTGGATGGCAATCAACTCGTTGTTGACGTTCGACTTGCCTCCCGAGAGTCCCATGTCGGAGAACATACTGGCCACATCGCTGTTGATGCTCTGGCTCTTGCCGTCTTCCTTGATGAGGATGGTTGCCGTGCGCTGATAGACACACGGCGTGGAGAGGAGGTGATAAGTGGCTATGCCCAGGGTGACGGCGAGCGAGATGACAAACCATCGCCAGCGCACAAGGCACAGATACATTAAGTCTTGCAGACGAATGAAGTCATCTGCCTGCTGGGGGCGACGAACCAGAGCATTCTGCATCGTCGCTTGATTATTCTGAATCATTGAATTTGAAAGTTGTTTTTTTGCATGTAGGGAAGTTAAGGGAAGTTAGAGGGAAGTTAGAGGGAAGTTAAGGGACAAATGTCCTAAGTTTAAGCTAGGAGACTATTGTCTCTTAACTTCCCGAACGACCGTAGGGAGTGATAACTTCTTTAACTCCTTTAACTTCCTGATATGCGAAAGTTCAGTTACATTATTTCTTGATAAGTACCGCCACGCTGGTGGCAAGTGAGGCAAGGCTAATCCAGAAGCCCGTGCTCCTGACATTGTTGCCATTGACCGTGCTCTGGCGAGCCTTGGTCTCGTTAGGGCTGATGTAAACCACGTCGTTCTGCTGCAGGTAATATACCGGACTGTTGAACACGCTGTTTCCCGAGCAGAGATTGATCTTGTATATCTTCTGGTGACCGTTTTCCTGGCGCAACACCATCACGTCTTCACGGGTGCCATAGATGGTCAGGTCGCCCGCCTTGCTGAGGGCATCGAGAATAGTCACTTTCTCGTCCTCGATTTCATACTGTCCAGGGCGTGCCACCTCACCAATCACCGAATAGTGGAGATTTGTCAGGCTGACAGTCACCACGGGATCCTTCACCAAGTTGCGATCCACCAGAAGTTTCTTGATTCCCTCGGCTATCTGCTCTCGGGTACGACCTGCCACATGCAGGGTGCCCAGCACAGGAAAGTCGATGTTGCCCTTGCTGTCTACCGTATAATAATAGGCATCCTTGGCGCCGGTCGACGTGGTGGCGGTTCCCGTAAGGCTGAAGAGCTGTGTGATCTGTGGATCCTTGCTCTTCACTCCGATGTAGAGTTTATCTGTTGGCTTGGCGGTGATCACCGCACTTTTCAGATTGATTAGCGTGTCAGGATTTTGGTTAAAATCCTGGAAATAAGCTATTTGTTGTGGGGCTCCACAAGCTGACAGGACAAGAAGTCCCGTACAAAAAGCTCCAGAAAGCAATGAATTACGATATTTCATATAATTTTATATTTTTTCTAGAAAACATCTTGGTATATAGGTGGTGGCGACGGCACAGACCCCGTCTATCGACACGATGAGGCGATGGTCGCCATTGATGCGCTTGATTTCGCCCTCCAGACCTTTGAACCTGCCGTCGATGACCCTGACACGTTCTCCTTTCTTCCAGTTGAAGGCTCCGTCCTCGAAATATTCCAGCCCCTTCTGGTCGCCCGACGATACCATCATGAACATCTGCATCTGTCGCTTGGGAATGGCGATGGGCTGTGGGTCGAAGTCCACCAGCTGGCGATATAGCCTTGCCTTGCCACGCAGTTCCCGCTCCAGGCATAGCGCCTGTAGCTTGTTGCTGCGCATGAAGAAAAGCGAGGGTATGAGTGGGCGCTCCACCACAATCTTCTTGCCTTGGCTGTTTACTTGTCTCTCTTTTACGAAGGGGGCGTAATATTCCATCACATCGCCCATCATATCTTCTGGGAATGTGTTTATCATCTGGTCAGGATCCTTAAGCACGTTGTTGAAAAGGTTGAACTGGTCTCGGCAAAGCGCCACTTTGTTCATGTACACGCGCATGGCATACCATGATGCCTCTGTCTTGGCTGGTTCGCCAAGAGTCCCGGCCTGTATGCTTAGAGAATGATTGATATCTTTTATTGAATTGTCCATTCTTTCATTTTAAGTATTCTTATACAGACACATTTTCTCTTCCCCCTTATGTCGAAACGAGTCGTCACAAGCAGCAAGGAGATTGAGACAGTATACTTCCCGTAAAGCTTCTGTCGTTCGGAGCAACCCTGATCCAGGCGATGCTGTACCCGCAATCCCATTTGGGTAACTAAGCCTCATATTTTCTGGTTTAGTTCTCAAACGCGCCGCAAAGTTAACAAAAAAAAAAAAAAATGAAAGAATGTTAGCGCAACTTTAGATAAAATTAGTTTTTTTAAGCTTTTCTTAATATTCGTTAATTTTACTGTTTTGTTTGCATACAAAACATAAAATCGGGGTAAATCTCTTTCAATAAGTGATTTACCCCGATTAAACATTATACAGATGGAAGGAAACTTAGTTGTTTACGCTACCTCCCACAATATCAAGCAATTCATTGGTAATGGCCTGTTGACGACTCTTGTTGTACTGCAAGTTGAGTTCGCGCAAGAGTTCATCGGCATTATCCGTAGCGGTCTGCATGGCCACCATGCGGGCAGCATGCTCACTCGCCTGACTGTCCAGCAAGGCTGTGAAGAGCATGAGATGCAGCTGCTTAGGAATCAATACACCGAGAACGGTCTCCAAGTCTGGCTCCACGATGAAGTCATCGTTCAGAGGTTTAGCCTCTGAAGTCTTTCTTTCATTCTCCTCAGCCTGTTTCTTGCGTAGATACTCCTGCGCCTTAGCTGTAACCACATTAGAGGTGAGATCTCTGTCGTTATCCCCTCCTATTGCCTCTGTGCTGAGGTCGATAGGCAGGAAGGTCTTGCGGGTCAGAATCTGCGAGCCGGCACTCTTGAAGTGGTGATAGATCATCTCCACCTTGTCGAGTTCGCCAGCCGCATACTGCTTGGCAAGATTACGGGCGATGTCAGCACATGCGCTTGAATTAGGATGATCGGCAAGCTCTATGAAGTTGCCGCCAATCTTGAGTCCCAGCTTCTGTGCTTTCTCAGCCACCTTTCTTCCGATAGGATAAACCGTGATGTCGTCAATGCCCTGAGCCTTATACTCGTCCACCGCATGCATCATCATCTTGATGACGTTGGAATTGAATCCACCGCACAAGCTGCTGTTGGAACTGTAAACCACAAGAGCCACTCGCCTGGTTTCCTTGTGCTCCACCTGCAACTCATGGTCCACATTCGGAGTACTCACCAGGAAGCTCTTGAGGATATGTTCCAGCATATTCTCGTAAGGCAGCATGTTCTGTATAGCCACCTGTGCATGATGCAATTTGCTCGAAGCCACCATCTTCATGGCACTCGTAATCTTACGTGTACTGTTGACGCTGGCAATGCGAGTCTTAATCTCTTTTAACGACGGCATAGGCTATTACGCTTTATATTGTCCTGCAACATTAGCCATGGTCTCCTCGACTGCCTTAATGGCCTCGTCGGTGAGCTTACCATCGCCTAAAGTCTGAATCACATCGGCGTGCTGGCTGCGCATAGCGTCGAGGAACAGATCCTGGCACTCGCGAACCTTGTCCATTGGCACGTCGTGCATCAATCCGTGCACACCGCAATAGAGAATAGCTACCTGCTCGCCTACCGGCATTGGGCGGTACTGAGGCTGAACCAGCAACTGGTCGTTCTTACGGCCACGGTCCAGTGTCATTGCTGTTACGGCATCCATATCGCTAGAGAACTTGGAGAAGGCCTCCAGCTCACGATACTGAGCCATATCAATCTTCAGTGTACCAGCCACCTTCTTCATACTCTTGATCTGGGCAGAACCACCTACACGGGATACGGAGATACCTACGTTGATAGCTGGACGGAAGCCCTGGTTGAAGAGGTTGGTCTCAAGGAAGATTTGACCGTCGGTGATGGAGATCACGTTGGTTGGGATGTATGCTGATACGTCACCAGCCTGTGTCTCGATGATAGGGAGGGCTGTCAAGGAACCGCCACCCTTAACGTGACCCTTCATGCACTCTGGAAGGTCGTTCATCTGCTCGGCTACCTCCTGCTGGTCGTTGATACGAGCTGCACGCTCCAACAGACGAGAATGGAGATAGAAGACATCACCAGGGTAAGCCTCACGTCCGGATGGACGGCGGAGGATCAGGGATACCTCACGGTAAGCCACAGCCTGCTTACTCAAGTCATCGTATACGACGAGAGCTGAGTAACCGCGGTCGCGGAAATACTCACCGATGGCTGCACCGGCAAATGGTGCATAGTACTGCATCGCTGCTGGATCGGCAGCGGTAGCACTTACGATGATGGTATATGGCAGGGCGCCATGCTCCTTAAGGTTCTGTACCAATGCAGCAACGGTAGAAGCTTTCTGACCGATGGCTACATAGATACAATATACTGGCTTGCCTGCCTCGTAGAAGCTCTTCTGGTTGATGATGGTATCCACTGCGATGGCAGTCTTACCGGTCTGGCGGTCGCCGATGATCAGCTCACGCTGTCCACGACCGATAGGAATCATAGAGTCTACAGCCTTCAAACCTGTCTGAAGTGGTTCCTTCACTGGCTGGCGATAGATAACACCCGGGGCCTTGCGGTCCAATGGCATTTCGAAGGCATCAGTAAGGTCGATGTCACCCAGACCATCAATAGCCTGACCCAGAGGGTTTACGACACGTCCGAGGAAGTTGTCGTTCACGCGGATGGAAGCGATACGGTGTGTACGCTTCACGCTCTGTCCCTCCTTGATGCCAGCAGTAGGACCTAAGAGGACACAACCTACATTGTCTTCCTCCAAGTTCATGACAATCGCCATAGTGCCGTTCTCGAACTCAAGAAGTTCGTTAGCCTCTGCGTTGCGGAGTCCGTAGATACGTGCCACACCATCGCTGACGGTGAGAACAGTACCGACCTCATCAAACTTTTCAGAGCTATTCACCTCCTGCAGTTGCTGCTGAAGAACTTCAGACACTTCACTTGGTTTAATTTTATCTGACATTGTTTATTTATTTTAATTGTTAAATGAGGAGTTAAGGAGTTGAAAGAAGTTAAAGGAGTTAAGACAATAGCTTATCTTATATCCAGTTTCTCTCATTATTAAGAAGTCCTCCTGTTTTATCAGGATAAAGGTGTTGTCTTAACTCCTTTAACTTCTTAAATTCTTAACTACTCAAAAAAATTACTTTTTGAGCTGTGTCAGAATGTTGTTGAGCTTAGTCTTTACGCTCGCATCCATTCTGTAAGTATCATACTCAAGGATGAAACCACCGATGATATCCGGGTTCACCTCAGTCTTGAACTCCACAGTACCTTGCGTTCTCTGCTCCACCATCTTGCGCATCTTATCCTCAGTAGAGGCGTCAACGGCAGTGGCGGTGATCAGCTTACCGCGGATGATGTTCTTCTGTTTCCTGTAAAGAGTGATATACGAAG
>OGOP01001427.1_pt1 | contig 16858 bp, 14 predicted proteins | sample 1552591 | NCBI WGS metagenome assembly OGOP01 (sample SAMEA2580120, study PRJEB22360) | human gut metagenome | biome: human gut; feature: human-associated habitat; material: faeces | place: Denmark | collected 2008/2010 | reverse complement strand
ATAAAAGAACGTTATTATTTAGTACAAAATTTTGAAACAAATTTTTATCAATCAGGAGATACTCTAAGATTAGAGGCGAATTCAAAATATTCTCCGAATGTTCCTGTTCAATTTTTAACGATCTCCAAATGGTGTCAAAAGTGGTTAAAAGAAAAATATGAACAAAATGCAAAGTATTTGCCAAATGGAATCCATGTAGAAAACTATGAAGGAACAAAACGCAGTTTTGAAGGAAAAATTAAAATATTGATTGAGGGGGATTGTGGAGTATATTACAAAAATGTAGATGAGAGTTTCAAAATCACTAATCAACTTGATAGAGATAAATTTGAAGTGTGGTATTTATCATACAATGCAAAACCTAAAGATTGGTATAAAGTAGATAAATTTTTTAATAAAGTTCCTTTTGAAGAGGTATCAAAAGTCTATAAAGCTTGCGATATATTATTAAAAACCAGTATATTGGAGAGCTTTTCTTATCCACCGTTAGAAATGATGGCTAGTGGTGGATATGTAGTTGCGGTTCCAAATGGAGGAAATGTAGAATATTTGAAACATGAAGAAAACTGTTTGTTCTATGAACAGGGTAATATACAGGATGGAGTGAATTCTATTTTGAGAATTAGTAACCAGAAAGAATTAAGAGAAAAATTATATAAAAATGGAATTAAAACGGCTAATCAAAGAAACTGGAATTCTTTACAAAAAGAAATTTTAGAATTTTATAGTTAGTAAAAGTGAGAGAGGGGAATAAAATGAAGGTACTTGTTGTTATCCCAGCCTATAATGAAGAAGGTAATATAGTTAATACAGTTCATGATTTAGAAAGGAATTCTCCTAGTGTTGATTATATAGTTGTTAACGATGGTTCAAAAGATCATACGTTGGATATACTAAAGCAACATAAAATGAGATATATTGACGGTTTTTGTAATCTTGGTTTATTTGGTGCAGTTCAGACAGGTTTTAAATATGCAGTTATGAATGATTACGATGTGGCTATACAATTTGATGGAGATGGTCAACATTCTGCAGTATATATTAATTCTATTGTTCAGGGAATAAAAGAAGGTAATGATATTGTTATAGGATCTAGATTTGTAAATAATAAAAAGCCTTTTACAGCAAGGATGCTAGGTAGCCGTTTAATATCTTTAGCCATTAAAATCGTTACAGGAAAGAAGATAAATGATCCAACTAGTGGTTTTAGGGCGTATAATAAAGAATGTATTAAAGATTATGCTTTTGATATGAATAATCCTCCCGAACCTGATACTTTAGTTTATATGTTAAAAAAAGGACGAAGAATTAAAGAAGTACAAGTTGAAATGAAGGAAAGGGAATTTGGTGAATCATATCTAAATTTTACAAATAGTATAAAGTATATGAGTAGAATGGTAATATCGATATTTTTGATTCAGCCATTTAGAAAGAGATGAATTTATGAAACTTTCAATTGTATTTATTATAGCTAGTGTACTGACTTTTATTTTTGTGATTTTAAAAGTACGTAAGAATGGACTAAATATAGATGATTCTATCATTTGGATTATATGGTCTATTTTGTTACTAGTTTTAAGCTTTTTCCCTGGAATTGCTTACTTTTTCTCAGAAAAATTAGGATTTATGGCAACTAGTAACTTTATTTTTACAGTCTTTATTTTTTTCGTTTATATATTAATTTTTATTCAGGCCATACAAATTTCGAAGTTAAAAGAAAAACAAAAAGAATTAATACAAAAATTAAGTATTCGTGAGAGTCAAAACAGGGAGGATAAGAAGTAGTTATGAATTGGATCCTAACAATATTATTCTTCATTGTAATATTTCCTCACTATTATTTATTGGGGGATACGATTCTAAATTTTTTCAAATATAAGACTAACTTGTCTAAATCATTAATTGCTGGGTATATATTTAATGCTTTTATCTTTTTTGTAATTGGTGTACCATGCCAACTTTTTCATACAAGTTGGAGATTTTTTTTCTGGGTACAGTTATTTCTTTTGGTTGTTGTGGATATATTGTTTATTTTAATTAACCGGCAAGCAATAAAAAACTTTGTAGATCAATTTGTACTTAGTGGATTTTTAAAAAGAAGCTTAAAACTGTTAAAGCAAAATTGGGTATGCATGCTTTTTATTGGTTTGTTTACTATTTTTTCTATGGCTAATCAATTACCAATATATCAAATGAATTATGATGACTTTTATTATATTGGAAAAATAGTAAATTTAATAGATGCTCCACAATTATTAAATGAAGATTATTTTTCAGGAAGTCTTTTGCCATTAAATGAAGTTAGTTTGTTTAGGCTTGTTAATACTTATGAATTATATTACGGCTTTTACTCTACAATTTTTCATATAGATGTCACTTTCTTTTGCAGAGCTACTATGGTCCTTCATAATTATTTCTTTTTTGCAGTTGTATACAAAGAATTAGCAAGTATAGTAGTAGATAGAAAGTATTCACAATTTGTTTTACTGCCGTTTTTTATATTTTTGATACCTCATGGCTTTTTGCAATCTAATTTTTTATCAGATTATATACATACAATTCGTTCATATGATTTATGGCAATTTCAAACTGCAGCATTCTATGGTGGTTCTGTAGTACGTATGTTATCAATACCGACGCTATTTATATTTTCCTATCCAATGTTAAAAAAGATAGAATTGGGAAAGATTGTATGGATTGCAGTAATATCTTTTGCATTCTTATCGTTTTCTACAATTTTTTTACAGGTATTTTTATTGTTTGCTTTAGCCATCTTTCTGTTGTTTTTCTGCTATCAATTGTATTTCTCAATTAAATCTAAAAATAAAGTACAGGTAGAGATTTATTTAGGATTTATTTGTGCATTTATAGTTTTTATGCTATTTACTAAATATTTGGATCACTTTTCTTTTATAAATACAAAGGCTTTTCAGGATTCGGTATACTATTTTGCTGATTTTGATAAGAATTGGATTAGAAATGACTTGCTATTCATGGTATTTCCAATTGTATTTGTTATTGGAATGTATGCTTCAAAAGAGCCGATACATAGGAGTATTTATTTTTTAGGACTTTTCTTTTTCCTACTATTTAGATCTTCACAATTTTATGAGTTATTATCTTTAACATCGATAAATCAATATTTTGTAATATATCGTACTTTAGCTGCTTGCCAATATTTAGTACTATTCTTAGTTGGCTTGTCGCTTATCCAACTTAGTATAAAATGGGTAAGAAGCTATTTAGTAATGTCTCTTATAAATTTAGTTTGTGTATTTAGTGTTGTGATTTATTTTCTAACACATATGCAAGTGTTTGTCTTCTATGCGTATAATGGTTCAGGAATTTCCACAGATGGTTGGAATTTTTCCAGAGTTTTTGATCCAAATAATAGAATGACGGCAACAATATTTTCAAAAGTCGGAGATTATTTTAATACACTACCTTATGGAAATTATAGATTTTTTGCACCTTCAGCTTTTGTATATGATGATATTACGACTTATGAGTTAGGATTTATGATGAGCTCAAATCGTATTCAAATTCACGAAAGAGGTGGGTTTGAAGGAATGACAGATGTTGAATCCAAACTATTAACTGCGTTTGCTTTAGATGATCAAAATATAGATTTTAATCAAGCATATAATCTTTTAATGAAATATGACGCGCAGTATGTATTGATGATGGATGGAGTTAATAAAGAATTGTTAGATGATCATGCTGAAGAAGTTCTATCCATCAATAATATATCTGGTAGATATGTATTATTGAAATTAAATTAAAATGACTAACTATTCAACAGGACAATTTGCAAAGTTGGCAAATGTGACAGAACGTACTATTCGATATTATGACAAAATAGGGTTGTTAAAACCCTCTTTTGTTATGGAAAATGGATATAGAAAATACACACAGTCTGATTTATTAAAGCTTCAAAAGATACTATCTCTAAAACATATGGGATTTTCATTAGAAGAAATCTATCCTATGGTTTCTAAGGAACAAAACATTAAAGAATCTTTTTCTATGCAGATTGACTTATTGGATAGTCAAATCAAACATTTACAAGTGATTCGGGATTCTATGGAAGCTCTTGTACAAAATGTCGATGAAAGAAATATAGATTGGAATCAGATTATATCCTTATTACAGATGTCTAATATTGAGTCTAATATTGTAGAACAGTATAAAAATTCTAATAACTTGAATGTTAGAATATCTTTACATGATCAATTTTCAACTAATAAAACAGGATGGTTTAATTGGTTATTTTATCAGATAAATTTTTCAAAAGTGAACCGCCTTTTAGAATTAGGTTGTGGTAATGGTAAACTTTGGGAAAATAGAGATATTGATTTAAGGAATAGAGAAATCTTTTTATCCGATATTTCTGAAGGTATGGTACATGAAGTTAGAAAAAAATTAGGTAAAGATTACAACTGTATTGTAGCAGACTGTCAAGCTATTCCTTTTAAAGATGGGTATTTTGACGCAGTCATCGCAAATCATGTATTATTTTATATTCAAAATTTAGATAAAGGATTGTCTGAGATATATAGAGTTTTAAAGAATAATGGTATTTTTTATTGTAGTACTTATGGAAAAGAACATATGAAAGAAATTACAGAGCTTGTTCAGTCTTTTGATTCTAGAGTTGAGCTCTCACAAAATAGTTTATTTGATATTTTTGGAATAGAGAATGGTGAAATGATTTTAAAAAAAATATTTAAATCTGTTCAGTTTAGTCCATATAACGATTCCTTAATAGTGAATCAAGCACAACCACTAGTGGATTATATTATGAGCTGTCATGGAAATCAGAATGAAATATTAGGTCCAAAAATATCTAAATTTAAAGAGTATGTGGAATCAATAATTTCAAAAAATGGTAATATTACTATTACTAAACAAGCTGGATTATTTATTTGTACAAAATAAAACTTGACCCTTACGTTACGTAAGGGTTTATTATTATGGTACAATATTGTAGGAGGACTTCTTATGAAAGGCATTATTTTGGCTGGTGGTAGTGGTACACGTTTGTATCCATTGACAAAAGTAACCAGTAAACAGTTATTACCCATTTATGACAAACCGATGATTTATTACCCAATGTCTATTTTAATGCAGGCTGGCATTCGGGAAATTTTAATTATTTCGACACCTGATGATACACCAAGATTCCAAGAATTATTAGGAGATGGTCATCAATTTGGTATTGAGCTTTCTTATAAAGTACAACCTAGTCCTGATGGATTGGCACAAGCTTTTATTTTGGGAGAAGAGTTTATTGGGAATAATTCGTGTGCCATGATTTTAGGGGACAATATTTTCCATGGTCATGGTTTGACAAAAAGATTGCGTGCAGCTGCTAGAAAAGAAAGTGGCGCGACTGTATTTGGCTATTATGTTGAAGATCCAGAACGTTTTGGTGTCGTTGAATTTGATGAAAATGGAAAGGCGGTATCTTTAGAAGAAAAACCGGCGCATCCAAAATCAAACTATGCGGTAACCGGTTTGTATTTCTATGATAATAAAGTGGTAGACTATGCCAAGAATCTAAAGCCAAGTGCTCGTGGTGAATTGGAGATTACGGATTTAAATCGTATTTATCTTGATAACAATGAATTGAATGTAACACTTCTCGGTGATGGATTTACATGGTTAGATACAGGAACACATGAATCCTTGGTGGATGCAACAAACTTCGTAAAGACAATTGAAGAACATCAACATAGAAAGATTGCTTGTTTAGAAGAAATTGCTTATGACAATGGATGGATTACGTTAAAACAATTAGAAGAAACGTATGAAATTTATAAGAAAAACCAGTATGGTGCTTATTTAAAGAAGATCATGGATCGTAAATACATTAAAGGTGAGGAGGAGTTTGTAGGATGAAAGTCACAGAAACAAAGATTCCTGGAGTATTCATCATTGATACAGATGTTTTTGGAGATCATAGAGGGTATTTTACAGAAACTTATTCAAAACCAAAATATGAAAAGTTAGGTGTTACTGTAGACTTTGTACAGGATAATATGTCTTTTAGTGCACAACAAGGAACGCTTCGTGGTTTACACTGGCAAAATCCACCATATGCACAATCAAAGCTGGTATCTTGTACAAAGGGAAAAGTCATCGATGTAGCGGTAGACATTCGTAAAGGAAGTCCTACATATGGTCAATGGGTTAGCGTAGAGCTTAGTGAAGAAAATCATCGTCAGTTCTTTATTCCGCAAGGCTTTGCTCATGGCTTTTTAACTTTAACACCGGATGTGGAATTCCGTTATAAAGTTGATAATGTCTATAACAAAGAATCTGAAGGTGGTATGCGTTATGATGATCCAACAGTCAATGTAGATTGGGGTCAGTTGCTAAATGGAATTGAACCTGTATTAAGTGAAAAAGATCAAACAGGTCCAACGTTAGAAGAATCGAATAATCAGTTTGTATATGGGGAGGATAAATAACATGAAGTTTTTAGTTACGGGAGGAGCCGGATTTATTGGTGGAAACCTTGTTCACTATATGGTGAATAAATATCCGGAAGATATGATCGTTAACTTAGATAAATTAACTTATGCGGGGAACCTGGAAACTTGTAAATCGGTTGAAGATAAACCAAATTATAAGTTTGTAAAGGGAGATATTGCAGATAGAGAATTTATCTTTGATTTATTTGAAAAAGAAAAGTTTGATGTAGTTGTTAACTTTGCGGCAGAAAGTCATGTAGATAGAAGTATTGAAGATCCTGAAATCTTTGTAAAGACAAATGTGATGGGAACAACTACGTTATTAGATGCTTGTGTAAAATATGGAATCAAACGTTATCATCAAGTATCAACTGATGAAGTTTATGGAGATTTACCTTTAGACAGGCCAGATTTATTCTTTACAGAAGAAACACCATTGCATACTTCAAGTCCTTATTCCAGTGCTAAAGCTAGTGCAGATTTATTTGTACTTGCATATCACAGAACATATGGACTTCCGGTAACGATTTCTCGTTGCTCAAATAACTATGGGCCTTATCATTTCCCAGAGAAATTAATTCCATTGATTATTTCTCGTGCGTTAAATGATGAAACAATTCCGGTATATGGAACAGGTGAAAATGTTCGTGATTGGCTGCATGTATATGATCATTGTACAGCTATTGATTTAATTGTTCGCAAAGGCCGTGAAGGGGAAGTATATAATGTCGGAGGACATAATGAAAGAACAAACCTTCAAGTTGTTAAAACGGTATTAAAAGCTTTGAATAAACCAGAAAGCTTAATTACTTTTGTAGAAGATAGAAAAGGTCACGATCGTCGTTATGCGATTGATCCAACCAAGTTAGAAACAGAATTAGGATGGGAACCTAAATATACATTTGATACAGGTATTCCTATGACAATTCAATGGTACCTAGACAATAAAGAATGGTGGGAGAACATCATTAGCGGTGAATATCAGAATTACTTTGAAAAGATGTATGTAGAAAAAGGAAGAGCTAAGCAATAAACTTAGCTTTTCTTCATAAGATGGGAGGCAATAGGATGAAAATTTTTGTAACAGGTGTGGCTGGACAATTAGGCCATGATGTCATGAATGAATTGGCATCAAGAGGCTATACAGGCATTGGTACAGATTTAGCTGAAACTTATAGTGGAATCCAAGACGATACTTACGTAACAAAAGCGGAATATGTGCCTTTAGATATTACAAATTCTGAAGATGTAATGAAAACCATTCAGAGCGTAAATCCTGATGTTGTAGTACATTGTGCAGCATGGACTGCTGTAGACTTAGCAGAAGACGAGGATAAACAAGCTAAAGTAAAAGCTATTAATGTGGATGGAACACAAAATATTGCGAATGCATGTAAAAAAGTTGACGCAAAGATGATATATATTTCGACTGATTATGTATTTGATGGACAAGGAACAGAGCCTTGGCAACCAGATTGCAAAGACTATAAACCATTAAATGTATATGGACAAACTAAATTAGGTGGCGAATTAGCTGTATCGAATACTTTAGATAAGTATTTTATTGTTCGTATTGCCTGGGTGTTTGGTAAGAATGGAAATAACTTCATTAAGACAATGTTAAATATAGGAAAGAAATACGATACTTTAAGAGTTGTAAATGATCAAATAGGAACTCCAACATACACATATGATCTAGCAAGATTGTTAGTGGATATGATTGAAACAGATAAGTATGGATATTACCATGCAACAAACGAAGGTGGATATATCAGCTGGTATGATTTTGCATGTGAAATCTTTAAGCAGGCAGGATACACAACAAAAGTAGTTCCAGTAACAACAGAAGAATATGGATTATCAAAAGCAGCTAGACCATTTAATTCAAGATTAGACAAATCAAAACTTTTAGAAAATGGTTTTAAGCCATTACCTACATGGCAAGATGCATTGGCAAGGTATTTGAAAGAGATAGAGTTTTAGCTCAAGTTGCTTCCCAACATTGACAATTTATAGATTCAATATTAAGAATGTGATATCCTTATAAGTGGCTTATGAGAAAAGAATTCACATTCTTTTTTTATTATAAATATCAAGAATGGCGTGGTGAGAATAACTATGAACTTTTTATTTTTTTCTGCACAGTTTCTTCCGCATATGGGAGGAGTAGAGAATTATACTTATAATATTTCTAAGAAACTAATTGAATATGGACATCAAGTTACAGTAGTGACATCAAACACAACAAAAAGTCCAAGTATTGAAATATATGAAGGTATTAATGTATTTCGCCTAGATTGCTATAATTTACTGAAGGGTAGATTTCCAATTTATAAGAAGAATAAAATATTTAGAGATATTTTTAAGAGATTAGATCAACAAAACTATGATTTCTGCATCATTAACACTAGATTTTACTTTCACTCTTTATTAGGGGCTAAGTATACATATAAACGTAGTATTCCAAGAATTGTTATTGATCATGGTACGAGTCATTTAACTGTCCATAACAAACTATTGGATTATATGGGAGAAAAATTTGAACATTATTTAACATGGCAACTTAAAAAATATTGTAAGAACTACTATGGAGTTTCTAAGGCCAGTTCAAAGTGGTTAGAGCATTTTGGAATCAAGTCACAAGGTGAAATCTATAATGCAATAGATTTAGATAGAATAAATGAAATAAAAAAACACTGTGATAACGAAATGTTTAGATCAAAGCTGTTGATACCTGAAGATTCCATACTTGTTGCATATACTGGAAGGTTAGTCAAAGAAAAGGGCATTGTTCAATTAGTAAAGTCGATTCAGAGATGGAATGAAGAATCCGAAAATCCAGTATATCTTTGTTTAGCAGGTGATGGTCCATTATTACAGTTTATTAAAGATTTAAATGACAATTTTATCATTTCTTTAGGAAGATTATCATTTGAACAAGTGATTGAATTGCTAAATGCTTCTGATATTTTTGCCTTGCCTTCTGATTCGGAGGGCTTTTCCACATCGTTACTAGAAGCAGCAACCTGCAAAGTTTACATTTTTACAACTAATAGAGGTGGAGCCAAAGAGCTGTTATTAACAGAAGATTATGGTACAGTAATTGAGCAAAATAGTGAAAATGAAGTTTATAAAGGTCTTTGCAACTCTATACACAACTTTCATCAAAAAAAAGCTACAGATATAGTTTACGAAAGACTAGAAAACAATTTTACTTGGATAATTAGCACAAAAAAAATATTGAAGATTGCACAAGACCTGAAGGTATAAAATGTTTAGAATTGGGGATGTAAAATGAAAACACTGTTTGGAAACAAGCTATTAGAAAAAAAAAGTATGCAGTTTAATTCGCTTTGTTATACATTAGGTACACTGTGTAGTTCGGCAACTAGTGTTTTATTGATGCTGATGGTAACTCGAATATTGGGGATAATTGATGCAGGTGTATTCTCTATATCTTATAGTGTTGCTCAATTGATGCTGACTATTGGGTGGTTTTCTACAAGGTCGTTTCAAGTTTCAGATATAAAAGAGGAATATAGCTTTTCTAATTATTTCTTATTAAAAATTATTTTGTCTGTTATTTCTATATTAGGTGGAGTTATTTACTCTATATTTCTAAAAAGTGATCCTTATACATTTCTAATAACAGTATTATGTTGTGTATTTAACCTTGGGGATATTTTTGCAGATTTCTTTTCTGCAAGATTTCAACAGATTGACAGACTTTATCTTGCAGGAATTTCCTATGTTTTACGTACAGTTGGCTATTGTATAGTATTCTTTATATCTATTTTATTTTTTAAAAATCTTGCATTGAGTATAATTTTAGCGCTTTTATATTCTTGTACCGAGTTATTATTATTTGATTATCCATATATAAAATTATTTTCAACGATTCAAATTAATTTTAAAAGAGATATAAAAAAATTGTTTTCATTAGTCATTGCTTGTTTTCCATTATTTTTAAGTTCTTTTGTCACAACATTTATTATTAATATTCCCAAAAATGCCATTCAAATGAATTATACAGATGATATTCAGGCAATCTATAATATATTATTTATGCCATCATCTTTAGTGAATTTATTTTGTATGTTTATTTTTGTTCCTTTATATACAAAAATCGCAAGATTTTGGAGTAATGGAGATATAAAACAGTTTAAGAAGATGATTTTAAAGGTAGTATCTCTAGTTTTTTTAATTTCATTATTGATTATTATTGGAGCTTATTTCCTAGGTGTTCCAGTATTACAACTTATATATGGGGTTAAACTAGATGGTTATAAGGGTGCATTTATGATATTGATGCTAGCGGGATGTCTTACTGGACTCAATGCGGTATTGGTGTTTATTGTCACTGTATTGCGCAAACAGAGATATATTTTATTCGTTTATATCGTTTCTTTGATTTGCTCTCAAATAATGATTTCTCCATTAATGAAAAATTTTGGATTTGTAGCTTCAACTCTTGATTATTTATTGGGGATTGTTATTATATCTATTTTATTAGTAATTATTTTATTTATTAATATTAAAAACGCAGATACACATGATTTAGGAGGAATGAATCATGATTAAAATTTTACATGTTATAGGTGCTATGGATCGTGGCGGTGCTGAAACAATGATTATGAATTTTTATCGGAAAATGGATTTAAAAGAATATCAATTTGATTTTTTGGTTCATGAATCAAGACAATGTGATTATGATGATGAAATTAGAGCATTAGGTGGAAATATATATTCTGTTAGCCGATATAAAATTATCAATTATTTCTCGTATAAAAGCGAAATAAAGAAATTTTTCTTAGAACACCATGATTATGAGATAGTTCATGGGCATATTTGTTCTTCTATTAATATCTATTTAAGTGAAGCGAAAAGATATGGCATTAAAACAATTGCTCATAGTCATGCGGCCAATTTTGGTTTTAGTTTAGATACATTATTTACCAATGTTGTATCTTTAAAAACTCGACGTATCGCAGATTATTTTTTTGGTTGTTCATTACGGGCAGGAACTGATCGATATGGGAAAAAAATTGTTTCCTCAACTAACTTTTCTGTATTAAATAATGGGATTGACATTGATTTGTATAAATATAATGAAGAAACTAGAAACCAATTAAGAAAAAAATATAATGTAGAAAATTCTTTAGTGATAGGACATGTAGGAAGATTGACTTTTGCGAAAAATCATGAGTTTTTATCGAAAGTATTCAATGAAGTTTTAAAGAAGAAGCCAGATTCAGAACTCTTTCTATTTGGACGTGGGGAGCTTGAAGAAGATATACGTAAACAAATCAAAAATTTAGGAATTGAAAGGCATGTTCATTTCATGGGAGTTGTTGACAACGTCTATGACTACATGCAGATGTTGGATGTTTTTTTATTTCCTTCTAGATATGAAGGGTTGGGTATTGCCTTAGTGGAAGCGCAAGCTTCTGGTTTACCGTGTATAATAAACGAAGATTTACCAGAGGAGGTCAAAATTAATGATTCTGTATTTGAGTTATCATTGAATGATTCTTTAGAAAAATGGGCAAATTTATGTATTCAGGTAGCTGGTACAACTAATCGACTAGAAATGAATGATATTGTTCAACAGTCCAACTTCAATATTAATCAAGAAGTAAAACATTTATGTCAAGTGTATAATATTTTATTAGCAGGCATACAAAGGTGAAAATATGGCAAATAATTTATACAGGGGTTATGATCCAGAAACATTACAACGATTACATGATGTACAAGTACAAATGCTAAAAGATGTATTAGGGGTATGTGATAAGTATAGTATTCCATGTTTTCTCATATATGGTACTGCAATAGGTGCTGTACGTCATGGTGGCTTTATACCATGGGATGATGATATTGATGTAGGAATGTTACGTGAAGATTTTGATAAATTTTGTGAATTATTTCCTCGAGAGTTAAATAGTGAATACGAATTATTAACTCCATTAATTGATAATCGTTATGCATGTACTGTTTGCCATGTACAAAAAAAAGGAACAACATTTATTTCGGAAGTCTCAAAGGATTTAAAGTGTCATTTAGGAATTTTTATGGATATATTTCCTTTTGATGCAGTTCCTGATACGTATGAGGATCAGAAAAAGATTTTAAGAAAAACAACTTTCTATGGTAAACTATTGTTTTTGTCTGGAACAGGTAACCCACATATACCATATACAGGAATAGTTTATCATATATTACATTTTGGATGTATTTTAATTCATTTGTTTTTAAAGCTTTTCCATTTTACGCCGGATAAGTTATATAGGAAATTTCTTAAAGCTTGTACATCATATAATAATAAGCAATGTGAATATGTTACGTCCTATGAATATACAGGTTCAATAAAGGATAGTATTAAGAAAGAGGAATTATTTCCATTACAAAAAGTTCCCTTTGAATCGATTGAAGCGTATATTCCAAAAAATAATGATGAATTCCTTACTAAAGTGTATGGTGAATATATGAAAGTTCCACCAGAATCAAAGCGAATTAATCATGCACCTTTAGTTATTAAATTTGAAGATAGTATGGATTAGGTCATTTCTTTGACACAAAAAAGTAGTAATATGTTGTATTGGGAGGAAGATTATGAAGAAGATTAATTATTTATCCAAGATTTTTTGGTCTATATCTTTAGGAACTACATTTTTTATTGTCGGTGCTAATAGTGTACTTGCTGAAGAAAATGAATCCTCAGAGATTAAAGAAAAAGTTGTAGAAGAGAATAATGATCAAACTGAGTCAAACTTAATGGAAGAGAATCCAGCTACAACTGATATTGCTGCTAACGAAACTATAAAAAATGGATGGGAATTTTTAAATGGTTATAAATATTATTATGAAAATGGACAATTAGTAAAATTGAATTTTAAAACTATCGAGAATTCTACATATTACTTTAATGAAGATGGATCCGCTCATATAGGGTGGTTAGATTTAAATGGAAAAAAATATTATTTTGATATAAATGGTGTAATGCAAAAGAATACCTTTATTGAAGGTATAGAACTTGATAATAACGGTATAGCACGATTAGGATGGTGCAAAGATGCACAAGGATGGAAGTACATTCACAATGATGGTAGTTATAAAAAAAATAATTTTGAAGTAGTTGAAAATCAAACTTACTATTTTGATGTCAATGGTTATATGCAAACTGGATGGCAAGTTATTGGAAATAAGAAGTATTATTTCAATGAAAGCTCTGGAATTATGTTGAAGAACCAATGGGTTGGTGATAGCTATCTAGGAAATGATGGCGCATTAATTTCAACTAAAAAAATAATAGTCAATGGATTCAAGACAGTACGGGTTGGTGGTATCGACACGAAGATGGAAGTTATACAACCAATGACTTTGAAGTGATCAATGGTCAAACGTATTATTTTAATGCATCTGGTTATATTGTAACAGGATGGCAATTGATCGAAGGAAAATATTATTACTTTGATGCATCCGGTGCCATGGCAAAAGACACATGGATTGGAGATTACTATGTGGATGAAAACGGTGTCTGGGATACCGACAGATTCAAACCCCAATGGATTTTAAACAGTACAGGATGGTGGTACCAACATGAAGATGGCAGCTACACAACTAATGATTTTGAAGTAATCAACGGACAAACGTATTATTTTAATGCAGCGGGATATATGGTAACTGGTTGGCAGTTGGTTGATGATACATGGTATTACTTTGACGGTAGCGGAGCCATGAAAACCGGATGGGTGTATACAGGTAATATTTGGTATTACTTGGATACAGAAGGAAAGATGTTAACAGGATTCCAGGATATCGCAGGACAAAGATATTATTTCAATGATGCCGGTTATATGATGACGGGATGGATCCAAGATGGTGATGATTGGTATTATGCTTCTTCAAGTGGTGCTTTTTCTACAGGTTGGCAGTATATAAGCAATGTTTGGTATTATTTAGATCCAAATAATAATGGATTGATGTTGTCAGATAGAAAACAATCTATTGATAATACTACGTACTTTTTTGGACAATCTGGTCAGATGTTAACTGGATGGGTTAATAGATCAGAGGGCTGGTACTATGCAGAAACTTCTGGTGCTATGCACACAGGTTGGTTAAAGTTAAGTAGTGGGAAATACTATTTAGATCCAAATGATTCAACAAATCCAGGAATCATGGTTCATGATGAAGAAAGAGCGATCGATGGAAAAACATATAAGTTTTTATCTGACGGTCGAATATTTACAGGATTTGTTACAAAAGATGAAGGCACTTACTTGATCAATGAAGATGGTGATATTGTAAAAGGTTGGGGACTGTATCAAGGATATTGGTACTATTTCTCACCGGATGGTACTGAACATCCTGGTATCATGTTAACAAATCAGTGGTTGAATTTAAGCGATGGCACTTATTATTTGTCTTCTGATGGTAAGATGAAAACAGGATGGATATTGGATAATGGTTCTTGGTATTATGCAACTGAAAGAGGATCAATTGTCAAAAATGGCTTTGGAACGATCTCGGCTAAGGATGCTGGTGGTATTAGTCGTGTATCTTATTTTGAGGCAGACGGCAAGTTAAGAATGTATTCTTTTACCATCGGCAAAGTAAATTATACTGTAGATGGTTCGGGATATATAACAAATACGACAGTTAATGGAGTTCCTTACTATAATCAAAGAGATCCGCAGTGGGCTTGGACTGTCATTGGTTCTGGTAATATGCAAAATACAGCATGTGCAGTTATGGTTGCAACTTCGATTGTAAATTATTATACAAACCTGAATGTAAACCCGGTAGATATGGGGAAACTATTTTATCAGAATGGGGTTTATAATGCTGGTGGATTAGATGGAACTTCTGCAGATTGCTGGGAAATAGTTAAAAATCAATATGGCTTAAATTACACAAATAATCTAAGTTATGAAGATTTAATTAATAGTCTTAGAATGGGAAAAATTGTGGCAACTAGCGAAAATCCCGGACATTTTACAGTTCCTGGATTTACTCACGCAATTCTTTTATATGGTATTGATGGCAATGGCTATGTTAATGTTTATGATCCTTATGACACGAGCAAAAATGGTAAATATCATATTTCAATGATTTGGAGTCAACAATCTACAGCTTATGAGGATTGCATTAACGGTGGACCTTTCTTTGCGTTTTAATATGGGATAATGATATTATGATGAAGAATTTTAAAGCGATTTTTGTTTCCTTGGTGGCAATATTTATATTGGCTACTATGGTTTTACCTACTACAATTTATGCACAAGAGGAAGAAAGCCCGATAGAATATGTTAATGAATACAAATCAGATTCATTTGATGAGCAAAAACCGATTCCAGGAGCAGATGCTCCAGTTTCTCCCACAAATGAGGATACTCATTTGGATATTACCATTAATGATATTTTAACGCCAAGTCAAATTAACATGGCTAACGGGCTAAATCGTAGATCCAAAAGATCATTGAATGTTACGTATTCACAATTACTTTTGTATGCTAATCAATATGTTGGGTTACCATATGTATGGGGTGGTCGTTACCCTTATCAGGGTGGTTTTGATTGTGCAGGTTTGGTAATGTGGACGTATAACAATATGGCAGGAACAAATTTTGACCTGATTTATACTAATGCTGCTAGACTTTATAGTGAACATTGTACTCCAGTTTCATATGTGGATGCTCGTCCGGGAGATCTTGTCTTTTTTAGAGGAACTTATAATTCATTAGATTATATTTCTCATGTTGGGTTATACTGCGGAAATGACATCATGCTAAATGCGGGTGATCCAATTGGGTACGACAATATAAAAGATATTAAACGTATGGATGGACAGGCAGCACCTTTCTTTTTTGGAAGAGTTAAAGGGGTAGAGATTGATTATTCGATAAATTCTGGGTGGATTTCTTGTAATGGTCAATGGCTATATGCTGATGAGAATGGTTTGTTTGTAAAAGGCTGGAAAAATATAGATAGTATAGAATATTATTTTGACAATAATGGAGTAATGGCAACTGGCTGGAGATTAATTGAAGGTAATTGGTACTTTTTCAGCAATAGTGGATCAAAGCAAACGGGCTGGATTACTTTAAATGGGAAAAAATATTATTTAAATGATACTGGTATTATGGTAGTTGGACATCAGGTGATTAATGGGAAAGACTATTATTTTCAACCTTCTGGAGAAATGATTACTGGTTGGATAAGTAATGATGGGAAATACTATTTCTTTGACAATGATGGTCAAATTTTAAAAGATACATGGATTGGAGATTACTATGTGGATGAAAACGGTGTCTGGGATACCGATAGATTCAAACCCCAATGGATTTTAAACAGTACAGGATGGTGGTATCGACATGAAG
>OGOP01001424.1_pt1 | contig 16885 bp, 13 predicted proteins | sample 1552591 | NCBI WGS metagenome assembly OGOP01 (sample SAMEA2580120, study PRJEB22360) | human gut metagenome | biome: human gut; feature: human-associated habitat; material: faeces | place: Denmark | collected 2008/2010 | reverse complement strand
CCAGGTCCGCCTGCACGTTGGATTTTAAGTTTACTCGAAAAGAACCCCGGTCCAGAGCCTAGTCTGTGCGCTCTGTGCCGTTCCATACCACTGAGTTTGAGGAGACGATCAAAAGTCATGGCAAAAAAAACAACGAAGAAAGCAGCGAAAAGCAATGAGCTGGACGGCAAGGAATTCTTTGCCGCCGTCACCCTGATCGAGAAAGAGAAGGGCATCCCCCGGCACTACATGCTGGAGAAGATCACCCAGGCCCTGGTCTCCGCCTACAAGCGGGACCACGAGGGCGTGACCGACAATGTGTTCGTGGAGGCCAACGAGATCACCGAGACCGTGCGGATGTACGTCAAGAAGGAGATCGTGGAGTTCAAGAAGGACGAGTATCCCAAGGCCGGCGTCACCAAGGAAGGTATCGCCAAGCTGAAGGGCGCTTTCCCCGTTGGCCCCGAGTCCCCCAATCCTCAGGTGGTACATACCTTTGAGGTCACCGGCGCTCAGGACGCCGCCGACAAGGGTCAGCAGCGCGTGACCGCTGCCAACGCCTCCGGTATCAATGACGGCGCTGCCGCCATCGTGCTGGCTTCCGGTGAGGCTGTGGCCAAGTACGGCCTGAAGCCCATGGCCAAGCTGATCAGCTGGGGCCAGGGCGGCGTGGATCCCAAGATCATGGGCGTTGGCCCTGTGCCCGCTTCCCGTCAGGCTATGGCCAAGGCCGGTGTCACCATCGACGACATTGACCTGATCGAGGCCAACGAGGCGTTCGCCGCCCAGTCCATCGCTGTGGCCCGCGAGCTGCACTTCGATATCAACAAGGTCAACGTCAACGGCGGCGCCATCTCTCTTGGTCACCCCGTGGGCGCTTCCGGTGCTCGTATCATCGTCACCCTGCTGCACGAGATGCAGAAGCGCGACGACGCCAAGAAGGGTCTGGCTACCCTGTGCATCGGCGGCGGTATGGGCGTTGCCACCATCTTCGAGAAGTGCTGAGTGCCGATTGAATGATTGGATAAAAGGAGAGAGCCGCAAGGCTCTCTCCTTTTTGTCGAAAGAAATTTCGCAGATCCCAAAAAGAAATTTTGAAAAGGGGTTGACGGAATGAAGAAAGTATGGTATTCTAATCCTTGCCAGTATCCGCCGGTGTGGTGGAATGGTAGACACAGGAGACTTAAAATCTCCCGGTAGCAATACCGTACCGGTTCGAGTCCGGTCACCGGCACCAATTCCGGTAAAACTCAATATCGCGGGATAGAGCAGTTGGTAGCTCGTCGGGCTCATAACCCGGAGACTTTTCCGATTCTTCGGTGCTCTAAATTCCGCAAAAACTCTATATCGCGGGATAGAGCAGTTGGTAGCTCGTCGGGCTCATAACCCGGAGGTCGGGGGTTCAAGTCCCTCTCCCGCAACCAAACAGGAACCGCAAACCCATTGATTTCAAAGGGTTTGCGGTTCTTTTTGTTTTAACCGCACCCTTAAATCTCTTTGCTCATTTTGCTGTGACACCAACCGACACCAATGTGTCAGCGTCCTGCATTGTTCGGGCTTTCGGATATTTGATGTTGCGAAAGTGTGGTTTTCTGATACTCTTTCATGCTCTTGACACCAACGGTTGACACCAACCGTTTTCCTGACACCAAATGACACCAGTTTTGCTGGCAAGTCATACTGAAAAAATAAGCTGCTCATTTGATGTTATTTTTCAATTCTGGCGTGGATGGCTTTTGCTTTGACTCCAACGCGTTGGTGTCAAAATCAGCTTGCTTGTGCTTGTTTCTCGTTTGCGTTGGTGTCAATGGCTAAATCGCGAATTTGGGGCATAGCTGCATTGGTGTCACCACTCAGTTCCAGTCCTTGGATATCCTCCGCAGCGATGCTGATGGTCGGCTCTTGATTATGCTGGGCATCCTCTATGGTGCTAATGGTCGGGTCTTGAGTCTGCGGTGCATCTGCGGAAGTATCATCAGAACTGCCGCTTATACTGCAGCTCATATAGTTGCCTCGCATTTTCTCCATGCTGATCTTCTTATGATCCGGAAGGACATGTCCATAGAGATTAAGGGTAGTTGATGCCTGCGCATGACCCAGTAATGCAGACAAGACCTTAATGTCCATACCTGACTCCAACGCTCGTGTCGCAAACGTATGACGCAGCGCATGGAAGTTCGCAGACTCGATTCCGGCAGCGGCTACTATGCGCTTAAAAAGCGTTTGGTAGACTTTCGGATCGTTGTGATGGCCCAGTGGCGTGGCAAAAATATAGCCCTGATCCTGATACTCTGATCCCAGTGCATCCTTTAGAGCGTTCTGCTTTTCTTTGTATGCCATCAAGTCGTCCCACAACTCATCGAACAATGGTATCTTTCGCATGGACAACTCAGATTTAGGCGAACGCACAACGATTTCCGTTGATGGAGTTCCTTTTTCTTTTTTAACGAGATGCCCTTTTTCATCAACCTTCTGCAGTCTGCCAAGTGTCCGCCTGACGTAGATGTAGTGTTCTTTTTCATTTACATCTTTCCAGCGCAAGGCAAGCAGTTCACCCAAACGAACTCCGGTACTGACTGCAAAGGTTATCCCATAGGCATGAAGTTCGTCAAAACGGCTTACAGCTTCCTGTAATACCACCTGCTCTTCCACGGTTAGAACGCGCATTTCTTTGGACTTGACCTTTGGCAATTTGACATTCAAAGTCGGATTTCTAAGAATCTTGTGGTCAGCAACTGCTTGGTCTAATGCCGAATGAAGCATATTGTAAATATTCCGCAACGTCTTCGGAGCTAACCCCTTCTTCTCTTCTGTACCGGCTTTTTCCTTAAAGAACTTCTGGAGATCCCTGGTGCTCAAAGATGTCAGCTTTATTTGCCCTATCTCCGGGACAAGGTGTATCCGTACATATCCTTCATAGGAGATGTATGTTGACCGCTTCACCGTTGGCAGAGCATATAACTCTAACCATTCTCGCAGCCATTTTTCCACGCTGTATTTATTGGGTTCTACGTAGGCACCTTTTGCAATCTCGTTCAGTATCTCGTTGAGTTTCTGCCTCACCTCCTCGAAAGAATCGCCATAGACCGCTTTTCGTTTGCTTTCCACTGTATAGCGTCCCATGTAGCGGCCATCTTTGCGTTTTGTAATGGATCCTTCTCCATTTGCTTTCTTTTTGCCCATACTTTTATTGATCCTCCTTACTGTCGTACAGGCATACAAATCGTACCATGTGGGATATAAACCTTTAGGTTTTTCCACACATAATATCTATACGACTTTCCGAAGGAAAACTCAACAGGAATCAAAGCAAATAACAAAAGTGCCTTTTATGTATTGTTGCGTTCTTTACCAAAGTTGGCGTCCATCCACTCCAAAAAGTGTTTTTTGCTGATGATGATTCTTCTGCCAACTCGGATTTTAGGAAAATCATACCTGTTTACGACCTCATAAGTCTTATTTTTAGAAATGCCCAAAATCTTTGACAATTCGCGCGGGCCAAATATCATGGGGATTTCTTCTATATCTTTGTAGTGATCCATATCACATCTCCTTATTTCCTTTTTGGCACCACCTACCGGCCCATTTCCTGCGCTCTCTTCGACCGCGTATTTGCAGGCTGCTGCTGTGCAGCACTTATGCAGTGGGTGCGCTCCCTTGTGTTCTCGCACACTATCCGCCGCTCCTGTATAACCTCCGGTGGGGCTGTTCAGTTTTCAAGGTACATGTAATAGAACCAGCCATCTTTTGACTGGCTTATCCTTACACTAAATAAAAAGGAAACAGGAGGCGTTAATTTAACATGTGGAGGAAAAATTTTTCAAATTCTCTATATGGGAGATATTATTTCTTGACTACTACAACATATTGTGGTACTATCACCATGTAATTATTTTTTGTGCACCGCCTATACAGGCATTTCAGAGTATTTCTGAATCGCACACGTTGTTAAGTTTGTAATTGAAGTCAGCAATACCACTCTGCCATAGAGCAGTGGTTTGTTGGCTCTTTTTTTATTATTGGGGATCATGTTCCCACTGCGAGAATGACACCGGCCTTGCCATCGGCAGGCGCAAGTATCCAAAGAGGATCGGGATGTCATTCTCGCTTTTTTTATTTGCCCAAATGCCGAAAGGCTTTGGAATATATTTGAAAGGTGGCATCCACATGAGCAGAAAGAACAACCACAGCACACGCCGGTATCGGTATCGAGGAGGAGACCGGCGCAGGCAGAAACTCAGGAAAACGGAGCGGAAGGCGGCAAAATACCGCCGCAGCTATACCCGCGTTGTACCCCATCAGATAGGACAGCGGAGGGCATAGCCATGGCAGTCGCAAGTGAGCCTTACGCACCGTCAGTTCTGGTCAGCACGGAGGGTCTTCCTGAGAAAGACTGGCTGGGAAACCCGCGCCGGGGGGGGCGGGGGGGCGCCGCAATTCTCCTGGGATCGGCGGCAGCGATGCAGCCGCCATATTAGGAATCTCACCGTTTGCTACGGCACGGGATCTCTACTATGACAAGCTGAAGATCGTGCCGTTTGACGACTCGGAGAGCAACTGGGTAGCCAAGAAGATGGGGCATCTGCTGGAGGATCTGGTAGCAGAGATATTCCATGTGAAAACGGGGTATCGCATCTATCAGATCAAGAAGATGTTTTATCATCCGGTGCATACGTTTATGCTGGCGGATATTGACTATTTTGCAGAGCTTCCCGGAGGGCGAACCGCGATCCTCGAAATAAAAACCACCAACTATAATGCAAAGGATCACTGGTGGTCCGAGGATGGACAGGAGATCGTTCCTCTCAACTATGAGGCCCAGGGGCGGCACTATATGTCCGTGATGAACATTGATGAGGTCTTCTACTGCTGCCTGTACGGCAACAATGAAGATGAAGTCATCATCCGGCATATTGTCCGTGACCGGGACTATGAGGCGGAGCTGATCGCGCTGGAGCAGGATTTCTGGGAGAACCATATTCTCACCGGTACACCGCCTCCCTACACGGAGGACGGCGACCTGATCCTCAACAGCGTCAGGCGTCATTTCGGGCCTGCTGACCCATCGGTGCCGGAGCTGATACTGGAGGGGAATATGGCATTGCTTGTCCCCCGGTATCTGGAACTTCAGGCCCAGCGCAACGTGGAAAAAAGAAAATATGAGTGCATCGAAGCGGAAATGCGGCGACTGCAAGGCCGTATCGTCGCAGAAATGGGACGGAGCTGCACAGCTGTCTGTCAGGGGCGTGAAGCGGCTTACAGCATCAGCTATAAGCCTGTGCGCAAATCCGGCATCAGTAAGGACAACCTGCAGCGTTTGCAGGCGCAGCATCCGGACATCTACGAGCAGTACGTCACTGTTTCGGAAAGTCGGCGCTTCTATGTGAAAAAACAACGAGAGGAGGCTGCATGAGTTGGCTTATACAGGCGTCTATGAACGGACGATCTTCTATAACCCTGTCAACAAGTACAGCGTGATCAGCGTAAAGACCTCAGACCGTTCTATCCCCGAAAAGGCCCGCAGCGCATACCGGCATCGGGACAACATGATCCATTTTGCCGCCGTGGGCTATGAGCTGCCGCGCACCGATCAGGTCAGCATGATACTGGACGGTGAGTGGAAAGTGGGCAAGAACGGCGTTCAGCTGCATGTAACGCAATGTGAGGAGGTCGTGCCCCAGACCCGTAAAGGGATCAAAGGGTATCTGTCCTCACGGCTTATCAAGGGCATCGGCGGCAAGACCGCTGAACTGATCGTAGACCGGTTTGGTGCGGACACGTTAAATGTGCTGGAAAATGAACCGGAGCGGCTGCTGGAGATACGAGGCGTCAGCAAGGCAAAGTTGGAGGAGATCATCGCTTCCTACAACGAGAGCCGCGCCCTGCGTGACCTGATGCTGCTGTTGGCACCCTTCCAGATCACGCCTACCGCTGCCACGAAGATCTATGACCATTTTGGCGCACGCAGCGTGGATATCCTGCGGGATAACCCCTTTGAGCTCTGCCAAGTATCCGGTTTCGGCTTCAAGCGTGTGGACGCGATCATGCGAAAGAACAACTGGCCCCTCAATTCCCCCATGCGTATCCGCGGCGCGGTATTTGCCGCGTTGGAGAGCGCAAAGGGAGATGGCGGTCATCTGTATCTGGATGCAGAGCAGCTTCACAAGGAGGCTATGTCGCTTCTGAACAGCATGATTCCCGTTCCGCAGATGCGGGTAAAGTCGGATGATCTGGATGCTGTGATCGATGATATGCTGCTGCAAGGCAAGATCATCAACAGCAACGGCAACTATTATCTGGTCAAGACCTTCGCGCAGGAGGATGAAACGGCCCGCAGTATCGCAAGGCTGCTCTGCCGTCCGGTGGAACGGGTGGATGTGCAGGACTTGCTGACAAGGGTGCGGCGTCAGTTAGGCGTTGAACTCTCACTGCGGCAGACAGAAGCTGTTCACATGGTATTCCGCAGCGACCTGTCCATCATTACCGGCTCACCCGGTACTGGTAAGACGACCGTCCTGAAAGCGGTCATTGAGGTGTTCAAGCTGCTGAAGCCATCGGAGAAGATTTTGCTGGCAGCCCCCACCGGACGGGCAAGCCGCCGTATGGCGGGGAGTACCGGCGTAAACAACGCCAGCACGCTGCACAGCCTTCTGGGACTGTTTGGCGAAGATGGCGGCTTCCGGAAAGGTGAAGAAGATATGCTGGACGCAGGCCTTATCATCGTGGATGAATCGTCCATGATGGATATGTGGCTGGCGCGAAAGTTCTTTTCCCGCATCGGGCCTGACACGAAGGTGCTGCTGGTAGGCGACGCAGACCAGCTGCAAAGTGTCGGAGCAGGAGACGTATTCCGTGAACTGATCAACTGCGGGCTGATTCCCGTGACGGTGCTCAATGAGATCTTCCGCCAGAAGAAGGACAGCCTTATCGCCTATAACGCGCAGAAGATCAACAACAATGACACCAGCTTTTTCTATGGCAATGATTTTACTGTCTGCAAATGCGCCAATCAGGAGGAGGCCGCTGAACATATACGGAATATCTATCTGGCACAGGTGAAGCAATACGGTGTAGACCGTGTGCAGATCCTCTCGCCCTTCCGTTCCACCGGCGCGACTTCTGCTGACCAACTCAACGAAGCGATCCGTGAACTGGTGAACCCACAGACGGAGGAAGCCGACCTGAAGGTGGGCAGCCTCTATTTTCGGGTAGGCGATAAGATCATGCAGAACAAGAACAGCACCAAGGCGTCCAACGGCGATATTGGCTTTATCCGCAGCTTCCGTCACGATGAGCGGGACGGTATGCGTATAGCGATCCAGTTCTCGCCCACGAGAGTCGTGGAGTATTCTATGGAAGAAATGGGGCATGTCGAACTTGCCTATGCTACCACAGTCCATAAGGCGCAGGGCAGCGAGTTCGATGTGGTGATATTCCCTCTGCTGAGAAGTCATGCCCGGATGCTGACCCGGAGCCTTGTCTATACGGCTATCACCCGTGCCAAGGCCAAGGTCATTCTGGTGGGGCAGATCGGTATGCTCTATATGGCTGTCCACAAGGATGATACCGGGAAGCGTAATACGCAGCTGGGACGTAGGATCACACTGTATGTCAATACGTTCAAAGTGCAGAAGCGCAGTGCCTGAGTACAACTGTAAATATTTTATGAAAATGAGGCAAGGGTGTTAAATTCGCACCTTGTCTCGTGTTTTTATTAAGAAAGGAGCCTTTGAAATGAATGCACCCGAATCCACTCTGTTCAATGCTGTCCCCGTTGTCTCTGAGCTGAACCGCGTTGCCGGCTTCGATCCGCTGAAGTTCTTGAAAAAGACTGCCCGCGGGCATGAGCTGGAGCTGCGGTACAAAAAGCTCTGGTTCCGGCTGAAATACCCTGCCGGGCGCACACGGCTGACGCCGCTGCGCATCACGGATCAGTTGGCGATCATCGAGGCGAAGGTGTTCTTCGACAAGGATGATGCCGATCCCGCCAGCAGCTACATTGCCACCATGACGCAGGAAAACGCGCCTGCCGGTCTGTATATCCAGGCCGCGGAGCATGACGCGCTGGACATGGCGCTGACTAACGCCGGTTTCGGCGTCCAGTTCGCGCCGATGCCCAAGGTGGACACGCCTTACGCAGAGCCAGCCGCACCTACTATGGAGGCTGAGCCTGCCACTGCCCCTCAAGCGGCAGCGGAACAGGTCAGAATGGAACCTGCTGCGGTACATGCCGACATTGAGCCTGTGGTGGTACAGCAGCCTGAACAGGAAGTGGTTCACCATGAAGAAGCCGTACCTGACGCGGCGCCGTTGGAAGTCTCTGGGGAACAGCCTGTGGAGGCCGTTGCGGAGTCTGCGGTAGAAACGGAACTGCCCTTCGTATATGACGAGCCGAATGTCGCCAGCTATACCAAGGACATGGACGTGGACACCATCTGCACTCTGATGACCGAGGCGGAAGCCGAGGAGATCATCGTGCCCATCGGCACATGCAGCGGACAGACGCTCAAGCAGGTCGCCGAGCGGCGCCCTGCCAGCCTCAAGTGGTACGTGAAGGGCTATTCCGGTGATGATAACATTCTGCGGGCCGGCGCCAAGCTGATGCTGGACAAGCTCCAGCATCTGGCAAATGCCAGCTGACGGGTGATTTGCTCAAGATGATGGTAAGGAGGTGGCGCGGTGGCGCAGCCACAGGAGTTCCCGTTCAACATCATGGATGTGGCCGAGCTGCTGCATCTGCATATCAGGCGCAGGCAGGCGGACAGTGTATATGCCGACTGCCCGATCTGCGGTGATAAGCGGGGCAAAATGAACATCAACTTCGCCAAGAACCTCTGGCGCTGCAACTACTGCAATAAAGGCGGCGGTATGCTGGCTCTCTACGGGAAGGTATACGGGATCAGCAATTCCGAAGCCTACCGTGAGATCTGTGACACGCTGCAAAACGGCCTTACCGCACCGGAGTACACCGTAAAGGAATTGCCGGGAAAGGCGGCTGTCGAGCAGTCTGCTCTCGCCTCACCGCAGGAGATCCATCAGACGTTTTCCATGCTGCTGGAACTGCTGACGCTCTCTCCGCAGCACCGCAAGCATCTTCAGGAGATGCGCGGGCTGACCGATGAACAGATAGAACGGCTGGGGTACAAAAGTACCCCGCCCTTCTACCTGTGCCGGTCACTGACGGAGAAACTGCGCAGCCGAGGCTGCAAGGTGGAGGGCGTGCCCGGCTTCTATGTGGGCAAGGATGATAAATGGACGGTCAACTTCAATTCCATCACGGCGGGGATCATTATTCCCGCCAGAGGGATCGACGGAATGATACGCGGCGCACAGATCCGGCTGGACACACCTATCCGAGATCAGGAGAGCGACCCCGACAAGAGCGGGACAAAGTACCTGTGGCTATCCTCCTCTTCCAAGAAGCGAGGGGTATCCTCCGGCAGTCCCGTCCATTTTGTGGGCGATCCGTTCGCGCGAGTTGTCTATGTGACGGAAGGGCTGTTGAAAGCGGATGTGGCGCACTACCTGATGGATCGTTCCTTTGCGGCTACAGCAGGCGCCAACAACGTCAATAAGCTGGATATGCTGTTTGCGCTGTTGGCTGCCAACGGCACAGAGGTCATCATCGAGGCCGAGGATATGGACAAATACCATAACGCCGCTGTCAGCAAGGGGGCATCGAAAATCTATCTCATGGCACGTAGCCATGGGTTGGAGTGCCGCCGCCTGACGTGGGATCCGAATTATAAAGGCATTGACGACTGGCAGCTTGCCATGCGGCAGAAAAAAGAGCGAAGAGATATTTCCCAAATGAATTTCAGGACGCGGTTTGTCTGCGGGCTATGTTCCTTTGACGCCATCAGCGAGGAGATCGCCGCATGGCATGACCGGGACACAGACAGCAGCACGCTCCACGATTACCTGGGCCTGAGTGAGCAGGAGTATGCCCGCTTTTTACGGGATGGCGACGCGGCGTTGGAGCAGTATCTTCTATCCCAGCGAGCGCAGCAGCGTTTTCGCATCTACCAGCCTGATGTATCTGAGGGCAAGGCCGCAGATTTCGCCTTTGGCGGGATCAAGGCTTTGCAGAAGGCCGGCTATGAACAGCCGCCCGCCTCAGAGTATGCATTGGTTTACGATGGGATACTGATGTGTGAATCGCAGCAGGGCGACACCATACGCCTGAAACTGGTCGCAGCGCGATACAGCGGTGATCTGCCTGCGGACTATCATGGACGCAGCGTTTCACCCTCCACGGTGATCGAATTTTATGATGAAAACGGGCGCAGATACTTTTACTGTGATGGGAATGATAAATTCCTACCGGTAAAGTTCTCGCCAAAGCTGGCAAAAGATAAACGGGAACGGCACTGAGCTGTTCCACCATAAGCAAAAGGCATTGGGCAGGTGTATCTATCACCCGCTCAATGCCTTTTTATTTTGAAATGGAGGAACTTTATGGGAGTATATTCAGAAATGGCCGCAGACTTGCGGGAAGATGTGCAGGAGCGCACCCCGGCGGTGCAGGATGCCGCCGAGCTGGCTGCCAGACGGGCAGACGAGCGGCAGCAGGCTGAGGAGGAGCAGGCGAGGGCTATGCTTTCCCAAATGCAGCAAAACGCGGATGCCGCCCCTGCCGCCCCTGATCCGGAAGCCGAGAAAAAGGCGGAAGAGGATCGTAAACGGCAGGAGCATGAGCAGGCCGAAGCCAAGCGGAAAGCCGAGTGGGAGGCCAAGCAGCGAGCCAAGGAGGAAGCCGAGCAGGCCGCGTGGGAAAATGCGGTGGCAATGAGTGATGATGAAGTGATGGCCGCCTCCATGAAGCGTGTGGGCGATGATTCCGAGCGACTGACCCGCCGCAATATGAAGCAGTGCGTCACCGAGTATATCCAGACGCTTTGCCTTGAGGATGTGTCTTTTGCCCGGAATGTCATGCACCCCCGTAAGAATATGGTCAACTGCTTCCGTTATATCAACCGCAAGGCGCTTGAGTTTGCCAAGCAGGAGATGGAGGACAATGACGTCAAGCCCTCTGCTGAAGGCTATGGCACCGATGTACCGGACGGGCTCTGCTATCAGTGGGCGGAAGAGTATTTCAAGGATCTGAACGCAAAGGAGGATCGTGGACAAGAAGAAAAGTTTGTTCCCAGACCGTATTACGGCGGCAGGAGCAGCACGACGAAAAAGGCAGAGAAGAAAAAAGCGGAGAAGCCCGCCGCCAAGAAAAAGGAGAAGGCTGCCAAAACAGCAGCAGAAAACGAGCCGCTGGACGACCAACTCTCCTTTGATAGTCTGGGGGTGAGCGCATGACGCGGAAGATAGACAAACGTGCCTGCCGTAAGTTTGCTATGCCGGAGCTGGAATTTAATCTGAATGAAGGTGTACTTCACGTGGAGAGCTGCCCCTATATTATCCGCACGGCGGTGCGCAATATTTCCGGGCAGCGTATTCTGGTGCTCTATATCTATCAGAGTGAGAACATTCTGGCGGGCAGCCTCAAGCCCCGTTGGGTCATGTTCCACAGCCGGGATGATTTCGCCACACTTTCATTTAGAGAGAATGCGAAGGCCACATGGCAATGCTCAACATTGGATTCCTTGGATCGAATAGGGAGCTTTGACAGTAAGTGTGCTTTCTACCGGCAGCAAGATGAAGCTCGCGTAGCTCGCTTTTGTAAATGTGAACGCGGCGCTATTTCAATGTTAGGTTATCTGCAACGGCAGATTTCATATCACAAGGAGTTGGAGCGCAAGTGGAAGAAGCAACGTGCGATTATAGACCGAATGAAATGTGTGTCAGCGCTGCCCCGAGACCTGAAAGGTTTCATCCACCGTGAAGTTATGCCGCAGTATATCTTCTATGATTACCAGCGGAGAGGGCCAGAACACGCTTTCTGTATCGCGTGCCGGCACGAGGTCAGTATCGCGGCAGCCAAGCACAATGCTTCCGGCACCTGCCCTCGCTGCAAAAAGAAGATCACGTTCAAGAGCAGAGGAAAGCGCGGACGTATTTTTGACCGCGAGACGGTTCAAGTGCTGCAAAAGGCGGAGGGTAACGGACTGGTACTGCGGATCATAAAGGTGTACCGTTCGTTTGCTGACGCGGACGTCCCAAACCATTTTGAGGTCTGGGAAAATGCACGGCAGTTTATTACCCTTTCATCGAGCGGACAGTGCAGCGTTGATGCCTACTACTATCATTATAAGGCTGAATATGATTTGACTCCGTGGTGCAATGGATACCGCCCGGTATTTGACCAGTGGAAATATAATTTTACGGCAGATATGAGTGGGGTCTTATATCAACGCAACTTATCTGATACACTGAAGGATACGCCGTGGGCCTATTCACAACTGGAGGCATTTTCCGGCATCGCTTCATTTTCGGGAGTGGCAACATTCTTGAGTGCATATATAAAACGGCCTAAAATCGAGCATTTGATCAAGATGAAGCTTTACCGCTTGGTGAGCGGCATCATATATGGAGGTTATAGTTACTCCGCACTTCAAGCCATCAACTTCAATGGCGAGAACATGCGGGCCATATTAGGTGTTGATCGGCCTTATTTTCCACTCTTACGGGAGCTGGATCCTTCAATCGACCAATTACATCTGATCCGTCAGCTGCTCCAAGCAGATCACAAACCGAGCACGGAACAAATAAAGTGGTTTATTGCCAGCAAGATCAGCAATGCCGACGCGGCGAAAGAGTTGCTTGCTCACATGAGTGTGCATAAACTGCAGCGTTATGTGGAGCAGCAGTTTGCTCCGGAAGATGAAGCGGCTTTGAAGCGTGTAGACTATTACAAGATGAACACGCTGATCACTGACTACCATGACTATCTCTGTATGTGCAAAGAACTGCAATATGATCTGAAAAATAGCTTCATACTGTTTCCACGCGAGCTGAAGGCTGCCCATGACAGTGTAGCAAAGACACTGAAGGACAAACGCACGGCTGAGCAGGAAAAAGCTATCGCAGACAGCTTTGACGAATGGCAGAAGCGGTATCAATATCAGAGCAAAGAACTCATGATGATCCCTCCGCATTCCGCAAAAGAGATCGTGGATGAAGGTGCGGCGCTTCATCACTGTGTGAGACACTATGTTAAAAAAGTTGCCGAAAAAGAGAGCGTCATTCTCTTTGTGAGGAGTGTAGACGAGCCGGACAAATCACTTTGTACCGTAGAGGTAAAGGACGGTCAGGTTACGCAGGCACGAGGCTTTGACAATGCGGAGCCTCCAGCGCAGATCACGGCATTTATTGAACAATGGAAACAGCGGGTGCTGTATGCCTCCGATAAGGCCGCAGCATAAACCCGCAAGTAGATCAATGGAGAGGCAGGGCGTATTTCGCCCTGCTTTTTCCATAATTTAGGAAAGGTGTATATGAAATGAAAGAGCTTTCAGAGCTGAAAAATGAGTTTTATGAAGTCATGTATAAATACGAAAAGAGCTTTTCGGAGAAAGGCGTTATGGCTGATCTGACAGCCTGGCAGACAGCGAAAGCAGACCTGATTTCGCTGCTGCGGTGCCACCCTGACTGGAACGAGACAGAGCAGGCCATCATCTTCGATTGCAATCAGGCACTCTCTATTCAGCCGGACATGGTAGATGAAACGGCTTTCACGCTGCTGGACATTGCCTCCGAGATACTCAGCGGTGAGCAACTGGAAGATTTTCGCGCAGCGCTGCACGCCGCCGTGTCAGGCTATAGCCGTACCGTCTCGGAAGAAAATCTGGAGATCCTGCGCCAGCGCGGCGGAATACGCTGCACCAGCGATCAAAAGGCCAGCCGCATTATCGGAAAACTCTGCAGAAAGTTCGGCGTCGATAGCCATGATCGGTACAACGCTGTTTTTGCGCAGTTGGCTGATGCCCTGAACCCGCTGATCATGCAGGAGACCGGCGTACTCTCTGTGCATCCCTGTGATTTTCTGGAAATGTCCAGCAAATCCAACACATGGATGTCCTGTCACCGGCTTAACGGCGGAGGATACCAGGCGGGGTGCCTCTCCTACATGAACGATAGCGTCAGTATGGTGTTTTATGCCGTAGATGCCGATGTGCATGGTGAGTACCGTAAGGCCATACGCAGATACCGTCAGATGTTCTTCTATAAGGATGGCACTCTGTATCAGTCCCGGCTCTATCCTGCCGATACGGGAAACGCCCTGGAAGTGTCCAAGCTGTTCCGACATCTGGTGCAGAAAGCCATTTCGCGCTGCCTGACGGAGCCAAACCTCTGGTATCTGAAAACAAAGCGTTCGGACTTAGATGCCCATTACTCGACTCGCAGGGGTAGCTTGCATTATCCGGATTATGATTTTCATGGGAATCTCTCTATCCTGCAAGGGCACAAGAAAGACACTGTTCTGCCTATCGGAGCTGCGGCCCTGTGTGTCTGCTGCGGCAATGAACTATGGAGCAATGGTGACATAAAGTGTTCTTGCAAAGAGGTAGTCGTCTGCCGGAAATGCAGACAGACAGTAGCGCGTGGTCAAGGGATCTATCTTGAAGATGGTTTTTACTGCAAGACGTGTCTGCATATTTGCGAGGCCTGTGGCCGGCCCACTTTAGGCACTATGTACCCCGCTTATGATAGGCGCGGGTCCTTGCTGCAGATTTGCCATGACTGCTACCAGCAACTGACTGCCAGTTGTACGTCATGCAGCATGGCGGCAGCCTGCCGCACAATGGGCTTTACGATTTGCAAAAAAGCCACCTTACCGGTGGTAGCTTGAGGAGGAACATGATGAACACTTATGAGACTGCGGGAATGAATATGGCCTGCTTTGAAAGCATTCTGAAAATGACGCAGGGTGAGCTGAAGGAATATCTTGCGCAGCAGCTGCGCGTGTACGGCTATGAGCCTGTCTGCGAAAACGGATTCCTCTATGCAGAAGGTACTGTCCCAGTGCTGCTGGTTGCCCATTTGGATACTGTTCATACCCATCAGCCGGATATCATCTGCCGCTCCGAGGATGGCCGCTATCTGATGTCGCCTTACGGGATAGGCGGTGATGACCGGGCCGGTGTGTATATGATCTTACTGCTGATGCGTAAGTGTCGGTGCCATATCCTATTTTGCGAAGAGGAAGAGGTCGGCGGTGTGGGCGCAAGGAAATTCGCCAAGAGCAAGCTGCGGCCGGAGGTCAACTATATCGTTGAACTGGATCGGCGCAGCACAAATGATGCTGTGTTCTACAACTGCGATAACCCCGACTTTACGGAGTTCGTTTGCAGCTTCGGCTTTGAAGAAAACTATGGATCGTTCAGTGACATCTCTGTGGTCGCGCCGCATTTGGATACTGCGGCTGTCAATATCAGCGCAGGCTATTTCAACGAGCACCGCCTCCATGAGATGATCGACACCTATGCCATGTGCAAGAATGTCCTCAGACTTACGGCTATGCTCCAGCAGCAGACCGGCCATTTCCCGTATCAGGAGCGTATACACAGACGAGGCTCCATATACGGTGCGCAAACCAGTCTCTTTGCGCCGATGATAGACAGGCAGCCGCAGAAGTGCGCGTGTAAGCTGCTGATGCCCTTGCCGGAAGAAACACGGCTCTATATGGGACAGCATCAGATTAGCTATGCACCGGAGTACATGATGGATCGTTCCGGAAACCTCTACATGTATCTGGAATGCCTGAACGCTGCCGTGGAAACGGAGGGCGTGTTTGCCTGCGATGAAGATGGCCAGCCACCTGCATTCTCAGCGGTTCGCGAGGGAAAGAAATTCCTACAGGTGTATACTTACGAGGAAGCTGTTGAGAGACTTGAACAAGCAGAGGATGCAGGGTAATGTGGCGTTTTTTTGCTGGACGTTTCGGCAAAAAGCGTGTATACTGATCGTCGGTAATCTGATAGGCATTCTATTGTCAGGTGTAAGTGCTGTAAAGGCAGCACGAGAAAAACAACCGAGGAGAGTTATCATGAACAAAACCGAATTGATCAATGCCGTAGCTGAAACCAGCGGACTTACCAAGAAAGACAGCGAAGTTGCTCTTAACGCCATTCTGGATACGATCCAGAACGCTATGAAGAGCGGCGATAAAGTACAGTTGGTGGGCTTTGGTTCCTTTGAGGTCAAAGAGCGTGCTGCCCGCACCGGCAAGAATCCGGCCACCGGCGCTACGATTGAGATCCCCGCATCCAAGGCCCCCGCATTCAAGGCCGGTAAGGCTCTGAAGGATGCCATTCAGTAATCCATAATTGCTCCAGAAGCCCCGACCAATTTGGCCGGGGCTTCTTTTTATACCCTTGCGGGCATGGAAAATACTGTTTGAATTGGCAAGCGTACTCATTTCTGCTATACTACAAACGAGATATAAAACTTACATACGCAGTTACGGAGCAATACGATGATTGTTTTTGACTTGGAATGGACACGGCCGTTTGGGCAAGAAAGCATGGAGGAGATCATTCAGATCGGCGCTGTCAAAATAGATAAACTTGGCGGCCCGATCACGGACAGTTTTACCGTATACATCAGGCCATCCGTCTATCAGGAGCTGTCACCGATTGCGAAGCGCCTGCCGGATATTGCCCTTTCGGTGGACTCGGAGGTAGCGTTCCCAGACGTTCACCAAGCCTTCGTGGATTGGTGCGCCGACGATACGGTATTCGCTTCATGGGGCGGCCAGGATATAGGCGTCTTGGCAAAGAACGCGAAACATTGGGAGCGGCCTGCATTCACTGTAACGGAGGCATATAACCTTCAGGCGGCCTTTTGCCGCACGCTGGATGCAGACCGGCAGATCTCATTGGAAACCGCAGCCTCATATTGTCAGCTTCCAGCGGTGTTTTCCTTCCACAATGCGCTTTATGATGCCATGTATGCGGCATTGGTCACCGGCTGGATCGATCCTGCTGCGTTGGCGGCGCCGCCCGTCAGGCGA
>OGOP01001422.1_pt1 | contig 16889 bp, 31 predicted proteins | sample 1552591 | NCBI WGS metagenome assembly OGOP01 (sample SAMEA2580120, study PRJEB22360) | human gut metagenome | biome: human gut; feature: human-associated habitat; material: faeces | place: Denmark | collected 2008/2010 | reverse complement strand
TTCTGCCTTATCAGGCTCTTCTTTTTTTTCTTCGCCCTCTTTCTCGGCAGGTGTTTCTACTACTTCTTCTTCTTCAGTAGAGGCTTCAGCATCAGGGACAATAACTGGTTCTTCCACTTTCTCCTCAGAAGTTGCCACTTGTTCCTCTGGTACATTTGCTACTTGTTCTTCTGGAACATTTGCTTCGTTAGGAATACTGTTTCCTTCATTCTTGTTAAGTTCATCTGACATTTAATAAATCTCCTTATTATTGTTGTTGTTGAATATCATTGTTATCGATATTGTTAGTCATATTACTCTCTTGTTGTGGTAATTCTGATTGCTGATTAGGTGTACCCTGTTGCTGCTGTTGCTGTTGTGTGTCGTCTACGTATGTAGTAGGATTTCCGTCAGCATCAAATAATTCCAGCAAATTATCTGCGTCATCAAGCTGTGCTTTAGCCATTAAGTATCTAACCGCAATTAAGACTTGGTCAGGTTTTAAGTTAGAGAATATCATCTGAGAAATAGGTAATTGTAACATATTCATCAGTCTCTGGAACTCACCTTCCTCATCTGCCTTAGATGCGTTAGTACTTATGCTAATCTTTAAATTAGGGTCAGAGTATATAGGGTATAAAGGATTGTCGTACGCAATGGCAAGCTCCCTATTGAAGCAGTAGAAGCAAGTAAACAAAGGCAACATAAAGTTATAGCTGAATACATCGGTCTCTACTCTCATTCTGGCATTAGCCTTTTCAAATAATATAGAACTTTCACGAGCAGTTCTTACAGCTCCATCAGTATCTCCTGCAAGGTAGTTATTTAACCCTAGAACGTTCTTGCTCTGTTCTAGTATCATCTGCATAAGGTTTATACCTTGAGGGTTAGCAGGTTGAGCATTAAAGAATGTAGGTGGAGTTACAGCATCCGCAAACTCTATCTGTCTATCCTTCCACACCCTGTCTGCTTGCATTTTAGACATACTACCTTGTGTGTACATCATCAGAGGAACTGAAGTAATATCTAAGTTTTGAATGTATAAGTCAACTACTTTGTTGATAAGTTCGTTAACAACCTCAGATGCTAACAGTGGAGAAATTCCCCTGTGAGTATCCTTATCAATCTTGTACGGAGCGTAAATAATACGAGGGGTAGATATTGCAGAGTACCTTACATCTGCCAATTTATTCCCTACTACCGTAGCTACGATATTACTTAGGACATTGTAATCCTTAGCTATGTAATCTCCATAATACGTAAGGACTTCAATATTATCTTTATCAGTTCTTGACGAGTTAGGAGTATCTCCTGCAAAAGCAGTCCATGCAAAGAAGTTATTTATCCCTCTACCGTTCCTACCAACCGAGTTGATAATCTCTTGCTTATCTTCAGAAGAAAGAAGAGGATATGCAGAAGAAGAGAGGAGGGTTTTAGAGTCTATGTAAGAACGGATTATTTTAGCACATCCTCTAGGGTCTTTCTTATAATCATACGCATCACAGAAAAAGTTTAACGGGTCAATTCTTTCAGTCTCTAGGCTGTCATAGCTAACACCTTCTTTAATTTTAAAGCTTAGAATGTCTTGACCTGTTGTTTGGTCAGTCATAGTAGCCTTAACTCTGTATTCTTCAGCGTTAGTTTTTAGTTTGATAAATTCTACAGCCTCACCTTTAAGTAACCAATCATCTACAGTTTCAGCTGATAGATTTTCTAGCAATGCAATAGATTTAAATTGCTCAGTCATTACTTTCCTTACTTCAGGTGATTTAAGAATTGAATAAGCGTCTAAACCTGTAGAGCTAAAGAGTGCTGTATAACCTGACAAACAAGCCTGAATAAGTGCTGCTTTATACACTTTATATAATTCTGCCGTGTGAGGAAATCTCTCCTTATCTCCAGAGACTGCACCATTAAAAATTACCGAGAATAGCTTATCAAAATCAGCTCTCATTTTCGAAATACAATCTAAACTTTTATATTTCTTTACTACGAAATCTGATAATTCATCTTTATAATTTTTAAGATTGTAGTACTTTTCTTTCGTAGTTACTACTTCATCAGATATTTGTGTTTGTTGTGTAGTAGAAGGTGGAAAATCGACTCCACCGAATGAAACTCCTTCAGTCATACTGGTAGTTCACTCCTTAATAGTTATGTTCTTCTAGATATATTATAGCATATACCCTACTAATACCGTCTCTTATCGCTACCTTTAGAGATATCCACTGCTGTCTGTAAAGTTTCAAAGAACCACATAGGATAACTGATAGCATCGATTGGGTGTATTAAGTGACGTTTATTATCATCATTCTGTATTTCTTTATCCGTAGGGATTTTTAATCCTGCATTAGCAAGGTCATTTTTGCATTCATCAAAGTTGTACAATAGCCATTTACAGCTACTATCTACGAATAAGTTGCGTTCGTTTTTACCGTTACAAATAAACTTACGCAATATGGCTAGACGTTCTTTGATTAATGGGTTATTCTTTTGCACACGTGTTTGTATTGAATAACCTGCATTACTAAAGAAGCCAAGCATGACACCGTAGTCAGTACCATTAGTTTTTTTATCTCTGCCATGACTATCACCGCATATCATAAATTGTCTGCCTCGTATATTCAAACTCTCTAAGACTGGCAGAATTAATTTACACATATCTGCAGTAGTAACGTTCGGCTGAATAAGTTCTCTCAAGATATACCATTTACCATCTATAAACTGAGCTAGATACCAACACATAGGGTTGTAGTTGAAGTCACAGGTTAATATAAGGGTATGGTTAGGGTCATAGTCAATATGTTCGATAACATTCTTTTCTGTAGAGAAATAAGGAAACGCTATAGTATTATCATCAGTAGGGTCAAAGCCATCAATCATTTCAGCTATCTGTTCTTTAGAATAGTTTTCTTCCAACATCTCAACATATTCAGAACCTAGGAATATATTTTCCCTAGAAGACGCACGGATAAAGCGGTAATTCTTGCGTTTTGTCTTAGGGTCTACAAATTTTTTATTAATCCAACCTCGTTTACCTTGAGGGTTTGTGTGAAGGAACATTGCTCTATGATACCCTATCCATTCATCTTTTCCCGCTTGACGTAGACGAGTAATGAGCTTATCAAATATAATCTCATCCAAGAATGAAGCTTCTTCAAATTCAATAAATCCAAACTCCTCTGACATAAAAGTCTCCCAATCAGATAGAGTTTTAAAACGGATTACGGAGCCATTCTTCAGTACGATAGCTTGTTTTCTATCGGTATACCACCAGTGAACACCCTCTTTCATTCCCATATTTTCGAGATGCTCAACGTATTTTCTCTTAGTTGTATTATCCAACAGGTCTTGAGATTTAGCTCCTACAAGCCCTCTTATCCCTGGGAATTTAAGAGCCATTAGCAAACCCTTTAAACTTCCGCACCAAGTCTTACCTGCTCCCACGCCGCCATAGTAGCAAACAATGTCATTTACTACCTTTTTATTATTTGGATTATTAAATCCTTCATAACCAAAAAGAAATTCATATTGTTTCGGTAGGAGCTTATAAGTTGTTACTTTAGTATTCATTGAATAAGTACCTCATACATACCCTCAACAGCGAAAGCATCCATTCCTAAAATACGTACTGATTTCCTCGTACTTTCAGTGTCGTCAAATAAGCAAACTTTTGTACCCTGTCCGTCGCTTTGTAACATAAAAAGAGCCTTATCATTTGCAGGGTCTTCCGAAGCTAATTCTACAAGGTCAAAAGTTTTATGCCCTAGAATTTTTGAAATGAGAAGTCGTGTGCTAGGGTGATGAGCTCTTGCTGTAAGAAAGATAGGAGCTGCGGGAGCTTCATTCAATATATGAACGAGTTTTCTATTTACTTTATACAGCCCTAATTTCTCTTGCAAGAATACAAGAATATTCGCAATTAGTGGAGAGTGAAAGTATCTCCAAGTCCAATCCATTAACTTGGTCATAGGTCCGTACACTAGCGTTCCATCAATGTCAACATATATTTTTGCGTAAGAACTTAAGTTTCGCATACTATTTATTCCCCTCCTTTACTAGCCGCAAGACATTTTTCCAGGTGGTCAATCTTTTGACAAGTTTTCAACGTTAAGAATTTTGTAAACTCATCTGCGTAAACAGTAAAATCTTTATACGACTTATTACCTTCTTTATCGTTTTCATAGTCAATATCAACCATATCTTTAAAAGCCTGAACGTGAAGTAATACGTCGAGGTTCATCGTTACTGCAGCTCTAGAATACTTATCATTTTCATCCTCAGTAGAAACTGTATAAAAAGTATTTTTGCTAGGATTGGTTATGCCATATTTAGCGACTTCAGGAAACATACCATTAAAGCCATCTACGTCACTTAATAAGGTCATCTCAGCCCCAGTTTCCTTGGCATATTCCATATACAGCCCGTAACAGTGCGGACAGAATGCTAAGTGCGTAATAATTTCTTTAGCAGAATTCTCTCCACATTTGCCAGAAAAGAAATTTTCGATATTCCTTATTACAAATTCACAGGTAATAAAATTGTCATTTTCATCTTTCATATTTGTCAGTTATCCCTCCTGTATATATATTAGCACGCCTACTAGGTACGTCGTCCCGACTATGGCACTTTCCGTCCAAGAATAAAGTTTTTAGTACGTTCTTTATATGTAGGGTTATCAAATTTATCTTTGTGCCGCTTATCTTTAGCTTTGTAGTAATTAGTCTTCTTGGCAAATTCCCAAGCTTCATCGAAATCGTTTAATGTATAGAACATTAATTTCCGAATGAGCTTAGCATCGTGTGCAGATTGGTCTACATTCTCAGGGTTCTCATCAATGATATTTATTAGCTCAGGGTCTTTATACCCTCTACTCCTTAGTGTAAACATATCAGGACAAGGAGTTCTGCCGTACATCTTTCCACGAATATCAGCTTTTGTGTTTACCTCAGTACCGTCGAATACTACTTTGACATTTTGAATTAAATCTTCGTTAGGCTTCTTAGTACTTTCAGCTTTTTTGTAAAGTTCTTTCAGAAATTCGTCATGCTTGCCTACTTGCAAATTAGTGTTATTAAAATCAAAATAAGTAGTAACGATATGACGTTTATTCGTATAGCATTCAAAGCTTTTAGCCCCTTCCATTTCTTTAACGATGAATGTACTCAAGTCCATCTTGGTTAGTATATATATGTGCATACCAGCACCTGAGGAAGATACTTCGTACTCTTCTGGAGAGAACTCTTTTAATAGCTCTCTAGTCTTAGGTTCTACAGTTCCGTCATCTAGAAAACAATCATCTAGGTCGAGGCATATTAATTTTATACCACTAATAAATTCCCCCAACAGAATAGAGACTGAACCTTTAATTCCTTCGGCTTGTGCACATGCTTCTTGGTAATTAAATTTGTCAGCATCATATATACCTACGGCTTTTAAACCATTAGGAGATTTCTTTATTATTCTTTTATCTTTTGATATTGTAAATATCTTGTATGGATAAAGATACATAATATAGGGGGTATCCTTTATTTTTTAAGGTAAACTTGATTTCGTTACAAAACCAAAATACTAGGAAAGCATTTTAAAAACAGTAGTGCCCGAAGGTACTCTCTCATTAAGAGTTATGGCAAACATCAAAAACTCTTCGTCAAATTCTTTTAGGTGGGGGCATCCCTGACAAGTGACACCAAGACAAGAATAGATGGGTAAGTCATCTCGGCATAAACAATGTCTATGATATCTCTGGCTGTTCGGGTTTATCATCGTTTCGCATCTCCTTTATTTCCTCTGGAGTCAGTACTCTTATTACAACTTCAAATTTAGTCTGCTCATCTTCGATGGCTTTTATCTGTCTAATCTCTTTTAAGATACGGATAATTACATCATACTTTCTCTCTGCTGTAGCTTCACGTAGCATTTTATTGTACATCAGCATTATAGTATCCATATCATCTTTAACAAGAGTATGAGCTTCTATGCCCTTTATAGAATTCTTCAACTCTTCAAAGTCTGGAGCGTTTCTAATTTTATTGTAGATAAGATAGATATCATGATTAGATATCTTTTTTGGACAGCTATCAACTTTTCGTAAAGCTAGTATAGGGTCTTCTCTATAGAGTACTGCTAAAGCGACAGCTTCTTTCATCTCGTCAGTAATTTCTATGCCGTCAATATCCATTCTATCACCCCTTAAAGTATCTTACCTTTTTCAATTTCAAGACAGTCTGCTTTGTAAAGTTTACCGTCCTTAAATTCTACAACAGCAAAACCTTGGCACCAGTTAGGATTAATACAATATTCAGGGTTCAAGTCACATAAACATCCAGTCTCTACCCATACAAATTTACGTCCTGCTTTGCGAGCTCTATAGGTTGAGAGTCTATGAACGTGACCTGTAGCTCCTGACATATAAGCATTTTCCATTTCTTTGATTGCAGATAAGCCAGACTTATTACCGATGTACGTTCCGTGTTTCATTACGAAATTATCGTTGATAGTTAAACTTGAACACCCTCTTACATCATAATCTTCCACTTTAATAATAGAGAAGACATCTTCAATTAACGAAGCTAGCTCAGGAGCTTTGTTTAATACGTATTTCTCTAGTCTCGTTTCATGATTACCTATTACGTAGAAGATTTCTGAGTTAGGGCACGTACTACGTAAAGTTGCTAACAAAGCCTGACACATCTTAATTTCTTCTAATGGATTACGCCCTTCGCCTTTTGTAAATCTAGAGAGCATAAACATATCTAGAACATCACCATTGAGTACGATTACTTCAGGCTGCTTTTCTTTTACATAACTAAGGAATGCCTTAACCGCTGCCTTATCCTGAAAAGGAATGTGTATATCGCTAGCAATAACTATAGTACCGTCAGTGATTTTCTTATCTAAGTCTAATATTTTCTTAGCTCTTATCATTTTAGATGCACTCCTCAAATTCTGATTTTATAAACTCCATTAGCATCTCTTCGTACTCTTGAGTTGTCATTGCTTTACGCTTCTTCGATGCTTTAGATGTATTAGCTTTAGTCTTGTTGATAGGTTTTTTATTAGTCTTCATAGTATTTGTCACTGTTTAATTCTACTCCTCTATTTAATTTCTTGTACATCTCTAACAGAGTTCTTTTTCTTTTTTGTAGAACTTCTATCTTATTAGGGGGAATAAAGAAATTATTCTCCCTATATTTAATATACCACGTAACAGACTCTAACTCGTGCATTATCATCTTGCGTAATATCTTACGTTCATAGCCTTTTAAGGCGGTATAGCCCTTAAGCATTTGTATATACCTCCGTTACTTTGTTGCTTATATACTTAACAAGTCCTTCAATGCTTCTATCTATAGCGTCATTATTATTAGCTTCGCCGTTGCCTTGTCTTGATACTACTAAGCTGTAAGCTGTGTACATATCATAAGGATTGTCGTTGAATTGTTTTGCCATCGGTATTGTTAAGACTAACTGTTTAATACATTCGTCGAGGTCGATACCTTTTTCCTTGTATACCTGAATAACTTTTTCTATAGTGTATTCATCTTCAAGCAGTTTGACAGCAGTCTTACTTCCGACTTTCGGTATGCCAGTAATGCAGTCTTCTTTATCACCTGCTAATAATTGGATATATAATTCGTTATTACTCAACGTAGGTTCTATTTCTTGTTCGACATTTATACCACAGTGAAGCTTGGAATAGTATTTTAAGTCTTTATCGTCTGAGAAGACTATGACCTGTTTACCAGCTTCGACAAGCTCATCGTGCATCAGGATTATTAGTTCATCAGCCTCTAGTCTTTCAGGTCTGAAAATATCTGGTTGGCTTGCTAGTGTATAATCTCTGAAGTCTCTTATATAAGCGTTACGTTTACGTTTAGCTTTATACTCAGGATATAAATCTTTCTTCCAGCTATGCCCTGACATAAACTTAAACACTTCAACATCATCAGTTTCAAAGAAGTCTTTAGCTTTTTGTATAGCAATCTCTGTAAGTTCTAAGAGAACATTCTCAGCGTTGTCAATTTCACCTCTAGCCATAGCAGCGAAGAATGCCTTACAGACAAAACCGTCGTAATCCAATAAAGCAAAGTGTGTAGAAGTCATAGCATTACTTGTCATCTTCACCAACTCCGAGTACGTTAACCTTATCTACTATTATTTTTTCAAACGGTATATTATTAGCAACCGCCCAGTCACTAATTTGCTTAATAGTATCGAAGACTAGGATAAAGCCTTTACTATCCTCGGCAATGCTTTCGCCTTCGTCTGTTGATATAACGTAAACCTGCCCGTCTAATTGTTCGTCCATTACAACCTCCTATGCAAAATAACTTACTAAAGCAATCAAAGCTACTAACGGTGATACTACAATAGCGACAAAGAGTGCAACTCGTAAAAGATAATCTGCATTGTCAACCGCTGCGAATAAAACGTCTTTAATTTCTGTCATATATTGACCTCCTTTAATTACATTGTATCATATTGTAAACTATTTTTCAAGATGTTTGTTGACTTTTGTTACATATTCTTAGAGCGTTTATCAAAATCTTTTTGCAATCTTGTAAAGTACCCCTCACTCAATTTGAAATGCTTGGTAAGTTTCTTATCCATTTCATCCGTGAGGACACCTGAACCGTCAATCAAACTTGTTAATTCTCCAGATGGTATGTCAGTCTGTTCTGACAAATCTTCAACAGAAATTTTATTAGGTTTGATAAACTCTTCCATAAGGATTTCGCCAACTGTAGTCGCTTGAACTTTTTTATCAAGGTTCAAGATTTTCTCGAATGTTACGCCGCATACAGCTTTAATATAGCTCAAGAAGTTCTTAGCAACTTTGCCTTTAGGCTTACGTTGAATTTCTTTAATCTCATCTTCCGTAATAGGAAGTTTAAATTCAAGGGTATAAACCCTGATAGTTTCACCTGCTTTTGTTGTCTTTGTCATAATATTATTCTATGCCTCCTTTTAATAATTCTACTGTATTCTCATTAGCACTAATGTACTTTCTTAATTTATTCATACCTTTACGGTAGCTTGACTCTATAGCAGCCTCGGTCTTGCCTTTAGCCTTAGCAATGCTGGCGTAAGTCTTTGGTGTTCTAGTACTGTTCATCCCATTCCTATCCCAGATAGTGTCAAGGTGATAAGAGCTAGGCATCCATTCTTTTAATTTTGTCAAGTATTCTATAGCTCTATCTCTATCCATTGCGAGAGAAAAATCTTCATAGTAGTCAGTATCATCTTTCACTACATCCTCAATTTCTAAAGGTTCTCCGTCCTGACTAAACCCTACTACGCCCTGAGTAAGATTAGCTTGCCAGTTTAATAACCTTTGAAAATTTTCTTCCATTACTTTATTGCCTTTAAAATCGTAGTAACCAGCTCTTACTTTTGAATATACGGCAACTAAAGCTACAGGATAGTTTACATTAGTTCTACTTCTAAGCCTGTAGTCATTTCTTATTTCATTCGCAAACTTAGTTAAGGCTGAGATTGCGTAAGTGCTAAACTTAGCTTTGTTATTCTTGTCATATCTCATAGCCAATTCACAAGCTTTTACACGGAGTTCTTGTTTTAAATCTTCATTGAAAAATAAACGGTACTGCTTATCATTTTTTGGTATGAATTTAATTTTGTGATACAACTTATTTATCAACGGAGTTATTGAATAATAAAGCTCCATTTGCTCTTTAGTCATTTTAGTTATAGGCTTATAAAATGTTTGTCTACCCATAGTTACTGCTCCTTTGCTTTGTCGATGATGTTTAAAATTTGTTCAGATAGGTCACGATAACCCGGACCGCAAAAAGGGTCTCTTACAAGTAATATGGTTGATATAACCAGAAATTATTTGTTTTTAAATCGTTATCTATGTACCAATCCATAAAACTCTTTATAAAGTTTTTTATGTCTTTTGCTTTAGTATATCTTCTTAATTGACTTACGAGGTGTAAATCAAGATAGTTTTTTTCTAATTTAAAATCTAACATATAAGCCTCCTTCATGTTACTTTATCATTATAAACGAAAACCCTCTATTTTCCAAGAGGGTACAAATACAACATTTACATTTTGTTACTTAATTTATTTGAGATATTGCTTAAATACTTCGGGGTTATCCATTAGATATAATTCCAGAATAGCTAATGCGTTCCACGCCATATGTGAAAGATGTGGAAGTTTAGTTTCACTATCCATAACTTCACCTGCTTGATGCTTTAAATAATGTCTCATCATACTATCTTGATATCTAGTAAATGCTTCTTCTACTAGTTTCCAATTATCTGGTTTCGGATATTTTTTAGTGCCGAACTCAATACATTGACCGACAGCCAGCAATGCACGAGGGAATACTCTGCACAAAGTACCTACCATAGGCTTTCCACCGTCATATTTTTTTCCAGTTCCGTCATCTGTTAAATCGTAAGTCACTATTATAATTCTCCTTTATTATGTTCTTTAATTTCTTCAATCAGATTAATAACATCGTCAATGTTTTCTACGTCTACTCTTTCGAGGTGAGTGTCTTTGTAATAAAATTCAACTTTAAACTTTTTAATGACTGGCGTTATTCTTATCTTAATCATAAACTCACGCCAAAGGTAAAGCACTGCCTGAGTTAACTGTATAGCCTTCTTACTATCTAAAGCTTTAAATAGTAGCAAAGCCTTAGCTATCTCCTTCGGTAGTCTAGCAAATAGATTGTTTGACTTTTTGTTGTTATTATTGTTGTTGTCTTTACTAGAACTCATCGCAATTACTTACCTTTACTAGTCTTAGTCTACTGTCAAGTATATATTTATATGAAATATTCTTGTCGCCATATCTATTCTTGAATAATGTTGCTAGGATATATTTCTTGCCGTCCTCGTAAAGTTCTTGGAGACTAAGTCCGACGTCACCGTCTTCTTCGATACTGCCTGAACCCTTACCCCTAATAAGCATTCCTGAATTTTCTTTCGCACCTCTTGCGCTGTCTTGTGAACTTCTACTTGCTTGAGAACATACTATCAATCTCTTTCCAGTACGCCGAGCGTAAGCTTGCAGCTCCATTGAGCAGCGAGTAATATTCTCATACTCACTGCCACTTCCCCGTATCCTCTGAATGTAGTCTACAATAATATATTCATACTCTGGAAAGCAATCAAGCATTTCCATAATATCATCTATTGTAGCCCCTCCAGTTTCGCATACGTCTATGTTTCGCAGGAAGGCGTACTTCTCATCTTCAATCATACTGTCTAATATATAATTAGCAGTATCTCTCTGACTTGCGTACATATTTTTGAGCTGCATAGTTCCTACGCCAGCTAATATCCTTATTTGTCTTTCCATTAAAAGACCAGCACCCATTTCACACGAGCATATTAGAACCTTTTTTCCTTGCTTAGCTAAGTTGCAAGCTATTTGTTGACTCCAGAGACTTTTCCCTGTGTTAGCTTGTGCTATGATATAGGTGATAGAACCTTTACGGATAGTCTCTACATAGTCATCAAGGATTTCAATACCATATACAGTATCGCCTTGTTCTAGTCTTTCCTCAAAATCATTTCTTATTTCTTCAATGCCCTCCAACAGAGGGATAGGCTCAAGCTTTTTACGCTTGTTTACATATCCCTCGGTTGAGGTAAAAGGTACGCCCTCAGAATTTGTACCCTTCGGGCTACCATTGAGTGAGTTAAGAGGATTATTATGAGAAGAAAAGTTTTTACTTTCGTTACTATTATTATTATTATTACTCTTCGTCATAGCCATTCTCCAGAAAATCAGGGTCGGCTAATTGAGGAAATTTTTTATAAAGAGCTTTAACGTCAATGCTATCTCTAAGCTCTTCAGGTAAGCTTCTTACATACTCTCGTGCGGTAGGTAAATCATCAATCAAGTAAGGGTTCAGATTAAGTCTCGGTCGTTCTTTGCAGATATAACTCTTGCACTTCATATAAACCCAACCTTCACCTTCACCTAGTAGGTACATGTGAGTTCCTTGACTAAGACGTGTAAGCTTTTGCCTATTACCTTGTTTGTCGTCAATATGTTGTTGCAACCATTCAATATAGTTACTCAACTCCGTGAATGCTTTTTTAATATAGCTATCACCGAACTTAGTTCTCAACTGCTTATATTGAAATGGTAGTAAACGAATAAGCCCTTCAGGGTCTAGCTCTCCTTTTGCGTTATATCTCTTAATCCTTCCACGAGAAGTATATCTTACAACCAATTCCTTTGCTAAGGCAGTAGCCTGCTTAGGCGATAACGAAAATATGATGTCGATTAGTAAATCGTATGTGTCATTCCCTTGTACTATCTTTTTAGCCATATACTAATTCACCGCCTTAAAGAGTTGTAACAGTAAGTCAACCCTGTGCCTGTATGTCATCTTAAAAGTTACTCTATAAGGTGCACATATAGCAAAATAATCATCACCTATAGTTACTTCTCTTACAATATCATTCTCGAGGTCTGAGGGTACGTAAATCCTAACATTATTATACCCGCCAAAGTATCTACTTGCAGTATAGCATTTAAGAGTAATTATCAACGCCCCTTCAACGCTGTCTATGTTAGTAATCTTGCCATAGTAAAACAAACGGTTTAAATATCTCAATTCAAACTCTGCTGTATTCTTTTTACTGTTATTACTACTAGACTTACTCTTACTCATTTTATTATACTCTTGCTTATGTAAATGCCACTATCATCACGATTAAACATGTTATCATTATTAATGCGGATAACTCCACTTATGCACGCTCCTTTTTTATACTTCGATTATTTTGGGATTTTTTAAGCCTTTTATGCAAATACTTCTTAATATTTCTCGGGCATTGTTGCCTATTAGTTAATAACAATCTATCTAAACGATACATTGCCTTGTCGACTTCATCTTGTCCAAACTCTGCTACTAGTTCTTTATATTCTTCTTCAAGTAATTCAAACTTAAAAGCAATTTCCCTCTCGGGTAATCCTATTTTCTTTCTAGTCTTTTCCAGTGCTAAAATAAAACGAGAAAGCAGTAAATTATTCGTACGGATTAGAACTTGAGTAGTTACTAAATCGTCAGCCACTGACTTTTTCAACTCAAGAATTTGAGCTGTCAACTCTTCAATCTGTGTCTGTAATTGTAAACGGGCGTCCGTCATATACGCACATCCTTTACGCCGTCCGTGCAAGGACGGACTTTACTTTAATGGTGATAACTTACTGCTCTCGTATCAAGGACAATGAGAGGATTAATGTGGCGAATTGTGATTGTTGTTATTATTCGCCTTCGTGTTATTTGGGGTTCGTGTTTGCGTTTGTGGTTGTTTCGTGTAGTTGCTTTTAGCTTTGTAATATTTCGAGAGTATTCGCTTTGCGATTTTACTGTAATTAATTTTCATTATTAAAATTTCTACTATTTAGTTTTACTTAGGGCGATAGTTGTTGTCCAACCACCCAATAATGGACGTACATCTTCGAGAATGTCTGCAAATTCTGCAACTACTTCGTCATAAGACTGACGCAAGAGCTTTGCAGTAACTGGACCTTTATTGGATGACCCTTTTGCTTGAGATGCTTCATTCTTTTTAGCAAAACTTTTTGCATTGTTAGCTTTGCCTTCCGCAATTTTGTTAGCATATTTTTTCTTTTGGCATTCAGGACATCTGAATTTGTCAGGGTTCTTTTTAGCCCATACAAGCAAACCGCCTTCGAGTTCTACTTCAGCTCCGCATTCTGCACAAGCTACTTTTTCTTTTTGGTCTGTCATATTAAAATCTCCTTATAAAGTTTCTATACATATTATACCACGTTGAGTTTCAAACTCGTCCTTTATTTAAAGCCCTAACTCTTCATTGAGAATATTTTCATAGCTTTCAAGTACAGACTTCTCAATACGATTAAGTTCGTCTCGTGTTGCATAAATAAAACCGTCTGGTTTTTGCGGTTTATAATCTACATAATCAATTACGTTAAGTTTTGTGCCTTCTTTGTTTAATTTTAATTTGTAATACATAATAGGGGAATACCTCCGTAAATTAACTATCAACAATTTTGGATTTCATTTCAAAATCCGTGAATATAATTTTAAAAACGCTAGTGTCCAAATACGTCCTAGCGTACTATCGCCTACGTTTATTTCAGTTCTCTTATTTCTTTTATCTTCCGAAATAGTTCCGCTGGACTTGGACACGGTGCGTCTATAAAGTTGGTGCAGATGTTTGCGTACTGGCTGCAAATTAATCCACGACTATCGCCTTGAGCTTCGTCCTTAAATAAAAACTCTACTATAGTATCTCTTCCGTATGGATAGTGTACATACTGTTCAAGCTTTTTCATATTTACATAACAGGGAAAGAATGCGTACTCAGTTTCCTTTTTCTGTTCAGCTTTAATAAAGTCTAACAGTAACCAACGTCTTACTCCGCTAGGTATAGTCTTGTTAGTACCTTCCACGTTAACTATTTCAGTAGTACTCTCATATATAAACTCACCATTGATTATAGCTACGTGACTAGGTACTATTTCTTTTTTGTACTTGCGTGTCTTCGCTTGAATAATCTGACTCACCATAGATTTACCTATGCAGAACAGCAGACCAACTTCGCCATAAGTATACCTTTTCAGCTCATCAGCCTTGAAATATACTACTTTTTTATTAGGTGTATTAGTCACTGTTACTATCCCTCCAGATTTAATTCATTAAGTAACTCGTCAATTTCATTACTACGTTTTTTAAGTCTATTAATGATTACGTTAACACTGTTAGCAGTAGCTCCGCTTTCAGGTAACATAGCTCTGATAACTCTAGCAATAGTAACACTAGACAGTTTAGTAGTTTTACTTATTAAAGTTTTTACTATATCTGACTGGCTAAACTCATATATATCTTCAAGATGTTCATAAGTATATATTACTAACTTATCAATTATATCTTGCGTAATCAAACTATCATTAATAGTTTTTCTTCTTACGGTGTTCATCATTACTTAACCTCCGCAACTAGTTTCTTCAAGTCAACTACAGGACAAAGAGTTTGACATAAATCTTTATGATTAAGTACTCTCTTAATTGTAGTAAACTTATTCCGTAACTCGTGTTCAAGTTCTTTGCAAGCAATCAACTGTTCGTGTGTAGGTTTTTCTTTTCTAAAGTCACCTTCAAAACAAACCCCTATGCTACAAGAATTGTTGCCGACGCAATGTGAGCCTACATATTCAGTAGGTCTGCCTTGATAGACAGTACCGTCTTTGCGTATGTAATAATGATAACCACATCCAGCCCAGCCACGCTTGAGATGTGCTTGGTGTATACTTTCGATAGTACCATTACCACATCTGTGATGTAGTACAATCAATACTACACGCTTAGGGTTAAGCCTAACTAATTTGTTGTAATTGAAATTGAGTTTTGGTTTAAGTATCATCATAATGTTTTATACCTCCGTTTATATTATTATAGTACCACGTTACGGATTGAATACGTCCTTACGGATTGAGTCCGTTATATAATTCTTTATTAAAAGAATATACTTTAAGAAATGTTTGTTGTTCTTGGCTTAGTTCTCCACGTTCAAACCGTGCAGTCTTTATGTCCGCTTGAGTCCTGCACATATTAGACAAACTATTTACAATATAGATGTTATCATTTACACTTGCATAGTGTAACTTGTTTCCATTGTCTATATACATACATTGTATATACATAGCTTGATTGAATGCAGGTGCACTATTAGTTGTATAGGCTAACGTAATATAATAGCCTAGTAAAGCTATAATGTTAGTGAACATATTCAACACCTGCCTCTCTTAATAGTTTAATGTACTCCCGCAATGCCCTATCCTGCAAACCTACTTCGTAATAATCGTACTCAATAGTTTCGTCATTGTATGATTGCATACAGTGAAAGCCTTGTTCTTGTTTCGGACAATCCAAACTGAATACTACTCTAAACTTATCATTTTCAATAGACTTTAAGTCCTTTACTTGATAACTTCTTATTACACAGTAGTATGCTACTTTGTTTTGTTGTCGCTTTTTGCTTTTATCTTTGTCTTCATTCATAATTAAACCTCTTTCAATTCTTTTAATCTATTACACATTAGCTTTGCTAGCGGACACTTATAATACTTATCACAGTTTTGCTCACAACTAGCTAAATCAAACTCGATGTCATCATCTGACAAGTTGCTTAGAATATCATTGACAGTTATCTTTTTTGGACATCTCATAATCAAACCTCCGTTAAGTCTTTGTAAATTCTGCTACCATTTTTAATAGTATCAAGTACTTGCTTGTGATGTTCTTTCGTATCCCAACCTTTACGTTTGAATAACATATCAAACAACGAGAAAAATAAACTATCATATTTACGTGCTTCCCACGTTCTATTCAAGTAGTTTACTGTAAACGGTCTTAAGCCTAGTTCTGTTCTGTCGTGTATTTTATAAGAGCTGTCATTGTAGGAAACACGAACGCTTGTGAGCCCGTGCCTAAAACCGCGCTGTGTACCTTGAGTAAAACACGTTGCTTCAATCTCAGTGCCTTCATAACTCATTGTTACTAATTGATAGTATTTTTTATATGCCATAATTTAATCCTTTCGTTACATTAGTTACTTATTCATTTTAAAAGTTATTATGGTTTTATACTCACTTGACGGTAACCCGTGTTTTAAAAAGTCTTTATCAATTATTCCCTTTATAGTTGCAACGTTGAAATAGTATCCTTGTGCTACAAAAGTATTTGTTCGGTATTTGTTGTCAATTCTATAGATAGTTACATACTTGCCTGTATTTGGAGAACGTTGCAAGCACTGTTTTATAAGTTTTATGATTGCCGAAACTTTATTGTGTTCATGATACAACATTTGAATAACAGCGTTCAGGTCTACAGTCTTTATAAGTAGTTTATTAAGGGCAATGCTTG
>OGOP01001402.1_pt1 | contig 17048 bp, 14 predicted proteins | sample 1552591 | NCBI WGS metagenome assembly OGOP01 (sample SAMEA2580120, study PRJEB22360) | human gut metagenome | biome: human gut; feature: human-associated habitat; material: faeces | place: Denmark | collected 2008/2010 | reverse complement strand
ATCTTATTTTCGGAAACCGATATTTTTTCGAGCGTAGCCGGGTCATATACATGGCGCCCGACGGTAACCGCATCCGCGACGCAAAGCTGCTCGCCGAAGGCGGATACGCCGCCGAAAAGGTTCAGTGCGTCGATATGTTCTGCTGGACGGGGGCGGTGGAAACTGTTATGTCTTTGGTCCAACAAAATCCGGATGATATCGTCAAGGTCGGCATCGACGCGGACGAGTTGGCCGTCACCAAGGCCGAGAGCAAAGCGACCTACGGCGAGATTCAGGCGCGCGTGAAGGAACAGACCGGCCTGAACGTCACGCCGCTGTACATCGCGCAGGTGAAAAGAAAGCATGGGATTATCGAGCGCGAATGCTACAACAAAGCGAAGTCGAGAGCGCAAAGATGCTGATCTGCCCGCCGGATAAGGAAAAGGCGATTGAAGATGCACTGAGGTTCTTTGGGATGATTGCGTAACAGGTCATGACCTCAGCGCATATCAAAATGATCATATTTCAAACACCCATCACGGAAAGACGCGAGCAGTTCATGCTGTTTCGCGTTTTTCATTTCTGCCTTTACCCGCCATCTCTATGCATCGCTTTATTCACACAAAAGCAAGAGTAATTCTTCTTTTCGTATGTCTGTCGATTGCAAAGATGCAACATACATCGTATAATGATGGTGATACCGTTTGACAGCAGGAAGGTGAACCTTGATGGCAACAAGCTACAACAAACTCTGGAAGCTGCTCATCGACAAAGGGATGCGCAAGAAGGATCTGCAACTCGCCGCAGGCATCAGCTCCGGCGTTATCACCAAGATGGGCAAGGGCGAAGCCGTCACCACGACAGTGCTTGCCAAGATTTGCAAAGCTCTCGACTGCAATATTGGGGATATCATGGAATTTGTCGATGACGAGGCATAACACACAACAGAGATTCAGGAGGCCAAACCGATGGACGCTCGTATGCTCAACACGATTGCAAACTTTATCTGGGGTATCGCCGATGATTGCCTGCGGGATGTGTATGTGCGCGGCAAGTACCGCGATGTGATTCTGCCCATGACGGTCATCCGCCGTCTGGATGCTGTGCTCGAGGATACCAAACCGCAGGTGCTGGCGATGAAGAAGAGGCTCGATACGGCAGGCATCACCAACCAATGGGGCGCGCTATGCAATACAGCCGGTCAGGCTTTCTGCAACGCTTCGCCCTTCTGCCTGCGCGACCTGACCAGCCGCCCAACCCCGCAAAAGCTCAAGGCGGATTTTGAAGCATATCTCGACGGCTTTTCGCCTAACGTGCAGGAAATTTTGGACAAGTTCAAGTTCCGAAACCAGATCGACACCATGATCGAAGCCGACATTCTCGGCGCGGTCATCCAGAAGTTTATCAGCAAGGACATTAACCTCAGCCCGAAGCCGTGCGGCAATCTCCCCGGTCTGGACAACCATGCTATGGGCACCATCTTCGAGGAGCTTGTGCGCCGCTTCAACGAGGCCAACAATGAGGAAGCCGGTGAGCACTGGACGCCCCGCGACGTTGTGGAGCTGATGGCTGACCTTGTGTTTGCGCCCATCGCGGATCAGATCAAGGACGCCACCTATTCCTGTTATGACGGTGCATGCGGCACGGGCGGTATGCTGACGGTGGCGCAGGATCGACTGAACAGGATCGCCGCGGAGAACGGCAAGAAGGTGTCCATCCACCTGTTCGGGCAGGAAATTCAGCCCGAAACCTACGCCATCGCCAAGGCAGACATGATGCTCAAGGGTGACGGCGAGGAGGCCATGCACATCGCCTACGGCTCCACGCTGTCCAGCGATCAGCATGCGGCGCGTTCGTTCGACTTTATGCTGGCAAATCCGCCCTACGGCAAGAGCTGGAAGACCGACGCGGAGCGCATGGCCAGCGGCAAGAAGAAGGAAATCCTCGATACCCGCTTCAACGCCGCCACCGCGGACGGCGAGCCGCTTCCGATGATTCCCCGTTCCTCCGACGGTCAGCTGCTGTTCCTGCTCAACAACATCAGCAAGATGAAGCAGGATACGCCGCTGGGCAGCCGCATTGTCGAGGTGCATAACGGTTCCAGCCTGTTTACGGGCGATGCAGGCAGCGGCGAGAGCAACGCCCGCCGCTATATGATCGAGAACGACCTGGTAGAGGCCATCATCGCGCTACCGGAAAAGATGTTCTACAACACGGGCATTGGCACGTTCATCTGGGTGCTGTCCAACCGCAAAGAGGAGCGCCGCAAGGGCAAGATTCAGCTCATCGACGCGACCGCCATCAAAACCCCTCTGCGCAAGAACATGGGCGAAAAGAACTGCGAGCTTTCCCCGGCGCAGCGTCAGGAGATCGTGCGCATCTTCATGGCGTTTGAGGAAAGCGAGGTCAGCCGGATTTTCCCGAACAGCGAGTTCGGATATTGGAAGGTGTCCGTGCAGCAGCCCCTGCTGGATGAGCAAGGCAACCCTGTCCGCGACAAGAAAGGCCGCATTCAGCCCGACAAGAGCAAGAGCGACACGGAGATCATCCCGTTCCGCTACGAGGGCGGCATCGAGGCCTTTATGGACGCCGAGGTGCGCCCCTATGCCCCCGGCGCGTACATAGACCCCAAGGCGACGAAGATCGGCTATGAGCTGAGCTTCACCAAGTATTTCTACAAGCCGGTGCAGCTGCGCCCGATGGAGGACATTGTAGCCGATCTGAAAGCGCTGGAAAAGGAAACAGACGGCATGCTGGCGGAGATTCTTGGAGGGATTCAGGGATGAAGCGGTATGAAGCATATAAAAACTGCAATATCCCATGGATAAAGCAGATTCCCTCTCATTGGATGACTAAAAGAGCCAAATTCCTTTATAAAAAAGAGCAACGCCCTGTACGAGAGGAAGACAGCGTTGTAACCTGTTTTCGAGATGGTGTGGTTACTCTTCGAAAGAACAGAAGGACAACTGGTTTCACAGAAGCTATTAGTGAATTTGGCTATCAAGGTATCAGAAAGGGTGACTTAGTCATTCATGTTATGGATGCTTTCGCCGGTGCTATAGGCGTATCAGATTCCGACGGCAAGGGAACCCCAGTATATAATGTATGTACGGCATACGGTGACAGTAATAATTACTACTATGCGTATGCTCTGCGAGAAATGGCCCGCGCTGGTTTCATCCAGTCATTGTATCGCGGCATACGAGAGCGTTCTTCAGATTTTCGCTTTGATGTGTTTGAACGACAGTATCTTCCCGTTCCTCCCCGCGAGGAGCAAGACCAGATTGTGCGCTACCTCGACTGGCAGATGTCGAAAATCAATCGGCTCATTGCAGCGAAAAGGGAAAAAATCGCTCTATTTGAAGAACTGAAAACACATCAGATTACAGATGCTGTGTTGCATGGTGTAAAGCAGTACAAGAAGTATATTAAAACACAAGAATTTGGGCGTATTCCGGCACATTGGCAGATTTATCAGAATAAGCGCCTATTTCGTGAACGTGTAGAACATTCGGAAATGGGCACTGAAACGCTTCTATCTGTATCGAAACACTATGGCGTTAAGCCCAGCGCCGATTTGACGAAAGATGAACAGTTCGCCACAATAAAGCCTGCGCTTTCACTGGCGGGATATAAGGTTGTTCACAAAAACGATCTGGTTATGAATATCATGCGTGCCCGCAATGGCAGCTACGGGATTTCTGCTTACAATGGTATCGTGAGCCCCGCGTACTGTATCTACTATGTGACGAAGAATTGCAATGTGAAGTATTTACACTATTTCCTGCGCACTCCGCATGTAAAAAGCCTGTTTGAAACATATTCAAGCGGCATTGCAGAACATAGACGTCGGCTCTATCCCGAGGACTTCTTGAGGCTGGCCTCGGTTTTGCCACCCATTGAAGATCAGAACGAGATTGTTGAATACATTGAGCAGTCGCTTGTAAAGTATGATGAAGTCATCGCAAATCTAAAGCGGCAGATTGCCTGCCTGCAGGATATGAAAACCCGCCTAATCTCCGATGTCGTTACCGGACAGGTGGATGTGCGAGGCATAAAAGTACCCGATGATGAATATATAAATAACGAAATAACAGAGGAGGAATTTGAAGAAGAATCCGAGAATAATGAGGAGGAATAACAATGGATGCTTCTGGAAGAAAAGCATTTTGGGATACGCTGTGTTCTTTGCATACATACGACCACGAAAGCGCACGGAAGCTCATTGAGGTCTCTCCGTGGCCGCAAGAGCTCTGCCGTTTTCGAGCCGTTAATGAGAATTCTTTAATGCAGCTGCAGAATAATGAGCAGTTCTTTTCGACGGCGGATTATTACGATGATCCATTTGACACCTTCTTTTCGATTGATTTTAAGGCGTTGCAACAGAATGGCAATACTGTAACGCAGATGCTTGCCCAGAACGATACAGGCAGAATTCGTGATTTACTAACAGCCTTTGGTTTTGGAGATAATGTTGATTCGATCATCCAATCCCTAAAGGAAACCAAGTTTGATATAGATTGGTTGACTTTTTCTCTGAAGGACGTTCGAAAACTTTTGCAAAGGCAAATCTATTCGATTTGCTTTTGCGAAGATCCATTGAACGAAACGATGTGGCTGAAATACGCGGATCGGCACAAAGGCTTCGTCCAAGTATATGATTTCAATGATCCGGATACCAAACTGTGCGGAAAAGAACCCAAATGCACAGAATGCGGAGTGGCCAAGTATCCTCCAGTGCTCTTTCCGGTCTACTACAGCAATGAAATGTACGATGCAACAGCATATGCTTTGAACGTCCTTGCTTGTGAAGTATTCAAAGAAAAACTGCCGTTTTTGCCGCAGGAGGCGCATAATGCACTCATCTATACTGCCTCGTGGGAAAATGAAAGAATTTCGCTAATAAAGAAAGAATGTCATCAGTACGATCAGGAATGGCGAATGCTTCTGCCAACGCCGTACACAAACCGCCCACGCATAAAGCTTAAGCCCCAAAGCGTGCTAATCGGTTTGCGCACGCCAGACAACGAAAGGGAGCTTATTCTCTCTGCCGCACGCATTGCGGGAATACAGGAAATATATCAGGTGGTTATCAACGATGACAACCTGCTCGGAAAACAGAAAATCTCGGAGGCGTAATTATGTCGTTCACCGATACAAAAGGCTTTACTTCTGAAGAAAACCAAGGCGATATTGTTATCTATCAGACCGAAGACGGCGAAACAAAAATAGACGTCCGCTTTGTAGATGAAACCGTATGGCTGTCACTTGATCAGCTTTCCGTTCTCTTTGAACGAAATAAGTCTACGATTTCCCGCCATCTAAAAAACATTTTTGAAGAAGGCGAACTGGAACGGGATTCAGTTGTTGCAAAAATTGCAACAACTGCCGCTGACGGAAAAACTTATCTGGTGGATTATTATAATCTCGATGCGATTATTTCTCTCGGTTACCGTGTACAGTCCCGTATCGCCACCCAATTCCGCCGCTGGGCAACAGAGCGGCTAAAGGAATATATGATCAAGGGTTTCACCATGGACGACGAACGCCTGAAAAATCTGGGCGGCGGCAACTATTGGAAAGAGCTGCTTGATCGCATTCGGGACATTCGTTCCTCTGAAAAGGTTATGTACCGGCAGGTGCTTGACCTGTATGCCACCAGCGTAGACTATGATCCGAAAAGCTCGGAATCCGTAGCCTTTTTCAAAGTGGTACAGAATAAGCTGCATTATGCCGCACACGGACACACGGCGGCAGAGGTCATTTACGAACGAGCGGACGCTGATAAGCCATTTATGGGTTTGACCGCCTTTTCAGGCGATTTCCCAACGGCGAAGGATATCGGCATTGCCAAGAACTATCTGAACGAAAAAGAGCTGCAAATATTGAATGGCATTGTTTCTGGATATTTTGATTTTGCAGAGGTACAGGCACTCCGCCACAATCCCATGCACATGAGCGACTATGTGAAACATCTGGATCGGGTGCTTTCCTCTACTGGAGAGCAGGTGCTGGTTGGCGCGGGTAAGGTCAGCCATAAGCAGGCTATGGAAAAGGCAAATCAGGAATATCGACGTTTTTTAGCGCAGAATCTTTCTCCTGTTGAGGAAGCCTATCTGCAAACCATCAAGGAAGTTGAAAAGACGGCAAGGAAAAAATCGAAAGAAGGCTGAGTAAGATGGAAGCCACTGATACAACGGAAAAAGGCTTTGAATCGCTTATCGTCAACTGGCTGGTCAATCACAATGGTTACGAGCAGGGGCACAGCCACGACTTCAACACGGAATACGCCCTTGATACCGCGCGTCTGTTCCGCTTCTTAAAAAACACTCAGCCGGACGCGGTGAAAAAGCTCCAATTGGAAACCAATCCACAAAAAACGGCGCAGTTTCTCGCCCGTGTCCGCGATGAAATCACCAAGCGCGGCATTGTTGACGTGCTGCGCAAAGGCATCAAAGCGTATCCGGCGAGCTTAATCATGTTCTATATGACGCCCAGCGTAAATAACCCTGCCGCCGCAGCGCTGCATGCGAAAAACATCTTCAGCGTCACGCGCCAGCTCCATTTCTCGCCCAACGCCACGAAGCTGTCGCTGGATCTGTGCATCTTCGTCAACGGCCTGCCGGTCATCACCTTCGAGCTGAAAAACCAGCTGACCAAGCAGAACGTGGACGATGCGGTCTATCAGTACCAGCATGACCGCAGCCCGAAGGAGCTGCTGTTCCAATTCACCCGCTGCATGGTTCACTTCGCCGTGGACGATGCGCAGGTTAAGTTCTGCACCCGCCTGCAGGGCAAGGAGAGCTGGTTTCTGCCCTTCAACAAGGGCTACAAGGACGGCGCAGGCAATCCGCCCAACCCGGACGGCCTGATGACGGATTACCTGTGGAAGCAGATTCTGACCAAGGACATGCTCTCGCGCATCATCGAGAACTACGCCACGCTGGTCGAGGAAAAGGACGAGGAAACCGGCAAAACCCGGTACAAGCAAATCTTCCCGCGCTATCATCAGCTGACGGCGGTGGAAAGCCTGCTGGCTGATGTGAAGAAGAACGGCGTCGGCAATCGCTATCTCATCCAGCACAGCGCGGGCAGCGGCAAGTCCAATTCCATTGCATGGCTGGCACATCAGCTGACCGGGCTGGAGGACGCGCAGGGCAATCTTCTGGTGGACTCCGTCATCGTGGTCACAGACCGCGTGGTGCTGGATAAGCAAATCCGAGATACCATCCGACAGTTTGCGCAGACGCGCAATATCATCGCATGGGCGGAACACTCCGGCGATCTGCGCAAGGCCATCGAGGACGGACGGGGCATCATCATCACGACCATTGAAAAATTCCCGTATGTCCTCCCCGAGATTGGCGAGGATCACAAGGATCGGCATTTCGCCATCATCATTGACGAAGCACATTCCAGCCAAAACGGAAAGACCGCGGGCACAATGAACATGACGCTGTCCGCTATCATGTCCGACCCGGATATGGATAACGAGGACAAGATCAACGCCATGTGCGAGGGCAAAAAGCTGCTGACCAATGCCAGCTACTTCGCCTTCACCGCCACGCCGAAAAACAAGACACTGGAGACTTTCGGCACGGCGTACGAGGATGCCGGTGTCATCAAGCATCGTCCTTTCCACGTGTATACCATGAAGCAGGCCATTCAGGAGGGTTTCATTCTGGACGTGCTGAAATACTACACGCCCATCGACAGCTACTACCGGCTGAAAAAAACGGTGGAGGATGACCCGATGTTCGACAAAAAGAAGGCACAGAAAAAGCTCCGCGCCTTCGTCGAGAATCAGACGTTCACCGTCGCGCAAAAAGCCGACATGATGGTCAGCCACTTCCACGACCAGGTCATCGCCAAGGGCAAGATCGGCGGTCAGGCGCGCGCCATGATCATCACCAGCAGCATTGAGCGCTGCATTGAATACTATCACGCTGTGAACAAGTGCCTGGCCAACCGGCACAGCCCATACAAGGCCATCATCGCCTTTTCTGGCGAGAAGCAGCTGGACAAGGATGCGCCTGCCGTGACCTCCGCCGGGCTGAACGGTTTCCCGGACGCCGCTATTCCCAAGACATTCAAAAAGGACCCGTACCGTTTTCTGATCGTGGCGGATATGTTCCAGACCGGGTATGACGAACCGCTGCTGCACACGATGTATGTGGACAAGCAGCTCTACGACATCAAAGCGGTGCAGACCCTCAGCCGCCTGAACCGCGCCTGTCCGAAGAAGTACGACACCTTCGTGCTGGACTTCTTCAACGATCCGAATGACATCATTGAGTCCTTTTCCCGTTACTACAAGACCACGCTGCTGTCCGGCGAAACCGACCCCAACAAGCTATATGATCTGATTGCCGACATGGAGAGCTATCAGGTGTTCAGCGATGAGCACGTCGAGCAGCTGGTCAACCGTTATCTGAACGGCGCAGACCGCGACCAACTTGACCCTGCTCTCGATGCCTGCGCATCCGTGTACAAACAGCTCGACACAGATGGACAGATCAAGTTCAAGAGTGCGGCAAAGGGCTTTGTGCGCACCTACGGCTTCCTGAGCGCCATTCTGCCCTATGGAAACCCGGAGTGGGAGAAGCTGTCGATCTTCCTGAACATGCTGATTCCCAAGCTGCCCTCTCCGCAGGAGGATGATCTGTCCCAGGGAATTCTGGAAGCCATCGATCTGGACAGCTACCGCATCGAGAAAAAGGAAACCATTTCGCTGATTCTCCCGGACGAAGACGCCGAGGTTGGGCCTGTGCCGATGAGCACCGCCAAAGGAAAGCAGGAGCCGGAGATGGACGTGCTCTCTGCCATTCTCTCGGATTTCAATGATATGTTCGGCAACATCGACTGGAACGACGCGGACAACGTGCGCAGACAGATTCTTGAAATCCCGGCGATGGTCAGTCGGGATGAACAGTATCAAAACGCTATGCGCAACAGCGATAAGCAGGAAGCCCGGACAGAAAGCGACCGCGTGCTGCAGAAGGTCATCTTCTCCATCATGGCGGACAATATGGAGCTGTTCAAGCAGTATACGGATAATCAGGATTTCAAGAAATGGCTGAGCGATCTGGTGTTCAACCTGACCTACAATAAGAACGGTAAGCCGTATCAACCGCAGAAATAATAAAGAGGAAAACAAATGGTGGGTGATTTCAAGGGGCCGGATGGCGTTGATTATTCTCCTATTGATTTATACGCCAAATATAGCGTTACACCTGAACAGGTAAGAAAAATGGTGCAACAAACAATTGTATCAAAGTAGGAGTTTTTGGTTTCTACAAGTTCTATTGATTCAATTGCTAGATCCCTTGTTTCTGTGTAAAAATAATCCCTTATTTCTTCTACACTTAGCACAAGCGTCCCTCCCTTTGTAGAAAACAACAAACCAGCACCAAAAGCGTAGTGCCGGTTTCCCGATATGCGAGGTTGCAGACCCTATCGGTTGATTGGGGATATACGCTGCCTCAAAGCTCGGCTTTCTTTGCACAGAGCGTTTTGATAATAGCCTCAATATCGGAATCAGCGTGGCAACCTCATGATCGGAGAGCCTTCATGAATCTCATCCCCAGCTCCCTTTCATCTCCGTTTATTAGCGTGTCCACCTTTCCCTCGCATGCTCATCTGTTTTTTGAACAGCCTGGACTTCTGCAACATGCTTCTGAACGCCCGGACCTCTTCCTCTGTGATCTTCTCCTCCGGGATCTGCATCTGAGCACAAAGCTGTTTCAAAAGCACCGTCGTTTCATCCTTTTGATCAAGTATCGAGTGCATCAGCACCTTGATTCCATCCTGTGTAGGCGTTGTTTCATCTGCCGTAGTGGTGTCCTTGCGATGATTCTCCCGGATGGTTTCAGTGATCTCATCCATATCTTCGTGAATGATATACGAAAAGTAATCCGTCTCATTGATTTGCGCCACCTCAAGTGTGCGCATATAAACATCCATCTCATCAGGCGCATATTCCTTCATGACCTTCTGGCACGCCACTTCCAGTACCGTGTTCATATCCTGAATTCGCATATCCGCGATGCGATCTACGACGATCTCGATGTCTGCCATCAGCTGGCGGAATTTGGGGTGCGTCATCATTTCACAGAGCAAGCGGTTATTGATCTTCCCGCTGCGCAGCAGCTCCAATACTTCATCACTCAGATGCAGGGACGCCACGTCCACATCTGAGTGATTTTTTTGTTCTGTCAAGCCCAGGAGATAATCGGTGGATACGCCATAGAACTTTGCCAGCTTCTGAATGGCGTAGTGATTGATGTCGCCGCAATCCTCGTTCTCATATTTGCCAAGTGCAGACTTCGATAAGCCGGTCTGCTCCGCCAGCTGTTCCAGCGTCAGCTTCTTATCGATCACACGAAGGTCCTTCAGACGCTCGGCCATTGTCAGTTGAACGTACATTTTCCAGCCTCCATAACCAGTTTCAACCCTATCATACCACATTTCCATAAGCGTGGAAAGACAGGGGTTTTTGCGGGTTTTCCATCGTTTCGGACATAGGCCAAAGCATGGGGTTTGTCAGGTATACTGTCTGCGTTCCACAGAACACAGAACCTTGACAACCCATCCCGAAGCCCTTTGCCCGATATACCGCCATGACCTTCCGGTTACCCCCGCGTCCCCCTGGCAAGCACCTTCCCCGGAAGCAAGCGCCTCTTCAGGACTGACTGTGAGCCAAACAAGGTTTCTAGCCGGGAACAGGCAAGGGACACCCATACAATAGAATTCCAAATAAGAAGCATAACCTTTACTCTAAAAAACTGAAAGAGAGATACATTATGAAACAGCTTAAGAACATGCAAATCATCGGCATCGACCACGGCTACGGCAACCTGAAAACCGCCAGCGGCATCTTCCCCGCCAGCGTGCTGACCCTCAACCACGAGCCTGCCTACGCACAGGACTTGCTCATTTACGACGGCAAATACCACGTCATCGGCAGCGGACACCGGGAGTTCACCCCGGACAAGGTCAGCAACCCGGATCACTATCTCCTGACGCTCGCCGGCATCGGTCAGTCCAGCCAGCGCGCAGGCCGCTGCGTCAGCTTCATGCGGAGCGCGGCTTGTCCTACAGCGCACTGATCGTTCCGGCGGTCAATGCCTATTACGGCAAATCATCTACGGACGAAGGCCTGCGGGAAACGATTCGTTCCATCGTCCGGGAGGAGCTGGCAGCTCCCTCTGTTCAGCTTGGCGATCTGCTGCAAACGCTGAACATAGTCACATCTTCGACAGCTCCTTCTCCCATCCGAAGTGATGAGCCTGACGACGACGATCTCGACGATGCGCTGGACAGCTTCGGTTGCTGATGCTCTTTGGTGCTCATACGCACTACAATTCCATCTCCAGCTTCGTATCGCGCGATACCTTTGGCACCAGAATGCACCACCGTGCACCAACCCCGCAAAGCAGGAAGCCATGCCATCAAAAGCATGGCTTCCTGCTTTGCGCCGGGTGCAGGGTGGCAGCACCTGCGCAGGATGCAAAGGGAAGCCCCTTGCAGTGAATGAGGCCGAAGGCCGACTCGCTCAGCAAATGCTTGCATTTGCCGAGCGTAGCCTCGGAAAGCTTTGTTTTTCGAGGCCGAGAAGTCCAGAGGCGAAGCCTTTGGCCCACGGCACTTTGCTGGATTCCGCAGGAAGACAGAAAGTGTCATAGTGGGTAGTTACACTTTCGCAGAAAGTGCCGTGCCCTCGTCACCCCGTGCCCCAAACGAAACCCATCACACCACCAAAGAAAGACTAACTATTAAAAGTCAAGCTGAAATGAGAGGAAAGGTGAGAAAAATTTAGGCGGTCAAAAAAGGTATAGCAAAGCTAGCATCCCGAAGGATGCCTGCATGAGCTTAACTATCTTGGATACAATGCCGGATCTGTTGATGGTCGTTTGGGAACGAACACGAAGAATGCCGTCATGGCTCTTCAGTAAAACGCCGGAGCATATTTTAACCTCGCAGTTGACGGAAAAGTTGGAGACCAGACTAAAGAGACCCTTGCATTTTCCAAGGCTTGTCTGATGCTTGATCATATGTTATTATAACATCGTGGAAGGAGAGATGATCGATGAAGAAGACCTCAGCATTGCTCGTATTGATATTTTGTACTTTCCTTCCAGTTTGTGGCATAAGCGGGCAGCGCGGTTTATCTCCGGATATCTGCGAGGTGCTTAGTTCGACCATATTGATGCCGTATGAGATTCCCAATGCAACAAGGGGAAACAAGACTCAGAAGAATACGCCGGCAGCCTATTATTATGATGAACATGGTTATGCTGCCGCTTGCGCTTTTGTCAGGGTCGAAGGCTGCAACGAAGTATTCATACTGGGAAAGCATGATGGAACCTGGCAAATTGAAAATAGAAGTCGATCGATTGTTTATCAGCAGAATGAAAGATTCCCCAGTATAACATGTGAAGAGTATGGCAAGTTCTATTTGGCATATCTTGCAGAGGACGGTCAAGCGGAAGAAATGCTGACCATCGAAAAAACGAACAATGAATGGCGTGTGACGGCGTACAGCTTGGGCGTGGATAGTTACGTCAATATTGAAATGAACAAAAAGGGTGCTTCCTATCTTGGAGACATTACGCAATGGAAAAGAAAGAAATTAAGGGCAAAGGGAGTGCTCAAGACAGCTATCGAGGATTTTGACATCATCCGCCTGAACGAGATCGCAAGTAACCTGATCGCTCAGGAAAAGAATTGATATGTTTACGCTGTATTATCCGATGCAGCGTATTTTGTATCTGCTGCACGCGCGTATACTATATTTACAACTTCACATAGCAAGAAGGCAGCGCATGGCCTTCTTTTTTTGTGCCAACGTAAAGAAAAGAAAGGAGGTGCTTCCATGGCAAGAAACGATGGCGTGGATCGCACCACTGTGCGCAACCAGCCCCGAACGGAGAGCAACATTGCAGACGCCGAAGCTCACAACGAGCGACAGAAAGCCTGCTACCGGAACGAGGATATTGTCCCCGAACGCAGCCATATGAACATCCATTTCAAGACGCCCTCCGGCAGCTATCAGGAGATGTTCCAGCAGATGGAGCAGAACAGCACCATCTCCACCCGAGGCCTTAAGCAGGACGCCGTCCACTACGGCGAGCTGGTCTTCGACGTCAACTCCGCATATTTCCACAATCACGGCGGCTACGAGTTTGCACAGGCGTTCTACGCAGAGGCATACCGGGCTGCCGTCGATATTGTCGGCGGCGAACAGTACATTCTCTCCGCCGTCATGCACGCTGACGAACGCAACCAGGGCATGAGCAAGGCCCTTGGCTACGACGTATGGCACTATCATCTTCATGTGGTCTATGCACCCACCACCGATCAACCCTTTATTGGAGGAATCATGGCTTTGCTCAAAAGAACGCCTGAACAGAACGCCGCCTTTGAGCGGTGCGTCGGCTTTCTTGCCGAAATGATCGAAAAGTACAGCGGGAAGGTGGAGTTTCCCGTTCTTCCCGCTGACAGCAAAACGAGTTGGGACAGTTTATCCAATCCATCATCTCAAACAAATTCAGAAGAACCATTGACAAATGATATGGCTGCGTAATAAAATGCAGTTGGGACAAAATACACGAACAGTTACTGCACGATTGACAGGAGGTGCACCATGCTTCAGAATCATCCTGCTCCTGAGAGCCGCACGCTGCCCCAACATATCACCGACGAGCACAACGGCCTGAGCTACACCCTTCACGGCGATTATTACTTTCCGGATCTGGAGCTTCCGGAGCAGCAGCCCATCAGCAAATGGGGCCGGCTGCACCTCCGGCACCTGGAATCGAACCATCCGGGTCATTTCCAAAGGCTTCTGCTCACGGGAGCACTGAATGCCTATCTGCACACTGTCGATGAGCAGGCCAGCGAGCGTTTCGATGTTCTCATGAAGGGATATGCCCAAAGCTGGGGCATCACCGAAGTCCTGAAGGCTGAAGATCCCATAAAGTGGGTCGGGCTCATGAATCTGGCGCGCGCCGAAGCGGAGCACAACGTGATGACCGAAATCATCTGCGCCTGAACCACCTTCCTTCACCGGCTCGTATCCAATCGGGCCGGGGAAGGCTTCCATAAACTGCACGAGGAGGAATTCCCATGTCCAGAGAAAAGCAGACGCCCGCGCCCATCCGTTCCAGCGCGGCGGAGGTGTTGACCTATGTCGCCTCCACGGGCGACCCGCAGGGCAGCATCGAAATACGCTACGAGGACGAAAACATCTGGCTGACGCAAAAGACGATGGCGCAGCTGTATGATGTGAGTGTCAAAACGATCAATTATCACATCAAGAAAATCTTCGATGATTCCGAGCTGTCAGAGGATTCAGTTATCCGAAAATTTCGGATAACTGCCACAGACGGCAAAAGCTATTCCACCAACCATTACGCGCTTCAAATGATCATCGCGGTCGGCTTCAAGGTCAATTCCGAGCGCGCCGTTCAGTTCCGCAAATGGGTCAATCAGATCGCAACGCAGTACACCATTCGCGGCTGGGTCATGGACGACGAACGGCTCAAGCAGGGCACCTATCTGACCGACAAATACTTTGAGGAACAGCTGGAGCGCATCCGGGAGATCCGTGCCAGCGAGCGCAAGTTCTATCAGAAGATCACCGACCTGTATGCCACTGCTATCGACTACGACCGTACTTCCGCCGCCACGAAACGCTTCTATGCCACGGTGCAGAACAAGATGCACTTCGCCGTGCACGGGCACACCGCCGCCGAGCTCATCATGGAACGCGCCGACCACACGAAGGATCACATGGGTCTGACCACCTGGCAGGACGCGCCGGACGGCAAGATCAAAAAGTCCGACGTGTCCATCGCCAAGAACTACCTCACCGAAGAGGAGCTTGGGCAGCTGAACCGCATGGTCACCTCCTATCTGGACTTCGCCGAGAACATGGCCCAGCGCCACATCCCGCTGACCATGCAGGACTGGGAAACCCGCCTGAACCGCTTCATTGAAATGTTCGAATACGGTCTGCTCAAGGATGCGGGTAGGGTGTCTGCAGAAATCGCCCGGCTGCACGCAGAAACCGAATTTGAGAAGTACCGCGTCATTCAGGACCGCGAGTTCCTGTCCGACTACGACAGGTTCCTCCTTGAGCTTGAGGAACACGCCGACGCGGCAAAGGCTGGACCGCAGGAGGAAAAGCCATGAAGCGAATGAAATGCTACATCTATACCCGCGTCTCCACCTCCATGCAGGTGGACGGCTACAGCCTGGACGCGCAGAAGGACAAGCTGCGCAAGTACGCGGAGTTCCAGAACATGCTCGTCGCCGGGGAATACTGCGACGAGGGCAAGTCCGGCAAGAACATCGAGGGCCGCCCGGAGTTTCTTCGCATGCTGCGGGACATCGAATCCGGCAAGGACGGCGTCTCCTTCGTGCTGGTGTTCAAGCTCTCCCGCTTCGGCCGCAACGCCGCGGACGTGCTGACCTCCCTGCAACGGATGCAGGACTTCGGCGTCAACCTCATCTGCGTGGAGGACGGCATCGACTCCTCCAAGGACAGCGGCAAGCTGATGATTTCCGTCCTTTCCGCCGTCGCCGAGATTGAGCGCGAGAATATCCTTGTCCAGACGATGGAGGGCCGCAGGCAGAAGGCACGCGAGGGCAAGTGGAACGGTGGCTTTGCCCCCTACGGCTACAAGCTCGTGGACGGGCACCTGCAGATTGCCGAGGAAGAGGCCGAGGTCATCCGCATCATCTATGACAAGTACATCCACACCACCATGGGCACCGCCAGAATCGCCAACTGGCTCAACGAGCACGGATACAGCAAGGTCTGCCGTCACAACAACAAGCGGGAAGCCTTCACGGGTTCCTTCCTCATCGGCGTGCTTGACAATCCCGTGTACTGCGGCAAGCTGGCCTACGGGCGCAGGCATAACGAAAAAATCCCCGGCACCCGCAACCAGTACCACATCGTCAAGCAGAAGGACTATACGCTCTACGACGGCATCCACGAGCCCATCATCTCCGAGGAGGACTGGCAGCTCGCGCAGAAGCAGCGCCAGCAGACCAACAAGCGCCAGCTCAAGACACACGGCCTTGACCACGAGCACGTCCTGTCCGGGCTGCTCAAGTGCCCCATCTGCGGCGGCGGCATGTACGGCAACGTGAACCGCAAGAAGAAGGGCGACGGAACCTATTACCGCGACTACTTCTACTACGCCTGCAAGCATCGCCTGCATGTGGACGGCAAGCGCTGTGACTACCACCACCAGTGGGGCGAGGAAATCATCGACGGCGCGGTGGAGGAGATCATCCACAAGCTGGTCAACACCCCCGCCTTTGAGCAGGGCATCCGGGAGAAGATCGGCGGCAAGCTGGACACCGCCGAACTCGACACGGAGATGGAGACCCTGCGCAAGCAGCTCCGTCAGCTCACGGGCACCAAGGACAGGCTGGGCGAGCAGATCGACGCGCTCGATTTCGACGACCCGCATTACACCCGCAAGGCGCAGGACCTGCAGGAGCGGCAGAACAGGGTCTACGACCAGATCGCCTCCATCGAGGTCAGCATCGCCGAGGTGCAGACCCGCATGGACAACATCCGCCAGCGCCGGATTTCCACCGACAACGTCTATCAATTCCTGCTCTACTTCGACAAGCTGTACGACCAGTTCACCGATCTGGAGAAAAAGACCTTCATGAACAGCTTCATCGAGCGCGTGGAAATTTACCCGGAGCGTCGGAGCGACGGACGCATCGTGAAGCGCATCGAGTTCCGTTTTCCCGTGTATTTTAACGACTCGAAAATCACTGGACTTGGTTGGGATGAAACGGATATGTCGGAGACGGTGATGGTGTTGTCCAAACTTTCCAATATCGAACAGACCGGGCTGCGATAAGACAGGAAAAAACAACGATCCGCAAAAAGCCGACGCTGCTCCACGCGGGAGCAGCATCGGCTTTTTCTTTATTTCCCCATTCTTTTATCGCCGCATGGCCTTTGTTCTGCGCAGCAGAATATCCGCCAGCAGGCAGGCCATCGCCAGCATGGACAGCGGCAGCGTCGGGTCAATCGG
>OGOP01001396.1_pt1 | contig 17141 bp, 10 predicted proteins | sample 1552591 | NCBI WGS metagenome assembly OGOP01 (sample SAMEA2580120, study PRJEB22360) | human gut metagenome | biome: human gut; feature: human-associated habitat; material: faeces | place: Denmark | collected 2008/2010 | reverse complement strand
TTTCAGATAAACAGTTTTATTTTTTTAACTGTCTACCTAAAAGGGAGCATACCAATACTCTCTTCGGGGCGTCTACTTTGCCTGTAGCAAACTCCTATTTCTCTTCCTTAATAGTATGGAACTGCTTATATTCCTCTAATCTCTTTGTAATTCTGTCATGAGGATTCAGAATTGCACTGATAGAAGCCTCATGGTTGATAGAATCAATTAAGAGAGCAATGTACTTGGCAACATCACAGCTTACATACCATGGACGCTCAAAGAGGTCTGGGCGCTGGTAAGTACAGTTCGTAGTGATTACCTTATAAATAAGCCCTTCTTCGTAAGCTTTATCGAAAGATTCCAGTCCGTTAGTGAACATACCAAAAGTAGAGATGCAGAATACACGACGTGCCTTTCTTCTCTTTAACTCTCTTGCAACGTCTAACATACTTTCACCGGAAGAAATCATATCATCGATGATCATTACGTCCTTACCTTCAACAGAAGAACCTAAGAACTCGTGAGCAACGATTGGGTTGCGTCCGTCAACGACAACAGAATAATCTCTTCTTTTATAGAACATTCCGATATCTACACCAAGAACGCTGGAGAAGTACATTGTACGGTTCATAGCACCTTCATCCGGGCTGATTACCATTAAATGTTCGTTATCAATCTCAAGATCGCTTGTAGAGCGAAGTAAAGCTTTGATGAACTGGTAAGTAGGCATGATATTGTCAAAACCTTTCAGTGGGATCGCGTTCTGTACACGAGGGTCATGTGCATCAAATGTAAGAACGTTATCAACACCGATTGCTGTAAGTTCCTGCAATGCGTAAGCACAGTCTAAAGACTCTCTGGAGCTTCTCTTATGCTGACGGCTCTCATAAAGGAACGGCATGATAACAGTAATGCTCTTTGGCTTACCTGAAGCAGCGCCGATGATACGCTTAACATCTGCGTAAATATCATCAGGAGACATATGGTTTTCATGGCCACATACTTTATATTTTAAACTATAATTAAGAACATCTGCAAGGATATAAAGATCTACGCCACGAACAGAATCGGAGATGAGTGCCTTTGCTTCACCGGTTCCGAAACGGGAACAGGTTGCATCGATAATATAAGTATCCTGCTCGTAATCTTTAAATACAACATTCTCTTTGTGTTCATGTTCACGCTCTTTACGCCAGTTCACAATATACTGGTCGATTCTCTTTCCAAGCTCTGCACAGCTAGGGTGAACAATAATTCCAAGCTTACCTACAGGAACGGTTGCAAATTTGCTATCATCTGGTCTCATGTGTTTTACTCCTTTAATCATATAATTATTATTATGTGAGATAAATCATATTACAATTCCTTTATAACATCCATTCTCTTATTCGTCAAGGGAGGAGAAAGCCTTTTTAATGCGAATGTCTTCTCCGTAAATATGTAAAAGGGTGTAGGACTGTATGATTCTTGAAAAAACTCTTTCTGTGTAAGAACGGTTAATCTGTTCTAAAGAAAGATTTGTACTTATAATAGTAGATTTTTTATTGAGAATTCTTTCATTAATACATAAAAAAAGCTGAGAATTAATGAAAGAATTATTAAGTTCTGTGCCGAGATCATCAATGATGAGAAGGTCACAATGCAGGAAAGCAGGCAATGTCTGTGCATTATTTGCTCCCCGGCGAAATGTATAGTCAGCCAGCTGGTCAAAAAACTGATAGGCAGTCAGGTAAATAACACCTTTTCCACGATTCAGAAGTTCTCCCGCGATACAATTTGAAAGAAATGTCTTGCCAACACCTGCATTTCCATAAATCAAGAGATTCTGCCCCGATTTTGAGTCAAAACTTTCAATAAAAGAATGGCTTGCCGATAAGACATTTTCTATATTCTCACGAGGGGAAAGCTTCTCTCTGCCGCTTCTTTGTGTAGAATAATACTCTCTGCGAAAAGCAGAAAAACTTTCTGTACCAGCCACATCCTCTATATTAGACTGGCTGTAAAGAATATGGCGAATCTTCTGTTGAAAACAGCGGCATTTTTTATCGCCTATATAGCCAGTGTCTTTACATTCCGGACAATCGTAAATCGGGTCAAGATAATCTGCCGGGTAATCATGGATCGCCAGCAGGTTGACTTTTTCCATAGAAAGATCATAAATCGTGTCCTGCAAAGACTTCTTTGCCTCAGCATTAGATACCTGCTTAAGAAGGAGTGCCTTTGCCTTTTCCACAGAAATATGAGCAATCTGTTCGTCAATCTGACGAATTTCAGGAATCAGAGCATAAACACGCTCTTTGCGTTCCTGTTCCGCCATATAATTGCGGCGGCGTACTGCATCATATTCATTCATAATATCCTGGTATTGTCTTGTGGAAATGCCCATAGCTTACCTCCTGGTCTTATCAAGAAGACGAGATTCCAAATCATTAAAGTCATACGTTCTCTGTTCAAAGTTGTGGAACTGGTTCGCAGCAGTATTTTTTCTGGCAGCTGCCCCAGTACTTCCTTTACGAGGCTGTACCTGTGTATATCCGGCAGCAGAACCTGAAGAAGACGAAGCAGTAGAACGATGCTTATCATCTAAATGCTTAATATCTGAAGTATTCCGGACACCGAGCCGTTTCCAATCTTCAAGAATTTTGTTTGCATACGGAAAACTTGCCTGATGCGTTGCCAGAAGTGTCCGGCTGCACGCCTCGATAATAATATCCGTACCAAGTCCAAGAGAATTCCACTTCTTTATGTAGTCAAGCTCGGCAGACCCCGGATCACGATTCGAAATGCCAAATGCCTTCATAATAGGAAAAACATTCTGTGAATACAGCGTACTTTGTTCCTTTGCCTCCTGAACACTTGTGATGCCCTGCTGATACCAGTTAATCGCAACACTCTCGATATAGCGGACACTCTTCTTTCCACGAGTAACACAGTACTCAATTAAATATTCCAGCAAATCAGAAGAGAAATGCAGCTGGTCATTAATATAGCAAAAACTATTCAGTTCCGTTGTAGAAAATGGCCGTCCAATATAAGTCTCCGCCATATAAATCGTCCGCTCTAAATCCTTATTCGTCATTGAAGCCTGTACTTCCGTAGGACTTAATGTATTCTTATCTGGTACAGGAGTGATTGTTGGTGAAAGAGAAGTCCCAGTTTGTCCTGTAGATTCAGAGGGCATAGTATTTCCAGCAGAACCAGAAGTTCCAGAGGTTATAATATTTCCAGCAGAACCAGAAGTTCCGGCAGTCATAGTATTTCCGTCAGTGCCAGTAACTCCAGTAGCCATAACTTTTTCAGAAGTTCCAACAGCTTGAGTAGTTCCTGCATTCCCAGAGATTCCATTTGTCACAGATTCAGAGCCAGTCACCGTAGCAGCCGTCTCAGAAGCAGCTCCTGTCTGTAAAATACCAGCTTTCTCCCAATAAGAAAGTGCTCTCAAAACGTCTTTTCGTGTCAGTTCTAAATGATCTGCAATACGTTCCACATCAACAGGCAATCCCATACCCTGCAGACGAAGAATCAGAAGATAAATCTTAACATATTCTCCATCCGCCTTTATCATATATTCATCAATAAATTTGTTTGGCAGAACAGTAACTTCATTCTGTACGTTGTAAAGTAAAGTAATCTTATCGCTCATTATACCCCTTATTTCTATCATCTGTAGTTTATCGGTTATCATCATGCGTTTTAATAAATTGTAAATGTAAATTCTATAGAATAAATAGTTATCCAAATATCAAATGCCAGAAAACAGCATCGGTATATTCTGAATAATTCATAATATAGAATAGCACACCCTCAAAAAAAAATACAGTTTCGAATCTGGGGAGAATGTGGATAGAATTGGGGATAACTCCTGTATAAAACCTTGATGGATAATGTGGATACTTTTGTGGATAATGTGGATAACTTTGTGGATAGGTGGGTAAAATTCGATATTTTGGGGAGAAAACTGGTCAAAAAGGGTGATAAGTTCCAAGATATAGGTGTGAACGAATAAAAATACAATGTGGACAAAATGTAAACAACATGGGGAAAGACTCAGAATACCCCCAAAAAATTTTTTAAAATTGTGGATAATGTGGATAACTTTCTGGGTTACTGCAGAGACAGATATGCTCTCTTTGGCTGATGAAGCAAAATCAGAAGTTGGTATCTACAATTTTTGTTCGCCCTGCGGGATGCTTATAGGAGTGTTATAAAATTGTAAAAAAAGAACCGTCTATTCAACGGTTCAAAGAGAGGAAAGTATGAAAAAATCTATCAAAAAGATAATTCGTTGTTTTTTTGATGGCTTTATCATACTGAAAATTTGTGAACAGTTTCTTTTATTTAATGAGGGCATCTTTTGTCTGTGGCAACCCAGAACTTATTTTTCAGCCAGAAGTTCTTCTCCGATCTCTACAACATTTCCTGCACCCATCGTAATCAGGAGGTCATGTCCTTTTACGTGAGCCTTTACGAAATCTTTGATTTCTTCGAAGCTTGGGAAATAATGTACATCCTGTCCATCTTCCTGTAAAAGTTTCATTACATCTTTAGAAGAAACTTCTCCGGTATCTACCTCACGGGCAGCGTAAATATCAGCCAGAACAATGTGGTCTGCCTGTTCTAATGCTTTCGCAAACTCAGGGAGAAACGCCTTTGTACGGGTGTATGTATGAGGCTGGAAGATAACCCAGAGTTCATCATGCGGATAATCCTTTGCAGCAGATAAAGTAGCGCGGATTTCTGTTGGATGATGAGCGTAGTCATCAATGACAGTTACATCACCGAGAGAACCCTTGTACTCAAAACGGCGGTGTGTTCCACCAAAAGATAAAAGTCCTTTACGGATTGCATCTAAAGGAAGTCCAATTGCTTCTGTACAAGCAATAGCTGCCAGAGAATTCATAACATTGTGGCAGCCTTTTACATTTAATGCGATACGACCCTTTGGCTCGCCATGTGCAACAAGGTTATAGGAAGCATTTCCTTCTTTATCAAATGCAATATCCGTTGCAGTGTAATCATTTTCCGGATTCAGGCCGAAAGTAACGTGCTTCTGAGCAAGACCATTCAAAATAAAGTCAGTATGCTCCATATCGCCATTAATAATGATAAGACCATCATCAGCAGTCTGAGAAGCAAACTTGTGGAAAGAATTCTTAATATCTTCAATATCCTTAAAGAAATCCATATGGTCTTCTTCTACATTTAAGATAATAGAATATAAAGGATAGAATTCTAAGAAACTGTTCGTATATTCACATGCTTCTGTAAGGAAGAGGTCAGAATGGCCGACACGAATATTTCCGCCGATACGGTCTAACATACCTCCGACACTGACCGTAGGATCGGTATCTGCCTGAAGAAGAATGTGAGTAAGCATAGAAGTTGTTGTTGTCTTTCCATGTGTTCCGGCAACGGCGATAGACTTCGCAAAGTTTGCCATGATCTGTCCGAGAAGAGCTGCGCGGGTCATCATAGGGACGCCTTTATTCTTTGCAGCAGCAAATTCTTCGTTAGATTCGTGAATGGCAGCAGTATAAACAACAAGATCGATATCATCGGTAATATTCTCTGCTTTCTGTCCAATAACAACCTTTGCACCTGTTTCTTCAAGATGCTTTGTCATGTCGGAAGACTGCATATCAGAACCGGTCACTGTGAAATGTCTGTTTAATAAAATTTCGGCAAGACCGCTCATGCTGATGCCGCCAATACCGATAAAATGAACATGAATCGGCTTTTGAAAATCAATTGTATACATATTTCCCTCCAGTGCCACAAGATGTGTCTCAGAAAATCCGTCATATGGGACTTAGTGAGTACATATAAATAAATATGGCGAAAAAAATCAGTTTAATTATTAAAAAGTCGTTTATAGTATAGCGCACAGATAAACGAGATTCAAGAAAGAATTGCGATACTTAAGGTCTCTTCTGTACACATCTTATAGTAAGGGTGCCAGGGTACCTTGAAAAATTCCTAAAACAGCCAGTAATAGGGCACTTTTCATTATAATGTCCTATTGTTTTCGTGGGATTTCTACATTTAAATGTAAAAGATAACCATATGGACGATACAAAATATATAAAAAAATAAAAAATATATTTTGTTTTTTGTGCTAAACTGCTTTCCATTTGGGAATTTCAGTGCTATAATAAGTATTATGTGACAAAGGGGTGATTATTATGATAAAAAAAGAAATGATAGCAATGCTCTTAGCTGGTGGACAAGGAAGCCGTCTTGGCGTACTAACCTCAAAATTAGCGAAACCGGCAGTAGCATTCGGCGGAAAGTACAAAATCATTGATTTTCCGTTAAGTAACTGTATTAACTCTGGAATCGACACAGTAGGTGTTCTTACCCAGTATCAGCCATTAAGACTGAACCAGCACATCGGTATCGGTATTCCTTGGGATTTGGATCGTAATATAGGTGGTGTTTCTATTCTGCCTCCATACGAGAAGAGCCAGAATACTGACTGGTACACAGGAACAGCGAACGCGATTTATCAGAACATGGAATTCATGGAGTATTATCATCCAGATTATGTAATTATTCTTGGTGGTGACCATATTTATAAGATGGACTATGAACTGATGCTTGAGTTCCATAAGAAGAACAACGCCCAGATCACACTGGCTACATATGAAGTACCATGGGAAGATGCCAGCCGTTTTGGTCTGGTAATCACAGATGAGAATAATCAGATTCTCGAATTCGAAGAGAAACCAGCGAACCCAAGAAGTAATAAAGCATCCATGGGTATTTACATCTTTAACTGGGAAGTATTAAAGGAAGCTCTGGAAACTTTATCCGAACAGCCTGGCTGTGACTTCGGTATGCATGTAATTCCTTACTGCCACCAGCGCGGTGATAAGATTATGGCTTACAACTACCAGGGTTACTGGAAGGACGTAGGAACACTTTCCGCATATTGGGAAGCGAACATGGAATTAATCGATATTATCCCAGAATTTAACCTTTACGAAGAGTTCTGGAGAATATATACAAAGACAGACGTTATTCCACCACAGTATTTCTCAGCAGACTCTAAGGTAAATGCCTGCATCGTCGGAGACGGAACAGAAGTTTACGGTGAGATTTCCAACTCTGTAATCGGAGCTGGTGTTGTCATTGAGGAAGGTGCTGTAGTTACGAACTCTATTATTATGAATAATACCGTGATCAAGAAGGGTGCTAAGATTGAGAAGTCTATCATTGCAGAGAGCGTAGAAGTCGGAGAGAACGCAGAGCTTGGTGTATTTGAAGAAGCAGAGAACAAGTATAAACCTAAGGTTTATAGTGGCGGCTTAGTTACTATAGGTGAAGGTTCTGTTATCCCGGCCAACGTTAAGATCGGTAAGAATGTCGCAATCGTAGGAAAGACAACAGCAGAAGATTATCCAGACGGAATTCTGGCAAGCGGCGAATCCATTATCAGATAGTAGAGGGCAGGTGACATAAATGAAGTCTATAGGTATTATTTTAGCAGGTGGTAATAATAACAGAATTGGAAGATTATCCGATAAACGTGCGATTGCAGCCCTGCCAGTAGCAGGAAGCTATCGTGCAATTGATTTTACATTAAGTAATATGAGTAATTCCCGCGTATCTAAAGTAGCGGTATTACCTCAGTTTAATGCTCGTTCTTTAAATGAACATTTAAGCTCAAGTAAATGGTGGGATTTCGGAAGAAAGCAGGGAGGACTCTATGTCTTCACTCCTACTGTTACAAAGAACAATAACTCATGGTATCAGGGAACAGCAGATGCTCTTTATCAGAACATTGATTTCCTTAAGAAGAGCCATGAGCCTTATGTAATCATCGCAACAGGTGATGGTGTATACAAGATGGATTACGGCAAGGTTCTTGAAGCTCATATCGCTAAGAATGCAGATATCACGGTAGTTTACACAACATTAAAAGATACAGATGACGATTTAACACGTTTTGGTGTTCTTAAGTTAGATGAGAACGAAAGAATCGTAGAATTTGAAGAGAAGCCACTCGTTGCTTCCTCTAATAACGTATCTATCGGTGTTTATGTAATCAGAAGACGCCATTTAATTGAGATTCTTGAGCGTTGTGCAAGAGAAGACAGACACGACTTTGTACAGGATGTACTCGTTCGTTATAGAAATGTTCGTAAGATTTACGGCTATAAGCTTGATACATATTGGAGAAATATTGCAACAGTAGATTCTTATTATAAGACAAATATGGATTTCCTGAAGAAAGACGTAAGAGATTACTTCTTCAAACAGTATCCGGATGTATACTCTAAAGTAGACGATCTTCCGCCGGCAAAATACAATACAGGTGCAGAAGTAAAGAACAGTATTATTTCCTCTGGATGTATTGTTAACGGTAAGGTTGAAAACTCTATTATCTTTAAAGATGTATACATTGGAAACAACTGTACTATCAAGAACTCCATCATTTTGAATGATGTATATATTGGAGATGACTCCTATATTGAGAACTGTATCGTAGAGAGCAGAGATACTCTACGTCCAGGAACGAACTACGTCGGAACCGATGATGAGGTTAAGATAGTAATTGAGAAGAATGTACGGTACATTCTGTAATTAGTAACAACATTATTGGGAGGACAGGTCATGCAGATTACCGATATAAGAATCAGAAAAATAGCAAAAGAAGGAAAGATGAAAGCGGTCGTATCCGTAACTTTTGATAATGCATTTGTTGTGCACGATATCAAAGTAATTGACGGAGAAAAAGGTTTATTTATCGCAATGCCAAGCCGCAAAGCATCCGATGGCGAGTATCGTGATATCGCACATCCGATTAACTCTGATACTCGTGACATCATCCAGAAAAGTATTCTTCAGGAATACGAAGCAATCATGGCCTCGGGGGAAGAGGAAACAGTCGGAGAAGCAGAGGTAGCGTTATAAATATAACTGTAGCAAAACTTAGAAGATAAAGGGGCTGACGTAAAACAGCTCTTAACCTTATAGCAGGAATTTCTGTATAATATATGGAATTCCTGCTATATTTTTATGAAGATTTTTGAAGATTGCAAGAGTCATTTTGCTATTCGAAAATTTTTCTTTTTAGAAAATGCATAATCTATGATATACTAAAAAACATATGTTGTTTATGCTGTTATGAAAAAATATCAAGTAGAACTTCGAGAATTGATTTTTAACAATATCTTACAGAACGGCACAAAAAGATTCCGAGAGTACATTAGATGTACAGTGGAGGTTAGATACATTGAATACAAATAAAATATTCGCAGGGTGCTTTAATTTCTTTCGCAAATGGAAAGTGAAAAAGAATCAGATTACCCTGATAGAGAAATTAAATACCGGGGGTACAGGAAGCCTGTTTGAGATAAAAAACGAATGTGAAAAAAGAGGGTTACCTTTTCATTTTAATATCATTACGCATGCAGATTATGAAGTGAGTCTACGTAATCTGGGAGGCTTGCTAAAGCTTTTTACTATAAAGGCTTTTCGAATGGCGACTTCATCCCATATTTTTTTGAATGACAATTTTTTGCCGCTTGGATATATGAAGCTGTCGGATGAGACAAAGGTAGTTCAGCTTTGGCATGGGATGGGATCTTTTAAGAAGTTTGGCGGTTCATCGGAGACGAACCCGGAAGTTTTAAAGGAGCTTAAAGCGGCAACGAAAAATACAGACCACATACTGGCAAGTTCAGAAAATATCAGGGACAACTATGCAGAGGCTTTTATGGCACCGAAAGAAAAGGTGATCTGTATCGGATGTCCACAGGTGGACTATTTTTTCAGAGAGCATGATATTGCTGCGTGGAAGGAAGAGCTTAGTGAACGATATCCGGAAATGAAAGGAAAGAAGCTTGTTCTTTATGCGCCGACTTTTCGTGGGGAGGAAGAACATGATAAAAAGCTTTTAGAAGCGTTTGATTTTGATGCATTTCAGAAAGAACTTGGGAAAGACTATTTCTTAATGGTACGTCTTCATCCGCAGATTCAGTCTGCAAAAGTGCCGGATACCGTAGCAAATATGACCGATTATCCGAATGTCCGCAAACTTCTTTGCATGACAGACATTTTAATTGCAGATTATTCTTCGATTGCTGTAGAATACTCCCTCTTAAATCGCCCGATTATTCTCTATGCATTTGACAAAGGGTGGTATTTGAGTGAGGACAGGGGATTTTATTTTGACTATGAAAAGACAGCACCTGGTCCGATTGTAGAAAATATGCAGGATTTAATCAACTGTATTAAAAATAAACAGTGGGATATTGCGAAAGTAGAGAAATTTGCACATCTTCACAACGATTATTTTGATGACAAATCTGCGAGGAGAGTGGTAGACTACTATTTTGGCAATGGAAAAAAGCTGCCGAACTCTGCATCGGAGCCAGAACCATTCTATGAAGAGTGGAATCAATACCGCCCAAAACACCGCAGAAAGAAAAATCCTGACAGCATCAGCCAGAATATTTTTGATAATGTTTCCGGCAAAAGCCAGAACGGAAAACTCCCCGAAAAATGGGCAACACAGGATGCCGAAGAAGCCGTAAACTCCTGGGAGTCTGAGCGCAAAAAGCAAAGAAAGAGACAGCAGCAAAAGGCGAGAATGCAGGAAAAGTTAAAACAGCAGACAGCAAACGTAACTAAGCAAAAGAATAAGAAAAATAACAATTTTATATCGGGTATAGATAAGTTAACATCAAAAAAAGAAAAAGATATAAATAAACAAAAACAATTAAAGTTACAAAATCAAGAAGAAAAAAGTACAAAAGAAACCTCAGAAGAAATAAAATCACGAAAGGAACATAGAATGAAAGTAATCGTAGGATTGGGTAATCCAACAGACCAGTATAAAGGAACAAGACACAATGTAGGATATATGGCGATTGACCGTATCGCAGAGGCAAACCGAATCAATATTAATCAGCATAAGTTCAAGGCAATGGTAGGAAGTGGTATCATCGGTGGCAGCAAAGTTCTTCTCGTAAAACCATTAACTTATATGAACTTAAGCGGCGAAAGCATTAGGCCAATCATGGATTTCTATAAGCTGGATTTAAGCGACATCCTCGTAATTTATGATGATATCAGTTTAGAGCCTGGAGTGCTTCGTCTTCGCACGAAAGGAAGTGCCGGCGGACATAATGGAATGAAGAGCATTATCAAACATTTAGGAGGAGACACTTTTCCACGAATCCGTGTCGGTATCGGCGGCGAAAAACATCCGGGACAGGATCTCGCAGATTATGTTCTTGGACATTTCAAAGACGACGAAAAAGAACTGCTCTCCGATGCATTAGACAAAGCTGAAAAAGCAGCAGAACTTTTTGCACAGGATGAATTTTCAGAAGCTATGAACAAATATAGCGTAGGAAAGAAGAAGAGAAAAACTTTGGAATAGGAGAAAATATTTTTCCGTTGCGCTATAAATAATAGTAAAAGCAAGCATGCAACAGAAAAGTGCAACAACCAAAATAAAAGGAGGTATCATGAAAACTTTATCAAACCCTCTTTTAAAATTCGATACTTATATTGATATAAAAACCGCAATGAGCCAACAGGCTTATCCCATCGTCCTGAATGGTTGTGTTGATTCTCAAAAAGCACACTTTATTCCAAATTTGGGGGAGGATTTTCCTTGTCGGTTTGTGTTGACGTATAAAGAAGAGAAGGCGAAGGAGCTGTATCAGGATTTGAGTTTTTTTGATCCGAATACGGTGCTGTATCCTTCGAGAGATGTGCTGTTTTACAGTGCAGATGTGCATAGTAATCACATTGAGCGGCAGCGAATGGACATTTTAAAAAAGATTGTGGAGGGAAAGCCTCTCACGATTGTTGCCTGTCTTGATGTGTTTATGGAGAAAATGATTCCGTTTGAGGAGTTTAAGGAGCATTGCCTGACGATTGATTTTGAATCAATTATTGATACAGATGCATTAAAACTCAAGCTTTCAGAGCTTGGATATGAAAACAGTGGCCTGGTGGAAGCGCCAGGGCAGTTCGGTATCCGAGGGGGAATCATTGACATTTTCCCGTTGACGGAGGAACTTCCGGTTCGAATTGAGCTGTGGGGGGATGAAGTGGATTCCATCCGCTCTTTTGATACGGAAACGCAGCGAAGTGTGGAAAAGCTGGACGAGGTTCAGGTATACCCTGCGACAGAAATGATTCTTTCAAGAAATAAGATTGGTGAGGCAGTTCGCCGAATGAAGGAAGAGTATAAGAAGCAGGAAGAAGCATTTAAGAAGAGAAAGCGTTTTGCGGAAAAAGAACGTCTTCGGAAGATGACGGTAAGGACAGAGGAGGAACTTCTTTCTTTTGGAACAGCAGAGGGAAGTGAGGCATTATTGTCCTATTTTTATGAGAAAACGGTTTCATTTCTTGAATATTTACCAGAAAATACACTCTTTTTCATTGATGAACCGCATCGTGTTCTGGAAAAAGGAAAGGCATATGAGGAAGAATTTTTCCTTTGTATGCAGAGTCGATTAGAAGGTGGATATGTGCTGCCGGGACAGGCGGATTTGCTGTTTGGATATGAGGAGATTCTGTCAAAAGTGATGGTGGGACCGCTTATTTTGCTCAGTTCTGTTATTCAGGATTACGCTTTTTACAAGCCGAAAACCACTTGTGATATCGAGGCAAAGTCCATTTTTTCATATAATAATAGTTTTGACCAGCTTATCAAGGATTTAGAACACTGGAAAAAGCAAAATTACAGGATTTTGCTGCTTTCTTCTTCAACAACAAGGGCGAAGCGTCTTGCAGAAAATATCAAGGATTATGGTCTGCTTGCGTATTTTGCAACTGATTTTGACCGCACGATTGCACCGGGGGAGATTATGGTGGCGAGTGGCCGACTTGGAAATGGTTTTGAGTATCCGACGCTTAAATTTGTCGTTTTGTCCGAAAAAGACATTTTCAAGGAAAGAAAGGCGAAAAAGCCGAAGAAGAAAAGCCAGTACAGTGGCCAGAAAATCAATTCTCTTTCGGAGATTTCAGTCGGTGATTATGTTGTCCATGAAAAATATGGACTCGGTATTTACCGTGGCATGGAAAAAATTGAGTCCGATGGAATTACGAAAGATTACATCAATATTGAATACAAAGATGCGAGTAATCTTTTTGTTCCGGCATCACAGCTTGAACTCATTCAGAAATATTCGAATTTAAGTGCAAGAAAGCCAAAACTGAATAAGCTTGGCGGCACAGAATGGGAAAAGACGAAAAGCCGGGTTCGCTCGCAGGTGCAGATTGCGGCACAGGATCTGGTAAAACTTTATGCCGAGAGGCAGGCAAAAGAAGGCTACGCTTACGGCAAAGATACCGTCTGGCAAAAAGAATTTGAAGAATTATTTCCATATGAAGAAACGGAAGATCAGTTAAGCGCGATTGAAGACACCAAGCGTGATATGGAAAGTCATCGAATTATGGACCGTCTTATCTGCGGAGACGTTGGATATGGAAAGACCGAGGTTGCAATCCGAGCGGCATTTAAGGCAGTTATGGACAGCAAACAGGTAGTTTATCTTGTACCGACAACCATTTTAGCACAGCAGCATTACAATTCATTTAAAGAAAGAATGGAACATTATCCAGTCGAGATTGCCATGCTTTCTCGTTTTTGCACGCCAAAAGAACAAAAACGTATTTTTGATGGGCTGAAAAACGGGACGATTGACATTGTCATCGGCACACATAAAGTTCTTTCAAAAAATATCAAATACAAGAATCTCGGACTCCTTATTATTGATGAGGAACAGCGTTTTGGCGTAAAACAGAAAGAAAAAATCAAGCAGCTGAAGAAAGATGTTGACGTTCTGGCATTGTCCGCAACCCCAATTCCAAGAACCCTGCACATGAGTCTTGCCGGAATCCGTGACATGAGTGTTCTTGAAGTTCCACCAGTGGACCGCCGGGCAATTCAGACCTACGTTATGGAGTACAACGAGGAACTTGTCCGCGAAGCAATCGAACGAGAACTTGGCAGAGGCGGACAGGTATACTATGTATACAATCGAGTCAACAATATCGATGAAGTAGCAGCAGGCTTACAACGGCTTTTACCAAATGCCACAGTAGAGTATGCACACGGGCAAATGGGCGAGCGCCAGCTTGAAACGATTATGTCCGGCTTTATCAATAAAGAAATAGATGTTTTAGTCTCCACGACCATCATCGAAACTGGACTCGACATCCCAAATGTTAACACGATGATTATTCAGGATGCACAGTTATTTGGCCTTTCCCAGCTTTATCAGCTAAGAGGCCGTGTCGGCCGTTCCAACCGAACTGCATACGCATTCTTAATGTATAGAAGAAACTCTATCTTAAAAGAAGAAGCCGAAAAACGATTAAAAGCTATCCGTGAATTCACTGACTTAGGAAGTGGTTTCAAAATCGCTATGCGTGACCTCGAAATCCGTGGGGCCGGGAATCTTCTTGGTGCAGAACAATCCGGTCATATGGAATCCGTCGGATACGATCTTTACTGCAAAATGCTCAACGAGGCCGTATTAACAATGAAAGGCGAACAGCAGGAAGTCGATACATTTACCACATCCATCGACCTGTCCATCGATGCTTACATTCCGGAAACCTACATCAAGAGCGAATCCGAAAAACTCTCCTGGTATAAACGAATCGCAACTATCGAGACGCAGGAAGAATCCGAGGACATGATCGAAGAAATGACCGACCGTTACGGTGATACACCAGCACCACTCATCCGCCTCATGGACGTTGCACTCCTTAGAGAAGAAGCCCATCAGGCATGGCTTCTTTCCATCGAGCAGAAAGGAAGCAAAATCCTGTTTACCATGAACCCACGGGCGAAAGTTCGCGTTGAAGAAATTGACGGTTTCCTCAAACAGTACCGCAACAAGATGAAAATAAAACCAGAAGCGAATCCGGTGTTTGTGTTCGAATCTACAGGGATACCGAAAAAAGACTTACTGGCAAAAGTCAGGGAAATCATTGGGAAAATCCAAAAACTACAGGATAAATCCTGATTGCCGCAGGCAAGGAGACGCACCCAAAGAGAGCCGATACCCTATATTTGTGACTTTAGTCGCAGCAGGTTGAATGTTCGCTTAAAGCGCTCGCATCCAACCTTTGCTCCCAGGCCACAAATATAGGGTATCGGCTCTCTTTGGGTACTGTTCGTTGGCTGTAGAAGCAAAATCAGAACTTATCTTAGAGGATTTGGGGATTTTCTAATAGGTTGTGGCTTCCCGTAAAATGAGATATTAAAGATTAACATTCAAACTATGGTTACAATATCTCAACAATTTTACGATAATAATCCGGATCATAAATAACTAATATCAAAATCTGTATGGTAATGTAGCTAAAAATTAGCATTTTCCTGTTAATTCAAAGGAATTACTAAGTTGCTTCAAGTGTCAATCCTTCTGAAAAATAATTTACCAGACTTCCTGTTTCTTTTGTCCCCATCCCCAAATTTTTTTCAACTGATTTGTAGGACTGAAATACACAGAACCTTCCTCTCCTGTAATCTATAAAAATGCGCCTTTGAGCAAGTTCAAGTTGAGGATGAGCAACTTGGACGCAGGGAAACGAAGCATTTTTATAGATTACAGGAGAGGAAGGTTCGTCTGTTTATTTCTCTAACCCTACAAACCAGAATTTACTTGTTGTATTCTTCCTTTTGTACTATAATAGAAAAATGTAGTGTAAAATTATAGGAGGTTCAAATGAAAGCGAAATTAACAAAAGTTCTTTCCCTCGTTCTTGTAGTAATCATGGCCCTGAGTCTCATGACCGGCTGTTCTACATCAAGCAGTGGAAAAGGAACAAAAACACAGGATGGAAATAAAGTTTTATTCAGCTATGACGGAACAGATGTCACATTAAAAGAAGCATGGCTGTATGCTAAGATGCTTAGCGCACAGTATGAGCAGACTTACAGCAGTTACTATGGAAGTGACTTCTGGAGTATGTCCATGGGTAAGGACGATGATGGAAATGACCAGACATTTGAAGAGTATGTAAAAAAGCAGGTTATTTCCCAGATGAAACAGAACATCATCCTTATCAAAAAGGCAGATAAGTATGACTGTAAGTTAACTCATTCAGAAAAACAGCAGTGCAGTGATTCCGCACTTTCCTATTATCAGGATAAGACTGGTAAAAAGGTTATGAAAGAATGTGGTGCTACTCGTGAAGATGTAGAAAAAATCTATGAAGACAGTACACTTGCTTCTAAGGTTCAGAAGAAGATTGAAAGCAAAGAAAAAGTTACAGTAACAGACGATGAAGCAAGAAAGTCCACAATCTACAGAGTTGTATTTGCCACAACAAAGACAGGTGATAACGGCCAGACAACAGAAATGAGTAAAAAAGAGAAAAAGGCCGTGAAAGCAAAAGCAGAAAAAGCTCTCAAAGAAATCCAGAGCGGCAAGAAGACAATTAAGAAAGTTGCCAAAGAACAGAATTACTCCAACACAGATGAATCCTATGCAGCAGGCGAATCCGAAGAGGGAGAAGCTTTCGAAAAAGTAATGAAGAGCATGAAAGATGGCGATATTGCAGATAAAGTCTTAGAATGTGACAACGGATACGTTATCGCTAAACTTGTTGCTTACACAGATAAAGAAGAAACAGCAAGCAATAAGAAAACTTTAAAAGAACAGAAACAGTCCGAAGCTTTCCAGAAGAAATATGACAACTGGACTAAGAAACTTGAGAAGAAATGGGACTACAATAAAGATGTAGACCAGAAACTCTGGGCACAGGTATCCTTAAAGAGTGCGGATTCCACAGCTACAGAGACATCAACAGAGACAACAGCAGCTTCCAGTGAAGCTTCTACAACAGAAGCCTCTAGTGAAGCTACAACGGCAGCTAAATCTAAATAGGAATTTGCCGCAGGCAAAGGAGACACCCTCTGTAAGATAAATAAAGCATATTTGTGACTTTAGTCGCTGCAGGTTGAATGTTCGCGTAAAAGCGCTCGCATCCAACCTTTGCTCCGAGGCCACAAATATGCTTTATTTATCTTACAGAGGGCTGTGTTTTGGCTAGGGATGGAATTGCTATTTATTGTTGGAGAGATTTGAGGACGCTCCAGAAGGTTATAGCTTTCGTTGTAACTTTTTTTTGAAGGATTGACTCGAATTACTTCTATCTCTCCTGACTTCTTCCAC